>Ga0209916_1001525_pt1 | contig 18653 bp, 17 predicted proteins | sample ThiBio_1000_plan_FD_183956 | JGI IMG/M metagenome (GOLD analysis project Ga0209916, IMG submission 183956) | Wastewater bioreactor microbial communities from Cape Town, South Africa - Thiocy_solids_2 (SPAdes) | ecosystem: Engineered > Bioreactor > Thiocyanate-remediating > Anaerobic-Aerobic ... | reverse complement strand
GCTCACATATTGTGGAGTGGATGCACGCTTTTTGATGCGGCTTTTTAAATTACCTTGCATTTGGGTTTGCTGTTTTTTGCGATAACTCAAATGTAGCCAAGGTTACGCAGTTATTTAGCAGACCCTATGTAAATCTTATTAAATTTTTCTGAAAATAAAACGTAAACGGTAAACATGTAATCGTTTGTACTATTATGCTGATATATGCCCTGAAAAATAAAAACCCACATTCCTGTGGGTGCGGTTGGATCTTTCGTTGCGAAGGGAGGGTTCGAACCTCCGACCTTCGGGTTATGAGCCCGACGAGCTACCGCTGCTCTACTTCGCGATTTTGAGGTGCAAATGTAAGTCCTTAACTACTTGTTGCCAAATTTAAATGACATGATAAATCATAAAATTTTTATTGTGGCTTTCACATTCGATATTTCTATACAAGTTCGACGTTTTGAAAATTGGGATCAGAATAAATTAGTTCACTGTTTACGCATTATTTCAGAAAACAACCAACTATCATTTGTTTACCTATAATAATAGCGGTAAATAAACTGGTCGCCAGGATAGGAAGTACTTGCAGTTACAGTTATCTGTGCAGGATAGCTTTGCCTTTTTTCCCAGGGTATCACCTCAATGCCATAATTAACACCCTGGCTTGGAACCATGTTCCCATTGATATTGAAATATCCAATATAAAATGAAGAGGGTATTTTAGCCGAATAGAAGTCAAGATAATAAGGACTTATATTCATGTTAAACCCTGAATTATATTCGTTACCAAAAATTTCGGTAGTATTGGTTTTATATGTAAGCAAAAAAGGAGTGCCACTGATATTCAGTTTTGAAAGCGGGTTAGTATAATTGGTAAATTCTCCCGGTTCGGTTAAAGTATAGGTGGATAGTGTATAAGTAGCATTTGGATAAAATGACTTTAACCTGCTTAAGCGACCATTGGCTTGATCTAAAGTGTCAATCCGTGTTATTTCAACAGGTCCGTTTAACGATTTTACGCTATACCAGTTAATTATTATTCTGGCAGAATCAATATAATTGTACAGGCGTTTTGAAGGTCTTTTTACATAGGAATACGTTTCAAAATTATAAATATTATCCATAGAAGAATCGCTGACCATTTGATTGTTAGAATTATAATAAAAGTAGGTAGTATCGTAGTAAGTTGCTTGTCCATAGCCGCTTAGCGGATAATCAGGCGAGACAATCATATAGGGTTTGGCGCTGGCTCCGGAATAAAATAAAAAGGATGTTGCAGAATCAAAAAATACCTGGTTATAGTTTTTAATCCCAACGTGTGTCAGCCTGTTTGTATTGTCGTAATAGAATGTAAAATCCCTATTCCTGCGAGTTACGCCTTGTCCGGAATAATAATCTTCTTCTAACTTTTTTATATAACTTATGGTATCAATGCGAACAACAGGTGTATCAGCAATCGTATCAATGACCGGAGGATCAGCAGGATTGGTATCTGTTTTTTTACACCCCATCTCTATCGTAAGGAACAAAGGAATTAACCAGATTGACCAGATTCTGTATAAAATAATTTTATTCATTTTATCGCTTTATCCACATAATAATATTGATACACCAGCACACTTTGAGCGATAGCGCCTAAAAATCCCTAAAGATTGAACGTAAATATTTTTTGTCCAATTCATCCTATTATCATTCTTATAATCATCACAATCAATGCAAGTAAGAAAAGTAAAATAGATAACCGGTTAATGAAGTGCATGTAGCCAATCCATTTGCTATGCGGCGCATTAGGATCTTTTTTTACGATCCATAAATACTCACCTATTTGTCGCCAGACTCCCATAAATTTTTTTTAAGAAAAATCATAATAACATCCTCGTGCAGACATTATTTTCAAATGCAATTTACAATCAATAGAAGATAAGAAGAAGATTTAATTATAAGGATTTAATTAAAAAAACATACCATATTGAAAAAACATTGATCACAAGATGAATATAGAAGTGATCCACACACAGATAAATACAACTATGCCCATTATAAAAGTGGATGATGAATATACCTTTAAAGTAGTATCTACAGTAATGTCTGAGAATTTAGAAACCACCCAAAAATAAGAATCATTCGCATGCGAAAACACCATAGACCCAGCGCTAATAGAGAGCATGGCGAACAATCGTCCTGATTCAGAATCAAGGCCAAGCATAGCTAACATAGGCGTCACAAACGATGCAGTAGTAATAATGGCAACAGTAGATGAGCCTTGTGCTGTCTTTAAAAACAGCGCAATCAAAAACGGAGCTACAAGCCCTAGCCCTGTACCGGCAAGTATTTTACCTGTTTCTTCACCGATACCAGTAGCCTTAATGATCATCCCAAACATTCCGCCTGCAGCAGTCACGATCAGGATAGGCCCGGCTTTTTCAATGGCTTCCGAAAATATTTCATTAAGCGTAGCCGTATTTCTTTTTTTTATCAGGAACATAGAGAGAAAAGCTCCGATAAAAAGTGCAAAGACAGGTTCACCGGCAGTACGAAAAATTTGTATAAAAAGATTATCTGTTTTAGGGTCAAGAAGATTCAATAAAGAACCAATTACTATCAGCGCCAAAGGAACAATAATCGGAATCAGTGCAAGTGAAACAGGAGGTAATTCTTGCTTAGCAAACTTATCTTCTACTACGATGTCTTCTGCTACCGGATAGTTCTTTCCTTTCGTCATATACTTACTCCAAAAGTAGGCAGCCACAGCCCCGGGAATGGCAAAAACAATTCCCAAAATGATCAGGTTGCCGATATTGGTGTTCATTATCTCCGCGCCAGCCAATGCACCGGGATGAGTAGGAATAAGGCAATGCACGGAATAAAGCGAAGTAGCTAATACAGTTGCCATAAAAGGCATCGCAATTTTTGCCTTAGAGCTAAAAGACTTTACCAGTCCGCTCATGATAATGTATCCTGAATCGCAAAAAATAGGCATTCCTGCAATGAAGCCAGTGATGCCTAATGCAACCGGAGCCTTGCGGTTTCCTGTCTTTGAGAGAATATAATTGGCAATACTGATCATGCCTCCAGTCTTATCAAGTGTAATGCCTATAATAGCTCCAAGAATCACCAGGAAACCGATGGACCCCATTGTGCTTCCAAAACCTTCTTTTAAATGAGCTACAATAGTATGAACCGGTAACGTTAGAAAAGCAAGAAATAATGAAATAAGAAATAACGCAACAAAAGAGTTGAGTTTGATCTTAGAAGTGAGTATAATAATTCCTATTATACTTACTATAACCAAAGACAACGTAAGCAGGTAGTTCATTTGTAACAATTCAGATTTATATTAAGCAATTTAGAAAGATGGTTGAAGATATTATTTTTATTTGTTTCTGATCTGAATTATTCGATTATCAATTATCAACTCAAAAACTCAATCCCGGCTGATCGCTCCTCGAAGCCAGTGTCGCCACTCCTATCAGTTCATCCGCGCGGCCAGTGAACGATTTGTAATAGACAAGGATGGTATAAAGATTTTCAGTTTCAAAATAATCTCCATCCAATTCTTCGCGTATGGAAGGATCATTTTTATCAACAGCAACATAAGTATAATCATAATATCCCTGCTTCATAAGAAGATGCGTTTCATACATTTTTTTTTCAGGATTAAAAATCATCTTAAGGCTATCAGCATAATTGTAATTGGTCAACTGCCCGAAAAGATAAATATCTTTATTTGTATAAGCTATACCGTTAGGCGGCATAAAGGAAAAATAAACGGTGGCATAATCTCCTTCCCAAAAAGGATTAATTCCTCTTATGGCTTCTATAGATGACATGCCATCCAAATCCCTGTAATAGACATACCGCTGTGCGGCACGTGAACCATCCGGCTTAAGAAAAATGTCAGTGGAATATTTTTTATAATCGGCATTCAATACCCTGTCGCTTTGTAAATGAAAATCTCTCAGATCGAGCCAGCGCCATTCCTTGCCTGACGGAAAAACAGCCGTATTTTCTGAATTATATTCTAAAGTAGTACCACGGATAAAAGTTGGCTTCAAATCTTTCATTGCATTATCCCATCTGTTGTTTTGCAGTACTACTACTTTGATTTGCTGCGCTGCATTAAAAGCTCCAAGTCCTTTTACATCTATAGTAAATTGAATTTTCTGATGTGTACGAAAATATTGTGGCGCATGAGGCTGTGTCACTCTTGCAACAATGGATGATTTACTGTCCAGCACCATCAATCTTTTTGTAAAAACTAACTGGGAGGTATCGCCATTTAAAAATACTTTAAGTAAGTAATTGCCCGATTTGGTTGGGTAAATATTCCGGTCGGGCAATACGGCCTGGTAATGCGTATATCTTGTGAGTGCAACAGACGAAAACCGGTAACTATTAATACGCATCTGGTTAAATCCTTTTAAATAATCAAAAGAACTAAGCGGCAAAGGCTCCCAGTTTTCATTACAAAGCTGATAGGTGTAATAATAATATTTTACATCAGCATCCAGGTCATCAAAATGCAATTCTACCTGATCATTGCTGTTTAATTTTATAAGAGGAATAGTTAATTGATTACCGTAATTATATAATCTTACTGTCCGGATGTTGTTTACATAAATGCTATCCGGCGCCTGTGCAAACGCACAATTACCCGAACAAAATATTAAACTAATAAAAACAACTTTAAGAAGCTGTCTATAAATTAAATTCTGTCTCCTTGTCCTGCAGTTGGCGGGGGCGCCAACCGCAGCAAGCTGCTGTGGCCGGCGGGGACGCCGGCCACTTTTAAAATTTAACGACATATCAAAATTCATTTTCAAACAACTTTAAGAGATTTCATTTAAATGTTTTAAAAAAAATTAGTTTTACAAGGTATCAAATTTATATCTTTTGAGTGTTTCCACATTTATAGCCGGGCGCATCGCTTTCAATAAGCAAAAGACCTTTTCACGTTTCATCATTGGGTTGGCTATTACTGCTACAATGATAAGCGTTGCGGTGATGATAGTTGCATTAAGTTTTGTTAATGGTTTTCAAAATGTGATCAGCAATAAAGTATTCAGCTTTTGGGGACACATACGGGTACAACAAAATGTAATGGCCCAGGCAAACATAGCCGAAGAAACTCCAATTGAAAGAAATGATACTCTTGAACTTTTTTTGAAAGGAATGCCGCAGGTAAAAAATGTAGCGCGATACGCTACTAAATCGGCCATCATCCGTTTTAAAGATGACATAGAAAGCGTGCTCATGAAAGGAGTGGACAGCAGCTTTGATTTCAACCGGCTCAATTCTTTCCTTGAAAAAGGAAAATGGATTTCGTTTGCGGATAGTAGTTATAGTAAGGATATTAATATTTCTGCTTATACTGCTAACCAGTTACAGGCACAGGTGAATGACAGCGTTATTATTTTATTTATTCAGAGTGATGGCAGCCAACGTGCCAGAAAATTAAGAATCGCGGGTATCTTTAAAACAGGCATTGATGAATACGACCATAATTTTTGCATTGGCGATATTAAATTAATTCAGCGTCTTAACGACTGGAATGCTAATGAAATAGGCGGCTACGAATTGTTCCTGAAAGATTATAAACAAACCGATTCTGTAAATAATTATTTATACGATTCGGAAATATTGCCCGGAAGATGGTACAGCAAAACCATACAGGAAATTTATCCCAATATATTTGACTGGCTTAATCTCCAGGGAAGAATAAAGAATATTTTACTGGTCATTATGATGGTAGTTGCAGTCGTTAATTTAATAACCTGCCTTATCATTTTGGTTTTGGAGAGAACTACGATGGTAGGAATTTTAAAAGCCATCGGTGCAACGAATGGAGCTATTCAAAAAATATTTCTTTACAATACAACCATCATCGCCTTTACAGGCGTTATTGCGGGAACCATATTTGGATTGGGAATCTGTTATCTACAGGAAGCTACAGGATTTATCAAGTTGGATGAAGAAGCTTATTTTATGAAAGTGGCGCACGCAGATATAATATGGTGGCAGATTGTAGCCATTGATCTTGCTACTTTATTTATTTGTTTTCTGATGCTGGTAATACCTTCTTTATTGGTAAAAAGAATTCAACCGGTGAAGGCTATTGAATTCAGGTGAATGGTGAATGGTTTGTAGGGGCAGGGTTCACCCCTGCCCAGGAAAATGTACCCTGCCCAGAAAAGTGCAACCGCAAGGGGCTGCCCCTACGCAAATAATCACAACCCTAATTCCATCACATAATCATTCATAAAATATCCTTCTCCAATATCAATATCTTCTTCACGAATAATTTTGAATCCATACTTTTTATAAAAATGCAATGCCTTATTATACCTGTTTACATTCAATTGTAAGGATGAAGCTCCAAAAGTCTTAATACGATTAGTAATGTAATCCAAAATTTGTGTACCAATATTTTTTCCTTGCTGTGCAGGCAGCACATAGATTTTATTCAAATGATAAACAGCAGGATCATCATGTGCAGAAAACGATGCAAAGCCAACAGGGGCTTCATCTTCATAGACAATTATAAATTGATGTTTTAAAACACTCACCTGGTTTTGTAACGAAGAAACAGAATAGAACTTGTCAAGCATGTATTCCAATTGCCCGGCCTCTAAAAGCTCTCCATAAGCAACAGGCCATATTTCATAAGCAAGCCGCCTGATCGTATTAAGGCTTTCCATACCTGCTTCCCTGATCGTTATCATTTATTTAATGGTAATTTTTAATTCAGGAGCAAAGAACTTTCTTCCTTCTTTATCCTTAACAACGATGTCAAAGAAATACAGTTGCTCGTCTGTTTGAAATTGATCCTTTGTATTCTCTATCCAAATCTTTGGCAGAGGGGTTGCAAAAAATCTATCAGCCACTATGGTGAAAACAGTTTCTTTTTTTCCTGTATTATCATTCCGCACAGCACTCTTGCGCCTGTAAAGAAATTGATATGAATCAACCGGGTAAGTATTATTTTTATCGTCCACAATTTTTAAAGGCAATCCTATCAATTGTGAAGCCTCTTCCTTTGTAACTGATGCACCATTCTGATTGATGCCCAAATAAGTTTTCACCACAGGAGGTTTAAACTTTGGCTCTTTGGTAATTATTTCTTTATCCTGTGCAAGTACTGCTGACACAGCAAATACCAGATAAAAAAGAAGCGGATATTTTAATACAATTTTCATAGGGATCATAATTAGATTAATAAACCGGCGATCATAATGCGGAAAGCGTTTGCTCAATCACTTTGATCTTTATTTCTGCATCTTGTTTCTTTTTCCTTTCCAATTCGATTACTTCCTGCTTTGCATTTTGAACAAATTTTTCATTGCTTAATTTTTTATCTACTGTCAACAGGAAACCTTTGAGATAGCTTAAATCTTTTATCAGCTTTTCTTTTTGAACCCCAGTATCTATCTCGGCATCGGATTGTATATACACCTTTTCATCCCCTGTTACAATCATGATAGAAGATGAATCCGGCTTTTCGTTAAATAAAATACGATCCGCATAAACCTGCTTCGATAGAATTTCTTTTATAGGTTGATACGAAGATTCATTATCCGTTTCGATGTACAAAGAAATGGGTTCTTTTGGTTTTATTTTATTCTTTGCTTTTGCATCGCGAACCGCACTGATCACTTCTTTTAATTTATTACCAAGAATTAAAATTTCTTTATTGGCCTTTTCAACCGAAGAAAATTGTTTTATCACAAGGTCATCATTTCTTTCTTTCAATAAATGATAAATTTCTTCTGTGATAAAAGGCATGAAAGGATGTAGCATTTGCAACAGTTCATCAAAGAATGAAACCGCTCTTTCATAAGTTTCCTGTTCAATGGCCTTTCCAAATTCCGGCTTCACCCATTCCAAAAACCAACTGCAGAAATCATCCCATATCAAAGAATAAATGGTTTTCAAAGCCTCGCTTAGTCTAAATTGACTCATCAAAGTATCAACTTCAGCACGTACTTCATTCAAACGGTTTTCAAACCATACAATTGCAAATTGTTCACTGCTTTGTGCTTCCTGCTTTCCGCCTTCTTCCCACATTTTAAGCAGCTTCATTGCATTCCACAACTTATTATTAAAATGCTTTCCTTGTTCGAGGCTGCTTTCATCAAATAACAGATCATTACCAGCAGGTGAGGAAATCATGATCCCAAAACGAACTGCATCAGCGCCGTATTCATGAATAAGCATTAAAAGATCAGGACTGTTTCCGAGGCTCTTGCTCATTTTTCTTCCCAACTTATCACGTACCATTCCTGTAAAATATACATCACTGAAGGGTTTCTCGTGCTGGTATTCCATTCCTGCCATGATCATGCGCGCCACCCAAAAGAAAATAATATCCTGCCCGGTAACCAATACCGATGTTGGGTAATAATAATTGATGTCTTTATTGCCAGGTTGAGTAATTCCTTTGAAAACTTCTATCGGCCAAAGCCATGAAGAAAACCAGGTATCGAGAACATCTTCGTCGCGGGTAAGCCGCCCCCCGGCCCCCGAAGGGGGTGAAGAAGATACCTGATATCTATCGCTGTTCTTCGATTGCTTATTGACCATTGACCATTGACCTAATGCTTCTTCTTCTGTTTCTGCTACAAATACATTTCCTTCTTCATCGTACCACGCAGGAATTTGCTGTCCCCACCAAAGCTGGCGGCTGATACACCAATCTTTTACATTCTCCAGCCAATACTTATAAGTAGCATTGAATTTTTCACGCGGATGAATCGTGATCTCTCCCGAAGTAACCTGTTCCAATGCAGGTTGCGCCAGATCTTTCATCTTCACAAACCACTGCGTGGAAATTTTCGGTTCTGCTACTACGTTAGTCCGTTGGCTATAACCCAGCCTTGTAGCATATTCTTCTTCCTTTATCAATAAGCCTTTTGCTCTTAATTCTTCTACTATTTTTTCCCGGGCAACAAACCGGTCTTCGCCGATAAAGATCTGCGCAGCTTCACTGAGTGTTCCGTCATCATTTAATGTATCAACAACTGGCAGATTGAATTTTAGGCCAATATTAAAATCATTGATATCATGCGCAGGAGTAATTTTTAAAATACCAGTTCCAAAATCTTTGTCAACATAATCATCAAAAATAACAGGCACTTCTTTATTGATCAAAGGCACGATTACTTTTTTCCCTTTCAAATATTGATAGCGTTCATCATTAGGATTAGCACAAACAGCCACATCACCCATAATTGTTTCAGGACGCTGTGTAGCAATTACAACATATCCGGGGCCTGAGGTTTGAGAAGTTCCCACTTCGGGGGGATTTAGGGGGGCTATCTCATATTTTATATAATACAACTTCCCTGTCACATCCTTATACTCTACTTCTTCATCGCTCAATGCTGTTTTTGCAGCAGGATCCCAGTTGATCATTCTTGCTCCACGATAGATCAATCCTTTTTTATAAAGATCAACAAAGACCTTAATTACCGCTTTATAATAATGGTCATCCATCGTGAAGGAAACCCTGTCCCAATCTACACTACAGCCTAACTTGGCAATCTGGCTATAAATAATATTTCCATATTTCTCTTTCCATTCAAAAGCATATTTCAGAAATTCTTCTCTTGATAAACTATTTTTATCAATGCCTTTTTCTCTTTTCAGCATGTCCACCACTTTTGCCTCTGTAGCAATTGACGCATGGTCGCTTCCCGGCACCCAACATACATTAAAGCCGCTCATCCTTGCCTTCCTTGCCAAAATATCCTGCACAGTTTCGTTCAATGTGTGCCCCATGTGCAGCACGCCAGTTACATTAGGAGGCGGTATTACAATAGTAAACGGGGGGCGCTCGTCAGGCTCACCTGCCTGTCCGGTAGGCAGGCTCTTAAAATAGCCTTTGGCAAGCCAGTGCTGGTACCACTTTTCTTCGACTGTAGCAGGTATATAATTCTTACTTAATTCCATATTCTTATAAAAAAAATTTATCGTCGGCAAATGTAATACAAACATGGTTTAGTATCTTGCTAACTAAATTAGTAACACCCATTTTTAACCATTCTTGTTGTACGCAATTGTTGATATTGAAACTACCGGGGGCTATGCAGCAGCCAATGGAATTACAGAGATAGCCGTTTTTATTACAGATGGCTGCCAGGTAATACAGAAGTTTCATACTTTGTTAAACCCATACTACACCATTCCCCGTTATATAGAAACACTGACGGGCATTACCAACGAAATGGTGGAATACGAACGGGATTTTAAGAGCATTGCTGATGAGCTCTATGAATTATTGCACGATAAAGTGTTTGTAGCACATAATGTCAACTTTGATTATTCTTTTGTGAAATATCATTTGGCACAATCAGGCTACGATTTAAATTGCAGGAAGCTGTGTACCGTGCGCCTCGGCAGAAAAATATTGCCGGGACTTAAAGGCTATGGCCTGGGTAAAATATGCCATCATCTTGGCATTGAAATAGAAGCCCGCCATAGAGCCAAAGGCGATGCAGCAGCGACTGTACAGCTTTTTCATCACTTGCTGGAGTGCGACGTCAATGGCCATATATCTATGATGTTAAAAGCAAGCAGCAAAGAACAATTTTTACCTCCCAACATTGCTGCAACGGAAGTAAAAAAGCTCCCTCATCGTCCCGGAGTATATTACTTCCATGATAAAAAAGGGAAAATAATTTATGTGGGCAAAGCAAAGAACCTGAGTAAAAGAGTAAACAGCCATTTTTCCAATAACAAAACCAACAAACAAAAACAGGAATTCTTAAAAAAAATTTATCACATTACTTACCATGAAACCGCTACAGAACTGATGGCATTTATTCTTGAAAGTATAGAGATCAAAAAACTTTGGCCTGAGCAAAACCGCAGCCAGAAAAGATTTGAGCAGGTATATGGCCTATACTCTTTTGAAGACAGCCGGGGCTACTTACGTTTGTGTATTGATAAAAAGAAAAAGAATTTAAAAGCGCTTTATACATTCAGCCTTCTTACCGAAGGTTATACCTTGCTTCGTAAACTTATCCATCAATTTGAGCTTTGCCCCAAACTTTGTTTCATTCAGGCTGCAAATGTTGAATGCCAGTCTTTATCAGAAGAAAAATGCAAAGGAGCGTGTTTGCAAAAAGAATCTGCAGCAGATTACAATTCAAGAGTAAATGAATGTATTTATTATCTCGCTAATGAACTTCCCACCTTTGCTCTTGTAGATGATGGCTTACAGGAAAATGAGCAAAGTTGCATCTTAATAGAGAAGGGTAAATTTTATGGAATGGGTTGTTTGGCCGGTGATATCAATATAAAGGAGGTAGAAGAGTTGAAACAATGCCTGACGCCATACACAGAAAACGAGTACATAAAAAGTATGATTTTTCAATATGCTGAAAGGTATCCTTATAAAAAAATTCTTTTAAGCAATCAGTTTCTTCAATAAAGTATTGAACTCTTCCCTTGAAATAAACTCAGCTCCAAGGCTCTCCAAATGCGGTGTATAAACCTGGCAATCTATTAATTCAATTCCATTCTTTTGCAATACCTCTACCCATTTTATAAATGCAAATTTGCTCGCATTACTTTTATCAGCAAACATGCTTTCGCCAAAGAACACTTTGCCCATCAGCACTCCATAAAGGCCGCCCACCAGCTCATTATTTTGCCACGCTTCAGCGCTGTGTACATATCCTTTTTGAAATAAACGGTAATAAGCCTCTTCTGTTTCATCTCCGATCCATGTGCCTGCTTCACCTTTTCTTTTAGCCATCCTGCAATGATGAATTACCTGCGAAAAAGCCTTATCCACACTGAATTGGAAGAGACGTTTATTTAAAACATTTCTCATGCTATGGCTTATTTTAAGATGATGAGGAAGCAAAACAAAACGCGGATCCGGTGAATACCATTGTATAATATCTTCGGGGTTATACCAGGGAAAAATTCCTTTTTGATACGCATTCAATAAAGTGCCTGTAGAAAGATTGCCACCTATAGCAACGAGGCCGTTTTCATCAGCGGTATTTACATCAGGGAAATCATAAACCACTTCCTTGTCCAAATTATGGATATTAAAGTTGAATAATTGGGGAAATTATCTTTCAGAGAGTTCTTCCACCGTAGCGCCAATACCACGCTCGGTAATTGCATCGCACATTGGCTTTAAGGTTTGATAAGGCCCTTCCTTTACTGCATACTTCCCCTTTGTATGAATGATCATTGCGGATTGTTCAGCCTGTTCAGGTGTGTGATTACAGATTTCTATTAAAGTATCAATCACCCATTGAAATGTATTAACCTCATCATTCCATACGATTAATTGACAATCATTACCATCGTCAACCATTAAACTGGTCTGCTCCGCTTCGATGCTAAATGGTTTTGTAATATCCATATCTTATTGCTATGCAAAAATACAATTTTTAAAATTTATCCACTTTATACGAGGTATATAAAACCCAACTGATTAACGGCGATACAATCGAAATAGTCCCACGTGGATTATGTTCTCCATCCGGATTCAGAAATATACCTCTCATTTCTTTTTCCTTTTATTATATTTTTTATACAGTAAAACTGCAATAAGCACAATCAGTAAAAAGCCCCAGATTTGTACAAGGAATACTAAAAAATTCGCCAATATATTCCATCCTGATTTAAAGGCTTCGCCTATTTTTCTACTTAGCCCTGGCTGATACTCTTCTATATTTTTGTCATTCGATATCAATTCTCTTTTGATAGAAGCTCGCTGGTATATTATAATATTAACGGTGCTACTATTAATTTGATCATCCAATGAAAGGTTAGCCACTCCCGCCACATCAGCCTGTTCTCTGCTGGCGGATAATAATTCTTCAGCCTTAATAGTTTCATTTAATTTTTTACCTTTTTGATCAATGGCATCAATAAGCCTCGTGCGGTTTTCTTCTGCACGTTTATTCGTAAGATGGTTGGATAAAGCCTGCAAAGCCACATTATCGGATTTAATAATTCTGTAGTCCAGGAAATCAATATCTTTTGAAATTTCTCTTAACGTGGTATCCAGCTTGGTATTGGGAACGCGTAGCGTAATAGTGTTGGATACAGTATAATGCGTTGTTTCAAGAGAAGAATCAGCGCTTATCTTTACAACGGAAATATCATCAATATTACTGGAGAGGTTTGTATATGCTACAAAGCCACCTTGAGCTACCGTACTATTTTCAATATGGTAAGTAGATTGAATTACACTTTTTACCCTAAATTTTAAATCCGCTGTCTTGATAAATTTATGGGTACTATCATCCGGCATGTTAGCTGCTGAAGAAGAGATAAATGCAACGCTGTCTGTTTGTAAATTTATTTCTGATTTAGATTCATCCAGGCCGCTACGGTTGCAACCGCCTGTTAAAAAGAAAATAGCAAATGCTAATAACAATCTGCTTTCACGCATTTTGCATTTTTTATGAAGTAAATACTTTTTCGTATATCCATAACAGTTAACTATGGAGAAATTTATTTTTGTCTCCTTTCCTGCGATGCTATCCTGCTATTGATTCCATAAAATGAAATAGGTAACCCTACAATACAATATTGTTAACTATTAATATTTTGCATAGCTAAAGAAGGAATCATTCATTAAGCAGCATTCCCTGAACAGGGATTGAAAAATAAAAAGTAGATCCTTTGCCTTCTTCACTTTCAGCCCATACCCGGCCATGATGCGCAGTAATGATCTGCTGGCATAAATACAGGCCAAGCCCAATACCTTCCAGATCTTTTGTTTTTTTCTCCCTGAAAAAGCGTTCAAAAATATGGGCCAGATTCTCTGGTGAAATTCCAAGGCCTTCATCCCTTACGGAAACAGTCACTGTTTTATCATCACGGCTTATACCAAGAGTTACATCTTTTTTTCCGTTGGAATATTTAATGCCATTGCCAATAAAATTTGTCACAACCTGTATCAGCCGGTAGCGATCGCCGGTTATTAAAAAATCCCCATCACCCTCCACTATAATATTGTAAGAAGGTTGCAGTATTTCCACAGTTTCTATTGACTCATGAATCATTTCTCCAAAGTGGAAAGTTCCTATATCTAACTTAAGTATTCCGGAATTAACCCTGGTAGCTTCATATAATTCAGCTATCATTTTATTAAGCCTCAAAATATTATTCTTGCTTCGTTGCAGCAGGCCGGTGAAATCTATAGCGCTATTATCCTGTATGGCTTCGCTCATCAGGTCATTGCATAAAATTAAATTAGCAAGAGGGTTTCTAAGCTCATGTGCTACGAACCCGATTACATCTTCTCTTTCTTTTTCTATTTGCTTATCTATCGTAATATCATGTATCACAAGCAGCAGCCTGCTCTCTTCTTCAATAAATAACAAGGGGCTGCAGTTAAAATCGTAAAAACGCTTTTTCCCGGGCTCTGTCTCAATTTCAAGGGTTTCGTGAGTAAATGCTGTTTTATATTTTATAGTGTTCTTTATCCGGCCTATCAGTATCTCATAAGGATCGTAAGGCTTTATTAATTCCTCAAAGTTGCTCCCTTCTTTTTGATAGGATGGATTGAATAAGTTAAACGCATGATTTGTCTTTAATATGTTCAACTGCATATCCATCACGATTACCACATCATCAATAGCTGTAAGTATATGCTCATTAAGATTGCTAAGTTGCAATGCATTTTTTTCATTTAGCTTTTGCCGGCTGATATCCTGAATGATCTTTAAAATATAAGAATCGCCATCTTCATTCTTTACTAAAACAGATTCTCCTGAAACCCATACTACTTCTTTATTCTTTTTTACCAGGTAATTGTTATCAGCCGCCTGGCCGCACGTAATTACTCCTGCGATTTCCTTTTCAGGCTTTCCTCTCTTTTGGTCTTCCTCTGTAAAAAGCATTGAAGCGTTTTTACCTTTCAAATATTCCTCTGTGTAACCAAAACGATCCGTAAAAGCTTTATTGATCCGGACAATTCTCCCTTTACGATCCATAAGAAGAATACTATTCTCCACTGTATTACGAAACAGCGCTTCAAAAAAATTAAGAGAAGAGAAAGGGGGTTCCACTATAAATGCCATATAAGGGTTTATAACAATAAAGATATTTCATAAAAAGGGAATTATCCGGTAAAATTATTTAAAGTTTAAAGCGCTTTACCAGATTATTTTTCACACCCCAAAATGCAATGGACTGAAGTCTCCCGCCTTATGCGGGATTACAAAATCGTCCGTTCCTGTGGAACTGGCTTTCTTTAGAGCCGTAGCCTGGCTCATTTTGTAGGGATAGACTTTAGCCTATCCCAAAATTTCATTCTATCAGTTTATTCTTTCAATAACCTGATAACCATCTTGTAAAATGATGCACATGCTTTCTTCTTAATATCAAGCGGAGAGTCTCTGAACACCATTCTTCCTTTGGTTAATTTTCCTTTGTAAAGAAGTGAAAAGAATACAGTTCCCACAGGCTTCGATTTGGTTTCGCTTCCTCCACCAGCGTTTAGCCCTGTAATGGCTCCATAAACATCGGCCTTAATCAACATCGAAAGATTCTTAGCAAGCGCATCAGTTACCTGTTGTGATTCGGCTGTATATTTTTTTATCAAGGAAGGTTTTACTTTCAATAAATCTATTTTTACTCTTTCATTATAGCATATAATGCTTCCCATAAAAGCATCCGAAGTACCTTTTACAATATTTAACTGATGGGATGCAAGGCCACAGGTTACACTTTCAGCCAAAGCAAGTGTCAGTTTCTTTTCTATTAATAAACTGATCAATTGGTGTACCACAGATTTCATCATGACAAATTCTGCAATTGTTGTGCCGTGTAAAATCAGTACTCTTTTACAAGAGTTTCCAAAGGGATATTTAATTGTTCATTCAGTTTTCGGATCATTTTTAGATTTAGTTTCCGGTTGTTTTGAAATATGTCGCTTACCCTGCTTTTATAACCGAGCACTGTAGCCAGAATAAAAATATTCTTTTCACGTTTTGTACCTATTTCAGGGAAGAATAAAAATTATATATCTATAATATTCAGTAAGCTAAGAAAAGCCGTTTAAAAATTATACCATACATTTCAGATAAATTTTTGCTTATTAAGACTTCTTTTGAGCAACCCATTTATTATAAAGTTCACTATAGCATTCCGGTAATTCTTTTAAATCTTTATAATGACATTCAAACATAAAAGGGCCTGTGTATCCTACATCATTCAATGCAGAAAGAATAGCGTGCCAGTCATTCATTCCCTTTCCGGAACAAGGCAAATAATGAAACTCATGCTCGCCATCTCCATCAGATACATGAAGAAATTTCAACCGGCTTCCCAATGTCAGAATTAATTTTTCAGGGTGTAAAATGTGATTCATATCCACAGCGCCATAAATATCCGACGGAAGCCTTTTCATAATTTCCATCATCTCCTCAACAGAACGGCATAAAGGTCGTTCGTACTCAACCCCTCCTTTTGTTACATGCAACTGTGGGCCGGTCATATTTTCAATTACCATTATTGCGCCCGCAGCCTTAATGGTCTTTTGCAATTCAACTGCCGATTTGATCATCCGGCTGATATGTTCTCCCCGTTGATTTAGACTCAAATACCAACTCGGATGAAATAGTACAATTTGAGGATTTAAAATCCGGCACAGTGTAAAAACTTTTTTATGCAATCCAACAACTCTCTCACGCTCTGCTTCGTTGATAGCAGACAGATCAATATGTTCGCCAAAAGGCATGTGAAAGGCAGATATCTCCAGGCCTGCATCATCAGCCGCTTTCTTTGCATTTTTGGCTATATCTATAATCTCTTCGTCTTTTACATTAAAATTACCGTCTTTATCAAAGAATTGATTCAGCGAAACATTCAGGCAGGAAATACCCACTGATTTTGCGTATTTCATTAATTCAGGAGTCATTTGTTTAATGCCAATAGAAGCACCAACCTGCAAGCGCCTTAATACTGTATCAATTGAACCATGAGCCTGCAGTTGATGAACTGCCAGAAAGGAAAAGATAAAAAATAATTTTTTCATTCTTTTTAGTTTTTTCAAATAATTATTCTATTCAAATAACCACCGTTTCGATAATTAAGAATCTTTGTAGCCTGTTCGTTTTGCTGAAGGTTCTAATGTTATCTGCTCTAAAGATAGTTACCCATTTTCATGTTTAACCTATTCAGATTTATAATGGCTCTGCCGATTCAAACTTTTCATCTTTACCAACCCGGATTTTGCGTCAGATTTTTATTCAATGTAAGATCTTCAAGTGGAATTGGATAATAATAATCTTTAGGTTCTTCAAAAACTATCTGGTTTCTGTAAGGATACAGATTTCCTGATGTACCATTTGTTAGTGGTCGTTGTTTAATATTGATTTTGGTGGTAACTCCCGCTGGTGCTCCGGAAGCATTTCCATCGTAAACATACACATCAGGTTTTCCATTACCGGTAAAATCAAAGGCACCCAGATGAGGAAAATAAACGCCGAGCATCGGCTGTTCGAGTTTCTTCCCCTCTTTCCATCGCATTAAATCATCCCAACGGCGGCCTTCATCGAATAATTCTATTCTTCGCTCTCTGCGAATTTCCAATATTATCCCTTTGTTTGCACCTGACACATTTGGGTACTCTGCTTCCAGGTAAGGATCAGGATTGGCGTTTTCATTCGCTAAATCCGTATGTGGCATTGCTACTCTGTCACGCAATAAATTAATTGACTGATCCAAATCTGCTTGGGTAATAGTGCCCGATTCTGCCTGTGCTTCCGCATAGATCAATAAAATTTCAGCGTACCTGAAAAGGATAATATCGTTATAGGCACTGCTGGCTCCCCATTGATCTTTGCTCGGCAAAGCCTTAACTACTCTGAAACCGGTGGTAGTAAAGTTTAAATCTATGGGTTCCGGTACACTTTCGCCATAAGCTACAAAGTTAGGCCCTCCAATTGATTGAGTTAACCGCGGATCCCGATTTTGGAATTCATTATAAAAGCTCATAGTATCATAACCCAGGATATCAGTAAACCGAGTACCATCTTTCATTAAATAGTTATTGACAAAATCCTGTGTAGCACCCCATGCCCCCTGGGTGGGAGAAGTCATCAGATATCCCAGCGGGTGTTTGCCGAATGTGGGATTATAATCGCGCGCCAAAATAGTTTCAGTGGGATCCTGATCATTCCGTGCAAAAAGGTTGCGGTAACATTTATCGGGGCCACCTGTAGTATAGAGCTTATAAGCCTTGGAAAGCATTAATTCTTTCGAAGCATCTGCGGCATCTTGTAACCATTTATTAGCAGTATTTTGCAAATTCAATTCTGTATGGTATTTTCTGAACGTTCCTTCAAACAGGCAAATTCTTGCTTTCAAAGCGAGTGCAGTATATTTTGTAATACGATTTAACTGTATTTCTTTTGGTATATTCTCAATCGCGTAATTAATATCTGCTAACACGGAATCCATAACGAGTGTGCGCGAATCTCTTGGCTTGTATAATGCAGAATCTCCCGCGCTCAGCGAACTGCTATACCAGGGAACATCTCCAAAAGTTTGCACTTTGTCGAACTCAACAACCACCTTCTTAGAAGGTGGGTTGAAATACATCGGGCAAAGCCCTCTTAAGTACCTTCTGGCAAAGTGAACAAATCAAAATTCCGACCATTGCTTTCTTCTTTCTTATCTTCTCCTTC
>Ga0209916_1001524_pt1 | contig 18662 bp, 19 predicted proteins | sample ThiBio_1000_plan_FD_183956 | JGI IMG/M metagenome (GOLD analysis project Ga0209916, IMG submission 183956) | Wastewater bioreactor microbial communities from Cape Town, South Africa - Thiocy_solids_2 (SPAdes) | ecosystem: Engineered > Bioreactor > Thiocyanate-remediating > Anaerobic-Aerobic ... | reverse complement strand
GGCGCTGGTCGCGGTCGCCTGCAACGTCGCGCTCAAGCTGGTGCTGACCGGCCCGCTCGGCACGCCGGGTCTGGCGCTTGCCACCTCGGCCGGGGCCTGGATCAACCTGGTGCTGCTCGTCGTGCTCGGCTGCCGGCGCGGCTGGATGGCGCCGGACAGGGCGCTGCTGAAGCGGCTCGGCGCCGGGCTTGCCGCCGCGCTCGCCCTGGCTGTGGCCACGCCGCTGCTCGATGCGCCGCTGCGCGCGCTGACGGCGCGGCTGCCGCAGTTTCACGCCGAAAGCTTCCTGATGCTGATCGGGGGTGCCGGCGCCGTGATCTATGTCGTCACGCTGCTCGTGGCGCTGCGGCTGGCAGGGGCACCGCTCAGGAGACGGTGAACGCAAATCTTTGACCCAGCCACCCGTGCCGCTATGCTGGCGGCCTGCCGCCATTCTCTCCCGGAATTGTCCCAGAGTTGTTCCAGAGTAGCCTATGACCGATCTTGCCGCGTTCCCGATCACCCGCCGCTGGCCGGCCGCCCAGCCCGACCGGCTGCAGCTGTATTCGCTGCCGACGCCGAACGGCGTCAAGGTCTCGATCATGCTGGAGGAAATCGGCCTGCCCTACGAGGCGCACACCATCGATATCGGCAAGAACGAGACCTGGACGCCGGAATTCCTGTCGCTCAACCCGAACGGCAAGATCCCGGCGATCATCGACCCCGACGGGCCGGGCGGCCAGCCATTCGGCCTGTTCGAATCGGGCGCCATCCTCGTCTATCTCGCTGAGAAGACCGGCAAGCTGCTCCCCACCGAACCGGCGCTGCGCTACGAGACCATCCAGTGGCTGTTCTTCCAGATGGCGGCGGTCGGGCCGATCTTCGGCCAGCTCGGCTACTTCCATAAATATGCCGGGCGCGACATCGCCGACAAACGGCCGCTCGAGCGCTATCGCGCCGAATCGCAGCGCCTGCTCGGCGTGCTGGAAACAAGGCTTGCCGGCCGCGCCTGGATCATGGGCGACACCTATACCATCGCCGATATCGCGCTGCTCGGCTGGGTCCGCAACATTATCGGCCATTATGGCGCCGCCGACCTGGTCGAATTCTCGACCTTGCGGCAGGTGCCGGCCTGGCTCGAGCGCGGGCTGGCCCGCCCCGCCGTGCAGCGTGGCCTGGCAATCCCGCCGCGCCCGTGAGGCAGCGGTCCATCGAACACATTTCGGCCAAGCACCCGAGAGGAGAAGCATCATGAGCATCGCCCGCATCCGCACCGCCCTTGGCGGCATTTCCGGCATCCACATCACGCCCTACGGCGCCGATGGCACGATCGACGACGCGCTGCTCACCCGCGTCGTCGGCCGCATTGCCACGGCCGGCATCCACAACATCGTCTCGGGCGGCAATACCGGCGAGTTCTTCAGCCTGACCTTCGACGAGGTCGTGCGCATGCAGGCCGTCGCCTTCGCCGCCATGGGCGACAAGCCGGTCAAGACCGCCGCGGTCGGCCGCTCGCTCAGCGAGGCGCTCGCCACCGCCCGCCTCGCCGTGAAGGCGGGCGCCGAGGCTTTGATGATCCACCATCCGAACGATCCGTTCGCGGCGCCTTCGGCGCAGGCCGATTACTTCATTGCCGTCGCCGAAGCCGCGCCGGTGCCGGTAATGGCCTACCTGCGTTCCGACGCGATCCCGGTGGCGGAAGTGGCGCGCATCGCCCGCCACCCCAACATGGCCGGCATCAAGTTCGCCACGCCCAACCTGCTGCATCTCGCCGATTGCATCCGGGCGACCAGCGACTGCGCCACCGTCTGGGTCTGCGGCCTTGCCGAGGGCTGGGCGCCGGCCTTTTACGGCGCCGGCGCGCGCGGCTTCACCTCCGGCCTGGTCAATGTGCGCCCCGGCGTCTCGCTGGCGATCTGGCGCGCGCTGGAAGCCGGCCGCTTCGATGAAGCGCGCGCCCTGATCACGCCGATCGCCCCGTTCGAGCAGTTGCGCACGCGGCACAATAACGGCGCCAACGTCACCGTGGTCAAGGAAGCGCTGGTGCTGGAAGGCTGGCCGGTCGGCCCGGCCCGGCTGCCGAACCTGCCGCGCCTCGCCGATGCCGACCGCGCCACGCTCGCCACGCTGCTCGCCGGGCTCGCGCCCTCCGAGGCGCACGCCGCCGAATAGGCGCGCATGCCTCGAACCTGACATCCACCGCCCTGGCCTCGCCCCATGAAGATCACCGCGCTCGAAACCATCCAGCTGCCGCAACTCGCCAATATCCTGTGGCTCAGGCTGCATACCGACGAGGGGCTCATCGGGCTCGGCGAGACCTTCCGGGGCGCCGATGCGGTGGCGCGCTACCTGCACAGGGAGGTCGCGCCGCTGCTGATCGGGCGCGATCCGCTCGCCATCGACGCCATCTCGAAATTGCTCACAGAAACCTATATCGGCTTCCGCTCATCCGGCGTCGAGATGCGCGCCGCCTCGGCGGTCGACATCGCGCTCTGGGATATTTTCGGCAAGGCGGTCAACAAGCCGGTCCACCAGTTGCTCGGCGGCCTGTCGCGGCCGCGCATCCGCACCTACAACACCTGCGCCGGCTACAGCTACAATGCCAGCGGCGGCGGCAGGCGTGCGATCGTGGCGGGCGATGCCGGGGCGACCGAAGGCCCCTATGACGACCAGCTCGCCTTCAACCGCGATGCCGGAGCGCTCGCCGAAAGCCTGCTCTCCGAGGGCATCACGGCGATGAAAATCTGGCCGTTCGATCCCTATGCCGTCGCCAATGGCGGCAATTTCATCCACCGCGCCGAGATCGACAAGGCACTGACGCCGTTCCGGCAGATCCGCGATGCGGTCGGCGACCGCATGGAGGTGATGGTCGAGCTGCATTCGATGTGGGACCTGCCCTCGGCGCTTGCCATCGCGCGTGCCCTGCAGCCGTTCCGGCCGTTCTGGGCTGAAGACCCGATCAAGATGCAGGACTCGGACGCGCTCGCCATTTACGCTGAGCGCAGCGGCCTGCCGGTGTGCGCCAGCGAGACGGTGGCGACGCGCGGCGCCTTCCTTGAGCTGCTGCGCAAGGGCGCGGCCGATTACGTCATGCTCGACATTTCCTGGTGCGGCGGCCTGAGCGAGGCCAAGAAGATCGCCACCATGGCGGAAGCCTTCCAGCGCCCGGTCGCGCCGCATGACTGCACCGGGCCGGTGGTGTTCGCCGCCTCGATCCATCTCGCGCTCAACCTGCCCAACGCGATTTTCCAGGAATCGGTCCGGGCCTATTACAGCTCGTGGTATCGCGAGCTGGTGACGGTGATGCCGCGTATCGAGGATGGCCACATCCATCCCTTCGAGGGCGCGGGGCTCGGGCTGGAACTGAGCCCCTATGTCTTCGCGCATGATGACGTCATCATCGAGAAGACGACGAAGGACGCGCTATAAGGCGGCACGAGGAGACACGAACATGACGAGCTACAAGGCAGCGGTGGCGCAGGCCGCCTCGATCCCGGACGATGCGGCCGCCTCGGCCGAAAAGGCCGCCGGGCTGATCCGCGAGGCTGCCAGCGCCGGCGCCCGGCTGATCGTGTTTCCCGAAGCCTTCCTCGGCGGCTATCCGAAAGGCGCCTCGTTCGGCGCGCCCGTCGGCCTGCGCAAGCCGGAAGGCCGCGAAGCCTTCCGGCGCTACCACGAGGCGGCGATCGCGCTCGACGGGCCGGAAGTGGCGACGATCGCCGCAGCCACCGCTGAGACCGGCCTGTTCGCGGTGATCGGCTGCATCGAGCGCGACGGCGGCACGCTGTATTGCACGGTGCTGTTCTTCGATGGCCAGAAGGGTCTGATCGGCAAGCATCGCAAGCTGATGCCGACAGCGGCCGAGCGCCTGATCTGGGGCTTTGGCGACGGCTCGACCATGCCGGTGTTCGAGACGCCGCTCGGGCGTATCGGCGCGGTGATCTGCTGGGAAAACTACATGCCGATGCTGCGCATGCACATGTTCTCGCAAGGCATCGGCATCTATTGCGCGCCGACCGCCGACGATCGCGACAGCTGGCTCGCCACCATCCGCCATATCGCGCTCGAAGGGCGCTGTTTCGTGCTCAGCGCCTGCCAGCATATCCGCCGCGAGGCGTTCGGCGACCAGCATGAATCGGCGCTTGGCGATGCGCCAGACACGGTGATGATGCGCGGCGGCAGCGCCATCATCGACCCGTTGGGCCAGGTGCTGGCCGGTCCCGACTTTTCGGGCGAAACCATCCTCTATGCCGAGATCGACCTCGACGACATCGCGCGCGGCAAGTTCGATTTCGACGTCGTCGGCCATTATGCCCGCCCCGACGTGTTCCAGCTCGCCGTCGACGACCGCCCGAAAACCGCCGTCGCGACGGTGAAGCGCTCGGCCTGATGACGGTGCTCAGCCGGCGCCCCACAAGGCCGGCACATATTCATAGCCGGCGCCGGCCTTGATGACGTAGCCCGTCGCCGGGAACGGCGCGTGAAAGAAGGACAGCCGGAGCTTGTCGGCGGCGGCACGGTCGAGCAACGCCTTGCGCGTCGCGGTCGCCTCCTCCGGGTCGAGATCGAACAGCGCCTGCCAGTCCGGATGGCGCGCGAACACCAGCGGATTATTGGTGATGTCGGCGACGAACATCGTCGCGCTGTCGCCCGAGACGATCTCGATCGCCGCCATGCCCGGCGTATGGCCGCCAGCCTTGACGCTGGTGAAGCCGGGCAGCACTTCCTCGCCCCAGCCATAGCGACGGACGGACGTGGCGAGCGGATCGAAAATCCGCTTGGCGAGCGCGAAATGCGGCTTCATCCAGTCCGGCGCCGCGTTCATGCGCGCTTCGTCGCGCCAGAACGCCCATTCCTTTTCCGGCACGAGGATTTCGGCATTCGGAAACGCGGCGCGACCGTCGGCGCGCAGCAGCCCGGCAATATGGTCGCTGTGGAAATGGCTGATGATCACAGTGCTGATCGCGGCGCGCGAAAGGCCGGCGGCGGCGAGATTGGCATCGATCTGTCCGGCGCCGTTGGCAAGGCCGCCTTCGCCGAGACCGGTATCGATCAGCACCGTGCCCCCGGCCGTGCGGATGGCGAGCGCGTTATAGGTCAGCGTCAGCTTGTCGCGCGCCATGCCGGCCGCGGCATAGGCTTCGCCGACCTCCGCATCGCTGGCGTTGCGCACGAAGCCGGCCGGGCGCTCGCGCACCGCCACGCCGTCATGCAGCGCGATCGCCTCGTATGCGCCGAGTTTGAAGCGATAGAAGCCGGGCGCTTGGCCGGCGGCACGGGGACGTTGCAGCGTCGTCATGGGCACCTCTCGCGGGCAGGCAGCCGCGCGGCCGCATGACGCCTCGCGCCTTGCATGCTCGCGGGCCCCGATGGTCGGCGGCCGCTGTTACGGTTTGGCGGCCTGCGTCGCGCCACCGCTAACCTGTGCGAATAGCGGCGCCATGCGCTTCTTGGCGAGCGGCGGCATCTTGGCCTGCTCGGCCGCCGCAAGGTTCGCAGTCGAGCCGCCAACCTCGATCAGGCCGACCATGCCCATGCCGAAATGCGGCACGCAGCGATAGCCATAGATGCCGGGCTTGTCGAAAGTGACGGTCACCTCCTGCGAAATCTTGCCCTTGAAGGGCTGGGCGCCGTCGGGCAGCATGCCGGGGATCGTCTCGGCGTCATGGCCCTTGTCGGTTGGCACGAAACGCACCGTGTCGCCGGGCTGCACCTTCAGGAAGGCCGGCTCGAACACCATGTTCTGGCCGTCGGTGCCCTTGTTCAGCATCTTGACCTCATGCTCGGCGGCGAACGCCGGCGTCGCCAGCAAGAGGCCGATCGCGATCAGGCTCGCGCTACGGAAAGATGTCATGGTCGCTCTCCTTCTGCCGCGTTGTCCGGCAACCGGGCTTCCATGCGGCTATGGACAGAGCATAGGATCGTGCCGGATGGGTTCTTTGCGGCAGCGCAACTTCACGCCGGATTGACGCGAGCGATCCCGTCAGGCCATCGGGCCGGGACGACCCGGCAGCACGTTGCCCTCGGCCAGCGCATCGGCGAAGCCATGGTGAATATCGCGATGGATCGATTCGTCCTCGCGCATCGCCCGCACCATCTCGGTCAGCGGCGCCCCGTCCGGCAGGTTCCAGTAGGCGGCGGCCGAGGCGGGCGCGACGTCATTGCCGAGCATGCCGGCCTCGATGCGCTCGAGATAGCGCGTGTAGCCGCGCACCGATTCCTCGGCGAGATAGCCGGCAAGGCGGTGAGCCGTGCGTGGCGAGATCAGATAAAGCAGGAAATAGGCGTTGTAGAACAGGCCCTGGCCGAGCACGATCAGCAGGCGTTCGCCGCTGCCCGGGCGCTGGATCGCCACGAAGGCCATCAGATGCGCGCGCTGGTTCTCCGCCTCCTCCATGAAGGTGCGCACCCAGCCGCGGTCGTCGATCATCCGGCGCAGACAGGTCAGGTGCAGCAGCGTCGCCGCCACCATGGCCGGCACCGCCGCGATCGTCTCGATCACCACGGCCCGCCCGCCATAGCGCCGGCCAAACAGCTTGTCGGCGCCCGCTGCGAGCAGCCGCGCCGTCGCCAGCGCGAACCGGTCGCCAAGGCCATCCGGCTCGTGGTGGCGCTGGATGTCCGCCTTGTTGATATTCAGCATCGCCACTCCGCACCGGGCCAGGTTTTTTGCCAGCCGGCCGCCCGGCAAGGCTGGATACCATAGGATTTCGCTTCGCATCTTCCTTGTGCTTGCGCAAGTTGCGCGGCGATAACCGGTGGACGGGTTGCATGGCGGGCGTTTGATGATAACCCCTTGAGGGAACGGCCCGCCGGGCTTGGCAAGGATAATCACACGCGGCGCGGCATGGACCTTCACCCCGATCTGGCAATCCTCGAACGGACGGAACTGTTCCGCGACACGCCCGCGCCGGCCTTGCGCGCCGCCGCCGGTGCTGCCAGCCGCCGCCGCGTCGCCGCCGGCGAGACAGTGTTCCGGCAGGGCGATGCCAGCGCCATGCTTTATGTCGTGGTGGTCGGGCGGCTTTGCGCCAGCCAGACCACGCCGGACGGGCAGCAGGTCATCATCCGCTATCTCGGCCCGGGCGAGGTCGCGGGCTATGCCGCGCTCGCCGGAGCCGCATGCTATCCGGGCTCTGTCACGGCGGTCGACGATACGCATCTGTTCTGCTGGAGCCGGGTCGCGATCACGCAGATCATGCGCGAGCATTCCGCCGTCGCCATCAACGCGGTCGCGCTCATTGGCGCGCGCTATCACGAATTGCAGCTGCGCCTGCGCGAACTGGCAACCGAAAGGGTCGAGCAGCGCCTGGCCCACACCATCCTGCGCCTTGTCGCGCAAGCCGGCCGGCGCACCGCCAACGGCATCGAGATCGCTTTCCCGCTCTCGCGCCAGGACCTGTCCGAGATGGCCGGCACCACGCTGCACACCGTCAGCCGCACGCTGAGCGCCTGGGAAGAGCAGGGCGTGGTGCGCAGCGGCCGGCGCCGCGTCATCGTCGCCGCCCCCGACACGCTCGCCGCCATCGCCGGTGCGCCAGGCTGAGCCCGCCACCGTGAAACACACCGGAAACGCGACCCTCCGGCGGTCCAACAAAGGAGACCGGATCAAGGTCGATAGCCGGACACCGGTTCGCGGTAACGTTGCCGCCAGCGGTGGAGTGCGGGCGCCGCCCAGCCGTCACATCACAAGCGAATCAGCGATCACAGGGCGCGATCCAGCCTCCTTATGGTGCGCCTGGACTTCGACCATCAGGCACCGGCTATTCGTCGCGTGCGCATCGCAAATCGCGAAAACCGCAAGTGCTGAACGGTCGGTCGACAGGAAATGTCGCGCCGATTTTCACGTTGCCATTGCATCGTGGCCACCAACGTGGGATTTCGAGAGCGGCGCGATCGTGAGGCTTAAAAAATTATCGCAATTGTCTCAAAGCGATAGATGGTGCCGCAAGAGAGATTCGAACTCCCGACCCCCTCATTACGAATCTTGAGAATTGTATTTCACGCCATGTCACGGTTGGCCCCGCCGTATCATTAAGATGTTGAAAATAAACGATATTGATGTCCCGTGCTGCCTTTGCCTTTCCGGCCGGTTCTCGATAATTTGGTCACCATGTGGTCAACAAAATCATTTGGTGACCAGATGTGACGGATACCGGGAATGCCTAATCTCACGCAGAAAATTACCAAGCGCGCTGTCGACATGGCAGTTGCAGAAACCGGCCGAATTTTCATCTGGGACAGCGAACTGAAAGGCTTCGGGGTCAAGGTCGAGAAGTCGGGCACGAAGACCTATCTCGTGCGCTATCGTGCCAAGCGCGTTGGCCGCTCGGCGCCGAAGCGCTTCGTGACGATCGGACGTCATGGCGCGCTGACCCCGGACGAGGCACGCGCAAGAGCGAAGGTAATCCTGGGCGCCGCCGCCAACGGGGAAGATCCGGCGGATGAGACCAGGAAAGCGCGTGAAAGGCTTTGCCTTGCCGATATCGCTAAGATGTTTCTCGATGATCATGTGAAGGCCAAGCGCAAGAGCTCGACGGCAAGGGACTATGAAGCGCTGCTGCGGCTCTATGCGCTGCCGACGCTCGGCAAGAAGGCTGCCGAAGATATCACGCGTGCGGAACTCGCGCGGTTGCATTTGTCGCTGGCGCATGTGCCGTTCCGCGCCAACCGGCTGATCGCTGTCTTGAGCAGCCTGTTCTCGTTCGCCGGCAAGCACGGGCTTGTCGCTGACGGCTTCAACCCGGCGCAGCGCATCGAGAAATACCGGGAGGAGGGCAGGGAGCGGTATCTCAGTAGCGAAGAGCTGTCGCGTCTCGGAACAGCGATCATCGAGGCAGAAACTGTCGGCATCCCGTGGGAGCTCGATCCGGAGAAGCCAGAATCGAAGCACACGCCGAAGCTGCCGGAAAACCGCGTTACCCGCATCGACGAATACACCGCTGCCGCGCTCCGGCTGTTGATGCTGACCGGATGTCGGCTGCGTGAAATTCTGCATCTCGAATGGAGCCAGGTCGATGCGGAGCGCGGTGTCCTGTTCCTGGCGGATTCCAAGACGGGCAAGAAGACTGTCGTGCTCAGCGACTTGGCCCTGGAGGTGCTGAAGGGGCTCACGCAACGCGGTAAATACGTCATTGCAACCCAGGATCCCAACAAACCTCGCTCTGACCTGAAGAAGCCCTGGGCACTAATCTGTCGGCGCGCCCAGCTCGAAGGCGTTCGGTTGCATGATCTGCGCCACACTTTTGCATCGATTGCTGCAGGCGAGAACCTTGGGCTTCCGATCATCGGCAAGTTGCTCGGGCATTCCCAGCCCCAGACGACGGCACGATACGCCCATCTCGATGCGATCCCGATGCGGCGCGCGACCAACGTCGTGGGGGAGCAGATTGGCAAATCGCTCGGCTTGTCGAAATAGCCCGTCCAGTTGACGCTTTCGTAGCCGGAACAACATTTTATCGCGCCGACGCCTCTCCACCGTGCTGTGGAACGATGCGCTGTCGGTCAATATGGGCGCAGAACGTAAAACACATAACAGAAGCGGCTTTCGCTTCGTTGCCAGATGTCCAGTTCTTCCCGGAGACTGGCGGCGTATTCCGGCTCTGCCGCCGCAGCACGACCATCCTCGAACGCTGCGGGACGCGGCCGTAATACTGGTGTCACGCCTCGTCAGAGAGCCTGTATGTGGCGACGACCTCATTGCCTGCCGGGCACTTATTTGCTGCGCTTGGCAGGACTGACTGATGAGGGCTGGCGGCAGGGTGGGGCGCATGTTCAGGCATTCGCCCACCCTCTCAGCCGTCCGCGAATGGCGAACAATCCGGTGAGCGTCAGCATGGCGAAAGCCGCCCCCGCCAGGAATGTCCCTTGCGGCCCGGCCATGTCCCAAAGTGCCCCGGCGACAATGCTTGCGACGAGCAGGGCAACTCCGGTCATCAGATTGAACATACCGAACGCGGTTCCGCGCAGTTCCGCAGGGGCCGCCTCGGCAACGAGGGTTGCCAGCAAGCCTTGCGTGAACCCCATGTGGAGGCCCCAGAGCACGACGCCACCCGCAAGCCCGATGATGTCTGTCGCAAAGGCCAGAACGAGATCGGCCAAAACGAGAAGAACGAGGCCAAGAGCCAGAAGCGTCAGGCGATTCACGCGATCGGACAGGACGCCGACCGGATAGGCGGACAGCGAATAGGCGAGGCTCATGATCACCAGGACGATCGGAACCGATGCCAGCGGCAACCCGATCGACTGCGCACGCAGAACCAGGAAGGCTTCACTGAAGCGAGCAAGCGTGAAGAGCGCCGCAATCGCGACGATCCACCAATAGGTCGCGCCCAGGCGGGCCAGTTCATCGCGGTGCAGGGGCATGCGAACGCGGCGCTGCGCCTTCGGTCGGTCCGGTTCCTTTACGGCGACCAGAAGCAAGCCGACGGACAGGACGGCAGGAATGACGGCGACCCAGAACACCGCCTGGAAATGATCGGCCGTCAGCCACATCAGCCCGATGGCGAGGAGCGGCCCGAGAAACGCGCCGATCGTATCGAGCGACTGGCGAAGACCGAAACTCGCGCCACGCAGATGCGGCGGAGCGATGTCGGCCACGAGGGCGTCCCGCGGCGCACCGCGAATGCCCTTGCCGATGCGGTCGATGAAGCGCGCCAGGATGAGCCAATCGATGGTGGGGGCCAGCGGAAAGATCGGCTTGGTGCAGGCTGCTACGCCGTCAACCGAGCGCGGCGAGGAGCTTGCGCTTGCCGAGCCAGTCGCTGAGCGCGCCGGAGAACACCTTGGTGATCGAGGCGGTGGCCTCGGCAATGCCCTCGATCACGCCGACGGCGAGCGCCGAGGTACCGAGTACCGTCACCATGTAAACCGGCAACAGCGCATGGATCATCTCCGACGAGATATCCATCAGGAGCGAAACGAAGCCGAGGGCCCAGATGCCAGCCGGAATGCCCTGTCGGGTTGTCGTTACAGGGTCTGCTTCGGGTTCCTTGTCGTCCATCACATCGGTTCTCTTCGCAGGCATCGAAAACCTGCTGGGTGTAGTTGTCGAGCAGGGCCTCGCACGCCTTCAATTGCTCCGAAGCTTCCTCGGCGAGCGTTCCGCCGTAGAAATCGAGCTTCTGTATCTTCTCCAGCCCCGGGGATCTGCTCGTCGCATTTTTCCTGGCACTCTTGGTTGCTCCTTCGGAGTGAAGCAGCTTGCGGATTGTATTCAAAATTCGTGATCGATTCATCGCGCCTTATCGACGATTAGGGATCGTTCCCGTCTTTCTCTTGGTCGACACCAGAGCGACTTTTGATCAAGCCGTCTGCTGGACCTCGACGGTGACGTGGGACAGGGCGTGGAACCGGACCAGACGGCGGTGATAGTACTCGGATCCGAACGGCTTGTCCGTCGCGACCGAGACGATCGCGCCGAGATGTCCCGGTCCCAGGCGCCACAGGTGAAGGTCGGTGACCTTGTCGCCATCAGTCTCGATGGTCGCCCTGACATCCTGGACGAGTTTCCGGTCCGCCGTCCGATCGAGCAGGATGCCGCCCGTGTCGCGCATCAACCCGTAGGACCAATTGGCGATAACGACCGCGCCGATGATCCCGGCCATCGGGTCCATCCACACCCAGCCAAATGTCCGGGCCAACAGCAGCCCGCCGATCACCAGCACCGATACGGCGGCATCCGCCATCACATGAATGAGCGCCGCTCGCATGTTGTTGTCGCGATGATGCGCCGGGCTCGCACCGTGACCGTGGACATGCTCTTCAAAGCGCACCTCATGAACCGCGCCTCCGGGCCCGTTCGCGCGCAGCCGAACCGTGAACTCGTGCGGTTCCGGGATTTCCGCCAGCGATTCGAGGAACCCATCCCGGTTGACGAAGGCGAAGGCCTGACTTGCTCCGTCCGGACGGATTGTTTCGACGGTAAAATCGGCGGCGTTAACAGGCTTCCCGCTGCTGTCTCGGACGCGGAAGCGCGGCGGCACGCCGTCCTCGAAGATTTCCAGGGCAACGATGCCGTTTTCCGTGTCGATGTGGCGGATTTCCTCGCCATGATCGTGGTGAGCATCAGTCTCATCATGGTGCGCGTGACCGTGGCCATGTCCATGGTGATGATGGCCACCCGATAGCAGCCACGCGCTCGCAACGTTCACGCCGAGCCCAAGCACCGCGATCGCGATGGCTTCATTGAAGTGGATCGGGACAGGATTGAACAGGCGCAGGATCGCCTCGTAACCGATGAGCAGCGCGATCATGGCGAGGATGACCGCGCTGGTGAAGCCGGCCAGATCGCCAACCTTGCCGGTTCCGAAGGCGAAGCCCGGATCGTTGGCATGCTTGCGGGCATAAGTGTAAGCCAGCGCCGCCAGAAGCAGCGCGCCGGCATGCGTCGACATGTGTAGGCCGTCGGCGATCAGCGCGATCGAGCCGAACAGCGCGCCGCCGGCGATCTCCGCCACCATCATGAAGCCGCACAGCCAGATCACCGCCCAGGTGCGCTTTTCGGCGCCTGCATGGTCGGCGCCGAGGAATACGTGGCTGTGAGAGGGTGAGAAACTGGGCGTATCCGGGTCGGCCATGGCCGTTTTCCTATTTGAGGTAGGTTCTGATGACGTCGATCAGTTCCTCGGCCGCTTCGGCGTTCGAGGGCGCGGACCCGGCGACGACGAGATGCTGGCGGACATGGTCCTCGAGCACTTCGCCCATCAGGCCGGTGAGAGCGCCACGCACCCCGGCGATCATGTGCATGACGCGGTCGCATCCCGCTTCATCCTCGAGCGCGCACTCGATCGCCTCGACCTGGCCCTTGATGCGGCGTACCCGGGCCAGGAGCTTCGTCTTCTCTCGGATGGTATGACTCATAAGCCAATATAGGATACCGGGCTACGCTAAGATAGGCAGCTTGAATGCGCGCAAACGACGCAACCCGGATGATCTGACCCTTGCGATCGCGCTGTCGGACATTGCCCACATGCACTGATGTCAGGTCATCGCTGGTCGAGGAACAGGAGTTGCCTTGGTATCGGCAACGTAACCGCCGATGTGCGGTCGCGGATATCGACACAGATGGCGACTTGATCGTTCTCGATGCGGGTCGTAGGAGGCACGGAAATTATCAGAAGACTTTGCGCTTGGTACTTTCGGCTGCCTGGTCGCCTGGATTGTCGAGCCTATCGCGATAGTGAGGCGGTAGCTCGGGGGCACATGTTCGATTGAAAAATCTATGGAATTGATCTATCTTCTACAAAAGGTCGTATTTCGCTTGGTCAGGACCGAGCACATGGGCAGATTTGACCACTCAGAGGGTCGTCTTCCTCGGCCGAATTCAAGAATATTCGGTTCGAAGCTGACGTTTCTTGACGCCTATAGACGCAGTCACCCTCGGTCCGGTTCAAAAAATGCCACCTCGAGGCCAGGGCATACTGAGAAGCCTAGGCTCGCGCCTTTACAGACTAACTTTACAACGTCGGGTGCAAAGCCGACGGACCTTAATGCCTATAGGCGCGGACGCGACGCACTCAATGGCACTGTCATTGGTCTTCAGGTAAGTGAGTGGATTGCTAGCGCCGTTATGATCTGCGTTCTTCTGTTTCTGCTTCGTGTTGTCTGACGGAATACGTCAAACTACCTGCGCCAAGCCGCCTTGATCGTGCTGACATCCGCCGGATCATTCATTCGAGGCGATTGTGGCGTTACCTCTGAGTCAATACAATTTGAAGTCCCCTTTGGCCCATCACCATGAGTGCGCCATTGATCCTCGCGCCCGCTGACCCGCATCAGAAGAACAGCCTCTTCACTTTGTCCCAGAAGCTCGGCTGGCCATGCGGGTGGGGTTTCTGGGCACGATTGGTGAGCGCGTTGACGAAAATCACGAAATTGACCGGCTCGAATTCCAGGCCGTGGAAGCGGGCGCGCAAGCGGCCATCCTGATCGATCACGTGGGTGACGATCCCATGCATCTGCATCCCATCGTCACCTGCCGTGAACTTGAGGCCATAGGCTTCGGCGATCTTGCGGGTGCCGTCATCGGGCTCGCCTGGCGCTGATGTCAGAAATGCCCAGTTCGTCGGATCGAGACCGTGAGCCTTACCGTAATCCTGCAAGATCTGCCCGGCATCCCGTTTCGGATCGGTGGTGATGGTGACGAACTGAACCAGGTCCCTCATCGGCGTCTGGTTGATCATCGCCTGGATTTCGGCGATCCGCTCGGAATGCAGCGGACAAACGTCGGCACAGCTCGCGTAGATGAAGTTGAGAACAACGACCTTGCCGCGCAAATCCGTAAGGCCGAGGCGACGACCGTTCGCGTCCTGCAACTTGAAGTCCGGGGCCTGGGTGTCGACCGACTGAAAATACCGCTCCTTCTTGCGGAGGCCCTGATCGACCTCTTCAAGTGAGTGCGGCAAAGCAGGCCCGATCAAGGCGATCATCGCGGCGAAAACCATGATTGCAGGATGCATCACGCGCATGACATCAACCTTTTTGCACATCGGGCAGTTCCGCGGCCGAAGGGAGCGGCTGTGTGGCATCGCCAGCCGAACAGCACGAGGCCTCCGCCCGGTGGCTCGAAGCTTCTGGCACGGCGGGCTCAGTTTGGGTTCCGGCCGGGCTGATGGTGTTGGGTTTGCCAGCGGTCTTGCTCATGCACAGCCCCAGCGCACACATGGCGAGGCAAGGTAGCGCGCTCAGGAGCAATGGCGCGATGCCTGCCGCCACAAGCCATTTCCAATTGAGGGCCGTGCCGAGGCTCAGGGCGAAAACTCCCAGCAGGATGAGTCCGCGTCGATCGCGAAGTAAACGACGCGTATTCTCAAAAGACAGCCATGAGAGCGTGCGAACAGGAATGTGGGGGAGTTTCAAGGTGGTCATAACGACTGTTCCCGCTGTTGGGGGTCCAAACGGCCCTGTTTCCGGGTGATGAACGGTCGGAGAAGAGTGATCATCTCCGGAGCGTCCCAGTCGGCCGGGCCGATGAGGCGCCCAAGTTCTTGGCCCTGGGCGTCGATCAGGAGCGTCGTCGGCAGGCCAATGACTGCAAGCACGGAGCTCGCCTTACTCGAAGGGTCGATGTGAACGGCAAGATGCTCGATGCCGATCTCGGCATAGAATTTCTTCACAACCTCCGGCCCACCTCGATCGAGGGACAGCGTGACGACCTCGAAATCCATGCCGCCAAGTGCCGCTTGTAGCCGGTCGAGCGTCGGCATTTCCTTCCGACACGGCACGCACCAGGCCGCCCACACGTTCAACAGCACCACCTTGCCGTGGAAATCGGCAAGGGTACGCGGCCGCCCTTCGCCGTCCGTGAAATGTACTTCGGGCACCGGTCTCGGCGAATTGAGGAACACGAAGTTTTGAGGCGAACCTGCCGCCGCTACCGTCGCCGGGTAGAAGGCTGTTAGGAGAGCCAGGAGGAGCCATTTCATGAGGCCCCTTCCTTTCCTCGCAGGCGCAGCCGTCGGGCGGTCGGCAGTACCGCCTCGCTCAAGGCTTGTTGGGCGACGGGGCCGATTAGTATCGACCTGTGTCATAGGAAATGACCTCTCTCGATCTTCGAATGGTCATTCCGTGGCATAGACGGTCGGTGCCTTGCCGTCCTTGGTCACGGCATAGATCGTGAACTTCTCGGTCTTCCGGCCCACCATGCCGGGCGATCCCATCGGCATGCCGGGTAAGGTGATGCCAGCGATGGCGGGTCTCTCCGCGAGGAGTTTGCGGACGACGTTCACGGGAACATGGCCATCGATCACGTAGCCCTCGACGAACATGGTATGGCAGCCTTCCATCTGCTCCGGCACCCCGGCCTTCCGGCTGATCTCGGCAAGATCGTTGGTCGGCTTCACGTCCACGTTGAAGCCGTTCCCACGCAGGTAGGCAGCATAGCCCTCGCAGCAACTGCATTGTGGGCTCTTGTAGAGTGTGGCGTGGATCGGCGCGGCAAGCACGGGCGCCGAAAACGTCAGCAGGGAAGCGACACTTGCGAAGCGAATGATGCGGTTCATGTTGGTTCTCCTTCAAATCGGTCGATATCAGTGTCAGGCGACGCGCAGTACGGTCATAAGACCTGCCACTTGGTGGTCGGTGACGTGGCAATGCAGCATCCAATCGCCGGGATTGTCGGCGACGAAGGCAACCTCCACGGTTTCTCTGGGCTGTACGAGGACCGTGTCGCCCCATTGCTGATGCGGTACGGGCACGCTGTTTCTGGTCAACACCCGGAAGCTGTGTCCGTGTAGATGCATCGGGTGCCACCAGGCGGTCTCGTTGCGCAGCGTCAGCACGACGCTACGCCCGCGCTGAAGGATGATGGCGGGTGTCATTCCGGCGTGTCCATCGCCGGTCATTGACATGCCGTTGATCGCCCAAGCCGCACCCTGGCCCATCCCCATCATTCCACCCATCCCCATCATGCCGCCGCCACCCATGCCACCCATGCCACCCATGCCACCCATGCTACCCATGCCACCCATGCTACCCATGCCGCCGCCCATGCCACCCATCATGCCGCCCTGTAGCGCCAATTCGTAACGGTCGGCATTGGCGAGGTCGGGCTCCGGCAGGGGGTTGCGCGGCAATCTGAGCGGAGCTTCAAGTGGATGAGCACGAAGCGGCGATTTCTCGTCATAGACGAACTGCGTCAGTCTATAGGCCAAGCCGTCATAGAACTCGTCGACGACACGGTATCGGTGTCCCGGTTCGCCCTGCATGTCGAGAATGAGGTCAACGCGCATCGCGGGACCAAGTAGAATGCGTCCACCCTCTGGTTCGTGCGGATCGCAGGGTTGTCCGTCGATCGCCACGACCACCGGATGGTGGCCTTCGAAGCGCAACGCCATGATGCGTGCGAGAGCGCCATTGACGAGGCGCAGCCGCACGCGCTCCCCGGCTCGCGCTGGCTGTTCCGCCGAGACGGCACCGTTCAGTGTAACCGTGTTGCCGATGCGGCCGGACATTCCCGCTTCCATGGCATTGCCGAACCCCGGCGCGATCTGGGCATCCGGGGTCAGGCGCCAGTCCGAGAGCAACCAAAGAAGATCGCGGTCGACAACGACCGGCTCGCGTTCCTCGACGACGACGGCGCCAGCAAGGCCTCGGCCAAGTTGTTGCAGGCTATCGGCGTGGGGATGATACCAGAACGTTCCCGCATCGGGCGGAGTGAACTCGTAAGTGAAGGTCTTGCCTGGCTCGATCAATGGCTGCGTCAGACCGGGTACGCCGTCCATGGCGTTCGGCAACCGGATACCGTGCCAATGAACGGTGGTGCCTTCGTCGAGGCGGTTCTCGACGAGAATGCGTGTTGGCTCCCCTTGCCGGAACCGGACGACCGGTCCGGGGACGGAGCCGTTGAAGGCCCAGACGTCGGTCGCAGGATATTTCGCGCCGACGAGGTGAGCCAGTCCGGAGGCGGTTACGAGACGGGACACACTGATGGCGTCCGCACGCGCGCCCCTTGATGGCAACGCCAAGCTCGATAGCAATCCGCCGCTAGCCAGGAGGAAACTCCGGCGGGAAAACGGGCAGTTGAATGCAGTGCTCATGTTCGACCCTTTCGATCATCGTGGATGATGGAACGCGTCGGCCTTTGATTTCCGGTGGCACCGCTGAACTTGCGGCGGGCGCGGGTTAGGCATGCAGACGCGCACGATCTCCCGGCCAAATCGCTCGAAGAGCAACGGCCGTGACGTCAGACGATGTCGATGGGTCTGGGAGGGTAGGGATCGGGCGTTGCCGCCTTGCCGCGGAGAAGCGGATTCAACACGGTAAATGACGCAGGTCTGTTAATCAGCATCAGAGGTGCTGCCTGCGGGAAAACAGCCAGAACCGGCGCGACACACATACTGGCGCAGGACATGGCCTTCATGCCGCCACTTCCACCTGCCGGACATCCGCAACAGCCGGAGACGTCCATTCCCGACGTCATTGTCATTTTCGCCGACATGCCGCTTGCCTGAACGGTGCTCAGAGACATTCCCACGGTGACGAAGACCGCGAGGAACAAGGCAAGGAACTGTCGAAGCGACCACCGTTTCATGACGACCGTCAGGATCGCATCGAATTGTGCCGAAAACAAGCTTGTCCCGTGCCTTGCGTGCCTCCAAGGCAGGCATTCATGGGATTTTCCAAAGCGAGTGAATCGTGAACGTTCCCTGGCTGTTGGGGGAAAATGTAAAGCGCACGTGGTCACCCTTTTTGAAGCTCGACAGATTGATCGATCCGTCGACGGGAAAATCCATCCTCATGGATGGCCAATGGACATCGGCAACTGGCTCGTGGCTGATGTTTATGTAGCCTGTACCGAGATTGACGGTGTTGATGGTACCAATTGCCGACGACGGCTCTCCTGCTCGTAGGTCCGCATTGTCGTCGTAGGATGCTTTTACCGAGAACGATGCGAACACGACGGCCATGAGGATCAAGACCGCCAGGCGAGAAGCTGTCGATGCGGAGAATTTAGCCATGGGACATCCTTTCGGGGCGTGGGTTGAGGAAGTGGCCATCGTGATTGGGTTGGAAAAACGCGAGCTATCGCCGGTCGAAGAACAAGTACTTCGCAAGAGCGGCTATCGCGAGCAGCAGGGCGGCAAGGACAAGCAAGGCAACCAAGCCCATGCCGATCATCATGCCGCCATTCATCATCATTCCACTCATCATCTGGGTCTCCTTTGTTAGATCACTCGGCCGCC
>Ga0209916_1001523_pt1 | contig 18689 bp, 18 predicted proteins | sample ThiBio_1000_plan_FD_183956 | JGI IMG/M metagenome (GOLD analysis project Ga0209916, IMG submission 183956) | Wastewater bioreactor microbial communities from Cape Town, South Africa - Thiocy_solids_2 (SPAdes) | ecosystem: Engineered > Bioreactor > Thiocyanate-remediating > Anaerobic-Aerobic ... | reverse complement strand
CCACGTCGAAGCCGGCCAGGGCGACGCTGCCGGCGTCGGGGACCAGCAGGCCGGTCATGATCCGCATCAGCGTGGTCTTGCCGGCGCCGTCGGGGCCGACCAGGCCGGTGAGGCGGCCGTAGCGGATCGTGGCGCTGAGGCCGCGCAGCGCCTGGACCTCGCCGAAGCGCTTGCCGACGCCGTCGATCACCACCGCGGCATCGTGCTTGCCGGGCTGCGAGGCAACGCTGGCCGGCTGCGGACCCATCTCAGTGCCCCCGCGCGGGCTGGCTGGCGGTGTCGACGTCGACCGTCACCGGCATGCCCTGGCGCAGGCCCTCGTCGGCGTCGGACACCACCACGCGCAGGCGGTAGACCAGATCGGTGCGCAGGTCGGCGGTCTCCACCGTCTTCGGGGTGAACTCCGCACGCGGCGAGATGAAGCCGATCTGGCCGTGATAGACGGTCGTGGAGGAATCGGTGTGGATGCGTACCTTGGTGCCCGGTGCGATGCGGCCCAGATCCGCCTCGCCGATGTATGCGCGCAGGTACAGCGGATCGCGCAGGCTCAGGCTGTACACCGGCGTGCTGCTCACCACCATGCTGCCCGGTTCGCGCACGCGGGCGATCACGACGCCGTTGCTGGGCGCCACCAGCGTGGCGTCGGCCAGCGCGGTACGCGCCTGGGTCACGGCGGCTTCGGCCGCCGCCACGCGCGCCTGGCCGGCGGCGATGTCCTCGCGACGGAAGCCCGCGCTGGCCAGCGACAGCGCGGCCTGCGCCGCGGCCAGGTTGGCGGCGGACTGGTCGCGGGCGGCGCGGGCGGCGTCGGCGGCGCGCTGGCTGCTGGCGCCGGACTTGAGCAAGGTGTCCTGGCGCCTGAAGTTGCGCGCCGCTTCGTCCGCGCTGGCTTGCGCCTGGCGTACCTGCTCGCGGGCCTGGGCGATTTCCTGCGGGCGGTTGCCGCGGTGCAGCTTGTCCAGCTGCGCCTGCGCCGCCGCCAGTTCGGCTTCGGCCGCGGCCAGCTTCTCGCGGTACGGCGTGGCGTCAAGCTGCGCCATCACCGCGCCCTTGATGACGGCGTCGCCTTCGTCGAAGGCCATGTCCGTCAGGCGGCCGGGCTGGCGAAAGGCCAGCTCCACCTCGCGGATGTCGACGTTGCCGTACAGGCGCAGCACGTCCGGGTTGCCGCGGTCGCGCCACAGCCAGAACGCCAGGAGGCCGCCCAGCGCGATCACCGCGACGGCGATGGCGATCCAGCGGGTTTTTCCAGTGGGAAGGCTCGGGGTTTTCATCGCGACGGGTTTTCCACGTGAGAGGAGGTGTTCAGCGCGTATGCGCCACCGGCCCGACGCTCGCCGACGAACGCCGGGCCAGGACCGCGATGCCGAGCCACGCCAGCGTGCGCACTGTCATGGCGACCGGCGTGCGATGCGCCCACGCGCCACCCAGCGCCACATGCAGGCCGAAGGCGAGGAATACCAGCGCCGTCGTGAGCGCAATGGCGAGCGCCAGCCAGGCCGCCCAGCGACGGCGCAGCCACAGTCCGACGCCGGCGACGACGTAGGCGAACCCGGCCAGAAAATTGAACCAGAGCACGAACGGCACGTAGTGACCGGCGGCCTGGCGCGCGGCGCCGTCCACGAACAGCACCGCGCCGCCTTCCCCGAGGGTCAGCAGGCCGAAGCCGATGGCAAGCAGCGACATCAGCCGGATCCAGACGCGGTGTTGCGGGTGATCCGTCATCTTCATGTCCTCGACCGGTGGGCGGCGCGCGCGATGCCGCGGCGGTAGATCGCGAACGCGCCCGCCGCTTCCTTGCGCATGCGGCGCGTGTCGCCGGCCAGCAGGGCCTGCATCACCAAGCCCTGGATGCTGCCGATGAACAGCGTGGCTGCCGCGGCCGGGTCCAGCTGCGGGTCCAGTTCGCCGGCGGCCTTGCCCTGCTCGATCAACGCGCGCAGGCGCTCGCCGTAGCGGCGGATCATGGTCTGTGCCATCTGCTTGGCGGGAGTGGCCTCGGCCCGCTGCAGCTCGCCGAACAGCATGCGCGGTACGCCCGGATGTTCGGCGACGAAGGCGATGTGCGCCATGAACATTGCCTCCAGCGCCGCCAGCGGACCCGCGGCGTCGCGCGCGGCGCGCTCCACCCGCGCCAGCAGGTGGTCGGCGACCCATTCCATCACCGCCTGCCAGATCGCGTCCTTGTTCGGGAAGTGGCGGAACAGCGCGCCCTGGGTCAGCTTCATCGAGGTGGCGATCGCCGCGGTGGTGATCTCGCTGGGGTTCTGTTCGGCGGCGAGCTTGACGACCGCCTCGACGGTGACCGCGCGGCGCTCGTCCGCCGGCAGGTGTTTGCGTGGGATGTCCGTGGCCATGGCTCGTTTCGGTAAGTAATTAATTACTATCTTATGCAAGCCGCAGCGGTTGTCAACGGGAGTGACGAGGCTTTTCAGTGGGTGGGTTCTGCCGGTTCGGGCCGCCGCTGCGGTCCGCATGCTCGTGCTCCGCGGCAAGTCGGGCGCCCGGATGGGCCGGTGCTGGCGCGCGGGAGCCCGTACCCTCGGCGGCGCGACGTGGCCGTCTCAGCGCGCCGCGGCCTTTCGCGCCGCGCCGGGTGCCGCGCGGCGCAGCAGTTCCAGCCAGGCGAGGGCGGCGGCCAGCATGCCGGCGGTGGCGAGCAGGGCGAGCGCGCCCGGCACCGCCAAGCCCATCACGCCGCGCAGGAACGGCAGCCCGACCACGGCGACCAGCATCAGCGCCACCGCGCCGAACATGCGCGGCAGCCAGGGGTTGCGGTTCGGCAGGCGGGCAAGGGCGGGGCGCGACAGGTCGCGGTTGGCCAGGGTCAGCAGGAACAGCCCGGCGACCAGCGCGATGAATACCGCGCTGCGGCTTTGCACCGCTTCCAGGCCCTGGCCGAGCAGCAGGCCGTAGCCAAGCAGCAACAGGCCGGCAAAGCCGAGCCCCTGGATCACCGCGTAGCGCAGGTTGGCGGCGGCGAACGGCGAGTCCGACGGCGCACGCGGCGGGCGCTGCATGATGTCGTCGGCGGCCGGGTCGGCCTCGTATACCACCGAGCAGGCCGGGTCGATCAACAGCTCCAGCAGCACGATGTGCACCGGCATCAGCAGCACCGGCCAGTGCAGCAGGGTGGGCACCAGCGCCAGCGCGATGATCGGCATGTGCACGGCGAACACGAAGCGGGTGGCCTTGGTGATGTTGTCGTAGATGCGCCGGCCCTGGCGGATCGCGCTGACGATGCTGGCGAAGCTGTCGTCCAGCAGCACCAGCGCGGCCGCCTCGCGCGCCACGTCGGTGCCGCGCTCGCCCATCGCCACGCCGACGTCGGCGGCCTTCAGCGCGGGGGCGTCGTTGACGCCGTCGCCGGTCATCGCCACTACCTCGCCGTCCTCGCGCAGCAGCCGCACCAGGCGCAGCTTCTGCTCGGGCTTGAGCCGCGCGCACAGGTCGACATGGCGCAGTCGTTCGCGCAGCACGGCGTCGTCGAGCGCGTCCAGCTCCGCCCCGGTGATCACCTCGGCGCGTTCGCTCAAGCCCACCGCGCGGGCGATCGCCCGCGCGGTGGCGGGATGGTCGCCGGTCATCATGATGACGCGGATGCCGGCGCTGCGGCATTCGGCGATCGCCGCCGGCACCTCCGCCCGCGGCGGATCGACGAAGCCGAGCAGGCCGAGGAAACGGAAGTCGAAGTCGTGCTGGCTGCGCGGCCATGTCGAGCCGTGCCATTCGCCGCGCGCCACGCCCAGCACGCGCAGGCCGCGCTCGGCCATGGTCTCGACCTGGCGCAGGATCGTCGCGGCCTCGGCCTCGCCCAGGTGGCACAGGTCGATCACCGCCTCCGGCGCGCCCTTGGTGGCCAGCAGGTGCGCATGACGCACGTCGCCGCGGAACACGTGGGTCATCGCCAGGATGTCCGGCGACAGCGCGTACTCGAACTCGGGCGCCCATTCGGCGTGCACATGCTCGGTGTCGGTGAGCCAGTGCAGGCCGAACTGCTGGATCGCCTTCTCCATCGGGTCGAACGGGTCGGCCGGCGTGGCCAGCATGGCGAACTCCACCAGCTCGTGGAACGGCTCGGGCAATTCGGCCGCCTGTTCGTCGTGGCAGCTGTCATCGAGCAGGCGCAGTTCGGCCACCTGCATGCGGTTCTGCGTCAGCGTGCCGGTCTTGTCGGCCGCCAGCACCGAGATCGCGCCCAGCGCCTCCACCGCCGGCACGCGGCGGGTCAGCACCTTGTGCTTCGAGATGCGCCACGCGCCCAGCGCGAGGAACACGGTGAGGATCACCGGGATCTCTTCCGGAAGGATCGCCATGGTCAGCGCGATGCCGGCCAGCACGCTCGCGAGCAGGCCGTGACCGTCCCATAGCCAGCCGAGCAGCGCATAGGCCGTGGCCAACAGCAGGCCGCCCACGGTGAGATTGCGGATCAGGCGGCGCGAGGCCAGTTGCAGGCCGGACGCCGGCTCGACGGTCCCGGCCAGCGCCTGGCCGATGCGGCCAACCGCGGTGGCGCCGGCGATGGCATGGACTTCGGCGACGCCGACGCCCTTGGTCACCACGGTGCTGGCGAACAGCTGCCCGGCCTCCTTGCCGGCCAGTTTGGTGACCGGCACCGCCTCGCCGGTGAGCAGCGACTCGTTGACGTCCAGGTGGCCGTCCAGCAGCACGGCGTCGGCGGCGATGCGGTCGCCTTCATGCAGCACCAGCAGGTCGCCGACCACCACCTCGCGGCCGGGCACGCGAACTTCCTCGCCGCCGCGGATCACCAGCGCGCGCGGCGCAGACAGCTCGCGCAACGACTCCAGCGCACGCTGGGTCTTGCGCTCCTGCGCCAGCGTGATGCCGATGACCACGAACACGAACGAGAGCAGGAACGCCGCCTCGGCGCGGTCGCCCAGCGCCAGGTATAGGCCGCCGGCGGCCAGCAGCATCAGGAACATCGGCTCCAGCAGCACGCCGGCGACCATCGACCACAGCGTGCGCGGCGCGCTGCCCGGCAGCAGGTTCGGTCCACCTTCGGCCAGCCGGCGCGCGGCCTCGGCCGGCTCCAGCCCGGCCAGGCTGGCGGGCTGGGGCGGACGGACGGCGCTCATGCGTGCGCGCGCGGCGCGCGCTGGTCAGGGCGCCACGGGTGACGCGTCAGCGCCAAACCAGCACCGGCACGTCGCCGTTGAGGATCACCTTGTGCGTCTCGCTGCCCAGCAGCAGACGGTCGAAACCGCGCCAGCCATGCGAGGCCATCACGATCAGGTCGCACTGCTGCTTGCGGGCGGCACCGACGATGGCTGAATAGGGGCGCGCATCGATCTCGTGGCTGCTCTCGCAGGGAACGCCGGCGGCCTGCGCGCGCTGGCGCACGTCGGCCAGATAGCGTTCGGCGTTGGCGATGGCTTCGCGGGTGTAGCTCGGCTCGTTGGCCACCACGAACTCGGCAAAGTAGACCGACGCGGGGAACGGCGCGATGACGTGGAACGCGTACACGCGGGCGCCCAGCTTGGCGGCCAGTTCGATGCCGGCGTCGACCGCACGCAGGGACAGCTCGGAACCGTCGGTGGGCAGCAGGATGTGCTTGAACATGGGGAGCTCCTCTTGCGCGGGGTGGTCAGCGGCAAGTGTAGCCGCCGTCGATGACCAGCTCGCTGCCGGTCACGAATTTCGATTCGTCGGAAGCCAGATACACCACGCCCCAGGCGATGTCGTCCGGCTCGCCCAGATGGCCCAGCGGATGCAGCGCGCCGATCTCGCGGCGATGCTCGGCGGGGTCGCCGCCCATCGAGGCGAGGTGCTGCTCCACCATCGGCGTCCAGATAAAGCCGGGGTGGATCGAGTTGACCCGGATGCGGTCGGCGGCATAAAGCATGGCGTCGGTCTTGCTCATCAGCCGCACCGCTCCCTTGGAGGCGTGGTAAGGCGGCGAGTCCGCCGCGCCGACCAGTCCGTAGATCGACGACAGGTTGATGATGCTGCCGCCGCCGGCAGCACGCAACGGCCCGATCGCGTGCTTGGTGCAGAAGAACACGCCCTTCACGTTGATCGCCTGCACCCGGTCCCATTCGGCCTCGGTGAGTTCGTGAGTCGGCTTGTTCGCGCCGGCGATGCCGGCATTGTTGACCAGGACGTCCAGCCGTCCAAACGCGGCCACCGCGCCGGCCACCGCCGCGGCCACCTCGGCTTCCACCGAGACGTCGGCATGGAAGTAGCGCGCATCGTCGCCGAACTCCGCTGCCAGCCGTTGTCCTTGTTCGTCGTGCAGGTCGACCAGGGCCACCCGCGCGCCCGCTTCCAGCAGGCGTCGCGTGCAGGCGGCCCCGATGCCCACGGCGGCGCCCGTCACCAGTGCCACCTTGCCGTTCAACCTGCCCATGGCCGTATCTCCTCGGGAACCGGGATCTCAGCATGGGTGCAGCGACGCATCCGGGTGTTGACCGGAGTCAAGGGAATGCCATGCCGCCACGCGGACGGCGCTGCCGCGGTTCAGTTCAGCTGCGCGCAGGAAGCGATCTGGGCGGCGTTGGCGGGAGCGCCGCGGACGCGGCCGGCGTTGGAGACGACCACGGTAAGCGCATCCTTCGCGCTGGAGGGCTGACAGAACAGCAGGGTGATGTTGCTGCCCCCGGCAGTGCCGTCCGGGCGAAAGCGCACCAGTTGTCGGCCGCTGCTGCTGCGGACGATCAGCTTGTCGCCGTAGCCGTTGCCGACGTGCAGGGGGCGACCGTCGGGCTGGTCGTCACCGTCGCCGTCGCGGGCGAGCAGCCAGCCGCTCTCCCACTGCGTACCCTCGCTGCAGCGGCTGCCGTCCACGGTGGGGCAAAACAGCGTGCGCTGGCCGCTCATGACGGCGGTTTCGCGGGCGTAGTGCAGGGCGGCGATGAAGTCGGTCTGCGCGACCCGCAGCGCATTGCGGCCCAGCAGCTGCCGCAAGGGCGGCGTGGCGATGCCGAGAAGTACCGCGATGATGGCGAGCACCATGATCTGCTCGATCAGGCTCACGCCGCGCTGCCTGCGCGGCGGACCGGCATGCCTTGAAGTCGACACGGCATCGCTTCCTGCGTGGTCATGAAACTTCATGCTAGGGCGCCGCTTTCGCCCGGACTGCCGTCCGCTCGCCCTCCGCATGTCGGTGCCTGCTGACGCTTCCTGTCAGCAGGAGCGATTTAAAATGCCCCCTCCCACCCACATCTGTAGCCGATGACCGACCGCTTCCAACTCGTCGCCCCCTACCAGCCTTCCGGTGACCAACCGCAGGCGATCGCCCGCCTGGCCGAGGGCTTCGAGGCCGGCCTGGCCGCGCAGACCCTGCTCGGCGTCACCGGCTCGGGCAAGACCTACACCATCGCCAACGTGATCGAGCGGGTGCAGCGGCCGACCATCGTGATGGCGCCGAACAAGACGCTGGCGGCGCAGCTGTACGGCGAGTTCAGGGAATTCTTCCCGCACAATGCGGTGGAGTACTTCGTCAGCTATTACGACTACTACCAGCCGGAAGCCTACGTGGTGGCGTCGGACACCTTCATCGAGAAGGACGCCTCGATCAACGAGCACATTGAGCAGATGCGACTGTCGGCGACCAAGGCGCTGCTGTCGCGGCGCGATTCGATCATCGTGGCCACGGTGTCGGCGATCTATGGCCTGGGCAATCCGGAGGATTACCTGAGCCTGCGGCTGATCCTGGCCCGCGGCGAGCGGATCGACCAGCGCAAGCTGATCCACCAGCTGACCGAGCTGCAGTACACCCGCAATGAAATGGAACTGCGCCGCGGCACCTACCGCGTGCGCGGCGAGATCGTCGACGTGTTTCCGGCCGAATCGGAAACCGAGGCGCTGCGCATCGAGCTGTTCGACGGCGAAGTGGAGAACCTGGCGCTGTTCGACCCGCTCACCGGCGAGACGCTGCGCAAGGTGCCGCGCTACACGGTCTACCCGCGCACGCACTACGCCTCGACGCGCGAGAGCGTGCTCAACGCGATCGAGACGATCAAGGTCGAGTTGAAGGAGCGGCTGGAGTATCTCTACAAGGAAAACAAGCTGGTCGAGGCGCAGCGGCTGGAGCAGCGCACCCGCTTCGATCTGGAGATGATGGCCGAGGTCGGCTACTGCCAGGGCATCGAGAACTACTCGCGCCACCTGACCCGGCGCGAGCCGGGCGAGCCCCCGCCTACGCTGTTCGACTACCTGCCGGCCGACGGCCTGCTGGTGGTGGATGAGTCGCACGTCACCGTGCCACAGCTCGGCGCGATGTACAAGGGCGACCGCTCGCGCAAGGAAACCCTGGTGGAGTTCGGCTTCCGCCTGCCGTCGGCGATGGACAACCGGCCGCTGCGCTTCGAGGAGTGGGAGGCACGCGTGCCGCGCGCGATCTACGTCTCCGCCACGCCGCGCGACTACGAACTGCACAAGTCCGGCGACGCGGTGACCGAGCTGGTAGTGCGCCCGACCGGGCTGGTCGATCCGGAAGTGGAAGTGCGCCCGGTGCGCACCCAGGTCGACGACCTGCTCAGCGAAGTGCACAAGCGCGTGGCGATGGGCGACCGCGTGCTGGTCACCACGCTGACCAAACGCATGGCCGAGAACCTCACCGAGTACCTGGCCGAGCACGACGTGAAGGTGCGCTACCTGCACTCGGACATCGAGACGGTCGAGCGCAGCGAGATCATCCGCGACCTGCGCCTGGGCGAGTTCGACGTGCTGGTCGGCATCAACCTGCTGCGCGAGGGCCTGGACATGCCTGAGGTGTCGCTGGTGGCGGTGCTCGACGCCGACAAGGAGGGCTTCCTGCGTTCCACCGGCTCGCTGATCCAGACCATCGGTCGCGCCGCGCGCAACGTGCGCGGCAAGGCGATCCTGTACGCCGACAGCGTCACCCGCTCGATGCAGGCGGCGATGGACGAGACCAATCGCCGTCGCGAGAAGCAGCTGGCCTGGAACGAGGCCAACGGCATCACGCCCAAGACCGTGGTGCGGCGCATCGCCGACATCATGGAAGGCGCGCGCAGCGAGGCAGGTAGCCGCCGCGGCGGCAAGACCTCGACGCGCAGTCGCGTGGCGGTGGCCGAACCTGCCGCGGAGTACGCCGGCCTCAGCCCCCAGCAGGCGGCCGCCACGATCAGGAAACTCGAGACGCAGATGTACAAGCATGCGCAGAACCTCGAGTTCGAGGACGCTGCGCGCCTGCGCGACCAGATCCATCAACTGCGCGAACAGGCCCTGCGCTGAGCCGGGACGGGGCGCCTGAGCGGGATATTGTCGAGCGCCGACGGCTCCCGTATACTGCGCGGCTCGCGTAGCCGGTACATCGGCGCGAAGCGGGCGGTTAGCTCAGCGGTAGAGCACTACCTTGACATGGTAGGGGTCACAAGTTCGATCCTTGTACCGCCCACCACTCCATGCGCGGCAACCAGGTTCATCTCCTGGTTGCATGTCGAAAGTCCGGAAAGGCCACCCTTCGGGGCGGCCTTTTTGTTGCGCGGCACAGTCTAGCCGGGTGGCATGTTCCCGTGCCGGACGTCGCTCGATGCATGGACCGTGAGCTGGATCAGCTGCAGCTTGCAGCCAGGCAGAGACGGCTGTACGTTAACAAGCGGGACGGATTAGCCCCGGATCTGGTAGGGGTCGCGAGGGTGAGCGATTACCTCCGAACTTTCCGTCTACGCTTGAGAGTGGTTCGCTAGAGGGCGACAGTTCGATAGCAGTACGACCGGGCGGGGAGCCGCAGCTGCTCCCGGCGACGGTGGGGCTGCGGCGTCCATCGGATGGGGCTGGCGCGAGTGGCCGGACCGCATGGTTCCAGCAGGGCGGGTACGGATGCACCGTATGCCATGTGGAATACAGGGAATGGGGGGATCACGCTTGCTTGCATCTGGTTGCGGCTGCTTTGACCCACTGACGTGCGGACGCTCGGAGGGGCGCCGAGTGCTGGCGTGCGTGCCGGTCGCCAATGGCTTGCCGCATCCGGGAGGGCATGCCGGATTCCTCGACGCGGAGCAGGGCGCCGCAGTGTGGCGATTGGTCGGCGTACTCGATGAGGTGCCGCCGCCGCGCGAGGCGGCAGGGTTCGTCGCCGGCCTGATTTCCGCCACGGTGGCCACGTCGTCGCTGCTGCAACTTATCCCCGGAAATTCTCGTCCGCCGTCTTGCCCTGCCTTCCTGCGAGGAAGCATGCCCGCGTCTGGCCACCGCAGCAGGTTCGGGTTCGGACGCGACCGGGTGCCGCCGGCGGTCATCGGGATTGACGCATGACGATCCGCTACGTCTCCGCCGGGTGCACGGTCACGGGGAAGGCTCGCAAGCACAACGAGGACGCCATCCTCATCCGTGACGAGGTCGGCCTGTGGGTGGTCGCCGACGGGCTGGGCGGGCATTCGGCCGGCGACTACGCCAGCAACCTGATCGTCGAGCGCCTCGGCGCGCTGCCGCGTTCGGGCAGCGCGTTCGACTTCATCGAGGCGATCAAGGATACCCTGGGCCAGATCAACGCCGACCTACTGCAGACCGCCGCCACCCGCGGCGTCGACCTGATCGGCTCGACCGTGGTGGTGCTGGTGTCCAGCGCGGACTGCATGCTGTGCGGCTGGGTCGGCGACAGTCGCGCCTACTGCTTCGAGGACGGCCACCTGCGCCAGATCACACGCGACCACGTGCATGGCGGCGAAGACGACTCCACCCATTTCGGCGCCCAGCAGGCCGGCACCGGGATGCTCACGCGCGCCGTCGGCGCCGAGGAGCACCTGTTCGTCGACTGGGTCGTCGCCGACAATCGCCCCGGCATGACCTTCGTGCTTTGTTCTGACGGCATCAACAAGGAAATGTCCGACGCTGAGCTGGGTGAGCAATGTCGCCGCCTCGCACAACCGCATGATCTTGTCGCCAGCCTTTTCGACCTGGCGCTGAGCCGCGCCGGGCGAGACAACATCTCGGCGGTCGTCGTGCGCCTGCAAGAATGAAGAAGCGCTTTCTGCCATGAATGCCCTGGCCGAACTGGTCACAGCCCATCAGGCCGACAAGTTCAAGTTCAAGAGAAGTGGGCGGGATTTTGGCATGTGATCTCCGGCAACCGGTTGTGCGCCCCGGTCGGGCGGCGCATCGGCTCAGCCCGCGCGCGACCGCTGATGCCGGCGTCGCCGTTTCCAGCGGACCCAGCGGCACTCCATCCACAGCAGCGCCCGCCGCATCGGGCGGCGCAGGACGGGCAGGTCCTGCGCCAGCAGCAACAGCCCGAGCGGCAGCATCCACAGGCCGAGCACGGGCAGGATGCTGAAAATGCCGCCCAGGATGAGCAGCAACCCCGCGGGAATGCGTATCCAGCGGGCCGACGGTCCGCGCAGCCAGCGCAGGCTGCGCCCGACGCTTCGCGGCAGCTCCCGCTCGAAGCGATCGAGTCGCCGGTTGAGCCCGTCTACGTCTTTGTCGGTCATGCTGCGCGTGCAAGCCTTCCACGGAAACACCCATCGTATCGGCAAACCCACGCCTGCCGCCGCTGGTCGGGCGGCGGATATACGCCCTATTCATCCTCCGACGGGGGCGAGGTGTAGGTCGGGTCCTCCGAGTCGCGCGCATGGCGGATGGCATGGCGCAGGCGCAGGTCGAGGTGGTCGAAATCGAGCACGACCTTGCCGGAATGGACCGCCTTGACCGCCGACATCGGCACCACGAAGTCGCCGGCGTTCTCGATGTAGACGAGCAGCTCGGGCAATCCATGCCGGATCTCGCGGACGGAACCGATGCCCTCGGTGCCATCGGCGACGAAAACCAGGGAACCTTCGTTGATCTGTTCGCGCATGTCACGATTCCCCACGGCGGGTTGGCGGAGGGGCCGCGCCCGGCGACGCATGGCGGGCCGTGGCGCATGATGGGCACAGCCATCGTCTCGAAGCGGTGAAAAGAATCTCTTCTGCGTCAGGCCGATTGCGACGTGATTCACAGCTTTCGGGCGGCCTGTGGAAGAATGGAGGGCCTGTCGCCGCGGACGGCCGAATCCCGCCGCGGCCATCGCCATTGCGGCGCCTGTTGCCGGCCGCCGCATCCGGCGGCCGCCCCCGATCGAACGAGTCCTCATGCAAGCCATCGAAACCCTGATCGACGACGCCTTCGAACGCCGCAACGCGTTGACCCAGGCCGAGATCGAAACCCGCCTGCAGCCGGCCATCGAGCAGGTGCTCGACCTGCTCGAAGCCGGCGAGCGCCGCGTCGCCGAGCCGGATGGCCACGGCGGCTGGACGGTGCACCAGTGGATCAAGAAGGCGGTGCTGCTGTACTTCCGCCTCAGCGACAACCGCGTGGTCGACGGCGGCCCCGCGCAGGCCTTCGACAAGGTGCCGCTGCGCTTCGCACACGGCAACGATGCGGAACTGCAGCAACTCGGTGCGCGCGTGGTGCCCGGCGCGCTCGTGCGCCGCGGCGCGCACATCGCCAGGGATGCGGTGCTGATGCCGAGCTACGTCAACATCGGCGCATACGTCGGCGCCGGCACGATGGTCGATACCTGGGCCACCGTCGGCTCCTGCGCGCAGATCGGTGCCGGCGTGCACCTGTCCGGCGGCGTCGGCATCGGCGGCGTGCTGGAGCCACTGCAGGCCAACCCCACCATCATCGAGGACGGCTGCTTCATCGGCGCGCGCTCCGAGGTGGTCGAGGGCGTGGTGGTGGAGCGCGGCAGCGTGATCGGCATGGGCGTGTTCCTCGGCCAGTCCACCCGCATCTACAACCGCGCCACCGGTGAGGTGAGCTACGGCCGCGTGCCTGCCGGCAGCGTGGTGGTGGCCGGCAGCCTGCCGGCGAAGGACGGCTCGCACAGCCTGTACGCGGCGGTGATCGTCAAGCAGGTGGACGAGAAGACCCGCGGCAAGACCAGCATCAACGAACTGCTCCGGAGCGGCGAATGAACCCCGTGCTGTATGGACTCCCGAATTGCGACACCTGCAGGAAGGCGCGCAATTGGCTCGCCCGTTTCAACGTGGCGCACGATTTCGTCGACTACCGCGCCAACCCGGTGCCGGCGGCGACGCTGAAGGACTGGGCGGCGCAGCTCGGCGGCTGGGAAAAACTGGTCAACAAGTCCTCCACCACCTGGCGCAACCTGTTGCCGCAGCGCAAGAACCCCGGCAGCGATCCGGAGTGGACGTTGCTGCTGAAGGAATATCCCGCGCTGATCCGCCGTCCGGTGGTGGTGCAGGGCGACGGCACGGTGAGCGTGGGCTTCACCGACAACGGCTTCAAGAAACTGTTCGGGCGCTGACCTGCCGATGCGCCTGTCGAAGGTTGTGCTCGTGGCGACGATCGCGCTGTGGCTGGCGCTGGTCGCGTTCGGCAACCTCACCGACTACGGCAGCAACCTCGCCTTCGTGCAGCACGTGCTGGCGATGGATTCGATCTTCCCCGACGCCGCCATCCACTACCGCGCGATCCATGCGCCGCTGCTGCAGCATGCCGCGTACGTGCTGATCATCGCCGCCGAAACGCTGGCCGCCGTGCTGTGCGGCGCCGGTGCCTGGCGCATGTGGTGCGCACGCCGCACGCCGGCGGCGACGTTCCAGCGTGCCATGCGGCCTGCCGTGGCCGGACTCACGCTCGGCGTGTTGCTGTGGCTGGGCGGCTTCATGGCGATCGGCGGCGAATGGTTCGGCATGTGGATGTCCACGCAATGGAATGGCCTGGCCGGCGCCTTCCGCTTCGTGGTGGTGCTGCTGGCCGCGCTGCTCTACCTGGGCCAGCGCGACGCGGAAGGCGACCGCTGAAGGCGCTGCTGCGTGGCGCGCTTGCTATGCTGCGCCGGCGCCTACCGACCGTTTCGTGAAGCCCATGTCCGACGTGCTCGAACTCGCCCGTGACCTGATCCGCCGCCGCTCGGTGACGCCCGAGGATGCCGGCTGTCTGCCGCTGATCGGCGAGCGGCTGGCGCGTGCCGGCTTTGCCGTCGAATCCCTGCGCTACGGCGAGGTGGGCAACCTGTGGGCTACCCACGGCGCGGGCAGCCCCGCGCTGATCTTCCTCGGCCATACCGACGTGGTGCCGAGTGGGCCGGAGGCGGCCTGGCAGAGCCCACCGTTCGAACCGACCTTGCGCGATGGCCGTCTATACGGCCGCGGCGCCGCCGACATGAAAGGCTCGGTGGCGGCGATGGTGGTGGCGCTGGAGCAGTTCGTGGCGATGCGTCCGGATCATCGCGGCCGGGTCGGCCTGCTGCTGACCAGCGACGAGGAAGGTCCGACCAATCTCGATGGCGTGCGCAAGGTGGCGGAACGCTTCCGCGCCACCGGCGAGCGCATCGACTGGTGCGTGGTGGGCGAACCGTCGGCGAAGGAAAAACTCGGCGACCTGATCCGCGTGGGCCGCCGCGGCTCGCTGTCCGGCACGCTCAGCGTGCGCGGCGTGCAAGGCCACGTGGCCTATCCGGAGAAGGCGCTGAACCCGATCCACGCGTTCGCGCCGGCGCTGGCCGAACTGGCCACCGAGCGCTGGGACGAGGGCAATGACGACTTCCCGCCCACCTCGTTCCAGGTGTCTAACCTCAATGCCGGCACCGGCGCCAACAACGTGATCCCGGGTGCGCTGGTCGCGGCGATCAATTTCCGCTACTGCACCGCCAGCCGTGCCGACGACCTGCGCGCGCGCACCGAGACGATCCTGCAGCGGCACGGCCTTGACTACGTGCTGGACTGGAACTTGAGCGGCATGCCTTTCCTCACGCCGCCCGGTGGCGTGCTGCGCGAAACCGTGGTGGCCGTATGCCGCGAGCTGTGTGGGATCGAGCCCGAACAGAGCACGGGCGGCGGCACCTCGGACGGCCGCTTCATCGCGCCGCTTGGCGCCGAGGTGGTGGAGCTGGGTCCGGTCAACGCCAGCATCCACAAGGTGGACGAGTGGGTGGACGTGGCCGAGCTGGAACGCTTGCCGCAGCTGTACCGCGCGATCTGCGAGCGCCTGCTCTGAGTGCACTGGCCTCCCGACGGAGGCTCGCCTACAGTGGGGCGCGTTGTTGTCGACCGGGCGCCTGCGAGGGTGCCCGCACGGGAAGCCGCTGTATTCATCCACCAAGGAGAATCGCATGCGCAAGTTCGTGCTCGCCGTGGCGCTCGTCGCCGCCGGCTTGTCCAGCGCCGCCTGGGCCGCCACTGCTCCCACCGCTCCCCTGATCGAACGCGCCGCTTTGTTCGGCAATCCCAGCCGGGTGGCCGGCCGGCTCAGTCCCGATGGGCACTGGCTGGCGTGGATCGCGCCACGCGACGGCGTGCTCAACGTCTGGGTGGCGCCGATCGACCACCCCGACCAGGCGCGCGCGCTGACCGACGAGAAGACGCGCCCCATCCGCCAGTATTTCTGGGCGCCCGATTCCTCGTCCATCCTTTACGTCAACGACAAGGGCGGCGACGAGAACTTCCTGCTCTACAAGGTCGCGGTGAAGGGCGGCAAGGCCCAGTCGCTGACCGCATTCCAGAAGACGCGCGTGGAAGTGATCGGCACCAGCGTGCACATCAAGGACCGCATCCTGATCGGCGTGAACAACCGCGACCCGCGCTGGCACGACGTGTACAGCGTGGACCTGAAGAACGGCAAGCTCACCCCGGTGTTCGAGAACACCGGCGACTACGCGGGCTTCACTGCCGACGACACGCTGACCCTGCGCCTGGCATCGAAGTCGCGCGCCGACGGTGGCACCGACTTCTACCGCTTCGCCAACGGCAAGGTGGAAGCCAAGCCGTTCGCCAGCGTGGGGCTGGACGATTCGCTGACCACGGCGCCGCTGGGCTTCACCACCGACGGCAAGACGCTGTACTGGCTCGATTCGCGCGGTCGCGACACCGCCGCGCTGGTCGCCCAGGACGTGGCCAGCGGCACGACCACGGTGCTGGCGGAAAACCCCAGGGCCGACATCGGCGAGGTGCTCACCGACCCGCAGACCGGCCGCGCGCAGGCCTATGCCGCGGAATACCTGAAGACCGAGTGGAAGGCGATCGATCCGGCCATCCAGGGCGACCTCGAGTTCCTCACGTCCCGGCTCAAGGGCAACCTCGGCATCGGCTCGCGCACCGACGCGGACGACGCCTGGACGGTGACGGTGGACCCGGTCACCGCGCCGGCCACCACCTACCTGTACCGGCGCAAGGCGAAGCAGCTGGTGAAGCTGTTCGTGAACCGACCGGAGCTGGAGAAGGCCACCTTGTCGCCGATGTATCCGCAGGAGATCCGCACCCGCGATGGCCTCACCGAAGTCTCGTACCTGACCCTGCCGGCCGGCAGCGACCAGGCGCATGCAGGACGGCCCGACCGGCCGCTGCCGATGGTGCTGTTCGTGCACGGCGGGCCGTGGGCGCGCGACGAGTACGGCTACCACAGCTACCACCAGTGGCTGGCCAACCGCGGCTATGCCGTGCTGTCGGTGAACTACCGCGGTTCCACCGGGTTCGGCAAGCAGTACATCGCCGCGGGCGACCTGCAGTGGGCCGGCAAGATGCACGACGACCTGATCGACGCCGTGCAGTGGGCGGTGCACAACCGCATTGCCGAGGCGGACAAGGTGGCCATCATGGGCGGCTCCTACGGCGGTTATGCCACCCTGGTTGGCCTCACCTTCACGCCCGACGCCTTCGCCTGCGGCGTGGACATCGTCGGCCCGTCCAATCTCGCCACCTTGCTGACGACCATTCCGCCGTACTGGGAGGCGATCAAGCAGCAGTTCTACAAGCGCATGGGCGACCCCACCACCGAGGCCGGCCGGCAACTGCTGCACGACCGCTCGCCGGTGTTCAGGGCCGCGGCGATCAAGCGGCCGCTGTTGATCGGGCAGGGCGCCAACGACCCGCGCGTGAACCAGGCCGAGTCGGACCAGATCGTGACGGCGATGCAGGCCAGGCACATCCCGGTCACCTACGTGCTGTTCCCCGACGAGGGCCACGGCTTCGCGCGGCCCGAGAACAGCATCGCCTTCAACGCGGTGGCCGAGCAGTTCCTGGGCAAGTGCCTGGGCGGGCGGGTGGAGCCGATTGGCGGCGCGCTCGGGCCTTCCAGCGCCACCGTGCCGCACGGCAAGGAGTACGTGCCCGGCCTGTCGCAGGCGCTCGACGCGAAGCATTGAACGCGTAACGCCGCCGCAGGCGTCGCTCCTCGCGGCGCCTGCGGCGGCGGTCTCGCCGGGCGCCGCCTCGTCGGCGTGCGCCGCGGGTCAGGGCTGCCGTTCGTCCGCGCGGATCGCTGGCGGCGTGGCCTCGTCCGGCGCGGTGCCGCGCAGCCCCTTGCGGAAATCGGCGATGGCGCCGCCGAGGTCGCGGCCGACGTTGCGCAGCTTGCCGGTGCCGAACACCAGCAGCACCAGCACCAGCAGCACGATCCAGTGCGAAAAACTGTTCAGTCCGAGCATGGGTGGATTCTCGTCAGGGAAGAGGATGGGCTGGCGTCGCCGGCGAGGCAGATGCAGCCGGCGAGTGCGGCGTGGCCGGCAGGGCGGAGGATGCCGCGGCTGCGGCCAGGCACTGCAACGGGCCATGTGCGCCGGCGGCCTGCGCAGGGCAGCGGTAATCCAGCGTGGCCACCAGCGCGGGCGTGACTTCGTCGAAAGCGAGCACGGCGCCGCCGTGCTGGTGCACGAAGGCTTCCGCCGCTGCGCGGGTAGCGAACGGCGCCAGCGTCGGTCCCATCGATCCGGGCAGCGGCTGCCAGGCCACGTAGTAGGCGCGGCGCGCGTCGATGAAGCTGGCTGCGGCGTGGCTGGGCTGGCGCCAGTCGATATGCGCGCTGTCCTGCACGTACAGCTCCTGCAGCGCGGCCTGGTTCTCCGGCTGCAGCACGTAGGCAAAGAAGTCGCGGGTGGAATCGAACACCAGCGGCTTGGTGCGGCCGTTCACCCAGGCTTCCGCGCGCGGGCCGGGCGAGCCGTCCAGGTACATGCCGCACACGGCGCAGGCGTCGTCCGGGTGGGTGTCGACCGCGTGCTGGGCGGGTGCGTGGCCACCGCCGCAGCCGGCGAGCAGGGCCAGCGCCAGGACCAGCGCGGCCGGGCGGGTGCAGTGGATGCGCATGCGATTCTCCTCAGACTTCCTTGCGCCGGAACGCGAACAGCGCCCACGCGAACGGCAGCACCGCCCAGGCCAGCATCACCAGGCCCAGCAGCAGCGGCGGGTAGCCGTGGTGGGCGGTCATCCCGGTGAGCAGGTCATTGCCGGCGCCGTCGCCCAGCGCGGTGAGGTTGACCAGCCGGAACACATCGACCGGGTTGAGCAGCAGCAGGTACGGATACACCGCCCGCTCCACCGGGTTGCCGCCACTGACCACCAGCAGCGCCAGCAGCGCGAGGTCGAACAGCACCACGCTGGCGAGCCAGCCGATCAGCGCCAGGCCGGCGGCGCGCGACTTGTCGGCAGTCTGCACGCTGATCAGGCAGGCCAGCCCGACGAAGCAGGCGCCCAGCAACGAGGCGCTGAGGATGAAGCGGCCGATGTGCAGCCACGCCTGCAGCGTCTGCGCGGGCGGCTGCATCCACTGCATGATCGCCACCGCCAGGCCGAAGCCGACCAACGTGGCGGCGGCCAGCGCGCCGCAGTGGCCGAGGAACTTGCCGGCCACCAGCTGGCCGCGCGAGAGCGGGTAGCTCAGCATCAGCAGCAGGGTGCCGTCGTCGCGCTCGCCGACGATGGCGTCGTAGGCGATCAGCAGGCCGATCAGCGGGATCACGAACGCGCCCAGCGTGGTCAGGCTGG
>Ga0209916_1001522_pt1 | contig 18741 bp, 16 predicted proteins | sample ThiBio_1000_plan_FD_183956 | JGI IMG/M metagenome (GOLD analysis project Ga0209916, IMG submission 183956) | Wastewater bioreactor microbial communities from Cape Town, South Africa - Thiocy_solids_2 (SPAdes) | ecosystem: Engineered > Bioreactor > Thiocyanate-remediating > Anaerobic-Aerobic ... | reverse complement strand
CAGGTCGATGTTGTGCGGCATCTTGCTGTCCGGCGCGTTCTTCAGGTGGAACTCCACCGTGTCGCCCTGGCGCACCCGGATGAAGCTGCCCGGCACGGTGCCGCCGAAGGTCCAGAACGTGTAGCTGACGCCTTCGGAGATCGGCATCTCCTTCTCCACCACCTCCAGCTCCACGATCACCTTCGCCGGGTAGTTGCGGTTGACCGGCGGCGGCACGTGCGGCGGGCTGGTCAGCACCGCGTGGATCGGCTCGCCCTGCGGCGGGCCGAAGTCGCCATGGGTAGCGGCGATCGCGGCGGGGCTGGCGTCAGCCTCCCCTACCGGCGATACCGCGGATGGCTTGCCGGAGCAGCCGGCAAGCGCCAACGCGCCCGCCGTGGCAAGAACAAGGAACAACGAACGTGACATGGGTGTCTCCCGGTGGTTTCTCGCGCAGAGCCTAGGGAGACGTCGCGAACCGCGCTTGATATATGTCATCTCTGCCGATGGAAAACGGCTGCTGCGTCAAGCCGCCACAGCTGCCGCGCGGATGCTCACTGCGGCAGCAGATTCTTGCCGATCGCGCGCAGCCGCTCGGGGTCGCGCAACTCCATCTCGCGCCCTTCCAGTTCGATCAGGCCCTGCTGGCGGAACCGGCTGAGCACGCGGCTCACCGTCTCGGCCGCCAACCGCAGGTAGTTGGCGATGTCGCCGCGCGACATGCTGAGGTGGAAGCGCGTGCCGGAGAAGCCGCGCTCCTCGTAGCGCGCGGCCAGGTCGGTGAGGAAGGCCGCCATGCGCACGTCGGCGTTGTGGTCGCCGGCCAGCAACGTGGCCATGCCCAGTTCCTTGCTGATCAGCCGGAACAACCGCTGCTGCACCGCCGGCATGCGCGTGGCCAGCGCGCTCATCGCCGGAAACGAGAAGCGGCAGAAATACGCCGTATCCAGCGCCACCGCATCGCACGGGAACTGGTCCGGGTAGATCGCGTTGAGCCCGATCACCTCGCCGGGCAGGTAGAAGCCCAGCACCTGCTCGCGCCCGGCGGGATCGACCATGCTGGTCTTCACGGTGCCGGCGCGCACGGCGAAGATCGAGCGGAACGGATCGCCCGTGCGGAAGATGTGCTCGCCGGCATGGAACGGCCCGACATGCTCGACCAGGCAGTGCAGCGCGACCAGCTCCGGCTTGCCGTAACCTTCGGCGATGCATGCGCCGGAAAACGCGCAGGTGCGGCAGAAGTGGGTCTCGTCGCCATCGTCGGCGATCGGGCTGGGCAGTTCGGGCAGGCGACCTGCCGGATGGTTGCGGCGCATGGGGACCCTGTGGGAATCGCGCGGGGGGTTCGGGCGTGATGGCGCCAGGTCGCGGTCATCACGCCAACATGGCGGAATATATCGCGATGATACGCAATGGCGGCGATGGCGGTGACCCATGCCACGGGGCATGACGTCGCAGCAAGGTCTGCGCCCGGTCTTGCCGCTCCGGAAAGAACAAGGGCCGGCATCGCTGCCGGCCCTCGACTTGCATCTGGCGCCCGAAGTTGGACTCGAACCAACGACCCCCTGATTAACAGTCAAGTGCTCTAACCGGCTGAGCTATTCGGGCGGGAGCTGCGTAGTTTGCTGAGCGCCCCGCGAACTGTCAAGCCGCGCCGGACCGCCGCCGCGCCTCCTCAGGCGCTCAGCACCCGGTAGCACGGCACGTACGCGGTACCGCCGGGGAGCTTCATGCGGTGCTGGTCGACGAAGGCCTGCAGCAGCTTGTCCAGCGCGCGCATGATGTCGGCGTCGCCGTCGATGGCGAACGGGCCGTGCTGCTCGATCGCCTGCACGCCTTCCTCCTTCACGTTGCCGGCAACGATGCCGGAAAAGGCCCGGCGCAGGTCGGCCGCCAGCTCGTGCCGGGGGCGCTCGCGATGGATCTGCAGCGAGCGCATCGCCTCGTGGGTGGGGCGGAACGGCTGCTGGAACTCCAGCGGAATCTGCAGCGCCCAGTTGAAGAAGAATGCGTCCTTGGTGTCGAGCCGGTTGTGGCGCACCTTCTCCAGCCCCTTGATCATCATGCGCGCCACCGTTTCCGGGTCGTCCACGATGATCTGGTAATGCCGGGCCACCTCGTCGCCGAGGGTCAGGCGCAGGAAGCGGTCGATCTGCTCGAAATAAGCCGCCGACTGGCGCGGACCGGTGAAGATCAGCGGGAACGGCGTGCTGGCGTTGTCCGGGTGCAGCAGGATGCCGAGCAGGTAGAGGATCTCCTCGGCCGTGCCGACGCCGCCGGGGAACACGATGATGCCGTGGCCCAGGCGCACGAACGCCTCCAGCCGCTTCTCGATGTCCGGCATGATCACCAGGTGGTTGACGATCGGGTTCGGCGACTCGGCGGCGATGATGCCCGGTTCGGTGATGCCGATGTAGCGGTTGTGCCGGCGGCGCTGCTTGGCGTGCGAGATGGTGGCGCCCTTCATCGGCCCCTTCATCGCGCCCGGGCCGCAGCCGGTGCAGATGTCCAGCCCGCGCAGGCCGAGCTGGTAGCCGACCAGCTTGGTGTAGTCGTACTCCTCGCGCGAGATCGAATGGCCGCCCCAGCACACCACCAGGTTCGGGTCGACCTGCGGCTTGAGGATGCGCGCGTTGCGCAGGATCTCGAACACGCTCTGGGTCAGCGCGGCGGACGCGTCCAGGTCGAAACCGATCTGCTCCAGTTGGGTCGACACGTAGACGATGTCGCGCACCACCGCCACCAGCAGCTCGTTGATGCCGCGGATGATCTGGCCGTCCACGAACGCCTGCGCCGGCGCGTTGGACAGCTCGATCTTCATGCCGCGATCCTGCTGCAGCACCTGGATGTCGAAGTCCGGGTATTGCTCCAGGATGACGCGCGGGTCGTCGCTGATGTTGCCGGAGGTCAGCACCGCCAGCGCGCAGCGCCGCAGCAGAGCGTGCAGGCCCGAGCCGCTGGCACCGCGCAGGCGCGCCACCTCGTTGCGCGAAAGCACGTCCAGGCCGCCGATGGGGGAAATGCGGGCACTGACGGTGGCGGGTCTGCCCGCGTCGCCAGCGTGAAAATCGTTCATCCGGTCGTTCTCCTGCCGCTGACGACACGACTGCCTCATGCAGCGCCGTGGCGGACCGCTTAGCTTCCCCTGCGCGGCGGGCACGGGTCAAGACAAGAAAAGACCGGCGCCCTCGCGGGCGCCGGTCCTGGGTTGCCGCCAGTGACGGACGGTCAGAAGGTGTACTTGACCGTCAGCAGCACCGACCAGCGCTGGGCGAGGTCGTCGCCGAAGTTCACGTAGGTCGGGATGGCGCGCGGCGCGTAGTTGCCGTTCGCGTCGGTGTAGTTGCTGCCGCTGATGTCGTAGATGTACTTGCCGGTGGCCGGATCCACGCCGTAGTAGTCGGCGAGGGCGCGGCCGCCCGGGAAGGCCACCCGCTTCTCGATGCCCCACTTCTTGTTCAGCAGGTTCGTGAAGTTGTAGACGTCGAGCTTGATGATGCCCTTGTTGCCCTTGAAGATGCCGGGGATTTCCTGGCTGAAGCTCAGGTCGATCTGGTTGATCCAGCCGGCACGGTCGCCGTTGCGGCCGGCGATGCCGCCCTGATGGTCCTTCAGGTAGTCGTTCTTCTGCACGTAGGCGTAGAACTGGTCGATCTTCTGCTGGCTGACGTTGGAGCGGAACTCCACCTCGCCCGGCTTCGGAATGTAGACCAGATCGTTGGTCACGCCGTCGCCGTTGGCGTCGTTGCCGAACGCCCAGCTGTACGGCGCGCCATTGTGGCCGTCGTAGAAGATGCTGGCGCTGGTGGCGTAGTCGCCGAAGAAGCGGTGCTGCCAGTTCAGGCTGGCCATCACGCGGCGCGGGATCGCGTAGTTCGACGGGCTCGCCTTGTTCTCGCCCGGGTTGGTGATGTAGTTGTTGACGTAGTTCGAGCGGGCCACGCTGGACGTACCCGGGTTCACCTCGGTGGCGCGGCTCCAGGTGAAGCCGATCATGCCCGACCAGTCATCCGAGAACGGCTTCTTCAACGACAGTGCCAGGCTGTCCGCCTTGCCGCGGCTGGTGTTGGCCAGGTTGATGGTGCCGTCGGTGAAGGCCTTGTTCGACAGGTAGCGGTTCGTCTGGTTCTTGTTGCGCGGATCCAGCGTGATGTCCTTGTAGTAGCTGAAGCGGCCATCCGGCAGCAGGGCGGTGGGTGCGCCGGTGTTGTAGTTCTGGAACCAGATCGCGTCGCGCACCTTGATGTGCTCGTAGTCGGCGGTGGCGATCAGGCCCCACCACGGCAGCTCCTTGTCGAAGCCCAGCGAGAGCTTCCACACGCTCGGCAGGCGGAAGCCCGGCTCCACCGTGTTGACGGTCTGCGCACCGGTGCCCGGCGTGCCGTCGTTCTGGTGGTACGGATCGGCGCTGAACGCCGGCAGGTTGGTCTGGCAACCGCGCTGGGTCGGACCGCAGTTGAACTGGGTCTGGGTGACGCCCGAGTTGGAGTAGATGTTGCCGAGCCAGACGGTGGGCGGGTTGGAGATGAACAGGCCCGCACCGCCGCGCAGCTGGGTCATGCGCTCGGTGTCGAACGCATAGTTGAACGACAGGCGCGGCTGGATGACGCGATTGCCGTTGATGGTGGTCTGGTTGCTGCGGCCGAAGCCGCCGGTGGCCTGGCCCAGCGCATTGACGCCCGGCGCGGCCGCAAACGCCGCGTTGTACAGCGGCTTGTCCTGGACCAGCGGGATGTCCACGCGCACGCCGTACTGCACCGACAGGTTCGGGTTGACCTGCCAGGTGTCCTGCAGGAACACGCCCCACTGCTTCATGCGGAAGGCGGCGGCGACGTCGGCCTCGCTCAGGCCATCGGCCGGACGGTTGTAGCGGTACTGGTAGTAGCTGCCGCGCAGGAAGTTCTCCAGGCCGGTGTACGGCTGGCCGGTGGCCGGATTGATGTCGGCGCTGTCCTCGAACGTGTAGCTGCCGTAGGCGTTCTGCATGAACAGGTTGTAGATGTCGTTGTGCTCGTAGTCGAAGCCGCCCTTGATCGTGTGGTCACCGGCGTAATAGGTGCCGGCCCAGGCGAAGTTCAGCGTCTTGGTCTTGAGCACGTTGGCCTGGCTGGAGTACTCGGTACCGAACTCCACCGAGGTGCCGTCGGTGAACTTGGTCGGGTACACCCGCACGTCGGGGCTGGCGACGCCGTTGTAGGGACCGCGCAGCTGGTCGAATTTCGCGTACGACAGCGTGGTGTCGGTGGAGAAGTTCGACGACCAGTCGTCGTAGAAGTGCACCGCGTAGCTCTTGCTGTCGACGTTGGTGGTGTACCAGCCGCTGGACAGCACCAGGTTGGTGTTGGTGCCGGTAATGACCGGCTTGGTTTCCTTGGTGCGGCTGTAGGTGAAGCTGGCGCGATGGTTGTCGCTGATGTTCCAGTCGATCTTGCCGAGGTAGCGCTTGTCCTGCAGGTTGGTGTTGCCGCCGCCGTAGCTGCCCGGATCACCCAGACCCAGCGACTTGGCCGCATCGATCACCTGCTGTACCTGGGCCGAGGTCAGCCCCGCGATCGGCGTGGAAGCGCCCGAGTCCGCCGGACCGTAGGGGCTGCCCGCGCCGACCTTCACGCTCTTTTCGGCGGAAAGGAAGAAGAACAGCTTGTCCTTCACGATCGGGCCGCCCACGGTGGCACCACCCGTCCACTGGCGATCGAACGCCGTGTACTTCGCGTCGTTCTCGTTCTTGCCGATCATGTTCTGGTTCTGGAACACGTAGTAGACCGAACCATGGAAATCGTTGGTGCCGCTCTTGGTGACGGCATTCACGTTGGCGCCGACACCACGGCGGATGGAGGTGTCGTAGTTCGCCGTGGAGATGTTGTACTCCTCGATCGTGTCCTGCGAGATCGGCGTGGCCAGCGTCGGCAGGCCGTTCGCGTTCAGGCCGAACGGGTCGTTCGCGCTGACCGAATCCACCGTGATGTTGTTGTAGCGGCTGTTCTGGCCGATGGCCGAGAACTCGCCACGCTGGCGGTCGGTAACCACGATGCGCGGGTCGAGGCGCACGATGTTCTGGATCGAGCGGTCCGGCGCCGGCATGGCCTCGATCTCGCGCCGGGAGACGTTGGTCGAGATGCCCTTGTTGTCGGGGCTGAAGGTCTGCGCCAGCGTGCTGGCCGAAACCGTCACGCCGCCCAGTTCGGTGGCCTGCTGCGCACTGGCACCGGTCAGCGTGATGTTGATCGCCGATTCCTGGGCCAGCTGCAGGTAGACGTTGTCCTGATCAGCCTGCACACCGTCCTTGCTGACCCTCACGTCGAACGGACCACCGACGCGCAGGCCCTGCGCGGCATAACGACCGTTGTTGTCGGTAGTGACGACCTTGGTGGTTCCCGACGGCTCGTGCACGATCTGCACGGTGGCGCCGGCTACCGGCTGGCCGTTTGCGTCGAGCACGCGACCGCTGATCGAGGAGGAGGTGTCCTGCGCAATGGCAGGCACCGACGCTGCCAGCAGCGAGGCGATGGCAAACGGCAGGAGTTTGGTGCGAATTCGGCTGTTCATTCTTGGGTCGTCCCTCAGGCTCGCAACGAAAAAAAACGCTTGTTTGGGGCCAAAAAACGCCGCCTCGCCCGGCAGTTGCCAGGCGTGACCGGACGCATGCGTGACCCCGGTTGTGGTATTTGCCGCAACTCCACGGAGCATGGAGTCGCCATGAACTTCACTCGCCGCACCTTTTCGCCTGCGGCGATTGTTAAGCGACTTTAACGATATTGTATGACATCTCCGTAACAACTACACGTCGGCAGCCATCTCCGAATTTCCCCAAGCCGGGGACGTGAATCGTTACAGATCAATGAGGTAGCGCAATCTCCGTTGTCCCCATCGCGCCCTCCCGTGCCGCACCGACCTGCCCTGCCTATACCGGATCACTCCCGCTTGCCGAGATAGCGCGCACGCTTCGCCGGTTTCAGGTTGGCCAGGTCGAGCATCACCAGGCCGTCCACGCAGCCGGAGAAACCCGGGTCCTCGCCGAAATCGAAGAACTGCACGCCGGCCGGCTCGACCAGGTCGACGTACTGTCGATAAAGCACCGGCATGCTCACGCCCAGCGCGTCCAGATGGTGCTTCAGCTTGCCCAGGCCGGCGACGGCGTCCAGCCCCTCCAGCGCCGCGCGCACGCCCTGCACCACTTCGGGCGAGACCACGAAGGGCTGGCGCGCCGCGGCCAGGCCCGGCGCGCCGAAATAGTGCTGATGCGCCGCGGCGATCCACTCGCGCGCCTCACGCGGCAGGCTCATCGACATGCTCACCGGGCCGAACAGGTAGCGCAGCTCCGGGTGCCGCTGCAGGTACAGGCCGATGCCCTGCCACAACTGGTCCAGCGCGCGCGAGCGCCAGTACGCCGGCGCAATGAAGCTGCGCCCCAGCTCCAGCCCCTGCGCCAGGCGCGATTCCAGCGCCGGCGAATAGTCGAACAGGCTGGACGTGTACAGGCCGGCCATGCCGCGCTCGGCGATCAAGCGGCCGCCGTGGCCGAAGCGGTAGGCGCCGACGATGCGCAGCGCCTGCGGGTCCCACAACACCAGATGTTCGTAATGCGGATCGTAGGCGTCCAGGTCGCGCCGGGCACCGGTGCCCTCGCCGACCTTGCGGAAGGTCAGTTCGCGCAGGCGGCCGATCTCGCGCAGCACCGCACTGTCGGGCGCGCCCATGAACAGCCAGGCCTGCTTGCCGTCACCCAGGTCGGCCAGCTTCTCGCCGCGCGCAAGCTCCGCGGCGATCGCCGCCGCCGGCTCGGGCAGCGCCAGCGGCGCCTGGCCGCCGAACACCAGGCCGCGATGCTGACCAACCCGGTAGACGTGCCGGCGCATCAGCCTGGCGGCCTGCTTCGCCGACCCGCCGCTGCGCTGCGCCAGCTCCTCGGCGCTGACCAGCGCGCCGATGCTGAAACCGATCCGCCGCTTGCCGGGCGCCACCGCCTCGCGCGGCAGCATCGCCGTGCTCAGCGGCTTGGCCAGCATCGACAGGCCATAGAACACGGCCGAGTTGCGCGCCGACACGTGTACCGGCAGCACCGGCGTCTTGCTGCGCAAGGACAACCGCGCAAAGCCGTCCGACCAGTGGCCGTCACGCACGCCGCCAGGGCGCATGCGCGAGACCTCGCCGGCGGGGAACACGATCAGCGCCTCGCCCTGCTCCAGCGCCCGATAGATGCCGCGCAGACGCGAGGCGGCGCCCTTGCCGAACACGTCCACAGCCAGCAGCAATTGGCCCAGTTGCGGCACCGTCGCCAGCCAGTCGTTGCCGAGGATGCGCACGTCGCGGCGCACCGAGCCGATCAGCTGCAGCAGCGCCAGCGCGTCCTGCATGCCCAGCGGATGGTTGGCCACCACCAGCAGCGGGCCGTCGACGGGAATGTTCTCGAGGTCGCCGGGGTTGACGTGGTGGCTGGTGCCGAGCACGTCCAGCACGCGATCGACGAAGTCGAAGCCTTCGGCGTCGCCGACCCGGGCCAGTACGCGATTGAAGCCGTCTTCGTCGGCCAGCCGGCCGAGCATGCCTGCCATCGGCCGGCGCAGGCGCGGGTATTGCGCCAACCAGGGCAGTCGATCGACAAGGGACTGTTCGATGCTCAGCATGTCTGCCTCCTCGGGTTCCCCCCATCCTGCCGGCCGATTATGACAGTCGCACGATCATGCGAAGGCCGCCCTGCGACAACTGGGCAAGCTCACTGTTTCAAACGTTCACGTGCAGAAAGGCCGCCACGCCGGCCATGAACATCTGCACCGACAACGCGATCAGCAGCATGCCCATCACGCGCTCCAGCGCGGTGAGCACGCTCTCGCCCAGCCAACGGAACAGATAGGTGGCGCTGAGCAGGATCAGCGAGCTGGCCAGCCACGCCAGCAGCAGCGCAATGGTCCAGTCGGCGGTGCGGCCGGGCTGGGTGTTGGTCAGCAGCAGCAGCGCCGCCATCGCCGAGGGACCGGCCACGCCGGGGATCGCCATCGGCACGATGAACGGTTCGCCGCCGCCGGCCTTGCCGAAGATGCCGCTGCCATCGGCCGGCGGAAACACCATGCGGATGCCGATCAGGAACAGCACGATGCCGCCGGCGATGCTGATCGACTCCTGCTTCAACTGCAGCAGCCGCAGGAAATACTGCCCGCCGAACAGGAACGCCAGCAGCACGCCCAGCGCGATCAGCAACTCGCGCACCATGACGCGGCGCCGGCGCTTCGGCGGCACTTCCTTCAGCAGGCTCAGGAACAACGGGATGTTGCCCAGCGGGTCCATGATCAGGAACAGCAGGATGCCCGCCGACAATGTGGTCATCTGCGATTCCATCTCGACTCCCTTCTCGCTGGCGGCGCCGCAGCGCCACCGGAAAAACCATCAGCCTGCCCGCAGGTCCAGCACGGTGCCGCGCGCCGCGGCGCCCTGCGCGCCGAGCAGGTACACCGCGGCGGCAGCGGCGGCGTCCGGCAGCGGCCGCTGCAGGATGTCCTCGCCGAAATAGGCCAGCTGCCGCAGCGCGGTGCGCATCGGTGCCGGCAGCATCGCATGGACGCGCAGCGGGCCGCTATCGGTCTCCTCGTGCAGGATCGCCACGAACCGTTCCAGCGCCGCCTTCGATGCGCCGTAGCCGCCCCAGTGCGCGCGCTGCAGCAGCGCGGGGTCGTCCAGCACGAACACCACCGCGCTGTCGACGGCCTGGGTCAGCAGCGGCAGGCAGGCCTGGGTCAGTGCGAATGGCGCGTTCACGTTGACGTGCATGGCGCGCAACCAGGCATCGGGCTTGTGCATGCTGATCGGGGTCAGTCCGCCGAAGCTGACCGCCGCATGCACGATGCCGTCGAGCCGGCCGAAGTCGCGTTCCAGCCCTTCGGCCAGCGCGGCGTAATCGCGCGGCGTGGCCAGCTCCATGTCCAGCGGATGGATCACCGGCTCGGCCAGACCCTCGGCCAGCATCGCGTCGTACAGCTGTTCCAGCTGGCGCTTGCGCTTGCCGGTGATCACCACCGTGGCGCCGGCACGCGATGCCGCGCGCGCCACCGCACCGCCGAGCCCGCCGTAGGCGCCGGTGACCAGCACCACGCGATCGGCCAGGGTATCGGCGGCGGGCTGCCAGCCCGCGGGCAGGCGCGACGCGCGCAACGTCGTCAAGGCGCCACCCCGGCCACGTCGCAGGCCATGCGGGCCAGCTCGCCGGAGGACTTCAGGTCCTCGATGATGTCGCAGCCGCCGATCAGTTCGCCCTGGATGAACAACTGCGGGAACGTCGGCCAGTTCGAGAAGTGCGGCAGCGCCGCGCGCACCTGCGGATCGGCCAGCACGTTCACCGCATGGAACGCGGCGCCGGCGTCGGCCAGCGCCTTGGCCGCGCGGCTGGAGAAGCCGCACATCGGAAACTCGGGCGTGCCCTTCATGAAAAGCACGATGGGATGTTCGGCCAGGGTCGCCCTGATTTGTTCGTTGATGTCCATGCTTCGGTGTTTCATCTTTACAATGCAGGCAAGCCGGTATTGTATCAGTCACCCGTCGGCTGCCGTTTGCTGCGCCGGCCTTTTCTCTCCCAGCCACCTCCAAGGAGCCTCATCATGGCGATCGAACTTCCTCCGCTGCCGTACGAAAAGAACGCACTGGAGCCGCACATCTCCGCCGAAACGCTGGAGTACCACTACGGCAAGCATCATCAGGCCTATGTGACCAACCTCAACAAGCTGATCGAGGGCACCGAGTTCGCCGGCGCCTCGCTGGAGGAGATCATCCGCAAGTCTTCCGGCGGCGTGTTCAACAACGCCGCGCAGGTCTGGAACCACACCTTCTACTGGAATTCGATGAGCCCGAAGGGCGGCGGCGCGCCGAGCGGCAAGCTGGCCGACGCGATCAACAAGGCGTTTGGCTCGTTCGAGAAGTTCAAGGAGGAATTCAGCAAGTCCGCCGCCGGCAATTTCGGTTCCGGCTGGACCTGGCTGGTACAGCGTCCGGACGGCTCGCTGGGCATCGTCAACACCTCCAACGCGGCCACCCCGATCACCGGCAGCGACAAGCCGCTGTTCACCACCGACGTGTGGGAACACGCCTACTACATCGACTACCGCAATGCCCGTCCGAAGTACGTCGAGGCGTTCTGGAACCTGGTGAACTGGGAATTCGCGGCCGGCAACCTGGCCTGATTCTCCCCGCTGCAGACAAAAAAACGGAGCCTGGCGGCTCCGCTTTTTTGTGCCCACGCCGGCTCCGCTCAACCGAGCGCGGACAACACCGGCGCCACCTGCGCCTCGCGCCCGAGCGCCGCGGCAATCGCGCCCAGGCGCACGGCCAGTTGCCGGGCATCCGGCGCGCACACCGTGGCGTGACCCACCTTGCGACCAGGGCGCGCCTGCTTGCCGTAGTCGTGCCAGTGTGCGTCGACGGCCCGCAGCAGCACGGACGCGTCCGGCAGCTCGCCAATCCAGTTGAACATGGCCGAGAGGCTGCGCGCGCCGGTGTCGCCCAGCGGCAGGCCGAGCACCGCGCGCACGTGGTTCTCGAACTGGCTGGCGTGCGCGCCCTCGATGGTCCAGTGACCGGAGTTGTGCACCCGCGGCGCCATCTCGTTGCCGAGCAGCTCGCCATCCTTGACGAACAGTTCCAGCGCGAACACACCGACGTAGTCCAGCCGCTCGGCCAGCGTGCGGGCCAGTGCGGTGGCGCGCGACTGCAGTTGCCCGATACCCGGCGCCGGCGCCAGGCTCATCGACAGCACGCCGTCGACGTGCCAGTTGCGGGTCAGCGGCCAGGTGCGGAAATCGCCGTCACGGCCGCGCACCGCAATCACCGACAACTCGCGCTCGAACGGCACGAAGGCTTCCAGGATCAGGCCGTGCTTCGCCGCCTGGGCGCCCAGCGCGGCCCAGGCCGCCTCCGCGTCCGCCAGCGCGTGCAGGCGGAACTGGCCCTTGCCGTCGTAGCCGAGCCGGCGTGTCTTGAGGATCGCCGGCACGCCGATCGCGGCCAGCGCCTGATCCAGTTGCTCGCGCGTATCCACCGTCATGAAGTCGGGCGTGTGCAGGCCGCACTCGCGGAACAAGGTCTTCTCGGCCAGCCGGTCCTGCGCCACCGCCAGCGCCTGTGGCGCCGGCGACACCGCCACCCGTTCGGCCAGCCAGCGCGCCGTCTCGGCCGGCACGTTCTCGAAATCGAAGGTGACCACGTCGACCTGCGCGGCGAAAGCTCCCAGCGCGTCGTAGTCGGTCCAGTCGGCCACCACCAGCGGCGCCACCTGCCCGGCACAGGCGTCGGCCACGTTGTCCACCACCAGCGTCTTCACGCCCAGCGGCGCTGCCGCCAACGCCAGCATGCGCGCCAGCTGGCCACCGCCGAGTACGCCCAGCACGGGTTGCCGCCGATCGTTCATCGACGCGGGTCCGGCTGTTCGAGCACGGCCTCGGTCTGGCGTGCGCGCCAATGCTCGAGCGACGAGGCCAACGCCGGATCGTGCAACGCCAGCACCGCGGCCGCCAGCAGACCGGCGTTCACCGCGCCGGCGCGACCGATCGCCAGGGTACCCACCGGGATGCCGGCCGGCATCTGCACGATCGACAGCAGCGAATCCATCCCGTTCAGCGCCTTCGACTGTACCGGTACGCCGAACACCGGCAGGCGGGTCTTCGCCGCCAGCATGCCCGGCAGATGGGCCGCGCCGCCGGCGCCGGCGATGATCACCTGCACCCCGCGCGCCGGCGCCTGTTCGGCGTAGCTGAACAGCAGATCCGGCGTGCGATGGGCGGAAACCACCCGCACCTCGTGCGCCACGCCCAGTTCGGTCAGCACGTTCGCCGCGTGCTGCATGGTTTCCCAGTCCGAGCGAGAGCCCATCACCACGCCGACACGCGGCGCCCTGCTTGTTCCTGTCATGGCCGGGCCGTCCAAAAACGGCTATTGTAAGGGCTTTCCCCACCCCCGCACATCCAAGCCATGGACAAGCGTCTGCTCGACATCCTGTGCTGCCCGGTCAGCAAAATGCCCCTGCGTCCGCTGGGCAGGCGCGAGCTCGACGCGCTGAACGAGGCCATCGGCGCCGGCAAGGTCGACACGGTGGCCGGGGCCGCCGTGCGCGAACGGATCGGCGAAGGCCTGATCACCACCGACCACAAGGTGATCTACCGGGTCGAGGATGGCATTCCGGTGATGCTGCCCGAGGAGGGCATCGGCACCGCCCAGCTGAACGGATTCCCCGCCGGCTGAGGTCGCGCAACGCTTTCCGGCGGGCGCCCAAGGCATGACACGGGCCCCCGCTTTGCCTTATCGTCGATGCCTGCGCGGCGCCTTCCCGGGGCGGGTGGCGCACCAACGTTTCAGGGGTTGGCGATGAACGAAGCCAGTGATCCATCCCGAGTCATCCATTTCAGCCAGCGCCTGGACCCGGCCAGCGAGCGCGTCGGCGAGTTGCTTGCTTCCGTGCGCAACATCGCCGGCAAGCGGTTGCAGCAATGGGTCGGCAATGCCTTCGAGCACGTCGACGACGCTCTGTTCGACCTGGCCGAGAAGGCCGAGAACAACGCCGCGCAGATGCATTACTTCGACGGCATGCGCGAAGTGCGCAAGCGCCGGCCCGCGGTGGAACGCAGTTTTCTCGGCGCGATCAACCGCCACATCGGCGAACTGATCCATCCGCAGTCCGTGAGCAACCCGGCCTCGCCGTTCGGCACGCCCGAGCTGACGCTGGTGGCGGACAACGAGCTGGAGGAATCGCTGGCCATCACCAGCATGATCAGCAAGAACGATGCGCGCCTCGCGCGCGACCTGTTCGCGGTCAACCAGCGCCTGTCGGTGATCTGCGGCGGCCGCAAGATCGAGGATTCCAGCAACCCGGTGGCGCCGGCGATCCTGGCGCAGGCGTTCCGCCAGGCGCTGCACGAACTCGGCGCCGACATGCGCGTCAAGCTGATCATCTACAAGCTGTTCGATCGCTACGTATTGTCCTCGCTGGAGGAGCTCTACCAGGAAATCAACACCGAACTGGTGCGCGCCGGCGTGCTGCCGCAGCTGCGTCACGAAGCGCTGCGCGGCGACGGGACGGGCGCCCAGCAGGCATCTGCCGAGGCAGCCGATGCCGCCGCCGGCGAGATTCCCAGCGACCTGCTGCAGACCCTGCATGCGCTGTTCAGCGCGCGCCGCGGCCCGGCTGCCGGCGGCAACGCCATGCATGCGATGCCGAGCGGTCCGCTGCCGTCGGCGAACGAGCTGCTGGGCGCGCTCAGCGTGCTGCAGAGCCAGATCGCCAGCGCCGGGCCGTTGCCGTACGCGCAACCGGGCGATGCCGCCGCATTGAGTCGCGAGGTACTCCAGCTCAAGAGCCAGCTGCTGACCCAGCTGGGCGCGCTGCGCGGCGAGAAGCCCAGCAACGTCGCCACCATCGACGAGGACACCATCGACCTGGTCGGCATGCTGTTCGAGTTCATCCTGGAAGACCGCAACCTGCCGGCCACGATGCAGGTGATGCTGGCGCGACTGCAGATCCCGTACCTCAAGGCGGCGATTCTCGACCGCAAGCTGTTCGCGCACCGCCAGCATCCGGCGCGGCGGCTGCTGGACTGCCTGGCCGAGCAGGCCAAGGGCTGGTCCGAGGAGTCCGACCGCGACCGCCGCCTGTACGACAAGGTGAAATCCACCGTCGACCAGTTGCTGCACGACTTCGACGACGACATGGGCATCTTCGAACGCCTGCTGCTCGACCTGCAGCAGTTCCAGGATCTCAACAAGCGCCGTTCCGAACTGGCCGAGCAGCGCGTGGCCGAATCCACCCGCGGGCGCGAGAAGCTCGAGCAGGCGCGCCGCCGCGCCGCGCGCGAGATCCTCGACCGCATCGGCGAGCACCGGTTGCCGCCGCTGGTGCACGGCGTGCTCGCCCGCGCCTGGGCCAACCACCTGGTGCTGACCCTGCTGCGCCAGGGCGAAAGCTCGCCCGAGTTCAAGAGCGCGCTGCGCTTCGTCGACGACTTCATCGCCAGCACCAGGCCGGCGACGACGCCGGAAAGCCGGCAGGCCTTGCGCCAGATGCTGCCCGGCATCGAGCGCGCGCTGCGCCAGGGCCTGGCCAATGTGGCGTTCCAGGAACAGGACATCGAGCGCCTGCTGGGCCAGTTGCACACCTATTACCGGCAGCGGCTCGGCGAAACCCTCGGCGCCGCCGAGGCAGTGGCGGTCGACGAGGACGCCGCGATGCTGGCGATCCCCGACAGCATCCAGCCGATCATCGAGCAGGACACCACGCCGCCGGAAAGCATCGAGGATGATCTCGCCGAAGCGCCGCTGGACAGTCCGGAGTGGCACCAGGTGCAGGCGCTGCAGCCGGGCACCTGGCTGGAGTTCTGCCTGCCCGACGAGGCGATGACCCGCGCCAAGCTGTCGTGGATCAGCCCGATGAGCGGCCGCTACCTGTTCGTCAACCGGCGTGGCCTGAAGGTGGCTGATTACTCGCCGCAGGAACTGACCGCGCTGATCACCGATGGCCGTGCCCGCGTGCTCGCTGCCAACGCGCTGTTCGATCGTGCGATGAGCGCGATCGTCACCAAGCTGAGCCAGCCGGATGCCTCCACGCCGCCGACGGACACGGCCGCCGAATGATCGACGCCACACCGTTCGCGGCACCGGATGCCGCGCAGATTGCCGCCGACGTCGACCGCGCCTTTGCCGAGGACATCGGCCCGGGCGACGCCACTGCGGAGCTGCTGCCGGCCGCGGCCAGCGCCCACGCCGAACTGACCTGCCGCGATGCGGCGGTGATCGCCGGCACGGCCTGGTTCGATGCCTGCTTCCGTCGCCTCGACCCGGCGGTGCGGATCGACTGGCAGCTGCGCGACGGCGCGCGCGCCGCTCCCGGCTCGGTGATCTGCCGCCTGTCCGGGCATGCCCGCGCGCTGGTCACCGCCGAGCGCTCGGCGCTGAATTTCCTGCAGTTGCTGTCGGCCACCGCCACGGTGACCGCCGCCTACGTCGCTGCCGTCGCCGGCACCGCGGTGCGCGTGCTGGACACGCGCAAGACCATTCCCGGCCTGCGCGTCGCGCAGAAGTACGCGGTGCGCTGCGGCGGCGGCCACAACCAGCGCATGGGCCTGTACGACGCGGTGCTGGTCAAGGAAAACCACATCATCGCCGCCGGCGGCATCGCCGCGGCGGTAGGGGCGGCACGCCGCCTGCACCCGAACCTGCTGCTCGAAGTCGAGGTGGAGAATCTCGATGAGCTGGAGCAGGCGCTGCGCTCCGGCGTGGACCGGATCATGCTGGACAATTTCGAGCCGGCGCAGATGCGCGAGGCGGTGCGGCGCACCGCCGGCCGCGTGCCGCTGGAAGCCTCCGGCAACGTCGACCTGGGCACGATCGGCGAATACGCCCGCACCGGCGTGGACTTCATCTCGGTCGGCGCGCTGACCAAGCACGTGCACGCCGTCGACCTGTCGCTGCGCCTGCAACTGGACTGAGCCCGGCTTGCGCCCGCCCATCCGCGCCCACACACTGCGAGGATGAGCGACCTTTCCAATCTGTTGCTGCTGCTGGCGCTGGTCGCCGTCGTGGGGCTGTGGCTGAAACTCAGCGGCGCGCGCGAACGCGCCGTGCGCGAAGCGCGTCAGCAATGCCAGCAACACGGGCTGCAACTGCTCGACGAAACGGTCGGCCTGCGCGCCGTGCGTCTGCGCCGGGTCAACGGCTTGCGCAGGGTCGAACGCTGCTACGGCTTCGAGGTGAGCATCGACGGCCACGACCGCGAGCCGGGCCGGCTGTGGATGATCGGCGACGCGCTCAGCAGCCTCAGCCTGCCCACGATCGAACGGTTGCCGCACGAAGAGGCAGCCACACGCAACGCCGCGGCCACGCCACCCGACAACGTGGTACCGCTGCGCCCGCGCAACCGGTTGAACTGAGCCGGGGATGCCACCGCGCAGCTTGGGCGCGGCAGCCCGTGGCTACTTGACCACGCGCAAGTGCGGCGTGCTGCGCTTGGGCTTGTCGCCACCGGCATCGGCGGCACCGGGCGCCGGCGTGGGGTCGGCGGGTTCGGGAGCTGACGGCGGCGTGTCACCGCCCTCTTCCTCGGCCGGAAACATCATGCCCTGGCCGTTTTCCTGCGCGTACAACGCCAGCACCGCCTGCACCGGGATCTGGATCGCCTGGCTGACGCCGGAAAAACGCGCCTGGAAGCTGATCCACTCGTTGCCGAGGTCGAGGTTCGCCACCGCGCGCATGGCCAGATTGAGCACCACCTGGCCGTTCTTGACCACCTGCGGCGGCACCCGCACGCCGGCGACGCCAGCGTCGACCAGCACGTACGGGGTGAGATTGTTGTCGCTGATCCAGTCGTAGATCGCCCGCAGCAGGTACGGGCGGTTGGAAGTCATCGGCGCCGCTTCATTCTTGCTCATGGGTTTGCCGCATCGCCTTTTCCTGGTCGGTCATGCTGCGCGCAAAACCCTGACTGTGGAACAAACGCTCGCCGTAATCGACCACCGGCTTGCCTTCGCGGCCCAGTTCCACGCCCAGCCACGGCAGCCGCCAGATCACCGGCGCCACCAGGCAGTCGGCCAGGCTCATCTCCGGGTTGAGGAAGAATTTCGCGGCCTTGAACAGCGGCACCGAAGCCAGCAGATGCTCGCGCAGGCGCTTGCGCGCCGCGTCCGCGGGCCGGCCGCCGGCACGGATGATGTCCACCTCGGTCAGCCAGTCCTTCTCGATGCGTACCGCGGCCACCCGCAGGCGCGCGCGCGACTGCGGGTCGATCGGCATCAGCGGCGGGTGCGGATAGCGCTCGTCGAGGTACTCGCAGACCACCGAGGTGTCGAACAGGGTCAGGTCGCGATCGACCAGGGTCGGCGTGCTGGCGTACGGGTTCAGGTCGACCAGGTCTTCCGGCGGACGGGCCGGATCCACCAGTACCCGTTCGTAGCTGACCCCCTTGGCGGCCAGCACCAGCCGGGCGCGATGGCACTGCACGTCATCGGCGGTGGTGTAGAGCGTCAATACGCTGCGTGAGCGGGCGCTTGGGACCATGCGCAATTCCCCATCGGTGAGACGACTGCGGCGGCTCGTGGCCGCCGCAGTCGGATAATGCCATCCAGGCTGCTCAGTGGACGTCCTTCCAGTATTCCTTCTTCAGCATGGCGGCCAGGAAGGTGAAGAACGCCAGGAACAACAACACCCAGACGCCGTAATGATGGCGCTGCAGGGCCGCCGGTTCGGAAGCGTATTCCAGGAAGGTGGTCAGGTCACGACTGGCCTGCTGGTACTGCGCCGGCGTCAGCTTGCCCGGCTGCGACAGCACCAGTTTCTCGACCTTGGCGTCCTCGCCCGGCTTGGCCTCGGTCATCACCGCGGTCTGCAGGCCCTGCAGCTCCCACAGCGGGAACGGCATCGAGGCGTTCGGGAACACCGTGTTGTTCCAGCCCACCGGACGGCTCGGGTCCAGATAGAACGAGTTGAGGTAGGCGTAGACCCAGTCGGCACCCTTGGCGCGCACTTCCAGCGAGAGATCCGGCGGAGCCTTGCCGAACCACTTGGCGGCATCGGCCTCCGGCATGTGCGAAACCACGGTCTCACCGAACTTGGCGCCGGTGAAGTTGAGGTTCTGCATCACGTCCTGTTCGGACAGCCCCAGGTCGCTGGCGATCCGCTCGTAGCGCATGTACTTCAGCGAGTGGCAGCCGACGCAGTAGTTGAAGAACAGCTTGGCGCCGCGCTGCAGCGAGGCCTGGTCCTGCACGTTGGTGCCGGCATGCGGCAGGCCGCCTTCCGACG
>Ga0209916_1001520_pt1 | contig 18776 bp, 17 predicted proteins | sample ThiBio_1000_plan_FD_183956 | JGI IMG/M metagenome (GOLD analysis project Ga0209916, IMG submission 183956) | Wastewater bioreactor microbial communities from Cape Town, South Africa - Thiocy_solids_2 (SPAdes) | ecosystem: Engineered > Bioreactor > Thiocyanate-remediating > Anaerobic-Aerobic ... | reverse complement strand
TGCCGATGCGGTGCGGTGGCAACGGACGCCAGACTGCATTTCCTTAGACGGTCTTGTGGGGTCGATGCTGCCGACCCGGACCAGGGTATAAACCGCACCCGGCGACCTCATTCGTTCATCGGACTGTCCGGCGTGTGGGGATCGGCCGCAACGCGGAATGGACGTCCAAATAGTTAGTCAGGTTCTCTCCGGGTGGGTCTGACCCGTTGTTGCCGCGTGGCGCTGACGGTGGAATGAAAGCGGATGGCTCGGATCGCCCGGCGCGTTGGCGCACGGGATGGACCAGACATGAGGCTTTCACGCCGGGCCCGCAGGCCGCTGGCGGTCGACACGCCGTGCCCGGGGTGGCGCCGTGCACGCCGGTGCCGTGAGGGTTCGAGGCGTGTCAGACTGCATCCGTGCGCACTGCACGCGCAGCGCGCTGACCGAGGAATCGCACCGGAGGCACCATGAGCAAACAGACCACTGCTCCGGAAACGCGCGGCGTCACGGTCCAGTTGCTGGCGAGCATGGACCTGGGCGCGGAAATCGAGGGCATGGCCGGGCGCCAGCTGCGCATGCGCAAGGTCACCATCGCGCCGGGCGGGGTGTTCGGGCCCGTGCACGACCACCGGGACCGGCCGGGCCTGGTCTACATCCTGCAAGGGACGATCACCGATCATCGCGACGGCATCGCCACCGACTACGGCCCCGGTCTGGGCTGGCCCGAGGACAGGCACACCGTCCACTGGCTGGAGAACCGCGGCACGCTGCCGGCGGTGGAAATCTCCATCGACATCGTGCGGCAACCGGCGGACCCGGCGGCCAAGGCCGACGCTGCCGGACCGGCCCGGTGAGCGGCCCCGACACAGGGCTGGGCGTGGCCGGGCGGATCGCCACGAGCTGCCTGCTGCGCGCAGGGGACGTCGTCGTGCGGCCACTGGCGCCGGGTGACGCGGAGCCGCTGTACCGGGCGGTGCGCAGCTCGCTGGAGTCGTTGTCGTACTGGCTGCCCTGGTGCCGCCACAACTATGCGCTGACGGATGCGGCCGCCTGGGTCGCGCACAGTCTTGCGTGCTGGGCGGACGGGTCGGAGTTTCCGCTGGGCGTGTTCGATGCGGGCGGCGCGCTGATCGGCGGCACCGGCGTGAACCACGTCAACCGCGCCCACGGCGTCGGCAATCTCGGCTACTGGGTGTGCGACGGCGCAAGGAATCGCGGCGTGGCCACCTGCGCCGCGCGCGCCGCCGCCCGGTGGGGCTTCGACGTACTCGGCCTGACGCGGCTGGAGATCGTGGTGCTGCCGCACAACGCCGCCAGCCGGCGGGTGGCCGAGAAGCTCGGCGCGCTGCGCGAGGTGGAGGCGCGCAATCGCGTGCTGTTCCACGGCCGGCCCGAGCGCGCGCTGGTCTACTCGCTGATTCCCGACGACCTGGCCAATGGCTGAGCGGCGTCGGCCACGCCGGCAAGGCCTGGCTTATGCATCGACTTAACCTGCCGCCGCGCACGCTGCCACGCGAACCCGGTGTCCGGCCGCGCGGTGCAGCGCCGCCACGGCGCACCGACTGACCCGCGTCGGCCCCGCGCCGCCGCTCCCAAGGAGTACACCCCCGCCATGCCGACACCCCGCTCGGATGCCCTGGTCTTTTTCGGCGCCACCGGCGACCTGGCCTACAAGAAGATCTTTCCGGCATTGCAGGCGATGATGCTGCACGACGGGCTGGACCTGCCGATCATCGGCGTGGCGCACTCGGGCTGGACCACCGAGCGGCTGCGCCAGCGCGCGCACGACAGCCTGGCGCAGGCGGCAAAGGAGCAGGGCGGCGAAGTGGACGAGGCCGCCTTCGCGCAGCTGGCGGCGCGGCTGCAGTATGTCGACGGCGACTACAACGACGCGGCCACGTTCGCGCGGCTGAAGCAGGCGCTGGGTGCGGCGCAGCGACCGCTGCACTACCTGGCGATCCCGCCCAAGCTGTTCGCCGTGGTGGCGAAGCACCTGCAGCAGGCCGGTTGCGCCGACGGCGCGCGGATCGTGGTGGAGAAACCGTTCGGCCGCGACCTGGCCTCGGCGCAGGCGCTCAACCGCACGCTGCACGCGGTGTTCCCGGAGTCGGCGATCTTCCGCATCGACCATTACCTGGGCAAGGAGCCGGTGCAGAACCTGCTGTACTTCCGCTTCGCCAACACCGTGCTGGAGCCGGTGTGGAACAACCGCTACGTGGACCGCGTGCAGATCACCATGGCCGAGCAGTTCGGCGTGGACGGCCGCGGCGCGTTCTACGAGGGCGTGGGCGCGATCCGCGACGTGCTGCAGAACCACCTGCTGCAGGTAACCTCGCTGCTGGCGATGGACGCGCCGATCGGCAGCGAGCCCGAGGCACTGCGCGCGGAGAAGCTGCGGCTGTTCCGCGCGATGCGCCCGCTGGAGCCGGCCGAGGTGGTGCGCGGCCAGTTCAGGGGCTACCGCGACGTGCAGGGCGTGGCCGCCGATTCGAACGTGGAGACCTTCGTGGCGCTGCGCCTGTACATCGACACCTGGCGCTGGGCCGGCGTGCCGTTCCACATCCGCGCCGGCAAGAAGCTGCCGCTCACCACCACCGAGGTGATGGTGGACATGAAGACGCCTCCGCTGTCGGTGTTCGACGCGGTCGGCGCGGCGCAATCGAACTACTTCCGCTTCCGGCTCAGCCCGGAGGTGGTCATCGCCGAGGGCATGCGGGTGAAGCAGCCCGGCGAGGAGATGCGCGGCGAAGCGGTGGAGCTGGTCGTGCGGCATGACCTGGTGCCGGAGAAATCGCCGTACCAGCGCCTGCTCGGCGACGCCATCCGCGGCGACAACGCGCTGTTCACCAGCGACGAATGCGTGGAGGCGGCGTGGGCGGTGGTCGACCGCGTGCTCGCCCACGAAGGCGCGGTGGACGTCTACGAGCCGGGCAGTTGGGGCCCGCTCGATGCCGCGCGCCTCGTCGGCGGCGACGAGGGCTGGCACAACCCGCGGGCGGAGGAGGGCAAGCCATGCTGAGCAACCATGCCGCCGAAGCCGCCGCGGTGGTGTTCCTGCTCGACGTGGACAACACCCTGCTCGACAACGACCGCTTCGGCGCCGACCTCGGCGCCACCCTGGAGGCGGCGTTTGGCGCCGCCGAGCGCGCGCGCTACTGGGCGATCTACGAGGCACTGCGCCGGGAATCCGGCGTGGCCGACTACCTCGGCGCGCTGCAGCGCTTCCGCACCGGGCTGGACAACGACCCGTCGCTGCTGCAGATGTCGGCCTACCTGCTGGAATATCCATTCGCCGAGCGGCTGTACCCGCATGCGCTGGAAACCGTGGCGCACCTGCGCACGCTGGGCCCCACCGCGATCCTGTCCGACGGCGACGTGGTGTTCCAGCCGCGCAAGCTGCAGCGCGCCGGGCTGTGGGCCGCGCTGCGCGGCGAGGTGCTGATCTACGTGCACAAGCAGCAGATGCTGGTGGCGATGCAGCAGCGCTACCCGGCCGCGCACTACGTGATGGTCGACGACAAGCCGCGGGTGCTGGCCGCGATGAAGCAGCACCTGGGTCGCAAGCTGACCACGGTGTTCGTGCGCCAGGGCCATTACGCGGCCGCCAGCGCCGGCACAACCATCGAGCCGGCACCGGACCTCACCATCGCGTGCATCGGCGATCTGCGCCGGCGTAAGCTTGAAGACTTCCTGCCGGACTCGCCCGCGATCAACCTGCCGGCAGACTGACATCATCGTATTGATCGAATCGGAAACACGGAGCAAGCATGAAAGCGACCCGCCAATTGCACGACCTCGGCCAGAGCCTGTGGCTGGACAACATCACCCGCACCTTGCTCGACGACGGCACGCTGGCGCGCTACATCGCCGAGGACTCGATCACCGGCCTCACCTCCAACCCGAGCATCTTCGACGCGGCGATCGGCGGCGGCGACGCCTACGACGCCAGCATCCACGCCAAGGCGCTGGCCGGGCTGTCCGGCGAGACGCTGTTCACCGAGCTGGCGCTGGAGGACCTGCGCCGCGCCGCCGACCTGTTCCGCCCGGCGTTCGACGCCAGCGGCCAGATGGACGGCTGGGTCTCGATGGAAGTCTCGCCGCTGCTCGCCGCCGACACCGCCGGCTCGATCGCCGCGGCGCGGCACATCCACCACCAGGGCCGGCGCGACAACCTGTTCGTGAAGATTCCCGGCACCCCGGAAGGCGTGCCGGCGATCGAGGAGGCGATCTTCCTCGGCATCCCGATCAACGTGACGCTGCTGTTCTCCTGCGCGCAGTACCAGGCCGTGGCCGAGGCGTACATGCGCGGCATCGAGCGGCGCCTGCAGGCCGGGCTGGACCCGCGCGTGGGCTCGGTCGCCTCGCTGTTCGTCAGCCGCTGGGACGTGGCCGCCAACAAGCAGCTGCCGGACGCACTGCACAACAAGCTCGGCATCGCGGTGGGCCAGCAGACCTACCGCGCCTACCGCGCGCTGCTGGCCTCCAAGCGCTGGCAGAAACTCGCCGCCGCCGGCGCCCGCCCGCAGCGCCTGCTGTGGGCCAGCACCGGCACCAAGGATCCGTCCGCGCCGGACACGCTGTACGTCAGCGCGCTGGCCGCGCCGGACACCATCAACACGATGCCGGACAAGACGCTGCACGCGTTCGCCGATCATGGCCAGCTGCACGGCGTGCTGGCCGAGGACGGCGGCGACGCGGACGCCGTGCTGGCGCAGATCGCCGCCGCCGGCGTGGACCTCGACGCGCTGGCGCAGAAACTGCAGCGCGACGGCGCCGAGGCGTTCGTGAAATCGTGGCAGCAGCTGCTGCAGCGGATCGCCGACAAGGCCAGCGCGCTGGACAAGGAGTCCGAGCTGCCATGAGCGAACCGCGACTGACCCGCCTGCCCCAGTGGCAGGCGTTGCAACGGCATGCCGACGCGATCGGCCAGCGCCACCTGCGCGAGTGGTTCGCCGCCGACCCGCGGCGCGGCGAGCGCTTCGCGCTGGAGGAGGTCGGCCTGTACCTCGACTACTCCAAGCAGCGCGTGGACGACGACGCGCTGCGCCTGCTGCGCGAACTGGCGACGGCGCGCGGCCTGCCGCAACGGATCGAGGCGATGTTCCGCGGCGAGCGCATCAACACCACCGAGCAGCGCGCCGTGCTGCACGTGGCGCTGCGCGCGCCGGCGGCGGAGAAGATCCTGCTGGACGGCCACGACGTGGTGGCGGACGTGCAGGCGGTGCTCGAGCGCATGGCGGCGTTCACCGAGCGGGTGCACAGCGGCGCGTGGCTGGGCCATGACGGCAGGCGCATCCGCCACGTGGTCTCGATCGGCATCGGCGGCTCCGACCTCGGCCCGGTGATGGCGTACGAGGCACTGCGCGCCTACAGCCGGCGCGAGATGACCTTCCACTTCGTCTCCAACGTGGACGGCACCGACTTCGCCGAGGCGGTGCGCGAGCTGGACGCGGCCGAGACGCTGTTCATCGTCTGCTCGAAGACCTTCACCACGCTGGAGACGCTGGCCAACGCGCGCGCCGCGCGTGCCTGGTGCGTCGAAGCACTGGGCGACGAGGCAGCGGTGGCGAAGCACTTCGTGGCGGTCTCCACCAACGCCGCCGAGGTGGCGAAGTTCGGCATCGACACCGCCAACATGTTCGGCTTCTGGGACTGGGTCGGCGGGCGCTACTCGATGGATTCGGCGATCGGCCTGTCCACCATGCTGGCGATCGGCGCGGAGCATTTCCGCGCGATGCTGGCCGGCTTCCATGCGATGGACGAGCATTTCCGCCATGCGCCGTTCGAGCGCAACCTGCCGGTGCTGATGGGCCTGCTGGCAGTGTGGAACAACAACTTCCTCGGCGCCGCCAGCGTCGCGGTGCTGCCGTACGAGCAGTACCTGAAGCGCTTCCCCGCCTACCTGCAGCAGCTGACCATGGAGAGCAACGGCAAGCGCGTCACCCTGGATGGCGCCGCCGTGGACTACGCCACCGGGCCGATCTACTGGGGCGAGCCGGGCACCAACGGCCAGCACTCGTTCTACCAGCTGCTGCACCAGGGCACGCGGCTGGTGCCGTGCGACTTCATCGGCTTCGGCCAGAGCCTCAACCCGCTCGATCAGCAACACGACCTGCTGCTGGCGAATCTGATCGCGCAGGGCGAGGCGCTGGCCTTCGGCAAGACGGTCGAGGAAGTGCGCGCCGCCGGCACCGACGCCGCGCTGGCGCCGCACCGCACCTTCCCCGGCAACCGCCCCAGCACCACCATCCTCGCGCAGCGGCTGACGCCGCACGTGCTCGGCAGCCTGATCGCGCTCTACGAGCACAGCGTGTTCGTGCAGGGCGTGATCTGGGACATCGACTCGTTCGACCAGTGGGGTGTGGAATTGGGCAAGCAGCTGGCCAAGACCACCATTGCCGAGCTGACCGCGAAGGACGAGCCGTCGCTCGCCCACGACAGCTCCACCAACGCGCTGATCCGCCGCTACCGCCAGCTGCGCGACACCGCCTGAACTCCCTCCCCTGCTTTGCAGGGGAGGGTTGGGGTGGGGTGCTCTTGACCGGCTTTCGCCAGTCCGCGCCACCCCCTCCCGACCTCCCCTTGCGAGCAGGGGGAGGAGCAAGCCAACAGTCACTTGAGAGACCCATGAGTCAACACATCAGTCCCCTCGCCGGCCAGCCGGCCCCGTCCTCGATCCTGGTGGACATCCCGCGGCTGCTGGCCGCGTACGCGGACCTGCAACCCGACCCTGCGGTGCCGGCGCAGCGGGTGGCCTTCGGCACCTCCGGCCATCGCGGCAGTTCGTTCGAACGCAGCTTCAACGAGGCGCACATCCTGGCGATCAGCCAGGCGATCTGCGAGTACCGCCAGGGCAAGGGCATCGACGGGCCGCTGTTCATCGGCGCCGACACTCACGCGCTGTCGCAGCCGGCGTTCGAGAATGCGCTGGAAGTGTTGGCCGCCAACGGCGTGCAGACGATGATCTCCAGCGGTGGCGAATACACGCCGACGCCGGCGGTGTCGCACGCGATCCTGGTCTACAACCGTGGCCGCAGCTCGGGCCTCGCCGACGGCATCGTGATCACGCCGTCGCACAATCCGCCGGACAACGGCGGCTTCAAGTACAACCCCAGCAACGGCGGCCCGGCCGACAGCGACATCACCAGGTGGGTGGAGAACCGCGCCAACGCGCTGCTGGAAAGCGGCCTCAAGGGTGTGCGGCGGATGCCGTACACGCAGGCGCGCAAGGCGGCCACCACGCACGAGCACGACTACCTCGACAGCTACGTCGCCGACCTCGCCAACATCGTCGACTTCGACGTCATCCGCGGCGCCGGCGTGCACCTGGGCGTCGACCCGCTGGGCGGCGCGGGCGTGCACTACTGGGCGCCGATCGCCGATCGCTACAAGCTGGACCTCACCGTGGTCAGCGAGACGGTCGACCCGCAATTCGCCTTCATGAGCGTGGACTGGGACGGCAAGATCCGCATGGATCCGTCGTCGAAGTACGCCATGCAGCGGCTGATCGGCCTGAAGGATCGCTACGACGTGGCCTTCGCCTGCGACACCGACCACGACCGCCACGGCATCGTCACGCGCTCCAGCGGACTGCTGGAAGCCAACCACTACCTGTCGGTGCTGGTCGACTACCTGTTCCGCCACCGCCCGCAGTGGGGCGCGCACGCGGCGGTGGGCAAGACCGTGGTCAGCACCGCGCTGATCGACCGCGTGGCCAGGCGGCTGGGTCGAAAGCTGTACGAGGTGCCGGTCGGGTTCAAATGGTTCGCGCCGGGCCTGTTCGACGGCTCGCTCGGCTTCGGCTGCGAGGAAAGCGCCGGCGCCTCGCTGCTGCGCCGCGACGGCACCGCGTGGGCCACCGACAAGGACGGCCTGGTGCCGGCGTTGCTGGCGGCGGAGATGACCGCACGCGAAGGCCGCGACCCGGGCGAGCTGTACGCGCGCCTGACCGGCGAACTGGGCCGGCCGTACACCAGCCGCGTCGACGCCGCCGCCACGCCGGCGCAGAAGGCGAAGCTGGCGAAGCTGTCGCCCGGGCAGCTGAAGGGCGACACCCTGGCCGGCGAGAAGATCGAGCAGGTGCTCGACAAGGCGCCCGGCAACGGCGCCGCGATCGGCGGGATCAAGGCGATCGCCGCCAACGGCTGGTTCGCCGCCCGGCCGTCCGGTACCGAAGCGATCTACAAGGTCTACGCCGAAAGCTTCAAGAGCGAAGAGCACCTGCAGGCGCTGCTGAAGGAGGCCCAGGGCATCGTCGACGCCGCGCTGGCCTGACCATCGCCAGCGGGCTCCTACCAGACACATTCCACCGGAGGTATCACCATGACCCACGCCCTCGACCAGCAATGCATCGACCTGCTGCGTTTCCTGTCGGTGGACATGGTGCAGAAGGCCAACAGCGGCCACCCCGGCCTGCCGCTGGGCGCCGCGCCGATGGCGTACGCGCTGTGGACGCATCAGCTCAAGCACAACCCGGCCAACCCGCACTGGCCCGACCGCGACCGCTTCGTGCTCTCCGCCGGGCACGGTTCGGCGCTGCTGTACAGCCTGCTGTTCGCCACCGGCTACGACCTCGCGCTGGACGACCTCCAGCAGTTCCGCCAATGGGGCAGCAAGACGCCGGGGCACCCCGAATACGGCCACACACCGGGCGTCGAGGTCACCACCGGCCCGCTCGGCCAGGGCCTGGCCAACGCAGTGGGCATGGCGATCGGCGAGGCGCAGCTGGCCGCGCGCTACAACCGCGAGGGCCACACGGTGATCGACCACCGCACCTGGGCCATCGTCAGCGACGGCGACCTGATGGAAGGCGTGGCCAGCGAGGCCGCCTCGCTGGCCGGGCACCTGCAGCTCGGCAAGCTGGTCTGCCTGTACGACGACAACTACGTCACCCTCGCCGCCGGCACCGACATCACCTTCTCCGAAGATCGCGGCAAGCGCTTCGAGGCGTACGGCTGGCAAGTCATCCACGTGGCCGACGGCAACGACCTGGCAGCGATCGACGCCGCGCTCGAGGCCGCCCGCGCCGACACCATACGGCCCTCGCTGATCCTGGTACGCACGCACCTCGGCTACGGCTCGCCCGAGCAGGACACGTTCAAGGCGCACGGCTCGCCGCTGGGCATCGAGGACGTCAGGAAAACCAAGGAAAAACTGGGCTGGCCGGTGACGCCGGACTTCCTGCTGCCGGCGCCGGCGCTCAAGCACCTGCGCACGGCGCTGGACCGCGGCGCGGAGGCCGAACGCGCCTGGAACAGCCGTATGGACGGCTATACCCACGCCTTCCCGGAGCTGGCGCGCGAGCTGCAGGGTCGCCTGGACGGCGCGCTGCCGGTCGGCTGGGACGCCGAGATCCCGGTGTTCCCCGCCGACGCCAAGGGCCTGGCCACCCGCGTCGCCGGCGGCAAGGTGATGAACGCGATCGCGCCAAAGCTGCCGGCGTTGTGCGGCGGCTCGGCCGACCTCGATCCGTCCACCCACACCGCGCTGAAGGACCTGGGCGACTTCAATCCGCCGCTGGCGCCGGGCGGGGACGCGCAGGGCTCCGACGGCGGCGGCTGGAGCCATGCCGGGCGCAACCTGCACTTCGGCGTGCGCGAACACGCGATGGGCGCGATCACCAACGGACTCGCCGCGCACGGCGGCTTCATGCCCTACGGCGCCACCTTCCTGATCTTCTCCGATTACATGCGCCCGGCGCTCCGTCTGGCCGCGCTGATGGGCCTGCACGTGGTGCACGTGTTCACCCACGACAGCGTGGCGCTGGGCGAGGACGGTCCGACCCATCAGCCGGTGGAGCAGCTGGCCAGCCTGCGCGCGATCCCCAACCTCACCCTGATCCGCCCCGCCGACGCCAACGAGACCGCGGTGGCCTGGAAGGTGGCGCTGGAAACCAAGCGGCGGCCGGTGCTGCTGGCGCTGACCCGGCAGAACGTGCCCACGCTGGACCGCACGCGCCATGCCGCCGCCGACGGCCTGCGCCGCGGCGCCTACGTGCTGCGCGACGCGCCAGACGGCAAGCCATCCCTGATCCTGATCGCCAGCGGCTCCGAGGTCGGCCTGATCGTCCAGGCCGCCGACCAGCTGCAGGCCGACGGCGTCGCCGTGCGCTGCGTGTCGATGCCGAGCTGGGAGCTGTTCGAGGCGCAGCCGCAGCCCTATCGCGAGCAGGTGCTGCCGCCGGGTGTCGGCGCGCGGCTGGCGGTGGAACTGGGTTCACCGCAAGGCTGGGACCGTTACGTCGGCCCACGCGGCGACGTGCTCGGCGTCGATCACTTCGGTGCCTCCGCGCCGGCCGAGACGCTGCTGCGCGAGTTCGGCTTCACCGTGGACAACGTGGTGAAGCGGGCGAAGGCGCTGCTGGGCCGATAAGCCCGCGGACACGAAGAGGCCGGCGGATCGCGACGATGCGCCGGCCTCTTCGTTTCCAGCCGCTCAGTTGCGCGACTGCAGCTTCGACAGCAGGCGCAGCAGTTCCAGGTACAGCCAGACCAGGGTCACCACCAGCGCGAACGCGCCGTACCACTCCATGTACTTCGGCGCGCCGGACTGGGCGCCGGTTTCGATCAGGTCGAAGTCGAGGATCAGGTTGAGCGCCGCGATCACCACCACCACCGCGCTGAACGCGATGCCGACGCCGCTGCCGGCGTTGATGAAGCCGATCGAGTGGCCGAAGAAGCCCATCGCGAAGTTGGCCAGGTACAGCAGGAAGATGCCGCCGGTGGCCGCGACGATGCCGAGCTTGAACTTCTCGGTGGCGCGGATCAGCCCGCTGCGATAGGCCAGCAGCATCGCGGCCATGGTGCCGAAGGTCAGCCCCACCGCCTGCATCACGATGCCGGGGTAGCGCATCTCGAAGATCGCCGACAGCGCGCCGATGAACAGGCCTTCGGCCACCGCGTACAGCGGCGCGGTGATCGGCGCCCAGGTCTTCCTGAACACGGTAAGCAGGGCCAGCACCAGGCCGCCGACGGCGCCGCCCAGCACCAGCGGCATCATCGCCGGCAGGCTCTGCGGGCCGGCGAACCGGCTCCAGCTGACCATCGCGCCGACCAGTACCAGGATCAGCAGCAGGCCGGTCTTGTTGACCGTGCCGTTGATCGTCATCGCCGCGTCGTCGCGGGTGAAGACCGCGCCGCTGGCGGCGTCGAGGAAGGTGTTCTTGTTGAGCGCCGGATTGCCGCTTTGCATGATCTGCCTCCGTGGTTTGCCACCCATCCTAGCGGCTTTGCCGGCGCCTTGCGCCAATGCGCCGTTGCGCCGCCTTGCGCAAACTACGCGACAATGGCGGCCTGTCGAACGCCGCGGAGCCCCGATGAACCCTTCCACCCTGCGCATCGCCACCCGCAAGAGCGCGCTCGCGCTGTGGCAGGCCGAACACGTCGCCGCGCGGCTGCGCGCCACGCACCCGGGCCTGGCGGTGGACCTGGTGCCGCTGTCCACCCGCGGCGACGAGATCCTCGACCAGCCGCTGGCCACCATCGGCGGCAAGGGACTGTTCCTGAAGGAGCTGGAGGTGGCGATGCTGGAAGGCCGCGCCGAGCTTGCCGTGCATTCGCTGAAGGACGTGCCGGCGCAGCTGGAACCGGGGTTCGTGCTGCCGGCGATCCTGCCGCGGGCGGACGCCGCCGACGCGTTCGTCAGCAACCACTACGACGACCTTGCCGCGCTGCCCCATGGCGCGCGCGTGGGCACCTCATCGCTGCGCCGGCAGGCGCAGTTGCGCGCGCTGCGGCCGGATCTGGTCCTGCTGGACCTGCGCGGCAACGTGGGCACGCGCCTGGGCAAGCTCGATGCCGGCGTCTACGACGCGATCGTGCTGGCCTGCGCGGGACTGGAACGCCTCGACCTGGCCGCGCGCATCCGCTCGCGGCTGGCCGCGCCGGACTGGCTGCCGGCGCCGGGCCAGGCGGCGATCGCGATCGAGGCGCGCGAAGGCCAGCCCGGCGTGCTGGCGCTGCTGGCCGCCCTGGACGACGCCGACACCCGGCTCACCGTCAGCGCCGAGCGCGCGATGAACCAGGCGCTGGGCGGCAGCTGCACGGTGCCGGTCGGTGCCTGGTGCATGCTGGGCGAACACGGCCTGCACCTGCGCGGCCTGGTCGGCGACGCCGCCCGGGGCCATCTGCTGCGCGCCGAGGCCAGCGGTCCCAGCGATCAGGCGCTCGCGCTGGGCCGGCAGGTGGCGGCCGACCTGCTGGCGCAGGGTGCGGGCGACTTGCTGGAACTGTGACCGCGCGAAGAACAGCGGGCCCGGTAGGGCGGGCACGGGGCGCCGCCTTTCGCGTTGCATGGCAAGAGCGGCGGGCGGTGCCCGCCCTACAGGAACACACGGCCCCGTCGCGCGAGCGGCGGGGCCGTTATCGTACCGGTGACGCCCGAACTCAGAAGCTGTAGACCAGATTGGTAGTGGTCAGCGTGTCGGTCTTCCTGGTGCCCGGCAGCACGTCGCTGTTGTGGCGCACCTGGAAGCCGACCTTCAGCGCCAGCTTGCGGGTCATGCTGACCGCCACGCCGGCGTCGTTCTGCAGGTAGGTGTTCTTCGAGCCGGCTTCCATCAGGAAGGTGTCCTCGAACGCGGTGTTCTCGGTGAGCTTGTACTTGTAGTTGGCCAGGCCGCGGGCAACCATCTCGCTCTCGGTCGGCTGGCGCTCCCTGGTCACCACGCCGCCGCTCACTACCTCGAGGTCGGCAGGACGGTAGCGCTTGTAGCCGGGGCCGATTTCGAACGACAGCTCGTTGCGCCCGTCCTTCAGCGCGATGTAGCCGTAGCCGAGCGAGACGATGCCCTGCCACAGGTTCGCGCCGAAGTCGTCGTGCTCGTAGCGGGCGGCGCCGACGATGTAGCTGCGCGGGTCGAGCTTGAGGCCGACCGAGGCGCCGCCGTCATAGCGGTTCGCGGTGGTGTTGAACTGCTTGAGGGTATTGCCGTTGCTGTCGACGATGGTCTGCTGGCTCTTCGAGCGCAGCGCATCGACGAAGAAGGTGTTCTTCCATTGCTCGTTTTCCTGGTTCAGGCCGAGCTTGGCGTTGATGTTTTCCGAGCGCGAATTGCCGGTGGAGGAGGCGAAGCCGAACTCGCCCGAACCGCTCCAGCCGCCGTTGCTGGCCGGGTTGGTATCGGCGTCCTGGGCCTGGGCAGCGAAGCTCGCGCAAGCGGCCAGCAGCAGGCCGGCGATCAAGGTCTTTTTCATCGGGGGTGATCCGTTTTTTTGTTAAACAAAAGTAAGGCCGTTACCTTATCGGGGCGGCTTGAATTGGTCATGAACGGCGCCGCTGCGCCCTCCGCGCGGACTCATCCAGCGGCCGAAAACGCACCGGCCAGCGCCTTCTCGTAGACGCGTTGCTCCAGCATCTTGCCGAACAGGCAGCTGGGCACCGCCACTGCCGCGGCCAGCAGGCCGCCGCCATAGCGTTCGGTCAGCAGCAGCGCGGCACACGGCAGCACGTAGACGAGCAATGCCGCCAGATAGCGCGTCGGGGGTACCCGCACGCCGGCGCCGGGCGGCCCACCCAGCGATTGCCAGCGCATCCCCTCGAGCAGGCCCAGCAGCAGGGCCAGCGCCAGCAACAGCAGTATCCATGGATAGGCGCGGTGCGGTGGCTGCGGCCCGCCCTGCACCATCGTGCACAGCCACAACCATAGCCCGCCGCCGTACCAGGCGGTGACCAGCCGGCTCACCGGCAGCGACGACGCCACCCGCTGCATGCCCGGCGACAGCCGGCGGCGGTAGCGGTAGGCGGTGTAGACCAGGCTGACCAGACTGCACAGCAGCAGCGCCACGCCGGCCAGGCGCATCGCCGCGAGATGGCCGTGGCGGTCGCCCAGCAGGAGCACCAGCACCGGCAGGAACGTCACCAGCGCCATCAGCAGCGCACGGGTGGGCGGGCGGTTGCGCTCGGGTTGCCAGCCGTACCAGTCGGTGGTCGCCGACAGCCGCAGCCCGACCAGCAGCAGGCCGGCGCCGACCAGCACGCTGCCGAGGATCAGCGGCATCCGCATGCCGCAGCCGCCGATCTGCTCCATCCCCAGCACCAGCGCCATGCCGAGCCAGATCCACAGACCGTAGCCACTGATCGCCAGCACCCGCAGCAGGATCTGTGCGTAACCCGACGGCGGCGCGCCGTTCATGGCGGGGACGGGCAGGGCGTCCGGAGGCAGTTCGCTGATGGGCGGCATGAGGCATCCGAGAAGCGTCGATGGCCACGGCGCGGCGACTTGCGACCGCCACAGGCCGCCGCCATGCTACACAAGGCCTCTTCCCCACGATATGCCGACGCCCATGGATCGCTACGAACGCATACTGACCCTGCACCGGCTGCTGAAGTCGGCGCACTACCCGATTGCGCTGTCGCGCCTGCTCGGCGAGCTGGAGTGCTCGCGCGCCACGCTGTACCGCGACGTGGCGTTCCTGCGCGACGCGCTGGGCGCGCCGGTGGAAAGTGCCGGCACCGACCAGGCCGCGTTCCGCTACGAAGCCGGCGAGGGCGAGAAGTTCGAGCTGCCCGGGCTGTGGCTGACTTCCGACGAGCTGGCCGCGCTGCTGGCGCTGAACGAGCTGATCGGCCGCTCCGGCCCCGGCGTGCTGGCCGGCGCGCTGGCGCCGTTCAAGTCGCGCATCGAGGGTCTGCTGTCCAGCCACGACAACGGCAAGACGCTGCCGATCGAGCGGATCCGGGTGATTCCGTGGGGCGAACGCAAGCTCGACCAGCAGGTGTTCCGCATCGTCGCCGGCGCGGTGCTGGAACGGAAGCAACTGCGCTTCCGCTACCGCGCGCGCACCACCAACGCGGACAGCCGCCGCACGGTGTCGCCGCAGCGGCTGACCCACTACCGCGACAACTGGTACCTGGACGTGTGGGACCACGACCGCCAGGCGCTGCGCAGCTTCGCGGTGGACCGCATCGCCGACGCGCAGGCGCTGGACACCCCCGCCACCGACGTCGCCGACGCCGAGCTCAACGAACTGCTCGCCTCCAGCTACGGCATCTTCGCCGGCAAGCCGAAGGCGTGGGCGACCATCCGCTTCTCGCAGCACGCCGCGCGCTGGGTGGCCGACGAGCACTGGCACTCGCAGCAGAAGGGCGAGTGGCTGAGCGACGGCCGCTACGAACTGAAGCTGCCGTACTCCAACTCCAAGGAGCTGCTGATGGACGTGCTCAAGTACGGCCCGGACGCGGAGGTGGTGGCACCGCTGCCGCTGCGCGAGGAGATGAAGATCCTGCTGCAGCTCGCGCTGGGCAGCTACCAGCAGGCGCCACGCTGAGCGCGGCGCCGATGGTGGATGCCGCCGGCAACGCGCCCGCGCGCAAGCCGACCGTGGCGCTGGCGCTCGGCGCCGGCGGCGCGAAAGGACTGGCGCACATCGGCGTGATCGAGGAGATCGAGGCGCAGGGCTACGCGATCGTGGCGATCGCGGGCTCCTCGATGGGCGCGCTGATCGGCGGCATCCACGCCACCGGCCGGCTCGACGTCTATCGCGACTGGGTCTGCGCGCTGGCCAAGCTCGACGTGCTCCGGCTGGTCGACTGGACCTTCTCCGGTGGTGGCCTGATCAAGGGCGACAAGATCATCGAGACCATGCGCGGGCTGGTCGGCGACGCGCAGATCGAGGAGCTGCCGCTGGCCTTTACCGCGGTGGCCACCGACATCGAGCGCGGCCGCGAGGTCTGGCTGAGCCGCGGCGGCCTGTTCGAGGCAATCCGCGCCTCGATCGCGATCCCCACCGTGTTCCGCCCGCACCTGGTCGACGGTCGCCGGCTGGTCGACGGCGCCCTGCTCAACCCGGTGCCAGTGACGCCGCTGATCCGCGAGCACGCCGATTACCTGATCGCGGTCAGCGTGGACGGCCCGGCGGTGGCGGCCACGCCGCCGGAACCGCCGGTGCAGGCCAGTGCCGCGGACGACAGCTATCGCCGTCGCATCGGCGAGTTCATCGGCCGCATGCTGCCGCGCGGCGCGAGCCGCCCGCGCGAGCCGGGCACGCTGGAACTGCTGACCCAGGCGATGGACCTGATGCAGGCCAACCTGTCGCGCCTGCGCCTGGCCGCGTATGCGCCCGACCTGCTGATCCAGCTGCCGCACAACATGGCGCTGGCCTACGAGTTCTACCGGGCGCGCGAACTGATCGAGCTGGGCCGCGCCCAGGCGCGCGCGGCGCTGGCGAACTGGCCGCGCGCCGGCACGCCGCAGCGCGAGGGTTGAGCCGTGCCGCGCCTCAGCGCGGACCGTGCGTGTGCAACCAGTTTTCCAGGTAGCCCTTCAGCGCCACCGCGTTGTTGTGCTCCTCGTCGCGCGCACCGAACAGCAAGGTGACGTGATGCCGCGCGGCGCGCTCGGCCAGCGGCTGCCAGTGTTCGGCCAGCGCATCCAGTTCGCTGGCGTAGCGGTGACGGAAGCCGTCCCACAGCGTCGGGTCGTGACCGAACCACTGGCGCAGCGCCGTCGACGGCGCCAGCTCCTTCGCCCACAGGTCCAGCGGCACCGCCTCCTTCTTCAACCCGCGCGGCCACAGGCGGTCGATCAGCACGCGATAGCCATCGGACTTCGCGGCCGGTTCGTAGACACGTTTGACGCTGATGCTCATGGATGCCTCCCTGGAAGGAAGATCCCCAGCATACGACCGCGCGCGCAACGCGGCGTGACGCCGGTCAGAGCTCTTCGACCCGGGTCACCTTGCCCCGGCGCATCAGCCACGCCACCCCGCGCAGGTCGGCCAGGCCCACCCACAGCCGATCCAGCATGCCGTACTTGGACACGCCGGCGGTGCGCGGGCGGTGGCCCACCGGCACGCTGGTGCTCTGGAAACCGGCGCGCTTGACCAGCGCCGGCAGGTAGCGGTGCATGTGGTCGAAGTAGGGCAGGCGCAGGAACACCTCGCGCTCGAACAGCTTCAGGCCGCAGCCGGTGTCCGGCGTGGCGTCCTTGAGCATGCGCGAGCGCACCGCGTTGGCGATCTTCGAGGAGATGCGCTTGTTGAAGCTGTCGCGGCGGGTGGTGCGCCAGCCGGCGAACAGCTTCACCTCGGCCGCCGCCGCGTCGCGCGCGGCCAGCAGCTTCGGGATGTCGGCCGGGTCGTTCTGGCCGTCGCCGTCCAGCGTGGCGATCCAGGCACCGCGCGCCGCGCGCACGCCGTTCCACACCGCGGTGCTCTGGCCGCTGCGGGTGACGTGGTGCAGCACGCGCAGCTCCGGGTGCTGCGCCTTCTGCGCGGCGAGCACGGCGCGGCTGTCGTCGCTGGAGTCGTCGTCGACGTAGACCACTTCGTAGTCGACCCGGCCGCGCAGCGCGGCGGCGATCTCGGCGAGCAGCGGCGGGATGTTGTCGCGCTCGTTGAAGACGGGGACGACGACGGAGAGTTGCGGCATGGGGAGGCCTTTGCGTAGACGGGTGCGGCGAAGCGACGGCAGGGACGGATTTTAGTGCATGCAGCGCGTGGGCCACTCCCCTCTCCCTTCGGGAGCGGGGTTGGGGGATGAGGGTTCGGGCGGAGCGGAGCATCGCGCTTCGTACTGCACCCTCATCCGTCCTGTCGGGCACCTTCTGCTGCAGGGAGCAGGAATCACGCCCTCGGCACCGCGAAATATCCAGTCAGCGGATCTTGCCGAGGATGCCTTCCAGCTCGTCGTTGCTGTGGTAGTGGATCACCAGCTTGCCGTGGCCGCCGCGGCCCTGGGCCAGCTCCACCCGGGTGGCCAGGCGCTCGGCCAGTTCGCGCTCCAGCGCGGCGACGTTCGGGTCGCGCGCGGGCGCGTGCTTGGCCTTGCCCTTCGGTGCGGTCTGCGCGCGGCGCGCGGCCTCTTCCAGCTCGCGCACGCTCCAGCCGAGGGTGGAGGCCTGGCGCGCCAGCGGCACGGCAATGGATTCGTCCAGGGTGAGCAGGCAGCGGGCGTGGCCCATCTCCAGCTTGCCGTCGTCGAGCAGGCGGCGGATCGGCTCGGCCATCTCGGTGAGGCGCAGCATGTTCGACACCGACGCGCGCGAACGGCCGACCGCGTCGGCAGCCTGCTGGTGGGTCAGCTCGAAGTCGTCGATCAGCCGCTTCAGCGCGTCGGCTTCCTCCAGCGGGGTGAGGTCCTGGCGCTGGATGTTCTCGATCAGCGCCATCGCCGGCACCGCCGCCTCCGGCACCGCCTTTACCAAGGCCGGCAGTTCGTCCAGCTGCGCGCGCTGCGCGGCGCGCCAGCGGCGCTCGCCGGCGATCAGCTCGTAGCTGTTCTTGCCGATCTCGCGCACCACCACCGGCTGGATCAGGCCCTGCGCCTTGATCGACGCGGCCAGCTCGTCCAGCGCCTCGTCGTTCCAGTGCCGTCGCGGCTGGTACTTGCCGGGCTGGATCTGCTGGATCGGCAGCGTGCGCAACTCGCCTTCCTGCGCCAGCACCGACGGCGCGGCGTCGCCGTCGCCGCCGAGCAGGGCGTCCAGCCCGCGTCCGAGTCCACGTTTCTTTGCAGCCATGCGTTAGTCCTGGTGGTTGGCGGCCGGCGCCCGGAGCGCCGGACCGCTGTCGCCGTGCACGGGCGGTTCGAGGTCGTCGACCGGCTCGGCCGCGGGAGCGGCACCGCGCGGCAGCCCGCGCTCGCGCCGGATCACCTCGCCGGCCAGGCCGATGTAGGCGATTGCGCCGCGCGAGCTGCGGTCGTACAGGTGGATCGGCTGGCCGTGGCTGGGCGCCTCGGCCAGGCGCACGTTGCGCGGGATGATCGAGCGCAGCACCTTGTCGCCGAAGTGCTGGGTGAGCTGGGCGGAGACCTCGTTGCCGAGGTTGTTGCGCACGTCGTACATGGTGCGCAGC
>Ga0209916_1001519_pt1 | contig 18813 bp, 7 predicted proteins | sample ThiBio_1000_plan_FD_183956 | JGI IMG/M metagenome (GOLD analysis project Ga0209916, IMG submission 183956) | Wastewater bioreactor microbial communities from Cape Town, South Africa - Thiocy_solids_2 (SPAdes) | ecosystem: Engineered > Bioreactor > Thiocyanate-remediating > Anaerobic-Aerobic ... | reverse complement strand
CACCCCCCGTCCGGCCTTCGGCCACCTTCTCCCTCAAGGGGAGAAGGCCGTTAAGCGCCGGCTTGCGTGAGAGTCGCATGCGGGATCCGATAAGTGTCGGGTCGTCAGCCCGGCGGGAGAGGGGACGTCGCGTCGTCCAATCCGTCCTGGATTCCAGGTCAAAACCCGTGCCCATGCCTTGATCCGAAGGTCGCCTCGACCTTCCCGACCCTCCGAACCGCCTTCGCTTCGCCGCCGGCGGCAACTTGGTCGGTTCCGCCTTTACCTCCCTGGAGTCCCGCGCCTCTTTCGCTCGTTTCAGGAGCGAGCGGACGGACTCCCGATCGACTTCCGAGATTCCCGGCACGCTCAGGGCGGCGGCCATGTGTTTCTCGGCCTGCGGGCCGTCGTCGCGGAGGCCGGCGGCAAGGCCCGCGCCCCAGTGGGCGAGGAAGGCGTCGATGGGGCGCTTGGCGGAGTCGATGGCGCGGGCGTACCAATCGGTTGCGCGGTCCAGATCCCGCCGCGTCCGGAATTCGTCGCCGATCACCACGTCGACCGCCGCCCAGCGGTCGGCCTCGGGATCGTCGCCGCGGGGTCGTTCGGCCAGCGCGACGGCCTCGTCGAGTCCGCCCCGCATGGCAAGCGCGGTCGCCAGCGTCCGCGCGGCGTCGCCGTCGTCCGGGTCGGCTTTCAGCCGCTGGCGGAGGGATGAGAGATCCCTCGGCAGGTCGACGACCGTGGAGATGCGATCGACCAGGGCGCAGGGGAGCCTGAGAGTCGAGAGCCTGCCCGCGATCTCGTCGCCGCCCGCGGCGACCGCCTTGGGATCGAGGAGGAGGACCGAGAAGTCGCCCTTGAGGTGGGACCGATACCGATCGGCCAGCGGCCTCCCCTCGCTGTCGCCGGAATCGACCCTCACGGGAACGACCCGGCGCAGGGCAGCGGCGACGGCGGGATTTCCGTAAAGCGCCGCTTCGAGGCGGTCGTCCGAGCCGGCGTCGGGACGGCGGGGCCGACGCCGATTTCGGCCAGGACCAGCTTGGCCTCCCGCTCGGCCCGCGCGACGGCCTCGGCGAAGGAGCGCGCCCATGGCTCGCCGCGGCCGACCGGGGCCGCGACGCCGAGCGCCGCCAGTCGCGCCGCCACGTCCTTGGTTTCGTCCGGGTCGGCGTTCGGGGTCCGCCGCAGCGCTTCGGCGAGGTTCAGGAGGGCGTCTTTTTTCCTGACCGTCACGGATTTTGGGGGTGGTGGACATAACGGCCTTCCCCCCTCGCGGGGGAAGGTGGCCCGAAGGGCCGGATGAGGGGGGGGCGAGACAAAACGCCATCGACGTCCAGGGCCTCCCGGACGGGTTTTCGCGAATCGCGACGGTCGCCTCGCGCGTCCTCCCCCTCATCTGACCGCTTCGCGGTCTGTCTTCCCCCGCAAGGGGGGAAGATTCGTTCAGGCACCCAAAATCCGTGACGGTCAGCCTTTTTCTTTCCGAACGGTCGCGGGGCCCGGCGGTCCCTCCCTGGATGCCGAAACGGTCCCGAAGGAGTATCGTATTAGAAGGCGGCGGGCGCGGGGCGATTCGACCGGGCGGCGGCGGGGTCGGATCATGGGCCCGTCGCGCGTTCTCTCGCGCGAGCACGCGCCTGGATTCCGGCGGGGGTCGTGTCGCACGGCCCGCCGGCCCGTATCCTTCTTGGTGGGCGCGAGGCCGACGGTTCACGACCGGGAGCGAGGCGGACGAGGCGATACATGGCCGAGGCGGGATCGACCAGCGAGGAGCCCTATCGGTTCCGAATCGGGAGCTACGGCGTCCTGCACCCCCTGGGGTCCGGCGGGATGAGCTCGGTCTACCGGGCCGTCCACGTCGACACCGGGCTGGAGGTGGCGCTGAAGGTCCTGCCGACGGCGCTCGCGCGGAGTTCGACGATCCTCAAGCGGTTCGTCTCCGAGGCCAAAAGCGCCGAGGACCTTCAGCACCCCAGCATCGTCCAGATCTACGACCGCGGCAGCGACGACGGCCGCTACTACCTGGTGCTGGAGTACGTTCGGGGGCACGACCTTCACGACTACGTCCAGCAGCACGGCCCACTGGACGCCGACGAGGCCGTGGGGCTGGTCGTCCAGGCGGCGCGGGGGCTGGAGTACGCGGCGTCCAGGGGGGTGATCCACCGCGACGTCAAGCCGTCCAACCTGATTCGGACGCTCGACGGCGAACTCAAGATCATCGACCTGGGGTTGGCCCTGCGGCCGGAGGCCGAGGACGAGCGGGTCACCCGGGAGGGGACGACCGTCGGCACGGTGGACTACATGGCCCCGGAGCAGGCCCGCGACAGCCGGGCGACCAGCTTCCAGAGCGACATCTACTCGCTGGGCTGCACGCTGCACTACCTGTTGACCGGGCTCCCCCCCTTCCCCGGCGGCGACATCACCGAGAAGCTGACCCGGCACGCCCGCGCCGAGCCGCCGGACGTCCTGGAGATTCGGCCGGAGTTGCCGCCGGCGCTCGGGGCCGTGATCCGCCAGATGATGGCCAAGAAGCCGGAGGAGCGCCACGCCAGCTATCGGGCGTTGATTTCGGATTTGGGGGCGAGCGTCGGCGACGAGTCGAGCGTGGCGCTGGTCCCCATCGACGACGAGGTCGTCGAGCGCTCGCCGCGGCCGCGGGCGCCGTCGTCGGGGGCCGTCGGCGCGCGATCGCCGGTCGCGGCGCCGCCGGTCGCGACGCCGCCGTCGATCTCGCTCGCCGCGCTTCGGGACGAGCTTCTGGACGAGGAGGACGACTCCCCGACGGCCGCGGGCGGCCTGGGCGCGGGAGGCGCGGCGGTCCCATCGACCCTGCCCGGGGCGATCGGCCGTCGGACGTCCGAGATCTCCGAGGACGCCTGGATCTGGCGCTGCGTCGTCATCGGCGCGGCCGTGATCGTGGTGGTCATCGGCATGGACCTGATCCTCCGGCCGTTCCCCGACTACACGCCGGTCGACTACTCCCGGGCGCTCCCCCCGACGCCCCTCCAGTCCCAACCCCCGCCCACGACTCTCCAACCCGCCGTCGCCGCCGCCCGCCCCTCCGCGTCGCCGCCGCCGCAAGGCCCCGCGACGTGGCGAGAGCCGCTCGACGCGCCCGCGACGGTCGCGTCCGGGAAGACCCACCCGCCGGAGATCCTGGCCGACCACCTGCCGTCCTGGGCGCGCGTCCCGGTCGTCCTGGAGTCCGACGGCCCCACGACGGTGGTCCGCCGCGCCCCCGGCGTCGGCGACGCCGGCGCGGTTTCGACGCTCAGGCTGGGGCTGGACGTCCCCCGCGGCGTGGTCGAGATCGCCGACGTCGGCCCGTTCACCCTGAACGACCCGCGCGTCCCCGGCGAGGCCCGCGTGATCCGGTCGCGACCCGGGTTCCGCGCGGCGGTTCGGATCGAGGGGAGCCGGATCGAGGCCGTCCGCGCGCAGCCGGGCGTCTTCAACCTCGACGGCCGGTCGCTGGTACTGGACTCGCTGGACCTGGTGGTCAACGCGCGCGACCTGGGCGTCAACCAGCAGGCCCTGTTCCACGTCACGGGGGGCGACCTGACCCTTCGGAACTGCACCGTGACGATCTACAACCTCGCCAAGGCGCCGTTCGCGTTCCTCCGCGCCGAGGGGGGCGCGTCCCAGCCGTCGCGGGTCCGAATCGAGGGGAGCCTGATCCGGGGCGACGTCTCGACCCTGTTCGACCTGGGCCCGGGGACGTCCGAAGTGGTGGCGGTTCGATCCGTGCTGGCGTCCGACGGGCCGATCGTCCGGACCTCGGCCGCCGCGCAGCGGCCGTCGCGATCGCTGTGGACCCTGGGCTCGGCGCTGGTCTGCCGAGGGCCGTTGATCGACTTGGCGGGCGAGTCGAGGTCCGAGGCCGCGGATCGTCGCCTGGAGGTTCGGGCGTTCGACACGGTGTTCAGCAGGATCGGCGGGCCGGGGGTCGCCAGCCTGGTCCACGGCGACGACGCGGCGACGGCCCTCGAACGGGAACTCGGCTGGAGCGGCGGCGGCAACCTGTTCGCGGGGTGGCTGGGCTATTTCTCGGCCGGGCCGGGGCACGAGATCCGCGCGCGTTCGCTGGCGGCGTTTCGTTCCACGTGGAACCTGGGGGCGACCGACTCGCGCGAGATCACCTCGGAGTTGCCGGGGGCGCCCTGGATCGCCGACGTCTCCCCGCCGGTCCTGACGCCCTTCCTGCCGGGATGGGAGGGACTCATGGCCGGCGTCGCCCAGTCGCGACCGCACTTCAAGTCGCGGACCCTCTTCGGCTTCCCCCCCCCCGCGGCGCCTCGGATCGTCGGCCCGGCGACGGGCGTTCGGGAGATCGGCGAATTGACCTTCGACGCCGACGCCCCCGGCCCCTGGGGGGGCGACCTGGGAGCGTTCCTACGCGCCAACGCGCCGCCCCCCGGAGGGACGCTCAAGGTCCACGCGGTCGGCTCGGGCGTCAGGCCGATCACCCCGACGCGGTTCCCCGACGGCTCGACGGTGGAGATCCGCGTCGACCCGTTCCCGCCCCCGCCCGCCAAGCCGGGCGATCCCGAGCGCCCTCCCCTGACCTTCGAACCCGCCCCCGGCGCGACCGGCGAGGCCCTGCTCTCCCTGGATGGCGGCTGGCTGGCGATCTCGGGGATGCGGCTGCGGACGAGCGCGCCGACGGCGTTGGAGTCGCTGGTCCGGGTCCGCGACGGCTGGCTGGCCCTGAAGCGCTGCGAACTGGCGATCCCCCGGGCCGAGGACCGGCCCCCGGTCCTGATCGCCTTCGACGCCCCCACGACGCGGCCGCGGCCCGCGGCCCCCGCCGACCCGCCGATCGCCGACGCCGCAGGCCGCCCGGCCTGCGCGCTGGAGGACTGCGTCCTGACCACCGTCGGCGACGCCCTCCACGCCGAGATCGGCATGGGGATCGTCTCGGTCTCGCGCTCCGCGATCGGCGCCCGCGGCGACGTCTTCCGGCTGACCCCGGCGCGGGTCGCCCGAGCCCGGTTCTACGCCGACCTGAGGATCGACCGTTGCACGCTCGCCGCGGCCGGCGCCGTCGTCCGGGTCGACCGCTGGCCCGGCGAGGCCCCGGGGCCGGATCGCCCCTGGCTGGTCTCCAGTTCCGACACCGCCTACGTCGACTTCTCCGAGCGCGCCCCCAGGGAGAGCGTCCTCTGCCGCGGCGACGCCGAGTCGTTCGCCCAGGGGTCGGTCTTCTGGCGGCAGGACCGCGACGCGATCGAGACCCAGGGGTTCGCGGCCGGAGACGACGTCCCGCTCCCCAACCGCAACCGCGACGTCGGCTCCCAGTGGGTCGACCTCTGGGGGGCCGACCACGTCCGCGACGTGACCGGCCCCCGCGCCGGCGCCACCGCCCCCAGCGTCCGGCTTTTGGAGCGGTCCCGCCCCGGCCCGGTCGACCCCCTGGACCTTCGACTCGACCCCGGCCACTTCCCCGGCCGGCCCCGCCTGGACGTCGGCGCCCCTCCGGCGGTCTTCGACCTCCTCGGCCGTCCCCCCCGCCGCCGCTGAGGCCGCGATCGACCACGATCCAATTCCCATCGACGAGAAAGCCCCGCGACCGTGATCGAACGCTACTACGCCGCCGCCTGCCAGACCGACCTGCCCCGCCCGCGCTCGCGCGACGAGATCCCCGGACGGGTCGGCAAGCTGTTGGAGATGGTCGATCACGCGGTCGTCGGCTACTCGCCGTTCTTCGACGTCCGCCTGGTCGTCTTCCCCGAGTTCGCCCACGCCGTCCCGATCTACCCGACGCTCGACGAGCTGCGCGACAAGCTGGCCGTGCCGATCCCCAACGAGCACGTCGACCGCTACGTCGCCAGCGCCCGCCGCCGCGGCGTCTTCATCCAGACCGGGACGTTCCTGGAGGTCGACCCCAAATGGCCGGAGGCGGTCTTCAACACGACCTGCCTGATCGGCCCCGACGGGCTCCTGAGCCGCTACCGCAAGGTCCATCCGTGGCTCCCCTGGGAACTTCACGCCAGCCCCGACGACCTGCCCGGCTACGACGAGCCCATGTTCCCGGTCGTGGAGACGGAGATCGGCCGCCTGGGCGCGGCGATCTGCTACGACTGGCTCTTCCCCGAGGCCATCCGCGCCCTGGCCCTGGCGGGGGCGGAGGTCCTCTTGCGGGTCTCCGCCTACATGGACCCCTGGGGGGCGACCCCGCCGATGGACTGGTGGACGCTGTTCAATCGGGCGCGGGCCGTCGAGAACATGGCCTACGTCGTCGCGGCCAACCAGGGGGCGAGCCTGGCGAACTACCCGCCGTTCTCCTGGCCCGGCGGCAGCATGATCGTGGACTACGACGGCCGGATCCTCGCCCAGGCCGATCCGGGCCCCGGCGAGAAGATCGTCGTCGGCCCGATCGACCTGGCCGCCCTCCGCGCCGAGCGGTCGCGCCGCCGCGGCCATCACATGCTTTCGCACCTTCGCCCCGGCGCGTATAGTAACCTCTCGACCGACCGCCGCGGCGAGGGGCCGACGTCGCCGCCAAGATAATCCTGGACGACGACGCGCGTCCATCCCCTCTCCCGCCGGGCTGACGACCCGACACTTTTTCAGAAGTCGTCACGACGAGGAGTGAGCCGCGGCGTTGATCGCCTTCTCCCCTTGAGGGAGAAGGTGGCCGAAGGCCGGATGAGGGGTGGGCGGGACCGGAGGCCATCGGATTTGAAGTCGTTATCAAGCCATGGCTTACACCGAAATTCGACGCCGGTCGACCCCTCATCCGGCCCTTCGGGCCACCTTCTCCCTCAAGGGGAGAAGGCCGTTTGGCGACGGCTTGCGAAAAAGTGTCGGGTCGTCAGCCCGGCGGGAGAGGGGACTTTGCGTTGGCATAGAATCCCACGAAGAGGCGCGGCGAGTCCGAGCCCGTCTCCCAGCCTCCATGAGTCGCCCGCCATGCGTCCCACGTTCTCGCGCTTCTGGTTGCTCGCGTCGCTGCTCGCGCCGGTCGGCTGCGGCAAGACGGAGCCGCCGCCCGTCGCCGCGCCGCCGGCCGCCCTCGCCGCGCCGGAGCCGCCCCGGGACGAGATCCCGCCGGAGCGGCTCGACGACGTGATCGCCGCGCAACTGCGCGGGGTCGGGCTGATGGAGCAGTACGAGTATCGCAAGGCCGCGGAGGCGTTCCGCGAGGTCCGCGAGATGGCCCCCGACTGGCGCCCCGGCGCGATCAACCTGGCCATCGCCCTGCTCAACGACGGCGGCGCCCAGGAGGAGGCCGCGGGAGGGACCGGCGACGGTCCCCCCGCGTCCAACTTCGACGAGGCGCTGAAGCTCCTCGACGACGTGCTCGCCCGGGCGCCCGACGACCCTCGCGCCCTCTTCAACGAGGGGATCATCCTGGCCCAGCAGGGGAAGCCCGGGGAGGCCCACCCGCTGTTCTTGAGGGTGACGGAGATCGACCCGCTGGACGCCGCCTCCTGGCTCTGGGCGGCCAACACCGTGGTCAACGCCGAGGACCCCGCGCTCCCCGCGGGCCCCGCCGAGGCCGAGCGAAAGGTCGAGCTGCTGACCCGGGCCCTGGACGTCAACCCGAACCTGGCGTCGGCCCTCTACCCGCTGGCCTTCGCCTACCGGATGGCCGGCCGGCCGGAGAAGCAGCGCGAAGTCCTGAACAGATGGCGGCAACTCGACGTCGACCGCCCCGGCCCGTCCCCCGGAGTCGGAGACGTCGTCGAAACCTCCTACGGCGCGATGGGCCGCCACGGCGCGGTGATCTCCCCCTTCCCCCCGGCCCCGGTCGCGCCCGGCGTCGAGATGGCCCCCGAACTGGAACCCGACCAGGTCCGGCGGATCGAGGAGGCCGAGAACGAGCCGGTCGTCCCGCCCCGGTTCGACGCCGCGGTCGCTCTTGAGGTGAAGCTCCCCGACGACTGCCGCTGGGCCGGGCCCGAGGACTTCACGGGCGACTTGGCGGTGATCGACCGCGTCCGCGCCCGCTTCGGCGCGGGGGTCGCGGTGTTCGACGCCGACGGCGACGGCTTGCTCGACGTCTACCTGACCGCCGCGGTCGTCGGCCCCAAGGGTCCGCGGGACGCGCTTCTGATCAACAAGGGGGAGGCCGGCTTCGAGGAGGCCGCCGCCGCCTTCGGCCTCCCCGACGACCGCGCCAGCACCGGCGTCGCCGCCGGCGACTTCGACGCCGACCGCCGCGTCGACCTCCACCTGACCGGCCTGGGGGACCGCCTCTTCCGCAACGTCGACGGCCGGCGGTTCGAGGACCTGACGCCAAGCCTGAAGTCGGACGCCCCCCCCGCCCTCTCCCTGACCGCCCGCTGGCTCGACCTGGACCAGGACGGCGACCTGGACCTCTACATCGTCAATCACGCGCCGGCCGACCGCGCCGGCGACGCCCTCCGCGGCGACGTCGAGCCGCCGCCGGGCGCCGCCAACGCCGTCTGGCGCAACGACGGCGCGCCGCCGGCGCTTTCGGGCAAGCCCCAGCCGGCCTGGACGCCGCTGGCCACCGCCGACAACGTCACGCCGACGGCCGGACTCTCGATCGCCCTCGTCCCCTGGACCGACCAGCCGGCATTGGTCGGCGAGGCCCGCCGCCACGCCGGCGTCGCCCTGGCCGATTTCGACGGCGACCGCGACCTGGACCTGATCCTCACCGCCGACGACGCGCCCCCCCTGGCGGTCCTCAACGACCGCCTGGGCCGGTTCCGCGCCGTTCCCGCGAAGGGGATGAAGGCGGGCGAAACGTCGGGGCTGGCGGTGATCGACGTCGACGCCGACGGCCTGCCGGACCTGGTCGCCCCCGATCCGTCGGGCCGGCTGAACGTCTGGCGGAACGCCACCCCGCGGGCGCTCGCCGCCGAGTTGGTCCCGAGCTTCGAGCCGTTCGCCACCAACGCCCGCGGCTGGCGGTCGGCGGCCGTCGCCGACCTGGACCTCGACGGCCGCTTCGACCTGATCGGCCTGCTCACCCGCGGCGACCCCTCGCGGCCCACCCCGCCGGTGATGTGGGCCCGCAACGAGAAGATCCGGCTGGCCCTCTCCGAACCGCCGATCCTGGTCGAGTTCCCCGACGCCCTGGCCGTCGCCGACCTGGTCGGCGACCCTCTGCCCGACCTCCTGGTCGTCCGCCGCGGCGCCGCCCCGGTCGTGGCGACGAACCTGGGCAACGGTCGCCGCTGGCTGTCGCTGGACCTCTCCGGACGCTGGCGGGTCAAGCCCGAGTTGATGCGGACCAACCCCCACGCCGTCGGCGCGCGGGCGACCCTCCAGGCCGGCCGGATCGACGCCGTGCATTTCCACGGCTCCTCCGACACGGGAACCGGCTCGGCGCCGAGCCCGGTCGTCTTCGGGCTCAAGGACCGCGAGGCCGCCGACGTCGTCCACGTCCTCTGGCCCGACGGCGTGATGCAGGCCGAGTTGAACATGGCCGCCGACCAGCGCGTCCCCCTGGCGGAACGGAACCGCAAGACCGGCTCGTGCCCCGTCCTTTTCACGTGGAACGGCGAGCGCTTCGTCTGCCTCGGCGACTTTCTCGGCGGCGGCGGCCTGGGCTACCTGGTCGCGCCGGGAGTCTACGGCCAGCCCGACCGCGACGAGGCCGTCGCCATCGCCGACGATCAGCTCAAGCCCGAGGCGGGCGTGCTGCGGATCTCCGTCACCGAGCCGATGGACGAGGTCGCGTACCTCGACCGCCTGACCCTCGACGTCGTCGACCGCCCCCCCGGCGTCTCGGTGGCGCTCGACGAACGCTTCGCCCCCGAGGGGCCCCGGCCCAGCGGCGAGCTTCGCGCCTGGCGGAGGACCGTCGAGCCCGTCCGCGCCGTCGACCTGAAGGGGAACGACGTCACCGGCGCCCTGAAGGCGTGGGACCGCCGGACGGTCGACGGCTTCGCCAAACTCTCGGCGTGGACCGGCTACGCGGAGGAGCACGGGATCGTCCTGGACTTCGGCGACCGCCTCGCCGCTTACGGCCCCGACGACCGCCTGCTCCTGGCGCTCGCCGGCTGGGTCGAGTACCCGTACTCGCAGACCAACTACGCCGCCGCCACGGCCGGCGTCGCGCTCAAGCCCCCCGCGATCGAACGACTCCGCGACGACGGCTCGTGGGAGACGATCGAGCCCCACGCCGGCTACCCCGCCGGCCTGCCCCGGATGACGACGCTCGACCTTTCCGGCAAGCTGGCCGGCCCGCGTTGCGTGCTTCGAATTCGGACGAACATGGAGTGCTACTACGACCAGGCGTTCGTCGCCGTCCGCGACGACGGGGCCGAGCGGTCGCTCCGCGTGGCGAGCCTCCCCGTCGCCCGCGCGGTCCTGGGCCCGCGCGGCTACACCCGCGAGGTCTCGCCCGACGGCCGCCTCCCCCTGCTCTACGATTACGACCACGTCGACCCCGCGCCCCTGGCGCGGATGTCCGGGACGCTGACGCGGTTCGGCGACGTCGCCGAATTGCTCCGGGACGACGACGACCGCCTCTGCGTGATCGGCCCCGGCGACGAGGCCCAAATCGAGTTCGCCGCCGACGCGCTCCCGACGCTCCCGGAGGGCTGGGGCCGAAGCTACGTCCTGCGCGCCGTCGGCTACTGCAAGGACGCCGACCCGTTCACGGCCGGAAGCGACGCCGTCGGCCCGCTCCCCTGGCGCGACATGCCCCCGTTCCCGTTCGCCGACCCGGCCGCCGCGCGACCGCTCGACCCGGCCTACGCCGACTACCTGAAGACCTACCAGATCCGTCCGGCCGGAGGGCCCTCGGGGCATTCGCGCTGAATCGGACGCCCGCGTTCGGTAAGCTGGAGGGCCCACGCCGCGGTCGCAACGACCGCGGCGCGTCGGATGTGACTCTCGACCCCGAAATTCCCGAAGACGCCGTCGCAGCCAACGGCCTTCCCCCCTCGCGGGGGAAGGTGGCCCGAAGGGCCGGATGAGGGGGGCCGCGCGAGAAGACCGCTGGAATTCGAAGTCCACCGGGCGGGCTTCCGTCAATTTCAACGGTCTTCGCGCGTGTCACCCCCTCATCTGACCGCTTCGCGGTCCGTCTTCCCCCGCGAGGGGGAAAGACCGTTTTCGATCCCCCCCGAAATCGAGCGCCGCGTCCGCCCCCCCACCCGAGCGCCGAACGCCCAGCGAGACCACCATGGCCAGCGACGACGTAAGCAACCATCTACGCCGGATCCGCAACATCGGGATCATCGCCCACATCGACGCCGGCAAGACCACGACCACCGAGCGGATCCTCTACTACACCGGCGCGATCCACCGCATGGGGGACGTCGACAAGGGGAACACCACCACCGACTTCGATCCCGAGGAGCGCGAGCGCGGCATCACCATCGTCTCCGCGGCGATCTCCTGCACGTGGAGGGACGCCGCCGGAGAGCCGGTCACCGTCAACCTGATCGACACCCCCGGCCACGTCGACTTCACCGCCGAGGTCGAGCGTTCGCTGCGGGTCCTGGACGGCGCGGTGGTGATCTTCTCCGGGGTCGAGGGGGTCGAGGCGCAGAGCGAGACCGTCTGGCGGCAGGCGGGCAAGTACCACGTCCCGCGGATCTGCTACGTCAACAAGATGGACCGCATCGGCGCCGACTTCGAGCGGGTCTTCAACGAGGTCAAGGAGCGACTCGACGGCCACCCGATCCCGATCCAGTTCCCGATCGGCGCGGGGCCGGAGGGCTCGATGGGCGCCTTTCAGGGGCTCGTCGACCTGATCGCCATGAAGGCCCTGTTCTTCAACACCGCGGACCTGGGCTCCACCTTCACCGTCGCGGAGATCCCCGAGGAACTGAAGCTGGAGGCCGAGGCCTGGCGCGAGACGATGCTCAACGCGCTTTCCGAGTTCGACGAGACGTTCGCCGAGGAATACATGGCCCACCTGGACGGGGCCGAGCTGACGGAGGCCATGATCCACCGGGCCGTCCGCCGGGCGACCCTCACCGCCGGCGCCCAGCCGATCCTCTGCGGGTCCAGCTTCAAGTACGTCGGCGTGCAACGGCTGCTGGACGCCGTGGCCGCCTACCTCCCCAGCCCGCTGGACATGCCGCCGATCGACGGCGTGCATCCCAGGAAAGGGACCGAACTGGTCCGCAAGCCCGACCCGGCCGAGCCGTTCTGCGGCTTGGTCTTCAAGATCACCAACGACGCCCACGGCGACCTCTCCTTCGTCCGGGTCTATTCCGGCACCCTCAAGGCGGGGACGCGCCAGTACAACCCCGGCCGCGAGGAGAAGGAGAACTGCTCGCGGCTGTACCACGTCCGAGCCGACGACCGCGAGCAGATCCCCGAGGCCCTCGCCGGCGACATCGTGGGCGTCGTCGGGTTGAAGAAGGCCATCACCGGCGACACCCTCTGCGACGCCGCCCACCCGATCCTGCTGGAACGCATCGAGTTCCCCGAGACCGTCATCAGCATGTCGATCGAGCCGGTCAGCTCCGCCGACAAGGGGAAGCTCGCCGACACCCTCGCCGCCCTGGCCCGCGAGGACCCCACCTTCACCTTCAAGGTCAACGAGGAGACCGGCCAGACGCTCATCTCCGGCATGGGCGAGCTGCACCTTGAGATCCTGAAGAACCGCATGACCCGCGACTACAAGCTGAAGGTCCACGTCGGCCGCCCCCGGGTCAGCTACCGCGAGACCGTCAAGAAGGCCGTCAAGCGCGTCGAGGGGACGTGCGTCCGCCAGACCGGCGGCTCCGGGCTCTTCGCCAAGATCAAGATCGACGTGGAACCGGAGGTCCAGCCCAAGGGAGCGCCCGCGCTCCACTTCCAGAACAAACTCAAGGGGGGCGTCATCCCCGGCGAGTTCGTCTCGGCGATCGAGGCGGGCCTGCGCGAGGAGGCCAAGTCGGGGGGCAAGACCGGATACCCCCTGGTCGACCTGAAGGTGACGCTCGTCGACGGCGACGCCCACGACGTCGACTCCAACGACCTGGCGTTCCGCTTCGCCGCCTCCGACGCCCTCCGCAACGCCCTCGAGCAGGCCGGCCCGGTCCTCCTGGAGCCGATCATGCGGTTGGAGGTCGTCACCCCCGACGACTACCTGGGGAACATCACCGCCGACCTGGCCAGCCGCCGCGCCCTGATCGAGCGGACCTCCACCCGCGGCAAGCTGATGGTCATCGACGCCCGCGCGCCCCTGAAGGAGATGTTCGGCTACTCCACGACCGTCCGCAGCCTCTCGCAAGGCCGCGCCAGCTACACCATGGAACCCCTGGAATACGCCGCCGCCCCCGAAAGCATGCTCGAAGCCCTTACCGGCTGAGGCGACGGTCGCGCCCCTCTCGGAGCCTCCCCCATGCCGCGATTCGGCCGCCGCCTCGTCCCGTTCGCCCTCCTGGCCGCGATCCTCGCGCCGCCGGCCCTCGGGCTGACCGTCCGCGTGAAGGTCCGCGACGGCGTCCCCCGGATCCTGGTGGACGGCAAGCCGGTCCGCCCCCGGATGTTCTTCGGGATTCCGGGTTCCGGCTCGGTCAAGGTCGGACCGGGGGAGCGGGGGAAGGAGATCCGGTTCGAGTTCGTCTCCGTCGGCGACGCCGAGAACGGCACGTTCCACATTCGCTGCGGCCACAGGCCCGGCGAGGTCGACGTCGACGACCTCCGCGTCGTCGACCTGACCGACGGCCGCGACGTCGTCCCGCTTCAGGACTTCGAGGCCGGCCCCGACTCGTTCGCGAGCCGTTGGACGTTCTGGCCGCCGGACGAGCGCAACACGGTCGGCTCCGCGGCCGTCGTCCAGGGCGCCGGCAAGGACGGCTCGGCCGGCCTGCGGATCACGCTCGACGACCCTCCCGGCGGCGGCGGCTGGCCCGACTTCCACGTCTACCTCAAGCCCGAGCTCAAGTTCGAGAAAGGTCGACGCTACGCCGTCTCGCTCTGGGTCCGCTCCGGCGCCTGGCGCGACCTGTCGCTCGACTTCTACCGCCCCGGCCCCACCTTCCTCCATCTCGGCGGGCCGTCGGGGCCTTACGAGGACGAGATCAAGATGGCGGCCGACGCCGGCGTCGACTTCGTCAGCTTCCCCGTCGACACCCCCTGGCCCGAGCCCGGCGCCGAGGCCGACTGGTCGACCGCGGACGCGGCCTGCGCGCAGGTCCTGCGCGTCAATCCCGACGCCCTGCTCCTGCCTCGGATCGGAATGTATCCGCCGAAATGGTGGACCGACCGCCATCCCGGCGACGTCATGAAGTGGGAGGACGGCGCGCGGAAGTTCGCCGTTCCGGCCTCGCCCCGGTACCTCAAGGACGGCGCCGAACGGCTCCGCGCCCTGATCGAACACCTGGAGGCGAAGTTCGGCGGCCACATGGCCGGCTACCACGTCTGCGGCCAGAACACCGCCGAATGGTTCTACGAGGACACCTGGGGGCACGCCCTCAACGGCTACGCGCCCGCCGACCTGGCCGCCTGGCGCGCCTGGCTCCGGGCGAAGTACCGGACCGACGACGCCCTCCGCGCGTCGTGGAACGACCCGAAGGCGAGCCTGGCGACGGTCGCGGCCCCCTCGCCCGAGTCCCGCCACGCCGCGCCCAACGGCGTGTTCCGCGATCCCGAGACCGAGAAGCCGATCCTCGACTGGTCGGCGTTCCAGCAGGACGCGATGGCCGAAGCCGTACTGACCTTCGCCAGGACCGCCCGCGAGGCGGCCGGCGGACGGAAGCTGGTGGTCTTCTTCTACGGCTACCTCTTCGAGTTCGGCGCCGTCGAGCGGGGGCCGGCGGTCTCCGGCCACTACGCGCTTCGCAAGGTGCTGGCGTCGCCGGACATCGACATTCTTTGCTCGCCGATCTCGTACTTCGACCGCGGCCCGGGCGGATCGGCCCCGGCGATGACCGCCGCCGAGAGCGTCCCCCTGGCCGGCAAGATGTGGCTTTGCGAGGACGACACCCGGACCTACCTCGCCCAGGGGAGCACGTTCCCCGGCGCGCTCGCCGGCGGCGACACGCCGGAGGAGACCATCCAGTTGCTCTTGCGGAACGTCGGTCAGGAGGCGACCCGCAACTTCGCCACCTGGTGGATGGATCTGGGCGCCACCGGCTGGTTCGACGACCCCAAGCTCTGGGCCGAGATGCGCAAGCTGGAGGCGATCGACCTGCCCATGCTCAACCATCCCGTCGCCTACCGCCCGGAAGTCGCCGCGGTGATCGACGAGGAAAGCATGCTCCGGGTCGCCGCCGGCGGCCAGGTCGTCACCAAGCCGGGCGTCTACGAGGCCCGCGCGGCCCTGGCGCGCTGCGGCGCCCCCTACGGCCAGTACCTGATCGACGACGTGATCGCCGGCAAGGTGGACGCGAAGCTGTACGTCGTCCTCAACGCCTGGAGCCTCACCGCCGACCAGCGCGCCGGCTTGCTGAAGGCGACGCGGGGCAAGGGGGTCGTCTGGTGTTACGCCCCCGGACTCTACGACGGCGACCGCCCGTCGCCCCCGGCCATGCGCGAGCTCACCGGCTTCGACCTGAAGCCGAGCGCCGTCGCGAAGGCCCAGGCCGAAATCACCGACCCGGGCCGCGCCCTGGGGCTGACCAAGGGGTTCGGCGTCGACGCCCGGGTTCGTCCGACGTTCGCCGCGACCGACGCCGCCGCCGAGGAGACGCTGGCGCGCTATCCCGACGCCGCCGCCGCCGTCGCCTTGCGCGAGTCGGCCGACGGCGGCTTCTCGCTGTTCGCCGGCCCTCCGGGGCTGACGTCGGAGCTGGTCCGCCTGGCGGCGCGCAAGGCGGGCGCCCACCTCTACGCCGACGTCGACTGCAACGTCTACGCCAACGGGCCGTTCATCGTGATCCACGCCAGCCAGGACGGTCAGGTGACGCTGCGGCTCCCCGCCGGCAAGTCGGAGATCGTGGACGCCGTCGACGAACAACCCCCGGTCTCGCACACCCTGGAGCTGCGCCGGGGCGACACCCGAATCTTCCGTTTCCCGTGAAACGCGGCGAGGCTCAATAGTCCGCGTCCGAGACGGCCTCGCCGCCCGACCGCGTGCCGAGGGCCCGCCAGACCGCGGGGGCGATCGAGTCGCGGACGAACCGCGCGCCGCCGTCGAGCGTCAGGACGTGGGCGCCGCCGCCGTGGAGGCTCCCGGCGGTGATCGCGTTGAGATCCGGCGCGGCGCGGCAGGAGGGGCGGCCGGGGACCAGGGCGTGGGTGTAGAGCGAATGCCCCAGCCGGCCGCGGAACCAGTACGACCCCTTGTAAGGCGAGCCCACCGCGCACGTCCGCCCCGGGATCGCGGCCTCGCACGTCCGGGCGAACGAGCCGAGCCCGACGGCGGAATCGGGGAAGTCGACGTCGAGGATGGCGATCGAGCCCAGCCGCGACGGCCTGCCGTCGTCGCCGTCGCCGACGATCCATTCCGAAACCGCGGCGGTGCGGCTCAGGCCGTCGGTCACGTCCGCGGGCTTCAAACGATCGGCCGCGAACGCTCCGTCCCACTCCGAGGGCGGCTCGCGGCCGAACGTCCCGGCGTTGCCCGCGTAGCTCGTCGCGTATCGGGCCAGGGCCGCGCCGCGAGGCTCGTCGGAGGGGCACAGGAACACGCCGGGGATCGGCGCGACGGCGGTGTCGTCGTCGATTCGCCAGTTCCGCAGGTTGGCCTGCTCAAGGTACGGCAGCAGCGCCCAGAGGAACGACCGCTCCCCCGCGCCGCTCGGGAACGCCTCCCGAACCGACAGATGCTGGTTCAGGGCCAGCCCCAGGTTGTGCAGGTTGGAGGCGCAGCGGGCGCGTCGCGCCGCCGCGCGGGCGCGCATCACCGCCGGCAACAAAAGCGCCAGCAGCAGGCCCACGATCATGACGACCGTCAGCAACTCGATCAGCGAGAGGCCGCGGCGCCTGGAGAGGGGCGTCCCTCGAACTCCCGGAATGCTCGCTCCTCCCATGGCGAAGACCCGCCGACGACCTGATCGACCGGGGCCGACGCGAACCAAGGCCCCGTTCCCCGCCATTATGACGAGCCCGCCGCGACGGCGGAAGGGCCGGCCTCGGCGCGCGACGCGGGGCGTGGCTCATGAATCCGGAGATCCATCGGAAACGATCTTCCCCCCTCGCGGGGGAAGACAGACCGCGAAGCGGTCAGATGAGGGGGACGACGCGCCAGACGGCCGTCGGGATTCGCGGAAGCCCGTCCGGGAAGCCTTCGACGTCGACGGCGTTTCGACTCGCCCCCCCTCATCCCGCCCTTCGGGCCACCTTCCCCCGCGAGGGGGGAAGGGCGTTCTTTCCGACGTCTTCCCCCCTCGCGGGGGAAGACAGACCGCGAAGCGGTCAGATGAGGGGGACGACGCGCCAGACGGCCGTCGGGATTCGCGGAAGCCCGTCCGGGAAGCCTTCGACGTCGACGGCTTACCGTCCCGCCCCCCCTCATCCGGCCCTTCGGGCCACCTTCCCCCGCGAGGGGGGAAGACCGTTCGGTCCCGATGGCGTCTGAAAATCCAGAATCGAGGGCCACGCCCGGCGGCGGCATCGGGGGCGCGGGACCGAGGCCGTGGTGGTAGACTGGACCCCGTCCGCGGGTCGGGGCGCGGGGCCCGCTCGCGCCGGGCCGATCCTCCGGGATCGTCGTCGCGCCCGGCCGATCCTCCGCGCGCTGGCCTGGAGAGGTTCGCATCGAGATGGCTCGACGGCTGAAGTCGCCCGCCGCCCCCGGCCGGGTCGGTTCCCAGCCCGTGTTCGAACGGGTGCTGGAGAACGGGCTGAAGGTCCTGGTCCTTCCCCGGCCGGGGGCGCGGATCGCGGTCTGCGACCTGCTCCACCCGGTCGGCTCGTGCGACGACCCCCCCGGCAAGACGGGTCTGGCCCACTTCCTGGAGCACATGCTGTTCAAGGGGACCGAACGGTTTCCCAAGGGGAGCGTCGACCAGCTCGCGTTCGCCGCCGGCGGCGAGGCCAACGCCGAGACCGACTGGGACCACACCCACTACTGGTTCTCGTTGCCGGCCGACCACTGGGAGTTGGCCCTGGAGATCGAGGCCGACCGCATGGCCGCGATCCGGCTCGACCCCCGCGAGGTGGAGGCCGAGCGCCAGGTCATCGGCGAGGAGCGGGCCCGCGACGAGGAGTCGGCCCTGTCCAGGCTGGAGCGAAGCCATCAGGCGCTTTCGCTGTTGCGGCATCCCTACCGCAACCCGATCCTCGGCTGGCCGGAGGACCTGGCGACGATCGCCGCGGAGGACCTGGAGGCGTTCCACCGCCGCGGCTACCGGCCCGACGGCGCGGTGCTGGTCCTGGCCGGCGACGTCGACCCCGCCCGCGTCCTCGCCCGCGCCGAGGCGTGCTTCGGCGCGATCCCGCCGGGACGGACGCGAGGCCGCGGCGCGGAGGCCGAGCCCCTCCAGGCCGGCCGTCGCGACTTCACGATCGAGGAGCCCGACGTCCAGCCCCGCGCGATCCTCGGCTGGCGGGCCGCGCCCGGCGGCCATCCCGACGCCCCGGCGCTGGACGTCCTGGCCGACGTCCTGGCCTCGGGCCGCTGCTCGCGGCTGTGGCGGACGCTCGTCGAGGACCGCCGGCTCGCCGCCTGGGTCGAGGCGGGCCGCGACGCCGGCAGGCGCGAGGGCCGGTTCGTCGTCCAGATCGAGGCCGCCGACGACCGCGTCGACCCCGAGGAGGTCGAGGCCGCCGTCCTGGAGATCGTCGACGACCTGATCGAGCGCGGGCCGACCGCCGAGGAGGCCGCCCGCGTCCGCCGCCGCCTGGAGGCCGACTGGCGCTGGGACCAGGAAGACCTGCTCGCCGTGGCCCGCGGCGTCGGCGAGGCCGCGTTGTGGGGCGACTGGCGGGATTGGCAGGCCGAGTACGCCGCGACCCTGGCCGTCGACGCCGCCGCCGCGCGTCGGGCCGCCGCGAACCACCTCGTGGACGCGAACCTCACCG
>Ga0209916_1001517_pt1 | contig 18915 bp, 16 predicted proteins | sample ThiBio_1000_plan_FD_183956 | JGI IMG/M metagenome (GOLD analysis project Ga0209916, IMG submission 183956) | Wastewater bioreactor microbial communities from Cape Town, South Africa - Thiocy_solids_2 (SPAdes) | ecosystem: Engineered > Bioreactor > Thiocyanate-remediating > Anaerobic-Aerobic ... | reverse complement strand
CGACGCCGCGCTGCAGGCTTCCCACGCCGAATACCAGCGACTGCAGTCGTTGCATCGTGACGAACGGAACATTTCCGACAAGGCCTTGCAGGCGGCCGCCGCGGTGTGGCATGCCGACCAAGCCGCGTCGCGGGCAGCGCAAGCCGCGCTGACCGCCGCGCAACAGACCGCGAGCCAGCAATGGGGCGACGTCCTGGCCAAGGCGGCGACCGCGAATACGTCGTTGTTTACGCGTCTGGCCACCCGCCAGCAAGTCCTGGTCCAGGTGGTGCTGCCCGCGGTCACCGCACTCGCCCAGCCCCCTGTCCAGGCGCGCGTGCAGACCGTCAACGGGGACTTTCACGCCGCCACCTTGATCTCGCCCTCGCCACGCACGGACCCCCGTTTGCAAGGGCTCAGTTTCTTCTATGCCGTGTCCGCTGAGGGTCTCCTGCCTGGCATGGCGATCACCGCGTATCTACCCTCGGGCACGGCGGTCCAGGGAACGATGATTCCCGGCTCGGCGGTGGTGTGGTGGCAGGGTCGCTCGTGGGTCTATAGCCGCAACCAGCCCGATCGTTTTGTGCGCCATGCGCTGCCGGTCGACAACCCGGTGGACGGTGGCTGGTTCGTGGCCCAGGGATTTGCGCAGGGCGAACCGATCGTCGCGACGGGCGCGCAACTGCTGCTGTCGGAAGAGCAGCGTTCACGCATTGCCGTCGGTGAAGACGGAGACAAGCAATGAGGCAGGACGCACCGGGTCTGCTGGCGGCGATCGTCCGCTTCTCGTTGCGGTTTCGCGGCGTGGTGCTGGTGCTGGCGGGCATCCTGATCGTCTATGGCGCGCTCACGCTGTCGCGCAGCAAGTACGACGTGTTTCCTGAATTTGCCCCGCCGCAGGTGTCGATTCAGACCGAAGCCCCGGGGTTGGCGCCTGAACAGGTGGAGGTATTGGCGACCCAGCCGATCGAGAACGCGATCAACGGTCTGCCGGGACTGCAGGCGCTGCGCTCGCAATCGATCCAGGGCTTGTCGGTGATCACGATCACCTTCAATCCGGGCAGCGACATCTATCGGGATCGGCAGAATCTCGGGGAACGTCTCGGCGCGCTCGCCACCCAGCTGCCGCAAGGCGTGCAGGTGCCCGTGATGTCGCCGCTGACCTCTTCCACCAGTGTGGTGCTGGATATCGGGCTGACCTCCGACAAGCGATCACTGATGGAGCTGCGCACGCTGGCCGACTGGACGCTGAAACCGGCGTTGCTGGCGGTACCGGGCGTCGCGAAGGTCGCGGTGTTCGGCGGTGACACCAAGGAATACCAGGTCCAGATCCGCCCGGAGCAATTGCTCAAATACAATCTCGCGGTTGACGACGTCCTGACGGCGGCGCGGCGGGCCACGGGGGTGCGTGGTGCCGGTTTCATCGACACGCCCAATCAGCGCATCGTCCTGCAGAGCGACGGTCAGGCGCTCGCCGTGCAGGAGATCGCCGGTACCATCGTGCGGCATCAGGCGGGCGGCAATGTCACCTTGGGCGATGTCGCGCAGGTGGTCGTCGCGCCGGAGCCGCCCATCGGAGCGTCCTCGGTCATGGGCCATCCGGCTGTGCAACTGGTGATTTCCGAGCAATACGGCGCCAATACGCTTGTCGTGACTCAGAGCGTGGAAAAGGCGTTGGCCAGCATGAAGTCCGGTCTGACCGCGCAGGGCATCACCCTGCATGCCGATCTGTTTCGTCCGGCCAATTTCATCACGACCGCAACCGGCAACATCAAGTCCTCGCTGCTGATCGGCGGCGTGCTGGTCGTGATCGTGCTGATGCTGTTCCTTTACAACCTGCGCACGGCCGCGATCTCGCTGGTGGCGATCCCGTTGTCGCTGCTCGCCGCCGTGACGGTGCTGGAATACTTCGGCTTCAGCCTCAACACCATGACCTTGGGTGGATTGGCCATCGCCATCGGTTTGCTGGTGGACGATGCGGTGATCGTGGTGGAGAACATCTACCGCCGACTGCGCGAGAATCGCCATGCCGAGGTACCGCGTCCCGTCTTCGCGGTGCTGCTGGACGCCTCGCTGGAAGTGCGCAGCGCAGTGGTCTATGCGACGCTGGCGATCGCGCTGGTATTCATTCCCGTGCTGACCATGTCGGGCATCGCCGGCCGTCTGTTCGCGCCGTTGGGCATTGCCTATGTGCTGGCGACACTCGCCTCGCTGCTGGTGGCCATGACGGTCACCCCAGCCTTGTGCTACTTGCTGTTGGCCAACCGCCCGTTGCCGGAACGCGAGGCTCCCTTGGTGCGTTGGACCAAGGACCGGTATCGCGGCGTGCTGTTGCGGGTAGAGACCAGCTACCGTGCGGTCATGACCGTGGTCCTCGTGCTGACGCTGATGGCGGTGGCGGCGCTGCCGTTCTTCGGGGGCGGCTTTCTGCCGGAGCTGCGTGAGGGCCATTTCATCGTCCACATGTCGGCGGTGCCGGGAACCTCGCTGCAGGAGTCGATCCGTATCGGCAACCATGTGACTGCCGCGCTGCTGAAGCTGCCCTTCGTTCGTTCGGTGGCGCAGAACGCGGGACGTGCCGAAAAAGCGGATGACACGTGGGGCACGCAATACAGCGAATTCAACGTCGATCTCAAACCTCTCAGCGGCGATGCCGCCGAAGCGGCCGTCTCGGATATTCGCAAGGCGCTGGCACCGTTTCCCGGCGTCAACTTTGCGGTCAAGACCTTCCTGACGGAACGTGTCGAAGAAACCCTGTCGGGCTTTACCGCCGCCGTGGCGGTCAATATCTACGGCAACGACCTGGACACACTCGACACCAAGGCGGCGGACGTCGCGAAAATTCTGGGGCAGCTGCCTGGCGCAGCGGATGTCCAGGTGCAGTCACCGCCGGGGACGCCGCAGTTGGTGGTGCGCCTGCGCAAACAAGCGTTGGCCCGCTGGGGGTTCGATGCCGTGACAGTGCTCGATGCCATCCGCACCGCGTATCAAGGCGACCAGGTCGGTCAGGTCTACGACGGTAACCGCGTGTTCAATGTCTCAGTCATCCTCGCGCCTCAACAACGCGGAAAGGTGGCCGAAGTGGGGGCATTGCCGATACGCAACGCCGCCGCCACGTATGTCCCGCTGAAGGAACTGGCCGACATCTACGAAGATGCGGGGCGCTACGTCGTGTTGCACGACGGCGCCCGACGCGTGCAGACCGTGACCGCCAATGTGAGCGGGGGCAACGTGTCGGCCTTTGTCGCCGCCGCCAAACAACAGATTGCCGCCAAGGTCGCGCTGCCGCCCGGCAGCTACGTGGAGTTTGGTGGTGCAGCGGCGGCGCAGAGCCAGTCCACGCATGATCTGCTGATCAACTCACTGATCGCCGGTGTCGCCATCGTCTTGTTGTTGTTCATGGTGCTCGGCAGCATGCGCACTTTGTTGCTGGTGCTGGCCAACCTACCGTTCGCGCTGGTCGGCGGCGTGCTGGCGGTGTTCGCCACCGGCGGCGGCCTTTCAATCGGGTCGATGGTGGGCTTCGTCACCCTGTTTGGCATCACCTTGCGCAACTCGATCATGCTGCTGTCGCACTACGACCATCTGGTCAACGTCGAAGGCATGACCTGGGGGCCGGAGGCCGCCCTGCGCGGCGCGCAAGAACGCCTCTCGCCCATTTTGATGACGGCGCTGGTCACCGCCTTGGGGCTGCTTCCACTGGCGATTGGCAGTGGTGCTCCGGGTCGCGAGATCGAGGGACCGATGGCGCTGGTCATTCTCGGCGGGCTGGTTACCAGCACGGCGCTCAATCTGCTGGTGCTGCCCACGCTGGCCCTGCGTTACGGTCGTTTCCAGCGCGATACGCCGGAAGACGCCAACCCCGCGGTGGCCTAACGATCATGTTGCGCGTGCTACTCATCGAAGACAATCGCGACTTGGCCACCACTCTGTGGGATTACCTGGAGTTGCATGGTTTCGCGGTAGATCATGCCTACGACGGCATGACCGGGTTGCGTCTGGCGTTGACGGGCACGCACGATCTGATCGTGCTGGATCTGGGGCTGCCACGTCTGGATGGCCTGGAGGTCTGCCGTCATCTGCGCGCTGCCCAGCACGACATGCCGGTGTTGATGTTGACGGCCCGCGAGACCCTGGACGACAAGCTGCGCGGTTTCGCCGAGGGTGCGGACGATTACCTGGTCAAACCGTTCGCTATGAAGGAACTGGTGGCGCGGCTGCATGCGCTGCATCGACGCGTGCAGCCCCTGCTCGGTGCGCCCCTGCAGGTCGCTGATCTCGAATACGATGCCGCTCGTTTTCGGGTTCGCCGTGGGGGTGTTTCCGTCACGGTGACCCGTGCCGGCCTGCGCCTGCTGGAGGTGTTGATGCGTCGCTCGCCGCTCGTGGTGAGCCATGCGGATTTGGCACGGGCGCTGTGGGGCGAGGCGGTGGGTGACCCCAATGCCATGCGCACGCACCTGCATGCCCTGCGGCAAGCGATCGACAAACCCTTCGAGAAACCCCTACTGCACAGCGTGCATGGTATCGGCTACCGTTTGGCGGATGACGATGCGTCCTAGATTCACTCTCCGCACCCGGATTGTCTTGGCGTTCCTCGCCTTCGGCGTGGTGTTGTCCAGCTTGTTCGCCGCCGTGGCCCTGACCTCGATGGCCGACTTCGAACGCATCCTGATGACGGAGTTGCTGCAGGTCGAAACCAGCAACCTGATCGCACACCTTCACATTCAACCCAGTACGCCCCTACCAGCCTCGCAGCGGATCTATGCGTATGTGAGCCGAATGAGCGATCGCCATGATGTACCCGCAGAAATGGCCGGCCTGCCACCGGGGACACACATACTGGATCGCGAAGGGAATCGGGAAACCTATGTCGCCGTCTCGGACGACGGCGCACAGCGGCTGTACTTCGTCATCGATCTGAGCGACATCGCCCAGCGCGAAGTTTTCCTGCGCTGGTTGATGGCCGGTGTCATCCTGATCGGCACGCTAGTCTCAGGCGCGCTGGGCCTTCTCCTGGCCGGTCGGCTGATTGCCCCGGTTCAGCGACTGGCGCAATGGGTCGAGGCATCGGCGCCGCCCCGTCGTGATAACCGGCTTCGTACCCACTTCGCCAATGACGAGGTCGGTGCATTGGCGGTCGCCTTCGAGCACTACCAGGCACGTTTGGATGCGTTCCTGACGCGCGAACGGAAGTTCACCGCAGACACCAGTCATGAATTGCGTTCACCGCTGTCGGTGATACAGGCAAGCGTCGATCTACTGGCGGAAGACCCCACGGTAAGCCTTCCCGGCCAACGTGCCATCGAGCGGGTGCGGCGGCGTACCACTGAATTGACCGATCTGCTCGATGCACTGCTTTACTTGGCCCGTCACGAGACGGACATGGCGATCGTTGCCGAACCTGTTCCGGTGTGGGCCATATGGCAACACCTCGTCGACGAGCAGATGCAGGCCACGTCGACGTCGGTGCAATTGCACGGCGATGCCAGCGTCACCGTGCTGGCTCCCCCACGTGCCGCATCGTTGGTGTTTGGGCAATTGCTACGCCGAGCGGTTGAACTTTCGAATGGGGCCGCGGTATCCGTTGCCATTACCTTCGCGGGCATCGAACTCAGCCCCTGGCCGGAGGCTGGTGAGAAGACGCCGCCGAATGTCGACCAACAGCGGTCCGACAATGGCTTCGGGTTGACCTTGATCAGTCGTCTATGCGAACGGTTGGGTTGGACAATGCGATGGCCGCAGCAGCCCGGTGAGCCGTTGACGCTCACCTTTGCGGACTCCAGCCATGCATGACAGCCGCCCCGATAAGCTACGGATTGCCTCTGACTCGGGAAAGAGGGACGCACGAAACCGCATCCGTTTCGTTGAAGGCGAACGATGAGGCCCACCGTTTCCAAGACCGTCCTCGTGCTCGGCGTCGTGAGCTTTCTCAACGAACTGTCATCGCAGATCGTTGCGCCGCTGATTCCGCTGCTACTGGTCACCACGTTGGGTGCGGGTCCGGTGGCGATGGGCCTCGTCGACGGCGTGGCGGATGCAGTCGCCAGCGGATTTCGTCTTTGGGCCGGCCGTCGCTCGGATGTGCGGGGACGCCGGCGCAAGACGTTCGTGGTCATGGGCTATGGACTGTCGAGCATCGCGCGACCGCTGGTGGGACTGGCGCTGAACTGGCCGATGGTGCTGTTGCTACGCAGTCTCGACCGCATCGGAAAAGGGGTGCGTGGCGCCCCCCGCGATGCGTTGGTGGCCGACGCCACCCCGGCGGCATGGCGGGGGCATGCATACGGTATCAACCGCGCCTTTGACTACGCCGGTGCGGTGGGCGGCAGCCTGATCGCGGCGGCGGCATTGCTGTGGATCAGCCATCGCATCAGCGTGGTCATCATGCTGTCGGCCATTCCCGCGGCCGTCGCGCTGCTGGTGCTGATTGCCTTCGTCAAGGACGTGCCGGCGCAAACGATCACGCCCGGGGCACCCCCGGCGCCGTTGCGCTGGCGCGCGCTGACCATCCCCTCGCGGCGTTTCTTGGCCGTCTTCATGCTCTTTGCCCTGGCCAGCGCGTCGGAGAGTTTCATCCTGTTGCGCGCTCATGAAATCGGTATGAGCAACGTCCAGGTGCTTCTGCTCTGGGCCGTGCTATGCGCCGTGCAAGCCGGGGTCGCCTGGCGTGCCGGAAGGTTCTCCGACCGCTTCAACAAAGTCACGGTCGTGACCTTTACCTGGTTGGCCTACGGCGTGGGTTTGCTGCTGTTCGCATTGACGGAAAATATCGTGGGTCTGTGGATCGTCGTAGTCATCTATGCCTTGCTCAGCGGCCTCGGCGAAGGCGCTGAAAAAACGCTGGTCAGCACCCTGGCGACAGAAGCGGATCGCGGCACCGCCTTTGGCTGGTTCACCATGATCTCGGGGTTAGGTGCGATCCCCGCCGGGTTGATGTTCGGCGTTATTTGGCAGCAGTCCACTGCGGGTATGGCGTTTGGGGCGTTCGGCGTCTTGGCCATCGTGAGCGCGGTACTGTTGCGGGTGATCTTGCCGCAACAGCGCGTGGCGACCACCTGAAAGATGGACGGCGTGCTTATTCAACCGACTCTCTCTAGCGAAAACGCTACGGCTCTCTCTCTCTCGTCAACATTCAATGAGCGATTCAAGCATGTCCATTCGATCGATCGCCTTGAATGATGGCGTCCGCCGAACCTTTTTCTTTTTCCTGGCGGGTGGTACCGGATTCCTGCTCTATTTGTGCATTTCGATGGTTTTGCATTATGTGTTTCACGTCGGCGAGGTGGTTTCGGCGATCTGCGGAACGTTGCTGCCCATCCCGCCGACATTCTGGATGCAGCGCCGGCTCACGTTCCAAAGTGATGCACCAAAGAGACAGGCACTTCCGCGCTATGCGGTGCTCCAACTGGGCAATGCGGTACTCGTCTCGGGGCTCACCGCACTGGGGACAAAAATGGGATTGTCGGGAGGTCTGATATTCCTCATGGCAGGAATCACGGGCGCTTTGATTTCCTATGTCGTGCAGGCAAAGCTGGTGTTTCACACCCACTGAAGATAATCACATCGACCGAATGCGTTCGGTCGATGTAGTGCACTTTGGTGCGCATATCCCGCCGCACCATGTCTCCCCTTAGCTGGTTACCTTATGCCGTCCCGTTTAGACCGTTTCGATGCGCTGCGTCTGCTGTGGCCCTGGCTCCCCCTGTGGATGGCGGTCGCGTTGGTCGCGATCTTCATGCACGGTCCGATGCCGATGTATTCCACCCGGACGCTCGCGGTGGCGTGGGAGATGTGGCATCGGCACAGTTTCATCGTGCCCGTCCTCAACGGGGTAATGACAGGGAAGCTACGGTGCGGTGCCATCTGATACGTAAGTGACTGATCAGGCGACATATAGCGCCATCTTGAGCTAGCATCGCATCTTTGGTCTATCCCTCCGAAGGAAAGCGCCAGATGAAGCGAAACTGGAGTGAGCCAGAGCTGGACGAAGCTTGGCTGTTATCCCCCGCCGAACTCGGCATGCTTGCGAATAAATCTGCCGCCACTCGCCTCGGATTTGCCCTCCAGCTCAAGATGCTCCCTTTCGACGGTCGGTTTTTCGGCGCCGTGACTGAATTGCCCTCCGTCGTCGTCCGGTTCGTTGCACAGCAAGTCGGTGTGCATCCCAAACTGCTGAACGACTACGAGATTGATGGGCGCAGCGGTAAACGAGACCGCGTCGACATTCGTAAGCTCTTAGGCTGGCGCCCCGCGACCGACGATGATAACGCTGACATGTCGCTCTGGCTTCGCAGCGAAGTTCTGGCAAACGCCCCGGAACCCAAGCACCTCGACGATATTGCGCTCAATTGGTACCGAGAGCGTCGCATCGAGACCCCGGCCCGGATCAATCGTGATCGCTTCATCCGTGCCGCCGTCAGTGCCTTCGAAAGCGAGTTGTTCGCCTCGATTGCGGCGAAGCTTCCGATGGATTCTCGCCAGTCCATGGATGAATTGCTGACCTTGTCTGAGCGCACTGACGACGATGCCAGCGCCTTGGATGACGACACGGTGACGTCGCTCACCACACTCAAAGCGGATCCTCGCCGGCCAGGCGTCGACAGCATCGCGATGGAGATCGCGAAACTTCGCAGAATCGACCGGCTACATCTGCCGCCTGATGTGCTGACCCACGTCGCACCGAAGCTCATCGATACATTCTACCGCCGAGTGACGACGGAGCCTGCGAGCGAGCTGCGGCTGCGCGTCGAACCCGTGCGGTACACCATGGTGGCTGCCTACTGCTGGCAGCGGCGCCGACAGGTCATGGACGGTTTGGTGGATCTGCTGATTCAGACCGTCCACCGCATCAATGTCAGCGCCGAGCACAAGGTCGAACGACAGTTGCTCGACGACTTCCGGCGCGTACGCGGTAAAGCAACGGTTCTCTTCAAGCTCGCAGAGGCTGCCGTCGAGCATCCCGAGGGCGTGATTCAGGACGTCCTGTTTCCTGTCGTCGGGGAACAGACGCTGCGCGACCTAGTCAAGGAATACAAGTCAAACGGCCCTCAATTCAACACCGTTGTACATACCGTCATGCGCGCGTCGTACAGCAACCATTACCGCCGTGCCCTGCCCAAGCTGCTCGACATCCTCCCTTTCCGTTGCAACAACGACGCTTATCGCCCCGTGATGCGTGCCCTTGAGCTCGTGCAGTCCACCCGCAGCGAGCGTACCCAGTATCACGCGGTTACCGACGACCTGCCGATCGATGGCGTGATCAAGCCAAAGTGGCTCGACATCGTGATCGAGACAGATCCAAAGGGCCATCGCCGTATCAATCGCATCAACTACGAGATCTGCGTACTGCAGGCGCTGCGCGAGGGCCTGCGCAGCAAGGAAATATGGGTCGAAGGCGCGGATCGCTACCGCAATCCTGACGAGGACCTCCCGGGAGACTTCCGTGAGAACCGCAAGATGTACTACGCCGCCCTCAACCTCACCGATGATCCAAAACCCTACATCGAGAAATTGAAGAAGGCCATGTTCGATGGCCTACGCACCCTCGATGCGGGGATGCCGGCCAATGCCAAGGTACGCGTGTTGCGGCGGGGGCCCCACCGTCTCAGTGTCACTCCCTTGGATGCGCAACCCGAGCCGCCGAACCTGGCAGCCCTCAAGGCCGAGATTCTCAATCGCTGGGCCTCGACCAGTTTGTTGGATGTTCTCAAGGAGGCAGAACTTCGTATCGGTTTCACAGAAGCCTTCCCGACGACGGCATCGCGCGCCGCCATCGATCCTGATGAGTTGCGGCGGCGGCTGTTGCTTTGTCTGTATGGCATCGGCACTAACGCCGGCCTCCGGCGCATCCTCGCCGGTGACACCGGCGCGACGTACAAGGAGCTTCTGTACACCAAACGCCGCTTCATTCTCAAAGCATCGTTGCGCAATGCCATTGCTCAGGTCGTGAATGCGACCTTTGCGGTCCGCCAAGCGGACCTGTGGGGTGAAGGCACGACCGCCTGCGCCTCCGATTCAAAGAAATTCGGGGCGTGGGATCAGAACCTTATGACCGAGTGGCACATCCGCTATGGCGGACGCGGAGTGATGATCTACTGGCACGTGGAGAAGCGATCGACGTGTATCTATTCGCAACTGAAGCGTTGCTCGTCATCGGAAGTCGCTGCCCAGATCGAGGGCGTGCTCCGCCACTGTACGGATATGACGGTGGAGAAGAACTACGTAGATACGCATGGTCAAAGCGAAGTCGCTTTCGCGTTCTGCAACCTGCTCGGCTATGAACTCATGCCGCGGCTCAAAGGAATCCACCGGCAGAAGCTCTACCTGCCCGAGGCCGGTTGCGGTGACCAATTTGCCCACTTGGAACCGATCCTGACTAAACCGATCAACTGGGGTTTGATCGAACAGCAGTACGAGGAGATGGTGAAATTTACCACGGCGCTGCGCTTGGGCACGGCCGACTCCGAGTCGATCTTGCGCCGGTTTACCCGGAACGTTCCGCAGCATCCCACTTATGCTGCGCTCGCAGAACTCGGTCGTGCTGTGAAGACGATCTTCCTGTGCCATTACCTCCACGATGAAGCGCTGCGTCGGGAGATTCACGAAGGTTTGAACGTCGTTGAAAACTGGAATTCGGCGAACGGTTTCATCTTCTATGGCAAGGGCGGCGAGGTGGCGACCAATCGCCTGGAGGATCAAGAGCTTTCGGTGCTCTCGCTGCACTTATTGCAACAATGCCTGGTCTACATCAACACACTTATGATTCAAAACGTCCTGGCGGACAAACGATGGCGCGGACGCATGACGGCGACGGATCTGCGGGCACTATGTCCGTTGATTTACGCGCACATCAATCCCTATGGTCGGTTCGATCTGGATATGGACGAGCGGTTGTCTCTCGACAGTGAAATGCTCGAAGCTGCCTAGGGTCATCCGGCCATTAAATCTGTTGAGTTCAGCTCGGCCGATTGGGTGGCGTCCTCAGGTATTCGATGACGGCTGGCTCGATGTCAGCATGGCGAATCAACGCCAGTGTGTTGCGCGAAGTGCTGCGCTCAGGGTTGTGATAGGTCGTCGTGATCAGCAAGCACCGTTGACGCAGCAACTGCGCACTCGGGGCGTTTCGCCCAACGCGTCATCCTCGTTATGCACGGCAAGTGCCGGCGTTGGTGCACAACAAGGCATCTCTGCGCTCTCGGTGACATGGGCAGCCACCGACAGCGCCCGGGCGACGGCCGCCCCTTTGCGCTCGCTGTAGCGGTCCACCAGATAGTCGCTGCGGTCACGCACCATCAGGGTGAACTTGAACAACTCTTCCATCACGTCCACAACGCGGTCATAGAACGCTGAGGGCTTCATCCGGCCGTTGTCGTCGAACTCCTGCCAGGCCTTGGCCACGGACGACTGGTTGGGGATGGTCACCATGCGCATCCAACGGCCCAGCACGCGCAGCGCATTCACCACATTGAATGACTGCGATCCGCCACAGACCTGCATCACGGCGAGGGTGCGTCCCTGCGTCGGACGCACACTGCCGTCTTCCAGCGGCAGCCAGTCGATCTGATTCTTGAACACGCCGGTCACCGCGCCGTGTCGCTCAGGGCTGACCCATACCTGACCTTCGGACCACAGGGACAGTGCACGCAGTTCCTGCACCTTGGGATGGCTGGCGGGCACACTGTCCAGGATCGGCAGCTCGTGCGGGTCGAACACGCGCGTCTCGGCGCCGAACTGCTGCAGGATGCGCTCGGCTTCCAGCGCCAGCTTGCGACTGAACGACTGTGGCCGTAGGGAGCCGTACAAGATCAGGATGCGTGGCGGGTGGTTGGAGTCCGTCGGCAGGGCCAGTTTGGCCAGCGTGGGGGTTTCCAGTACATCAGCATCAATGTGGGGCAGATTCTGCATCGTCATGGGCACGGTTTCGGGTTGCTTTGATTCAATTATTCTATCATCATAGAAATATGGAAACCAAGAATGCCATTCGCTCCCTTGCCGGCTTGGCCCAGGACAGCCGCCTGGGCATCTTCCGCTACCTCGTGACCTGTGGTCCCGATGGCGCCGTGGTCGGCGAGATCAGCGAGCACGTTGGTCTGGGCGGCTCGACGTTGTCGTTCCATCTGAAGGGCCTGGTGCATGCAGGCCTAGCCGAATCGTTCGCCGAAGGACGTTACCTCCGCTACCGCGCCAACTTCTCTGCCATGCAAGGGCTGGTCGACTATCTCACCCAGCATTGCTGCGATGGGCACCCTGAACTGTGCCGACCCGTTTCACGCTCCTGACCCTTTTCTCAACTCGTCCAAGAGATCGTCATGTATCCCTGCCGCGTTCTATTCATCTGCACAGGCAACTCTGCCCGCAGCATCCTGTCCGAAGCGACGCTCAACCATCTGGGCAAAGGCCGCTTCGAGGCCTTCAGCGCCGGTAGCCAGCCGACGGGACGGGTCAACCCCTACGCGATCGAAGAGCTGAAGGCACTCGGCATATCCACCGACGGTCTCAGCAGCAAGTCCTGGGATCGCTTCACCGACGAAGGTGCGCCGCCGCTGGATATCGTCATCACCGTCTGCGACAACGCAGCGAACGAGACGTGCCCCGTTCTGTTTGGCGACTTCGTGAAGAGCCACTGGGGCCTGCCCGATCCAGCGGCGGCCCACGGTGAGGGCGCTCTGATCGAAGCGTTTCGCAAGGCCCACACGCTGATCATCTATCGCATCACAGCCTTGCTGAAGCTGCCGGTGGAAACGATGAGTCGTGACGAGCTGCAGCACGCCCTGGATCACATCGACACCCTCACCGACGACGACGAGGAAAACGCATGAGCCAGATACCCGCAGATCTGGCCGCTGCTTGCCCGGCGCCGGCCGAAGGCGGCCGCATCGGCTTCTTCGAGCGCTACCTCACGGTCTGGGTGCTGTTGTGCATCGTGGCCGGCACCCTACTGGGTCACTGGCTACCCGGCACCTTTCAAGCGTTGGGGGGTATGCAGGTCGCCCAGGTCAACCTACCCGTGGCCGTGCTGATCTGGTTGATGATCATCCCGATGCTGCTGAAGATCGACTTCGGGGCCTTGGGCGGTGTGCGCCAACAGTGGAAAGGCATCGGCGTCACGCTCTTCATCAACTGGGCGGTCAAACCGTTCTCGATGGCGCTGCTGGGCTGGATCTTCATCCGGCACGTCTTTGCCGGCTATCTGCCCGCCGATCAGCTCGACTCCTATATCGCCGGCCTGATCCTGCTGGCTGCCGCCCCGTGCACAGCGATGGTGTTCGTCTGGAGCAACCTGTGCAACGGTGAACCGAACTTCACCCTGAGCCAGGTCGCCTTGAACGACGCCATCATGGTGGTGGCGTTCGCTCCGATCGTCGCGCTGCTGCTGGGCATCTCTTCGATCACCGTGCCGTGGAACACGCTGCTGCTGTCGGTGCTGCTCTACATCGTGGTGCCAGTGGCTATCAGCGTGGTGCTCCGGCGCTGGATGCTTGCGCGGGGTGGTGCGGCGACCCTGCAGACGCTGCTCCAACGGCTGGGGCCAGTGTCCTTGTTCGCGTTGCTGGCCACCCTTGTGTTGCTGTTCGGCTTCCAGGGTCAGCAGATCCTGACGCAACCGGCAGTTATCGCCATGCTGGCGGTGCCGATCGTGATCCAGGTGTATTTCAACTCCGGGCTGGCTTACTGGCTCAACCGACATTTCGGGGTGCCCCACTGTGTCGCCGGTCCCTCGGCGTTGATCGGTGCCAGCAACTTCTTCGAGCTCGCCGTGGCCACCGCTGTGGGTCTGTTCGGCGTGCACTCCGGTGCTGCGCTGGCGACTGTGGTCGGTGTGCTGATCGAAGTGCCCGTGATGCTCTCGGTGGTTCGCATCGTCAACAACAGCAAGCGCTGGTACGAAGCGCGAGCGTGAGACTTCGCGGCGGGCGATCACCCCGCTCGCCGCTCCTGAACGGACTGTCACGCAAATGTCATCTGTGGCGCCTACCTTTCGATAATCACACGTCTGTAGAAATATAGATTCCGTCTATCCACAGGGAGTATCCCCATGCTGCATGTCACTACCTTGGCTCGCCACGCTCTGATGGGCCTGGCTATCAGCTTCGCTTTGAGCACCGCCGCTCAGGCGGCTACGGAAGTCACCGGCGCCGGCTCGACCTTCGTCTACCCGATTCTCTCGAAGTGGTCTGCGGCCTATAACCAGCAGACCGGTGTGAAGGTGAACTATCAGTCCATTGGCTCCGGCGGCGGTATTGCACAGATCAAGGCGGCCACGGTCGACTTCGGTGCCAGCGACATGCCGATGAAGGTCGAGGATCTCGCTTCCCTGGGCATGGGTCAGTTTCCCTCCGTGATTGGTGGTGTCGTGCCCGTCGTTCACATCGACGGCGTGCAGCCTGGCCAGCTGAAGTTCACCGGTCCGCTGCTGGCAGACATCTTCCTGGGCAAGGTGACCAAGTGGAACGATCCGGCGATCACGGCCATCAACCCGGGCCTCAAGTTGCCCGACGCCAAGATCACGGTCGTGCATCGTTCGGATGGCTCGGGCACCACGTTCAACTGGGTCGATTACCTGTGCAAGGTGAGCCCGGAGTGGAAGACGAAGGTGGGCGAAGGCACGTCCGTCGCTTGGCCCAGCGGCTTGGGTGGCAAGGGCAATGAGGGTGTGGCGGCCTATGTGAAGCAGGTGCCGAACTCGATCGGTTACGTCGAATACGCCTACGTGATGCAGAGCAAGATGAGCTACGGTCTGGTCAAGAACAAGGCCGGCAATTTTGTGACACCCAACGCCGAAAGTTTCCAGGCAGCGGCGGCGACCGCCGACTGGGCCAACGCGAAGGACTTCGATCTGGTCATGACCGATGCACCGGGCGCGAATGCCTATCCGGTGACGGCGACCACGTTCATCATCATGTACAAGCAGCCCAAGAGTGCCGAGCGCAGCGCGGCCGTCCGGGACTTCTTCAAGTGGTCACTCGAACACGGTCAGCCTCAGGCCAATGCCCTGGACTATGTGCCGTTGCCGGCCGCACTGGTCGCTCAGATCGAGGCCTACTGGGCCAAAAACTTCAAGTAATGGCTGAGCGGTGATCCCGGCCTCACGGTGGCTCCGTCACCGCTCTACCACGCCGCCCATCCATCGAGACAATGGATGGGCGGCACCTTTCTTTCACTCTGAGGTGTTCGGCTATGGCCGACGACATCGCGCCCCTGATGCCCGCTGGCGATAACCCCATGGGGCCATCGCGACGCGTCCGCCGACGTCGGGCCCGACGGCTGAACGACCGGACCGCAGATCGCCTCTTTCTCGGCCTGACCGGCGGCGCGGCTTATCTGGTGTTTTTCACGTTGGCCGGCGCCGCGCTTTCCATGGCGTGGGGCGGTCGCTTGGCGTTCCGGACGTTCGGCTGGTCCTTTTTCACCAGCACGCAATGGGATGCGGTGGCGCACAAGTTCTCGGCCCTGGTACCGATCTGGGGAACGGTCGTCACGGCGACCATTGCGATCGTGATCGCGGTCCCCGTGAGTCTGGGCATCTCGGTCTTTCTCACCGAGATCGCTCCGCCCTGGCTACGCAGTCCGGTCGGTACCGCGATCGAACTGCTCGCGGCGATTCCCAGCATCATCTACGGCATGTGGGGCCTGTTTGTCTTTGTCCCTTTCATGTCCGAACACATCCAGCCGTGGATGATTGACCACTTGGGCACACTGCCCGTCATTGGACGGGTGTTCGACGGCGCGCCGATCGGGCTGGGCATGCTCACCGCCGGCATCATCCTGGGCATCATGATCATTCCGTTCATCACCGCGGTGATGCGCGATGTGTTTCTGGCCACGCCCACGGTACTGAAGGAATCGGCCTTCGCATTGGGCGCCACGCGCTGGGAAGTGGTGAAGGACATCGTGCTGCCGAACAGCCGCACGGCGCTCATCGGTGCGATCTTTCTGGGGCTGGGTCGTGCCCTGGGCGAGACCATGGCGGTGACTTTCGTCTTGGGCAACGCACACGATTTCAGCTTGTCGCTGATGCAGCCGGGCAATTCAATCGCAGCGACGATTGCCAATGAATTTACCGAGGCCGATTCGGACATCTATTTGTCGTCATTGATCGCGCTGGGCTTTGTTCTTTTCGTTCTGACCTTTGTGATCCTCGCGCTGGCTCGCCTGCTCTTGCATGCGACACGGCGTGAAGGTGCCATGGCGTGAGGTGCCGGCCATGATGTCGCTCTATACCCGCCGCCAACTCGTCAACAACGTGATGATGGTCGCGTCGACGGCTGCCACGCTCTTCGGGCTGGTTTGGTTGTTCTGGATCATGGGCACCACGGTCTTTCAGGGCGCTCGCGCCCTGGATCTGAAGCTTTTCACCCAGATGACGCCGGCTCCCGGCGAGTCCGGCGGTCTGCTCAATGCCTTCTACGGCAGTCTGATGATGACCGTGATCGGCCTGATCATCGGCACGCCGATCGGCGTGCTGGCCGGCACGTACCTGGCCGAGTTCCAGCGGCGCAGCCGCATGGGTCAGGTGATCCGCTTCACCAACGACATCTTGCTGAGCGCACCTTCGATCGTCATCGGCCTGTTTGTCTATGAGCTGGTCGTGCGACCCCTCGGACATTTCTCAGGCTGGGCCGGTGGACTGGCCTTGGCGCTCATCCTGCTGCCAGTCGTGGTGCGTACCACGGACGAAATGTTGCAACTGGTTCCCGGCGGTATGCGCGAAGCGGCGCTCTCGCTCGGTCTGCCTAAATGGAAGGTATCGGTGCGCGTCCTGCAGCGAGCGGCCAGCACGGGCATCCTGACCGGCGTCCTGCTCGGCTTGGCGCGAATCAGCGGTGAAACGGCGCCGCTCCTGTTTACCGCACTCAACAATCAGTATTGGAATGCCAGCCCGAACGGCCCCACGGCCAATGTGCCGGTCGTGATCTTCCAGTACGCCATGAGCCCGTATGATCAGTGGCACGCCTACGCTTGGGCCGGTGCGTTTGTCATGACGATGTTCGTGCTGGTGCTGGCGGTCTGCTCCCGTGCCTTGTTAAGCCGCAGCAAGAGACTGCGCTCATGAACGTCATGACCGAGATGAAGCTGATGGTCGATAGCATCGAGCCCCATTTGCGCGTGCGTAATCTGGATTTCTTCTACGGCACCCAGCAGGCGCTGAAGCAGGTCAACATCGACTTCATGGCCGGCAAGGTGACCGCGATCATCGGGCCGTCAGGCTGTGGTAAGTCGACGTTGTTGCGCGTGTTCAATCGGGTTTATAGCCTCTACCCTGGGCAGCGTGCGGCCGGCGAAGTGGAACTCGATGGCGAGAACATCCTTGCGCCGAACTACGATCTGGGAACCTTGCGCCTCAAGGTCGGCATGGTATTCCAGGCTCCGATTCCGTTCACCATGTCGATCTACGACAACCTGGCCCTGGCGTTGACCCATCACGAGGTCTTGTCGCGCGCCGAGCTGGACGAACGGGTGGAGGAGGCCCTGCGTCGCGCTGCGTTGTGGGATGAGGTCAAAGACAACCTGCATAAGAGCGCCCTGGCGCTGTCGGGCGGTCAGCAGCAGCGGCTTTGTATCGCACGTGCCGTGGCAATCGAGCCGGAGATCCTGCTCATGGACGAACCCACGTCCGCGCTGGATCCCATCGCCACGACGAAAATCGAAGAACTCATCGACGAACTTCGCAGCCGCTACACGATCATCATCGTGACCCACAACCTGCATCAGGCGGCACGCGTGTCACAGCGCACGGTCTTCATGTATCGCGGCGAGCTGATCGAGCAAGGACCGACCGACAAGATCTTCACCGCGCCCGAACAGAAAGCCACTCACGACTACGTTACCGGTCGATTCGGCTAACGCCAGGGCGCGACTTCGCTACACTAGAGGCCGACACCGACTGTCCCGACTTTACCGCCTGACCATGCAGATTACTCAGACCGTCAAGATGTTGTCCGCGCTTGCCCAAGAATCGCGTCTGGCGATCTTTCGGCTGCTGGTCGAACAAGGGCCTGAAGGGATGCCCGTGGGCACCATCGGTGAACGGTTAGGTATTCCAAACGCGACTCTGTCGTTCCACTTGAAAGAGTTGCTGCATGCCGGGCTGGTGACCAGCCGCCAAAGCGGACGCTTCGTCTATTACGCCCCAGTCATTGAGGCCATGAACGACGTCGTGGGTTTCCTTACCGAAAATTGTTGCAGTGCCAGTGGCGGGTCCTGTGCCCCTAAGCCAGCCAAGAAGAAGGTAGGTAGCACCACCCCACGCCTAGGCAAGCGCGCCTCCTGACCTCGAAGGACTAGCTAGATTCTTTCGAGGGAGCCTGAGCTTTGGCAGTGGCTCCATCTAGCTGTGCGATCTGGTGCAACTCATGCTGAAGGGCAACCCGACCCAGGCGATCAAGGGATAAGGCCGTAAAGGCGGTGATGCGGTTCTTCAGGTACCTCCCTGTAGTGGCGAATGCTGTTTTCTTCTCGATATCGTTGCCTTCGACCGTCGACGGATCCTCGATGCCCCAATGCGCCGTCATCGGCTGACCTGGCCATACCGGGCACACTTCACCAGCGGCGTTGTCGCACACCGTGAAAACAAAATCCAAAAGCGGTGCATCCGTCAACTCGAATTCGTGCCAGCTCTTGGAACGAAGGCCATCCGTGGAGTAGCCGAGGCGTTCCAGCCATTGCAGCGCGAAGGGATGTACTTCACCTTTCGGATGACTCCCGGCGGAATAAGCGCGGAAGAGACCTCGGCCCTCATGGTTCAGAATGCTCTCCGCCAGAATGGAGCGTGCTGAATTCCCCGTACAAAGAAACAGAACGTTGTAGGTGTCACCTTGTTTTAGGTGCAAATAGTAACGCTTAGCCTCGTCAAGCAACTCTTTGATTTGACGGGGAATAATGTAGGCGCCCGGGAAGCAATCTTCATAAAATCAACAGTTTGCTGTTAGCCTC
>Ga0209916_1001516_pt1 | contig 18950 bp, 11 predicted proteins | sample ThiBio_1000_plan_FD_183956 | JGI IMG/M metagenome (GOLD analysis project Ga0209916, IMG submission 183956) | Wastewater bioreactor microbial communities from Cape Town, South Africa - Thiocy_solids_2 (SPAdes) | ecosystem: Engineered > Bioreactor > Thiocyanate-remediating > Anaerobic-Aerobic ... | reverse complement strand
GGTGCTGGCGGGGGTCGCCGACAACATCTTCGGCATGAAGGTCCCGCCCGACCAGCAGGACAGGATCGACGCCTACACCCGCGACGTGACCGACAAGCTGGAGAAGGTCGCCCTGGCCGCCCTGGCCGACCGCGCGCCGGCGAAACTCTCCTGGACCGAGGGGCAAGTCGGCTTCGCCGCCAACCGCCGGACCCCCGGCGGGCCCGTCGATCACTCGCTCGCGGTCATGAAGGCCGAGTCGCCCGACGGCGAGGTCCGCGCGGTCCTGACCAACTACGCCTGCCACAACACCACCGCCAGCCCGGACGTCAACAAGGTCGACGGCGACTGGGCCGGCGCCGCCCAGCGCGGCATCGAGGCCGACAACCCCGGCTGCGTGGCGATGACCTTGCTCGGCTGCGCCGGCGACGCCAACCCCAAGCCCCGCCAGAACCCCGGCGACGCCGAGACCCACGGCCGCTCCCTGGCCGACGAGGTCGCCCGACTGATGCGCGGCCCGTGGAAGCCCCTTTCCGGCCCTCCCGCCGCCAGCCTGGTCCGCTGCGAGCTTCCCTTCGACGCCCTCCCCGACGAGGCCGAGTTGGAGAGGCTGATCGCCGCCGGCGGCCCGCCGGGCTACAACGCCTCGGTCCAGCTCGCGCGGCTGAAGCGCGACGGCAAGCTGCCTGCCACGCTTCCCTATTCGGCCCAGGCCTGGAGGTTCGACGACGACCTGGCGATGATCTTCCTCCCCGGCGAGGTCGTCGTCGACTACGTCCTTCGGATCAAGAAGGAGTTCGACGCCAAGCGCGTCTGGGTCACGGCCTACGCCAACGACGCGCCCTGCTACATCCCGTCGGAGCGGATCCTCAAGGAAGGCGGCTACGAGGGGGGCGGGGCGATGGTCTACTACTCCCAGCCGACCAGGCTCGCGCCTGGAGTTGAACAGATCATCATGGACGCGGTCCATCGCGCCGTGGGCGACGGCTTCGCGCCGCCGGCCGCCGCCGAGCCGGCCGCCCGCAACGACGACGACCATCCTCCGGCCCTGGGGCCGGAGGAGTCGCTCAAGACGATCCGGACCAAGCCCGGGTTGAAGGTGGAGCTGGTCGCCTCCGAGCCGCTGATCGAGAGCCCCGTGGCCGTCGAGTTCGGCCCCGACGGCAAGCTCTGGGTCTGCGAGATGCTCGACTACCCCGCCGGCATGGACGGCGAGTACAAGCCCGGCGGCCGCGTCAAGGTCCTGGAGGACCGCGACGGCGACGGCCGCTACGACACCGCCACCACCTTCATCGACGGCCTCCCCTTCCCCACCGGCCTGCTCCTCTGGCGCGAGGGCGTCCTGATCTGCGCCGCGCCCCGGATCCTCTACGCCAAGGACACCGACGGCGACGGCAAGGCCGACGCCGTCAAGACGCTCTACGAAGGGTTCGCCACCGAGAACTACCAGGCCCGCGTCAACGGCCTGCTCTACAACGCCGACGGCTGGGTCTACGGCGCCAACGGCCTCATCGGCGGCCGGATCCGCGGCGCGGTCAACGGCAAGGAGATCGACGTCGGCGGTCGCGACTTCCGCTTCAAGCCCGACACCGGCGAGTTCGAGCCCGCCTCCGGCCTCACCCAGCAAGGCCGGACCCACGACGACTGGGGGAACCAGTTCGGCGGCAACAACAGCGTCCTGATCCAGCATTATCCCCTCCCCGACCACTACGTCCGCCGCAACCCCCGCGCCCCGTCCCCCGCCCCGGCCGTCCACCCCAAGGGGGACGCCGACCCCAACCGCCTCTTCCCCGCCAGCCGCACCCTCACCCGCTACAACGAACCCCACAGCGCCAACCGCGTCACCAGCGCGTGCGGGCCGACGGTCCTGCGCGACCCGCTTTTGGGCGAGGAATACTTCGGCGACGGCTTCACCTGCTGCAACGTCCACAACCTCGTCCGCCGGATGGTCCTGGAGCCCAGCGGCGCGACCTTCGCCGGCCGCCGCGCCGACGACGAACGGAACAGCGAGTTCCTCGCCTCCACCGACTCCTGGTTCCGCCCCGTCCAGGCCCGCACCGGCCCCGACGGCGCCCTGTGGGTCGTGGACATGCACCGCTTCGTCATCGAACACCCCCGCTGGATCAGCCCCGGCGCCCTCAAGACGGTCGACGTCCGCGCCGGCGCCGACACCGGCCGGATCTACCGCGTCGTCCCGGAAGGCCGCCCGCTCCGGCCGGTCGCCAACCTCGACGCCATGACGACGGCCGAACTCGCCGCGGCCCTCGACACCCCCAACGGCACCGTCCGCGACACCGTCCAGCGCCTGCTGGACCACCGTCGCGACCCCGCCGCCAAGGCCCCGCTCGCCAGGATCGCGCGGGAAAGCCAGTCTCCCGCCGCCCGCGGCCAGGCCGTCGCCGCCCTGGAGGTGCTGGGGCTTTTGACCACGGACGTCCTGTGCGACGCGCTGGCCGACGCCCACCCCGGCGTCCGCCGCGAGGCCGCGCGGGTCGCCGAACCCTGGCTGGCGGCCAGCCCGGCCGTCGCCAGGGCCTTCCTCAAGCTGGCCGACGATCCGGACGTCCGCGTCCGCTATCAGGTTGCGTTGAGCCTGGGCGAATGGCCCGCGCCGGAGGCCGGCGAGGCCCTGGGCGCGATCGCCGTCCGCGACGGCGGGGACGCCTGGCTCCGCGCCGCGGTCCTCAGCTCCGCCACGCCCCACGCCCGGGCGGTGTTGGAGCGTCTGGTCGCCGAATCCGGCCCCGACGGGCCGCCGTCGACCCTGATCGAGCCGCTCCTGGCGACCGTCGCCGGCACCCTGGACCGCGACGGCCTGGCCGCGACGCTCGCGCTGATCGCCGGCGACGACGAAAAGCCCGCGGGCTGGCGGCTGGGCGCGACCGCCGAGCTTCTGGACGCCGCCAAGGACGCGGCCCTGGCCGACGAACCCGCGGCGCGGAAGCTGGCCGAGGCCGGCCGCGCGATCGCCGCCGACGCCGAGGCCCCCGGCGCCGACCGGGTCGCCGCCGTCCGTCTGCTGGGACGCTCGAAGGCGACCCGCGACGCCGACCGCGACGTCCTCGCCGACCGCCTCGACCCCGCCGAGCCCGGCGACGTCCAGACCGCGGCCATCGCCGCCCTGGCCCGGATGGGCGACGCGAAGGCCGCCGACGCCCTCCTCTCCCGCTGGTCCCGCCTCGCCCCCGCCGCCCAGACCGAGGCGCTCGACGCCCTGATCGCCCGCGAGGAGACCGCCGCCGCGCTGCTGGCCGCCGTCGAGGCCGGCCGGGTCAAGCCGTCGCAGGTCACCGCCGGGCACCGCGAGCGGCTCCTCAAGTCCGGCTCGGAAGCCCTCCGCGACCGCGCCGGGAAAGCCTTCGAGACCCTCGCCATCGGTTCCCGCGGCGACGTCCTGGCCCGCTACGAGGAGGTCAAGACCGCCAAGGGGGACGCCGCCCGCGGCCACGAGGTCTTCCGGCGCGCCTGCGCCAACTGCCACAAGGTGGGCGACCTCGGCGTCGAGGTCGGCCCCGACCTGGCGGCGCTCACGGACCTTTCCGCCGACGCGCTGCTCACCGCGATCCTCGACCCCAACCGCGAGGTCGACGCCCGCTACGTCGCCTACGACGCCGCCACCGACGACGGCCGCACGTTCTCCGGCCTGATCGCCGCCGAGACCGCCAGCTCCATCACCCTGAAGCGCCAGGACGGCGCCACCGACGTCGTCCTCCGCGACGACCTGGACGAACTGGCGTCGTCCGGCCGGTCGCTCATGCCCGAGGGCCTGGAGAACGACCTTTCCGTCGCCGACGTCGCCGACGTCGTCGCCTTCCTGGCCCACGGCCCGACCCGCCCCAAGGCCCAGGAGGGGAACGAGCCGGCGACCGTCCAACCCGACGCCGACGGCGTCATCCGCCTCACCGCCGAAAACGCCGAGATCTACGGCCCGAGCCTGGTCTTCGAGGGCGAGTTCGGCAACCTCGGCTACTGGCGCTTTCCGGCCGACCACGCCGCCTGGAGCTTCCAGGTCAACCACCGCTCCACCTTCGACGTCGAACTGGAATACGCCTGCGACGACTCCGCCGCCGGCAACGCCTTCACCCTGACGCTGGGCCGCCAGACCTATCGCGGCGTCATCAAGGGGACCGGCGGCTGGGACAAGTACAAACGCGTCCCCCTGACCCACGAGGTCTTCGACCAGGTCGTCCACCGCATCGAGATGCGGCCCGACGGCCCCGTCGACCACGCGCTCGCCGACGTCCGCGCCATCATCCTGACCCCCGGCGAGGCCCGGTCGGGAACGATCGCGCCCGCCGCCGTCAAGGCCGACGACCCGCCGTCGCCCGAGGACGCCGCGCGAGCCATTCTCGATCCCAAGACCGCCGAGGACCGACGATCCGAACTGCTCGCCGCGTCCCCCGACCGCTCGGCCGACCTGATCGCCGCCCTCGCCAACGGCCTGGACGCCGCCGACGAGGCCGAGCAATACCGCCGCATCCCCTGGATCTGGCGCGTCGCCATCGCCGCCGGCAAACGCGACGACGCCGACGAACTCCGCCGGATCCTCGACGTCTCCCTCCCCGCCGACGCGCCCGACGCCAAGCTGCGGGACTGGCAAGCCGTGGTCCTCGGCGGCGGCCTGGTCAACGGCGTCAGCATGAGCGGCGCGATGCCCGGCGCGCGGTTCGCCGAGATCGTCGGCGACGACGCCGACCTGAAGGCCCGGGGGATGCGGGCCGTCGAGCTGGCCTCGAAAATGGCCGACGACGAGCACGTCCGCAAGGGGACGCGCTACGACGCCCTCCGCATGCTGGGCGTCGCCCCCTGGGAGGCCCACGGCGAGCAACTCGTCCGCTATCTGGCCGAGGGGGTCGACCCCGAACTGCACCAGGGGGCCGTCTGCGCGCTTTCGGACGTCCCCTCGCCCAAGGTCGTCCCCGCGCTTCTGGAATGCCTGGGCCGGCTCACCCCCGGCAACAAGGCGTTCGCGACGACCGCGCTGGTCCGCGACGCCGACCGCCGCGAGGCCGTCGTCGACGCGCTGGAGGCCGGCCGCCTCAAGCCCGACGACCTCGACGAAAACGCCTGGGCCGCCCTCCTCGATCCGGCGAAGACCAGGTCGGCGAAGCGCGCCCGACGCCTGCTCGCCCCGACCGGCGCCGCCGTCCTGCTCTCGTTCGACGCGCTCCAAAACCGGCTGGACGACCCGAGGTTGCGGCTCCTCGACGTCCGCTCGAAGGTCGAGTACGAAAAGGCCCACGTCCCCGGCGCCGTCCGGGTCGACCCCCAGAAGACGAAGGCGCTCTCCCTGAAGCCCGGCGCGCTCCAGGATCCCGACGCCTGGGCCGACTGGATCGCCGAGTTGGGGATCGAGCCCGATTCCCAGGTCGTCGTCTACGACGCCAACAGCCAGTTGGACGCCTCCCGCGTCTGGTGGCTGCTGACCTATCTGGGCGTCGAGCGCGTCGCGCTGGTCGACGGCGGCTTCCCCCTCTGGAAGTCGGAGGGCCGGCCGACCTCGGACGAACCCTCCAGGCCCGAGGCGAGGCCGTTCAAGATCGCGATGCGCAAGGACCGACTCGCGACCCGCGAGGACGTCCTGGGACTGCTCGACTCCCATGACGCGCGCGTCGTCGACGCTCGGAGCAAACCCGAACACACGGGAGAGGACGCGCGCGCCAGGCGCGGCGGCCGAATCCCGGGCGCGTGTTCCGTCGAATGGACCCGACTGGTCGACGACGACGGACGGTTCCTCCCCCTGGACCAGCTCCGCGAGGTGTTCGCGTCCGCCGGAATCAAACCGGACGACGCGACCGTCGCGCACTGCCAGAGCGGCGGTCGGGCCTCGGTCGACGCCTTCGTCCTGGAACGGCTCGGACACCCGACGCGCAATTACTACCTGGGATGGTCGGAATGGGGCGACGCCGACGACTCCCCGATCGAAAAGGGCGAGCCGAAGTAAGAGTCCGTCCCAAAGGGTGACCATCACGGTCTTCCCCCCCTTGCGGGGGGAAGACAGACGCCGAGGAACGGTGCCGAAACAACCTTCGGGAATTGAACCACGGAGTCACGGAGGACACGGAGAAGAAATCGAGAATTGAAAATTTTTAGATTAAAAGGTTGAAGACGGGCGAACCTCTCCTCGGCCTCTCTCTCCGTGCTCTCGGTGACTCCGTGGTTCCCATCTTCGTCCCATGGATTCGACAAGTTGTTTCGGCAGCGTTCCAAGGCGTCAGATGAGGGGGACGACGCGCGAGACGACCGTTGGAATTCGCGGAAGCCCGTCCGGGAAACCCTGGACGTCGACGGCGTCTGGGTCGCCCCCCCCTCATCCGGCCCTTCGGGCCACCTTCCCCCGCGAGGGGGGAAGGCCGTTGATCCGACGTCTTCCCCTCTCGCGGGGGAAGACAGACGCCGAAGGCGTCAGATGAGGGGGACGACGCGCCAGACGACCGTTGGAATTCGCGGAAGCCCGCCCGGAAAGCCCTGGACGTCGATGGCGTCTGGGTCGCCCCCCCCTCATCCGGCCCTTCGGGCCACCTTCCCCCGCGAGGGGGGAAGGCCGTTGATCCGACGTCTTCCCCCCTCGCGGGGGAAGACAGACCGCGAAGCGGTCAGATGAGGGGGACGACGCGCGAGACGACCGTTGGAATTCGCGGAAGCCCGTCCGGGAAACCCTGGACGTCGACGGCGTCTGGGTCGCCCCCCCCTCATCCGGCCCTTCGGGCCACCTTCCCCCGCGAGGGGGGAAGGCCGTTGTTTCGACCGCGACGCCCTTATGGGACGGACTCCAAGCCGTCACCCTTCCCGACGGGCGACGGCGAACAACGACGTCCCAGTCGGGAGCGAGCCGCGAACCGCCAACGGATGTTCCAGCGCGTGGGCGGCCTTCAAGACCAGGGGGCCCGGCCAGGGGGGGAGGGCCAGATGCCGAAGGTAGACCTCGGCCGGGTCGTCGCCGGGACGCGCGCGTTCGCGTCGCAGGCGTCGCCGCAGGATCGGGACCATCCACGCCCCCCACCAGAGGATCGAGCGCAACGCCAGGCCGGAGCCCTCGAACGCCCGCGCCAGGTCGTCCGGCTCGTAGCGTCGACGGTGGCCCTGGACCGCGTCGAACTCCGAGAACAAGGCCGGCAGCGCGGGAACGCTGGCGATCAGCGTCCCTCCCGGCGCGACCAGGCCGGCCAGGGTCGCGACCGCCGCGCCGTCGTCGTCCAGGTGCTCGATCACGTCGAGCGCCAGCACCGCGTCGAACGTGTCGGCCTCGCGCCACTCGGCGAGCGGGCGCGTCAGATCGGCCTCGACGAGGTCGCGGTCGGGAGCGTCGATCCGGGCGAGGATCCGGGGCGAGACGTCGAGCCCCGTCGCGCGATGACCGGCGGCCTCAAGCGCGTCCAGGGTCACGCCCCAGCCGCAGCCGGCGTCGAGGATCCGCGCGGGGGCGCGAACCCCTTGCCGCGCCAGAAGCGCGAGGGTCAGCCGCGCGCGGGCCGACCACCAGGGATGTCGCCGCACGGCCGCGCCGGAGCGGACCAGGATTTCCTCTCCCATGTGGTCGTCGGCGACCCCGCGCGACCATCGTCGGATCATCCGCGTCGTCCTCCACGACTCCCTTGAAATCGGGCCCGGATCAACTTAACCGATCCCGCCGTCGCCGCGAGGCCAATTTCGGCTGGCCGAGCCCGCCGCGCCCGGTCGATTCGTAGAAGACGAGGGACGACCGCCGGCGCGTCGCGAACGGACGTCGAGACGCGATTCGGGGTGTTGGACTTACGAAGGAATCCGTTAGAATGACGTCGGCAGACGCGCGGCCGAAGGCCGACGTCCCACCGGCGGGCCCGACGTCCGTACCCGACGCAAGCCGACGACGTCCGCGCGCCGAGGCCGACTTTCGAATCGACGGACTCGCGACGCATGTCTTTCGACCGCGGGTTCGGCGATAATCAGTCCTGACGGGTGTTGAGCGCGGCGTGTGGACGACGGCCCTCCCAATCGTTGTTGACCGAGAAGGTCGGGACGGTTTTCATGAAGGTTCAGCTCATCGTGGTTCGAGGCAAGCCCGAGGGCAAGGTGATCCCGCTGTCGGGGCCCAAGTTCAAGATCGGTCGCGGCGAGACCTGCCACCTCAGACCCAACAGCGAACAGGTCAGCCGCGAGCACGCCGAGTTCTCGATCGACGACGGCGTCGTGACCGTCGCCGACCTGGGCAGCCGCAACGGGACGCTCGTCAACGGCAAGGCCCTGACCGAACCCTGCGTCCTGAAGGACGGCAACCTCGTGCAAGTGGGGCCGCTGACGTTCGCGGTCCAGATCACCGGCGCCCCCGCGGCCGCCGCGCCCAGGCCGGCGACCGCCAAACCCGCGGCCCAAACCCCGACCCCGGCCGCCGCGTCCCAGCCGGCCGCGAAGCCCCAAACCCAGGCGCGGCCCCAGGCCAAAGCCCCCGAGGTCCGCTCCGCCCCGGAGGACGTCCTTAACGAGGACATCGACTCCTGGCTCGTGGGCGAGGCGACCGGCAGCGCCCCCGACGCCCCCACCCAGGTCTACGGCGGCGACACCATCACCATCGCCGCCTTCAAGGACGCCGCCTCCACTCCCGCCAAGCCCGCCCCCGTCGAGGAAGAGGAGGAGGAAGAGGAGGAAGAGAACGAAGAAGACGAGGTCATCGAGGACTCGCTCGACGAGGACGAAGAGGAGGAAGAGGAAGAGGAAGAGGAAGAGGCCGTCGAGGAGTTCCTCGATGAGTCGAACCCGTTCTACGCCGCCAAGAAGGCCCAGAAGGACGCCGAGAAGGCCGCCAAGGCCGGCGGTGGCGGTGGCGCGGGCGGGGCCAACCAGCAGTTCAAGGACTCCAGCGACGCCGCCTCGGAGATCCTCAGCAAGCTCATGGAACGCCGACGCGCCTCCAAGTGACGGTCGTCGGCGCGTCCGGCCCGACCGCCCACGGATCGCGCGTCTCGCCGCGGGTCGATCGGCCTTCTCCCGTCGATCGACGCCCCATTCACGATCCTCGATCCCACGCCGTTCCGCCTCATGACGACCCCCGAACCCCTCGCGCTTGAATCCGGCATCGAGAACGCCCGTCGCGAGCTGGACGACCTCGTCCGGCGCCTGGAAACCGTGGTCGTGGGGCAGCGGCCCCTGATCGAGAAGCTCGTCGTCGCGCTGCTGGCGGGAGGACACGTCCTGGTGGAGGGCGTGCCGGGGCTGGCCAAGACCCGCGCCGTCCGGGCGCTGGCGCGGGCGCTGGACCTACCGTTCCGCCGGATTCAGTTCACGCCCGACCTGCTGCCGGCCGACCTCACCGGCACCCAGATCTACCGCCCGGCGACCGGGACGTTCGACGTCCGCCCCGGGCCGATCGTCACCAGCGTGCTTCTGGCCGACGAGATCAACCGCGCGCCGGCGAAGGTCCAAAGCGCGCTTCTGGAGGCGATGCAGGAGGGTCAGATCACCGTCGGCGACGAAACCATCGTCCTGCCGGAGACCTTCTGGGTCCTGGCCACCCAGAACCCCATCGAGCACGAGGGGACCTACCCCCTGCCCGAGGCCCAGCTCGACCGCTTCCTCCTGAAAATCCTGGTCGGCTACCCCGACCGCGACGCCGAACTGGCGATGCTCGACCTGCCGACCGTCGCGGACGCCTCGCGCCCCGACGCCTGGCTCGACGACGCCCCGGCGCTTTTGAACCCGGCCGACGTGCTCCGACTGCGGCGGCTGACCGCCTCGATCCAGGTCGCCGACGCGATCAAGGAATACGTCGTCGACCTGGTCCGCGCCACCCGCGATCCGGAGGCGTTCGGGCTGGGTCTGGGTCCGCTGATCGAACTGGGCGCCAGCCCCCGCGCGACGATCTCGCTGGTCCGCGCGGCGAGGGCCCACGCCCTGCTTCGGCGCCGCGACTACGTCACCCCCCACGACGTCAAATCCATGGCCCGCGACGTCCTCCGCCACCGCGTGGTCGTCAGCTACGAGGCCGACGCCGAGGGCCTCTCCGTCGACGACGTCCTGACGAGGATCCTCGACCACGTCCCCGTCCCCTGACCCCGCTCCACCACGAGGACGACCGGCGCCGTGTACGGGGCGCCGGTCGAGGTGGGTCAACGGGTGGCCGCCGGGGTGGATGGGAGGGGGGGCCGCCGTTCCGCGGGAGAGGCCAACCAATCCGGCCAGACCGGCGACTCCTCGCGTACCTCGAGATAGATCTCCCGCATCTTCGCCTTTAGATCGGCCAGCCGTTCCGGTTCGTCGCCGCTCCGGTCCCGCGTCTCGCCGATGTCGGTTCGCAGGTCGTAGAGTTCGAAATCCGTCAGCTCCGCCTTCTTCATCTCCTCCATCTGACCGGGGAGGATGCTGGCGCCGGTGCGGGGGGGCATCGGCGTGATCCCCGCGAGCAACTTCCAATCGCCCTCCCGGATGGCGACCTTCTTCGGGGTCGCCCCGAAGCTGAACTGCCAGTACAGCGGTCGTTTCCTGACGATCGGCTCGCCGTCGAACACGGGGAGCAACGAGGCGCCGTCCAGCGTTCGATCCCCGGGGGGCTGACCGCCGGCGATCGCGCAGAACGTCGGCAGCCAGTCGACGGCGGAGACGGGTTCGTCGCTCTCGGCGCCGGCGGTCGAACGGCCGGGCCAGCGGATGATCGCCGGGACGCGAATCCCGCCCTCGTACACGTTCCCCTTCACCCCGCGCAGGGGGCCCGCCGAGCCGAAGGGGTGCTTCGGAGGCGTCGCCGGGCCGTTGTCGCTGGTGAACACGACGAGGGTGTCGTCGCGATGCCCGCCCTCGTCGAGGGCCGCGAGGATCTTGCCGACGGCGGCGTCCATCTGGGTGATGTTGGCGTGGCGCTCGCGGCGCCTCGGATCGGCCACGTCCGGATACTGGTCGAGGTACTCGGGGGCGCTGGCGATCGCCTCGTGCGGCTCGTGGAAGGCGACGTACAGGAAAAACGGCTTTTCGGGCCGATGGATTTCCTTCAGCCAGTGGATCGCCTCGTCCGCGACGATGAGCGACGAGTAGCCTCGCGTCTCGCCGACCGGCTTGCCGTTGCGGACGAAGTTGCGTGGATTGCGGTGCGACGGGATCGCGTTGTTCTGGGTCGCGAACCAGTAATCGAACCCGTGGTCGTTCGGCTGCGGCTGATCGGGACTGTTGAAGCGGCCGTTGAGATGCCATTTGCCGACGAGGCAGGTGTCGTAGCCGGCGTCCCGGAGGAGGGTCGCGACCGTGACCTCCTCGCGCCGGAGGTGGACCGGCGAGCCGTCCCCGATCCAGTTGTGGACGCCGACCCGATGCGGCGCGCGGCCGGTCATCAGTCCGGCCCGCGAGGGGGAGCAGATCGGGGACGCGGCGTAATAGCTCGTCAAGCGGAGCCCCTGGGAGGCCAGGCGGTCGATGTGCGGCGTCTTGACCACCGGGTGGCCGTAGCAGGCGACGTCGCCGTATCCCAGGTCGTCGCTCATCATGAACAGGACGTTGGGCCGCGGCGGGCCGTCCGCGGGGGGAGCGGCCGTCGCGACGGCCGCGGTCGTGCAGCAACAGAAGGCCAGAACCGTGCGGAGCATGCGCAATCTCCCCCTTCGACGAAAAAGGCCGCGAGTCTGGATTTCACGAGGCGGCGGGCCTCGCCCGCCCCGCCGTCAGTAGGAGTCGGCGGAGACCACCTCGCCCTGCGCGCGCGAGCCCAGGCCCCACAGCGTCTGCAGGCTGACGGAATCCTTGATGAACCGGACGGAGCCGTCGCCGAACATGACGTTGCAGCCGCCGGAGTGGAAACTGCTGAGGCCGAACATGCCGGGGCTGAAGTACGAGTTCGAGAAGCCGCAGTTCGGGACCTTGGGGTTCGGGGCCATCACGACGTTGCCGAGCGTGAGCGTCGGGAAGGCGATCGCCCAGTACTGTCCGAGCGTGACCGTCCGAGGCCCCCGGGCCGTGGCCCGGGCGGCGGAGCATTGTTGCGTCCACTGGACGAACGCCGCCGCGTTGGCGGGCCCCGGGATCATGGCGGGCGTGTTCCGCGTCAGGCTCCCGGCCCCGGCGAAGATGACGTCCTGGGGGATCGTCACGGCGTTGACGTTGCCGGTGCCGGGCCTCCACTCGCCGAAGGCGATCGTGTTGCTCAGCCCGTCGGTCACGGCCGAGAGCTTCACCGGGGCCACGTTCACGGCGTCCCCGCCGAAGTAGAACAGTCCGTTGGGCGGCCCGCCGGTCTGGGTCGCGTCGAACTCGAGACTCGAGCCCATCGAGGCGAAATAGCAGTTGCCCGTCACCTGGTAGTTGAGCAACGTCGTGCCCCCGGCCATCCCCATCCCGGTGTACGAGGGGACCGGCGAGGACGGGCAAAGGAACGTGGCGATCCGGGTCAGGGCCACCGTCTGGTTGCAGGCGACCCCGTACGTGTCGTTCAGGATCGGCAGGGAGAAATTGACGGAGTTCGCCAGCGGTTGCTGCTCCATGTAGCCGAGGATCCGGACGTGGGCGCTGAAGTCCCCGTGGACGAGCCTTCCGGCCATCGCCGACCACACCGCCTGCTGCCCCGGCGGGAAGCTGTCGTTGGTGCTGACGTAGTTGTGCAGGCCGAGGCCGATCTGTTTCAGGTTGTTGGAGCACTGGGCGCGCCGCGCCGCCTCGCGCGCCGCCTGCACGGCGGGCAAAAGCAGCGCGATCAACACGGCGATGATCGCGATCACCACCAGAAGTTCGATGAGGGTGAACGCCCGGCGACTGTGGTGGTTCATCGGTACCTCCGCGAAGGTTCTCGGCCGCGCCGATCGGTCGCGACCGTTCGATGTATGAGATGAAAGCGGGCCGCGAGAGGAGACGGAAACCATGGCCCGAACCGATCATCGATATGCGACACTATCCGATGCTTGCGTGCGCCGCAAGGAAAACCGCCGACTCTTTCCACGAAATGTTTAACGGAGACGTCCGCGGCGGGCCCCGCGCGACTGGCGTATACGCCGCGGCTTCCGACGATCCTCGGCGCTTCCGCGCGGTCGTCGGGGTCCCACGCGCCGGCATGCCCTTGCCTCCCGGCGTCGGACCGTGGAATACTCTGTCGAGCGGCCCGCGCGTCCGCCGGGTCCGCCGGGTCCGCCGCGACCGCCGGGGCCGGCCGAGGAGGGAGGCCGACGGACAGCCGCCCATTGAGGATCGATACGACCGCGAGCGGAACGCTTTAGGGTCGTTTCCAGTGAATTTCCGTGCCGGGAGGCGCCAAATGCTTCGTCGGATCGAACCCGATGCAAGGCCGCTCGCCGACCCTCGAAAATCAGCCGTCGCGGCGCGAAGGGGAGGGCCGCTCGCGCGGTCCCTCGCCATCGCCGTCATGGCGTGCGCCGGTCTGATCGGTTGCGGCGGCGGGGAGACCGTCTCGATTTCCGCGCCCTCCACCGAGGAGGCTCGTCGCGCGATCACCGAGGCCCTCGACGCCTGGAAGGAGGGGACGACGGCGGAACTGGAACGCCGCGAGCCCCCGTTGCGGTTCTACGACTCCGATCGCGATCAAGGCGTGAAGCTCCTGGACTTCGCCATCAAGGAGCCCGCGACGGAGGCCGGGTCGGTGGTCGAGGTTCCCGTCACGTTGACGTTCCAGAAGGGCCGAAGCGGGCGAAGGAGTCACGACGCCGTTTATCAGGTCACTCTCCAGCCCGACGTCGTGGTGCTGCGCAGCGACCCGTAGCGCGCGGGGCCTCGACGGCCGACGACCCACCGCGCGAGCGAGGCCGTTCAGGTGTGCGGCCACCATTCCAGGTAGCCTTCCCAGATCCGATCCAGCGCCGCCGCGGCGCGGGCGCGGATCTTGACGTCGACCAGCATCGAGACGACGGTGGCGTCGGGGTTGATCTCGGCCGTGGTCCAGCCGGCGGCGCGCGCGACCCGGATCGGCTCGGCGACGTAATCGAACAGGCTGCTGGTGCCGATGCTGAGGACCGCGTCGAAGCCTCGCGTCATCTCGGCCTCCAGCCGGCCGACCCTCGCCGGGTCGAGCGGCTCGCCGAAGAGGACGACGTCGGGGCGCAAGCCGGCCCCGCAGTCCGGGCAGCGGGGAACGTCGGTCATCCCCTCGTAGGTCTCGACGCGGACGCGGTACGGGCAGGCCGTGCAGCGAACCTCGTGAAGATCGCCGTGGACGTCCAGCACGTTCCGCGAGCCCGCCGCGGCGTGGAAGCCGTCCACGTTCTGGGTGAGGATCCAGACGGCGTCGAAGTACGATTGCATCTCGGCCAGGACGCGATGCCCGCGGTTGGGCCGGGCGCCCCGGCAGGCGCGCTCGACCTCCTTCAAGTAGGTCCAGGTGACTTCCGGGCGCGATTGGAGCATCGCGCCGGAGAGGACGACCTCGATCGCCATCCCCTTCGTCGCGGGCCGATCGGCGTGGTACAGGCCGCCGACGCCGCGATAGGTGGGGAGCCCCGAATCGGCCGAGAGCCCCGCCCCGGTCACGGCCAGGACGCGCTTCGCCTTGCGAAGCTTCTGGACGATCCGGGCGACGCCGCGCGCGTCCTCGGCGGAAAGCTCGTCGGGCTGGGCGGTGTCCATGCTCGGCCTCGCGGGGAGTCGCGGGTCGCGACCGATCGATCCAGTAAGACGCGCCGACGAACCTCACTTCCAGACGAAGTGGCCCAGGAGCAACCCGGCGACGAACGCCAGCGGGACCGCCAGCAAGACCAGCAGCGACCAGGCCATCACCACGCCCGGCGGCAGGATGACGTCGGCGGCGCGTGGGGCGGGAGTCGCCGCGTCGGCCGCGGAGGGCGTCGGGTCGATCCGGATCGCCGGGACGTCGCCGAGGGACTCGGACGGGGCGACGATCGCGGCGAAGTCGGGCTCGGCCGCCTCCTCCTCGGCGACGGTCGTCGCCGGCTCGGCGGACGCGGAATCAAGGTCGGACTCCCCCGCGGCGGGGGCTGGGACTTGAATCTCGGCGCGGCAGCGAGGGCATTCGACGACGCTCCCCGCCTTCCGCGGGGAGGCGCCCAGCAGCTTGCCGCAGCGATAGCAACGGAACTTGATCGGGTCGTCGGCCATGCCGTCCAGAATAACCGACGATCCCGCCGCGTCTAGATGACGGCGTCGCCGAGCGGATCCGTCGTGTATGATTGCCATTCCAGGGAGCGCTGCGGCGGCGGCGGACGCGGGTCGCGTTCGGATCGGTTCGACCCGGCTTACGGAGGCGGCGGAGCTTGATGCGAGATTCCATGTCATCCCGCCGGTCGGGCCGGTTCGCTCCCGCGCTGGCGTGCCTGGCGGCGGCGCTCGCGCCGGCCGCGACGTCCCGCGGCGACACCGTCGTCATGAAGAACGGCGTCGCCTACAAGACGGTCGCCGCGCCCGACAGCGACGGCAACACGCTTTTATATCTTTGGGACGGCCTCAAGAAGATCGTCGTCCGCGACTCCAAGGTCGACAAGACGATCGCCGACAACGCGCTTCGAACCGGCGAGAAGTTCTCGCTGGTGCAGCCGATGACCGTTCACGCCGGGATGATGCCCAAGGAGGTCGTCGGCGTCGCGGCGGGGCCCTGGGACGAGAAGGGTCGGCGCCAGTTCCGATACTACGGGAGATCGCCCCGTCCGGTGGTCATGGAACAGGCGATCAACGAGATCGGCCCCCACGTCGTCCGCTACCGGGGCGTCGACGGCTTCTGGGTCGGCCAGACCGCCACCCGCGCCGTGCCTCGCGAGGTGCTCGTCGGCCTGTTGCATCGGGTCGACCGCGAGAACCAGAACGAGCGCGAGCGGGTCGTCCGCTACATGATGGGCGCCGGCTGGTATCCCGAGGCGAGGGCCGAGCTGGACCGGATCGTCAAGGAGTTCCCCGGCGGCGACCTCGCCGAACGCGCCGCCGGCGCCCGCCAGGCCATCGTCCAGGCCGAGGCCGCCCAGCGCCGCTCCGAGGTCGACGTCCTCCGCCGCGCCCAGCGTTACAAGGCCGCCGCCGACCTGCTTAAGACCTTCGACGACCCCGAGATCGCCACCGAGATCCAGGTCGAGGCCCGCGAGCAGCTGCGCCGGATCGAAACCCAGCGCCGGGACGACCAGGCGACGGCCCGCGAACTGCACCGACTGGAACTGCGACTCTCCCCCACGCTCCACGCCGCCTGGAGGGACCGGCTGGCGGAGATCCACCAGGCCCTCGCCGAGGCCCCCGACGCGGTTCGCGACCGCCTCGCCGCATGGCGGAGGGCGCAGGCCGAGTCGAAGCCGACCGTCGAGGCCCAACTGGCGTTGGCGGCCTCCGGCTTCGTCGCCGGCATCGAATCGGCCGTCCCCCACCTGGCCGAGGCCGACGCCCTCTGGCGCGCCCGCGACCTGATCGCCGCGTATCTCCGCTCCAACCGCGAGGAGGCCCGCGAGGCGATCCTCGCCCAGCTCGACGCCCTGAACTGGCCGCCGGGCCCTCCCGAGGCCCCCGAGACGCGACGGCTGGAACTGGCCCAAAAGCTCTGCAGACTGATGCCCCCGCCGCTACGAAGGCCGGCCGACGAGACCTTCGCCGGGACCGTCGAGAACCGGATCGAGGCCGCGGACTCCATCCCCACGAAGTACCTCGTCCAGTTGCCGCCGGAGTACCACCCGCTGCGGTCGTACCCGGCCGTCGTCGTCATGCACGCGGGCGACGGTCCCGAGACGGCCGTCGCGGAGTGGCGCGACGAGGCGGCGCGACGGGGATACGTCGTGATCGCGCCCGAGTACCGCGCCACCGAGGGGACCAACGAGTACCACTACTCCCCCGACGAGCACGCGGCGGTCGAGTTGTCCGTCCGCGACGCCCGCCGCCGCTACGCGATCGACGCCGATCGGGTCTTCGCCGTCGGCCAGTTGACCGGCGGCGAGGCGGCCTGGGACGTGGCCCTGGGCCATTCCGACCTGTTCGCGGGCGTCGCGGTCCTCTCGGCCCTGCCGGGCAAGTACGTCCCCCGGATGCTCGGCGGACACCAGCGCCTCCCCCTGCTCTACGTCCTCGGCGACCTGGCGCCCGCGGCCAACGAGATCGTCTACGCCAACCACATCAAGCCGATGATCCTCAAGGTCTGGGACGTCACCTACATGGAGATGAACCGGCGCGGGCTGGAGCGGTTCCCGGAGGAGATCGCGACCGTCTTCGACTGGATGGCGCCGCTCCGCCGCGACCCCCACCCGCGCGAGTTCGCCGACCACGCCGCGCGGGAGTGCGACGACCGCCATCACGGGATCGTCGTCCGCGAGTTCTCCGAGGGCCGAACCACCGCCCCCGAGGCCGTCGACCCCCTGGGCCGCAACCTCAGCCCGGCGTCGATCAAGCTGAAGACAAGCTCCCTGGCCAACCTGCTGGATCTGACCACCTCCGGCGTCTCCCGGATGGACGTCTGGGCCGGCCCCGAGTTGATCGACTTCACTCGCAAGCTGGAGGTCCGCGTCAACCGCAAGGCCGTCTTCAAGGGCCAGCCCGAACTCGACTTCCGCCCGATGCTCGAAGACCTCCGCCTCCGCGGCGACCGCGGCCAGATGTACTGGATCAAGATCGAGGTCGGTTAGACCGAAACCAAGCCCCACCGACCCCGGTTGGGTTCGTCCGCCATCGCGACGACCGAACCCATCGGCCGCAACCCCTGAATCCACAATGCGTTGGCGTCGATTTCGCGCGACTTCGCTCGGCGAAGTCGATGTGGATTTCGGCGACCCTCGGCCATGGGTTTCGCGAAAACGGGCCGGGGACGCTCACGATCCCCTCGACCCCGCCGGGCGAACCGCGCGGGATGTTCGATCCCTCTCCGCGACCCGCTGGGTCGTAATCACCGCAAACAACCGAATTGAGAAAGAGCGGCCGTCGATCGAATGATCCGGCGTTCGACCTGGGAGGTTCCATCTTTTCGGAAAAAAAATCGCCGGGACGTCGGCCCGAACGCCGCGAGGCGCCGACCCTCGTTCTTCCGGTAGAATATGGGTGGTGGCGTCCAGGTGGCTTTCAGCGAGGTGGGGGGTGGAGGATGAAGACCATACGCGCCGTCTACGAGAAAGGCGTCTTCCGGCCGACCGAGCCGGTGGACCTGCCTGAAGGAAGCTCCGTAACCGTCGAGCCGACGACTGACGATTCGAGTCAACCGCGGCCGACCGATCCCGAGTTCGCGCACCTCACTCCGGGCCAGGCGAAGATCTATGCCATCCTGAGCGAACGTTACGACTCGGGGCGAGGCGATCTGGCCGAGCGGCACGACGAGCATCAACCATGACCCCGGTATTCCTCGACACGGTCGGCCTGCTGGCGGTCTGGGACCGCGACGACCAGTGGCATGCGGCGGCGGAGCGGGTCTTTACGGACCTCTTGCGATCCGATGCCGTGCTCGTGACGACCCCGTTCGTCTTCATCGAGTGCGGCAACGCCGACGCCCGGACGGCGTTCCGCCCCCGCGTCAATGCGCTGCGGCGTACGTTCTTCGACGAAGGACGCCTCATCGAGCCCACAGGCGGGGAACTCGACGAGGCCTGGTCCGCCTACGGCCGGGGCCTGTCCGGACAGGCGGGGATCGTCGATCACGTCTCGTTCGTCGTGATGCGCCGACTCGGACTGACCCGGGCGTTCACCCACGACGCCCACTTCCGAGCGGCGGGGTTCGAGACCTTGTTCTAACCGGCGTGGCGCGTCAGGCCACATCGACTCATGATCCCCGTGCTCGTGGCGGGAGCGAGTGCGCGGAGGGCTGGGGGTAGGCTACACCAACGCCCAGTGAGAGAAGAGCGGCTCGTGCAACCCAGCAAGACATGATACCGCGCGCCCCTCAACGAGGCGATCAGGACGCATTTAGGCTGGGTCGCGACCCAGCATTGGAAAAAGCCAAGGCGCGCGAGGGCTGGGTCCAGACCCAGCCTACAAGAACACCCTCTCTCTTAAGCGCATCGGTCTAGCAGGCTGGGCCCAGCCCCAGTCCGCGGGAGCCACGTCGGCTGGGATCGGGGGTACGGCGGCAAGCCCTGACGGTGGCGCGGGTCGTCGCGGCGGGTCGTCGG
>Ga0209916_1001515_pt1 | contig 18955 bp, 16 predicted proteins | sample ThiBio_1000_plan_FD_183956 | JGI IMG/M metagenome (GOLD analysis project Ga0209916, IMG submission 183956) | Wastewater bioreactor microbial communities from Cape Town, South Africa - Thiocy_solids_2 (SPAdes) | ecosystem: Engineered > Bioreactor > Thiocyanate-remediating > Anaerobic-Aerobic ... | reverse complement strand
TCGTGGGCGTCCCGTCACGGATCCGTGAACCTCCCGTGCGCCTCCCGCCGGTGTCCCTCCACACCTTCCGCACACCCGCCCCTCTCGCCACGGCCACAGCCTGCCCGGGCCGTGGCGAGAGGGGCGGGTCACCTACCCCGGCGCTGGCCACCGTGGAATCGAAGGCTGGCGCGTCGGCGTCAGCCTCCACGCCGGAGCGCCATTCCCTGGAGCTTCGCCAGGCGCGGATCGTCGCGGCCGGCGAGGCGGGCCAGCCAGATCCTGATCTCCTCGAGGTCGAGTGGCTCGCCTGCCGCGAGGATCGCCTCGATGTCGAGCCAGTCCTTCGGCCGGTCGAGCATCGCCTTGCGGATGATGAGGTGCTCGGGGGAGACGATCGGGATCGTCGAGCCAGCGAACGGGACCCGGCGGATCGCTGCGGGCATCGCCTCGTGCAGCGCGTCGTGGGAGAAGAAGAGGTGGACTGGGTTGCGGTCCCAGCGGAGGCGCACCTGCTTGTCCTCGACGAGCTCCCGCGCGTCGTGCTCGGAATCGACCCCGAGCGGTCGGAGCGAACGCTCGATCTGGGTCAGGCGCTCCGTGGGGACGAAGACGTTGACGTCGATGTCGATCGTGACCCGCGGCTCACCGTAGTAGGCGAGGGCAATTGCGCCGCCGATCGCGTGCGGGATCCCTGCGTCGGCCAAGGCCCGATCGACAGCCAGGATCTTTTCCGACAGGGAGGCGATGGTCGCGCGAAGGTAATACGAGGTGGTTCTGAACCGGTTTGTCCAAACCGAAGTCGGATGAGTCGTAGTCTGTGAGGTGCAGATGAGCACCTGGGGGACGACTACGGCTGCACCGGCACCTCGTGCGGGGACGGTGGAGGTGTTGGTCGGGCTGTTGGCGGAAATCGACCAGGCGACCGAATCGGGGGTCTTCTACGACCGGGTGTGCCAGGCGGTGGTGACGCTGACGTCGATGAAGCGGGCGGTGCTGCTGCTGCACGACGAGACTTATCGGTCGGTGATCCCGGTGGGGAGCTGCGGGGTCGCCGACGAACGGCTGAAACGGGTCGGCGGGACGCTGGACGAGACGCCGATCGCGCAGCTCGCGCTGGAGGAGGACCGGGTGGTCGAGGTCGGCGTGCACGGGGGGGACGGGGACCTGGCCGAGCACCTGCCCGCCCGCTACGCCTCGCTGCCGGAGAGCTCCTACCTGACCTGCACGCCGATCAGCGCCGCGCGGCGCTGGCTTGGGGTGATCTTCGCCGACCGCGAAGGCGACGACTACCCGCTCGACGACGGCGAGTCGGAGACGATGATGACGCTCGGCCGGCTGGCCGCCCTGACCGCGAGCGTCGAGCACTCGACCGAGCAGCGCGAAAGCGAGCGCCGGCTCGCCGAACGCGTGGAGCTGACCCGGGACCTGCACGAGAACGCGATCCAGCGCCTCTTCGGCGTCGCGATGGCGCTCGGCTCCGACGAGGAGCTGACGACGACAGAGCGGCGGCGCTGCCAGGAGGAGCTGCGCTCGGTCGTCGCCGACCTGCGCCGGGCGCTGACCCGGCCGCTCGAGGGCCCCGAGCGGCCCGCCAAAGCCTGCCTCGGCGAGCTGCTCGAGCGCCTCACCGAGCGCCGCCCGGAGCTGCGCGTCGACTGGGCCGACGGGGTCGAGGTGCCCGCCGACCTCGAGCCGGTCGCCCAGCTGGTGCTGAACGAGGCGCTCCGCAACGCCGACCGCCACGCGCACCCGACCGAGATCGCGGTGAAGATCACCGCCGACGGCGAGACCTTCAGCCTCTCGGTCGAAAACGACGGCTCCGGCGACGGCCGCGCCACCCGCGGCGGTGGCATCGGGCTCCGTCTCGCCGCCTTGGAAGCGCTCCGTTACGAGGGCCTGGTCGAGTTCGGGGCCACCGGCGAGGACCGCTGGCGCGTCCGCCTCGTCGTCCCGATGGGGTGTCGATGAGCACCGAGCAGCGGGGCCTGCGGGTCCTCGTCGTCGACGACCACGACGTGGTGCAGTGGGGCTTCCGCCTGCTGCTGGAGCGCCAGAGCTGGGTCGAGCGCTGCCTCGCGGCATCCTCCGGCGCCGAGGCGGTCCAGGTCTGCCGCAAAGTGCAGCCGGAAGTCGCGCTCGTCGACATGCTGCTGGGCTCGGAATCGGGCGCCGAGGTCTGCGAGGAGATCCACCAGGTCAGCCCCGGCACGCGGGTGCTCTTGATCTCCGGCGCCGGGATCATCTCGCCGAACGTCGCCCGCGCCGCGGGCGCCGCCGGCTTCATCTCCAAGGACTGGTCGGCGGTCGACGTGGTGCGGGCGGTGCGCCGCGTCTCCCAGGGGCACGAGGTCTTCGCCGAAGCGCCGCTCGACTCGCCGCTCTCGGAGCGCGAGCAGGAGGTCCTCTCGCTGATCGCGACCGGCTCGACCAACAAAGAGATCGCCGGCCGGCTCCACCTCTCGCCGCACACCGTGAAGGAGCACACCAGTGCCATCTACCGTAAGCTCGGCGTGCGAAACCGGGCGGAGGCCACCCGCCAGGCGCAGCGGCTGAAGATCCTCGTCTGAGAACTCCGACGCCGGGGCGCCCCCCGAATGGCGGGACTCGGCGCGTACCCGCGTCACCGGCGTCGCCGGCCGGACCAATACTCCTTACAAGTGCCGAATCCCAGCGCAGAAACCGCCTTGCTCTTCCCCGGCCAGGGGAGCCAGACTTCGACGATGGCGGCGGTCGCCGCGGTGCAGCTCCCGGAGCTGGTCGAGCAGGCCGCCGCGGAACTCGGCGGCGACCCCTTCGAGGGCATCGCCGAGGGCACCCACTTCGCCCAGCCCGCGCTCTTCATCGCCGGCCTCGCCCACTGGAAGGCGGCCGGTGAGCCCGACGCCGCGTTCTGGGCCGGCCACTCGCTCGGCGAGCTCCCGGCGCTGGTCGCGGCGGGCGCGCTCGACCCGGCCGCCGGCCTGCGCCTCGCCGTCGTCCGCGGCCGGCTGATGGAGGAGGCCTCCGCGGTCCGGCCCGGCGGCATGGTCGCGGCGCTCGGCGGCTCCGACGAGGTCGTCCGCAAGGTCGCGGAGGAATTCGACCTCACCCTCGCCAACGACAACGCGCCCGGCCAGATGGTCCTCTCCGGCGACTCCGAGAAGGTCGGCGAAGCGCGCAAGGCCCTGCGCGCCGAAGGGGCGAAGGCGATCCGCCTCCCGGTCGCGGGCGCCTTCCACTCGCCGCTGATGGAGCCCGCCGTCCCCGGCTACCGCGAGATCCTCGACGCGACCGAGTTCACCCCGGTCGAGGGCGCCTTCTCCTGCATCACCGCCGCCCCCTTCGACGACGTCCGCGCCGACCTCCTCGGCGCCCTCACCAAGCCGGTCCGCTGGCGCGACACGCTCGCCGCGATGCGCGCCGCCGGCGCCACCGCGTTCGTCGAGACCGGCCCCGGGGACATCCTCACCGGCCTCTCCCGACGCACGCTCGGCGAGGACGTCGAGAGCCGCTCGCTCGCCGAGGAGATCGAGGCCGCCCAGCCCGACCCCGCGCAGGAGGCCGCCGGTGCCTGAGACGACCTCCGAGCCGCTCGCCGCCCCCGCCTTCACGGTGCCGCCGCTGGTGCGCTCCGGCGCCTCGATGATCGGCGTCGGCACCGCGCTGCCCGCGACCGTCGTCCCCAACGCGGTGATCGCCGAGCGGCTCGGCATCGACGCCGAATGGATCCTCAAACGCACCGGGATCGAAGAGCGCCGCTCCGCCCAGCCGGGCGAGCGCCTCTTCGAGTTCGCCGCCGCGGCCGGCGCCGAGGCGCTCGCCGAAGCCGGCGTCGACGCGACGGAGGTCGACCTGATCGTCCTCGCCACCACCTCCAACGAGGAGCTGATGCCGGCCGCCGCGCCCCGCGTCGCCGCCGTCCTCGGCGCCACCAACGCCGCCTGTTACGACCTCAGCGCCGCCTGCACCGGCTTCCTCAGCGCCGTGTCCGTCGCCTGCGGTCAGATCGAATCTGGACGCGCGGTTAACGTACTCGTGATCGGCGCCGACCTGATGATGCCCCTCACCGACCCCGACGACCGCGCCACCGCCGCCGTCTTCGCCGACGGTGCCGGCGCCGTCCTCATGCGCGGCACCCTGGAGAGCCGCGTCGGCCCGATCGTCCTGCGCGCCGACGGCACCCGCGCCGACCTGATCAAGATCGCCCGCGAGGACCTCGTCATCCGCATGCAGGGCCACGAGACCTTCAAGTACGCGGTCGACATGATGGCCGCGTCGACCTCCGAGGCGGTCGAGAAGGCGGGCATGGACCTCGACGACGTCGACCTCTTCATCTACCACCAGGCCAACGCGCGGATCCTGCGCGCGGTCGGCGAACGGCTCGGCATCGCGGGCGAGCGGGTGGTCGACTGCATCGCCAAGCTCGGCAACACCTCGGCGGCGACGATCCCGCTGGCGATCGCCCAGGCCAAGCGTGCCGGCCGCCTGCGCGAGGGCTCGCGCGTCCTGCTCGGGGCCTTCGGCGCCGGCCTCAGCTGGGGCGCCACCGTGATCGAGTGGGGCGGGGCGGTGAGCGTCGGTGTCTGAGGCGACCGCCCGGCCGGAGGGCTGCGCGCTGGTGACCGGCTCCTCGCGCGGGATCGGCGCCGCGACCGCGCTGGCGCTGGCCGGCGACGGCTGGCACGTGCGGGTCAACTACCGGAGCGACGAGGCGGGGGCGAAGGAGGTCGTCGCGCGGATCGAGGACGCGGGCGGCACCGCCACGCTCTGGCAGGGCGACGTCGCCGACGCCGCCGACGTCGCGCGCCTCGTCGAGCCCGGCGACGACGGCCCCGTCCTGGTCCTCGTCAACAACGCCGGCGTGCGCGTCGACGGTCTCTCGCCGCAGCTCGACGACGAGCAGTGGCAGACCGTCATCGACACCAACCTCACCTCGACCTTCCGCGCCACCCGGGCGGCGCTGCCGAAGATGATGCGCGCGCGCTTCGGCCGCGTGATCAATATGGCGAGCGTCGCCGGCATCCGCGCCAACCCCGGCCAGGCGAACTACTCGGCCTCGAAGGCGGGCGTCATCGGCTTCACCAAGACCGTTGCCGCCGAGGTGGCGCGGCGCGGCGTCACCGTGAACGCCGTCGCCCCCGGCCTGATCGAGACCGCCTTCACCGCGGACGTGCTCGAGGGCGACATGGCGAAGGCGATCCCGGCCCGCCGGATCGGCACCCCGGAGGAGGTCGCGGCGTGCGTCCGCTTCCTCGCCTCCCCTGAAGCTTCTTACGTGACCGGAACGACGCTGACCGTGGACGGCGGCCTCAGCGCCTAGCGACTGCACCAAGGACCCGAATATGGGAAAGGAACCCGAATTGGCAACGCAGGTAAGTAGTGACAACGTTGAGAAGACGATCTACGACGGTCTCGTCGAGCTCGGCACGGAGCGGGACGACCTCTCCCGTGAGGCGACCCTGGAGAGCCTCGACGTCGACTCGCTCGACCTCGTCGAGCTCGCCCAGATCGTCGAGGACGAGTACGGCGTCGAGCTGAAAGGCGACGACGTCAAGGACGTGAAGACCGTCGGCGAGGTCATCGACCTGGTCGTCGCGAAAGCGGGATGACCCGGCGCGTCGTCATCACCGGGGTCGGTGCCGTCACCCCGCTGGGGATCGGCTCTGACCCCCTGATCGACCGCTGGACGGCGGGCGAATCGGGGATCGCGGACGGTTACGGCCGTTGCCTCGACTTCGAGCCGGCCGACTTCCTCTCGAAGAAGGAAGTGCGGCGGGCCGACCGCTTCACCCAGATGGCGATGGTGGCTGGCGACGAGGCGATCAAGCAGGCCTTCGGCGAGGAGGTCGAGCTGCCCTACGACCGCTATCGGGTCGGCTGCGTGATCGCGACCGGGATCGGCGGCCTCGTCTCGCTCGAGCGCGAGCAGGAGAAGCTGATCACCAAAGGCCCGAAAGCGGTCTCGCCGCTGGCGGTGCCGCTGATGATGGGCAACGCGGCGGCCGCCGCGGTCTCGATGCGCCACGGCCTGCAGGGCCACACCTACGCGGTCTCCTCGGCCTGCGCGGCGGGCAACAACGGGATCGGCGACGCCGTGCGGATCATCCAGGTCGGCGATGCCGACGCGATGGTCACCGGCGGCGCCGAGGCCTGCATCACCGGCGTCGCCACCTCGGCCTTCGCGGCGATGGAAGCGACCTCGGCCTCGGGCATCTCGCGGCCCTTCGACGCGCGCCGCGACGGCTTCGTGATGGGCGAGGGCGCCGGCGTCCTGGTCCTGGAGGAGAAGGAGGCCGCGGAAAAGCGCGGCGCGACGATCCTCGGCGAGGTCACCGGCTACGGCGTCACCGCCGACGCCCACCACCTGACCGCGCCGCAGCCGGAGGGCGAGGCGGCGGCCAAGGCGATCACCTTCGCGCTCGCCGACGCGGGCATCGCGGCGGTCGACGTCGATTATGTGAACGCCCACGGCACCTCGACGCCGCTGAACGACGCGGCCGAGACGAAGGCGATCAAGGCCGCCCTCGGCGAGCGCGCCTCCGACATCCCGGTCAGCTCGACCAAGTCGGCGATCGGGCACCTGCTCGGCGCCGCCGGCGCGGTCGAGGCGATCGCCACGATCGAAGCCCTCAGGCGTCGCGAAGCCCCCCCGACCGTCGGCTATGAACAGCCAGAAGAGGGGTTGGACCTTGACTACGTCGAAGGTTCAGCTAAACCGATTGTCAACGGAGACGGCCCGGTCGTCGCCATCTCCAACTCGTTCGGCTTCGGCGGCCACAACGCCGTCCTCGTCCTCAGCGCGAACTGACCCCCAGCCCCGACTGACACACACCCATGGCCACCGCCGTCAAAGCCCCGCCTCCCGCTCCCGCCGACACGCCGCTCGGGCAGCTGCAGATGCTCTGTGACCCGGGCACGTTCCGGCCGCTGCGCTCGGGCGTCTCCAGCCTGCGGCTGGGCGAGCGGGCGACCCCGGGCGACGGCGTCGCCGCGGGCGCCGGCGAAGTCGACGGCCGGCCGGTCTTCTGTTACGCCCAGGACCCGGCCTTCCTCGGCGGCAGCCTCGGCGAGGTCCACGCCGACACGATCGTCCGTACGATGCGGATGGCGGGCGACGCGGGCGCGCCGGTGGTCGGCTTCGTCCGCTCCGGCGGGGCGCGCCTGCAGGAGGGCCACGCCGCCCTCGCGGGCTACGGCCGCATCTTCCGCGCCAGCGTCGAGCTGTCCCGCAAGGTGCCGCAGATCTCGATCCTCTCCGGCGTCTCCGCGGGCGGCGGCGCCTACTCGCCGGCGCTCACCGACTACGTGGTGATGACCAAGGACTCGCGCATGTTCCTCACCGGGCCGAAGGTCGTCGCCGAGGCGATGGGCGAAGAGATCACGATGGAGGCACTCGGCGGGCCGAAGGTCCACGGGCGCAACGGCGTCGCCGACCTGATCGCCGAGGACGCCGCTGACGCGGTGCTGAAAGCCCGCCACCTGCTGGCGCTACTGCCGCAGAAGATCGGCGGCCAGCCGCACCCGCACCTGGTCGTCGACCCCGAGGGCGATAACCCCGGCGCGATCGTCCCGGCGGAGCAGCGCAAGGTCTACGACGTCCGTGACGTCGCCGACGCGATCCTCGACGCCGGCAGCATGCTGGAGCTCTCGCCGCGCTGGGCGCCGAACATGGTCACCGCGTTCGCCCGCCTCGAGGGCCGCCCGGTGGGCCTGATCGCCAACCAGCCGCGCCAGCTCGGCGGCGTGATCGACGCCGCCGCCTCGGAGAAGGCGGCGCTCTTCGTCGACGACTGCAATCGCTTCGGCCTGCCGCTGCTGGTCTTCGTCGACACGCCGGGCTTCATGCCGGGCCGCGTCCAGGAGGAGGCAGCGGTGATCCGCCATGGCGCCTCGCTGCTGCGCGCGTTCGCCGGCGCCCGGGTGCCGAAAGTGACGCTGGTGCTGCGCAAGGCCTTCGGCGGCGCCGCGATCACGATGAACTCCAAAGACCTCGGCGCCGACGTCGTCTTCTCCTGGCCCAACGCGCAGATCGGCATCATGGCCGCGCGCCAGGCGGTCGGCATCGTCCACGGCCGGCGCCTGCGCGAAGACGAGTCGCTCTCGCGCGACGACCTCGCCGACGCCTACGCGGCCGAGCACCTCACCGCCCCGGCGGCCGCCGCCAGCGGGTGGGTCGACGAGGTGATCGATCCCGAGGCCAGCCGCGAGAGCCTCGCCTGGGCGCTGCGCTCCTTGAGGGGCCGTTGAGCGGTCGCGTCGTCCGCGCCTACGCGGCGCTAGGCGACAGCTTCACCGCGGGGCGCGACTCGATCGACGCCGAGCGCTGGGCCGACCTGCTCGCCGCGGGCATGCGGCGGGTGAACCCGGAGCTCCGCTACGAGAACCTGGCGGTCGACGGCGCCACCAGCGCCGAAGTGCTCGCCGAGCAGGTCGAGCCGGGGCTGGCGCTGGAGCCCGACTTCGTCACCGTGATCTGCGGCGCCAACGACGTGCTGCTGGCGACGCGGCCCGACGTCGAGGGCTACGCCGAGCGGATCGACGCGATCCTGCGCCGCCTGCGCGAGGGCGCGCCGGAGGCGATGGTGGTGACCGCGACGGCGCCCGAGGGCTGGCAGTTCATGGAGCTGCGGCCGCGCACCGAAAAGCGGCTGATCGAGGCGACGACGCAGCTGAACGACGTCACCCGGGCGGCGGCGGACCGCTACGGCGTGCTCTGCCTGCCGGTCGCGGGGCACCCGGCGCTGCGCGATCCGGCGACGTTCTCCGCCGACGGCCTGCACCCCTCGACCGCCGGCCACCAGACGGTCGCCCGCGAATCGGCCCGATACCTTCACGAGCACCTGGGCATCGACTTCGACATGGAGGGGGAGGACCAAGCGTGATCCTGGAGGGCAAGAAGATCCTCGTCACCGGCATCGTCAACCGCCACAGCATCGCCTTCTCGATCGCCGAGCGGGCGCAGGCGCAGGGGGCGGAGGTGCTGCTGACCAGCTTCGGCCGGGTGAAGCGGATGACCGAGCGCTCCGCGGCGCGCCTCGACCCTGCCCCCGACGTCCTGGAGCTCGACGTCAACTCCGACGCCGACGTGGCGACGGTCCGCGATGAGCTCCGCGAGCGCTGGGGCACCGTGGACGGCGCCGTCCACGCGATCGCCTTCGCCCCCGGCGACGCGATCGGCGGCGAGTTCATGGCGACCCCCCGCGAGAGCGCCAAGGTCGCCTTCGAGACCAGTGCCTACTCCTACAAGGCCCTCGCCGAGGCGGTCGCGCCCCTGATGACCGACGGCGGCGCCCTGGTCGGCCTTGACTTCGACGCCTCCGTGGCCTGGCCGACCTACAACTGGATGGGCGTGGCCAAGGCGGCCCTCGAGTCGGTCAACCGTTATCTCGCCCGGGATCTCGGTCCCCAGCGCATCCGCGTCAACCTTGTCTCGGCGGGCCCGGTCCACACCGCGGCGGCTTCGGGCATCAGCGGCTTCAGCGACCTTGAGGGCCTCTGGGGCGACGCCGCCCCCCTCGGCTGGGACCCCCACGACGCGACCCAGGTAGCCGACGCCGCCCTGTTCCTGCTGTCGGACCTGAGCCGCGCGACGACCGGCGAAATCCTCCACGTCGACGGCGGCGCCCACGCCGTCGGCGCCCCCCCGCAGCAGGGGTAGCTCCGGCGCCGGTGGGGCCGGGGGCCCGCAAGCTGTCGCCCGGGAGGGATGGGATCTCGCAAGCTGTCGCCCGGTAAGGGACCCGCCCCTCTCGCCACGGCCCGGGCAGGCTGTGGCCGTGGCGAGAGGGGCGGGTGTGCGGAAGGTGTGGAGGGACACCGGCGGGAGGCGCACGGGAGTGCGTCGGGAGTGGCACGGATCCGTGACGGGAGTCAGACCTCGTCACGGAGACGCCGGGAACTCCGGTCTTCCTCCCATGTTGTGCAACACCGACCTACGCGCTGCGTGTATTGACCCCCCTATAGGGGCCCTAAATCACGCAGCGCGTTCCCGGGCCCTCGAATCAGGCCCGAAAAGGGCCTCCCAGGGCCGGAAAGTGTGACGTTCCCGGCATCTTCGTCACGGATCCGGCCGAGGTGTGGAGGCTCCCCGACCCGATCGTCACGTAAGTCCGACTTCGCGACGTCCCTGTGCCGCCTCTCCCACGCACCCCTCACGTCCTGGGCTCCTCATGGGGGTCACAGCCTGCCAGGACCCCCATGAGGAGCCCAGGACCATCTCGGACGGCCGGCAGCCCCCCGCCCCCCCGCCCGTCCCTTCCCGAACCCCGCCCCGGACCCGCCCCGCTACCCGCTGACCACCGGGTGACACGCGTGGAACAAGCCCTCCGGGTCGTACTTCGACTTCGCTGCCCGCAGGCGCTCGCAGGTCTCCGGCGGGAAGGCGACGCCGATGTCCTCGGTCTCGTCGGAGAAGTTGAGGTAGCGGCCGGCGTCCCAGGGCTTCATCGCCGCGGTCATCGCCGCCAGCCACTCTTTCGTCGGTGCCATGGCGGCCGGCTCGGGGACGATGCCGACGCCGAACAACAGGAACTCGCCCGGCAGGGAGTCCATCGCGCCGTGCTCCGGGGCCCCGCGGCCCATCGCGCCACCGTCGTGGCGGAGCTCCACCGAGAGCAGCTGCGACGGGGAGTCTGGCCCGACCGCGGCGAGCAGGGCGTCGATCGCCGCGCCCGGCAGCTCGTCGAGCAGCATCCCGGCGCCCGCGTAGGGAGCCGGATCGGGCGGGTCCATGTGGAGGCCGGAGATACCGGCGGGCGGCTGGGTCGCGAAGGTGTCCATCGCCGGGCCGAGGCTGCGGATCGGCGCCAGGGCCTCGGTCGCGTCCGCCTCGGGCAGCAGCGCCACCGCCTCGACGATCGCGAAGTGCTTGCCGCGCAGCGGCTCGGGGATGACCGGCAGCGGCGGGAACGACATCAGCCGGGCGACCGAGGTCACCTCGTCGGGCGCGGTCGCCGTCCACTCGTGCCAGGCGTGCAGCACCTCGCCCGCCCGCTCGACCGGGAAGAAGAGCGCCCCGGCGAAGACCTCCGCGATCGGCAGCAGCTCGAACTCCAGCGCGGTGACGATGCCGAAGTCGCCGCCCCCGCCGCGCAGCGCCCAGAAGAGCTCGGGGTCGGTTTCGGCGTCGACGCGGCGTTCGGTCGCGGTCGCGTCGACCAGCTCGACCGCGGTGACGCGGTTGGCCTGCAGGCCGTGCTTGCGCCCGTACCAGCCGACCCCGCCGCCGAGGCTGTAGCCGACGACGCCGACCGTCGGCGAGGAGCCGTGGCAGGCGGCCAGGCCGAGGTCGGACGCCTGCGGCACGACGTCGCCCCAGAGCGCCCCGGCGCCGACCCGCGCCACCCGCCGTTCGGCGTCGATCGACACCGTGTCCATCGCCGCCGTGCGGACCAGCAGCGTGTCGGCGAGGTCGCCGAGCGGTTCGGCAGCGTGCCCGGTCCGCTGGGCGCCGATCCGCAGCCCCTCGGCCCGCGCGTACTCGACGGCGTCGACCACCTCCGCGGCGCCGGCCGGCGTCACGATCCCGGCCGGGTTCTGGCTCAGCAGCATGTTGAACGCGCCGCGATTCGCTTCATAGCCGTCGCTACCGCGCGACAAGACGTCGATTGCCATCCAGCTTCCCCTTGCGTGAGTTGAACGAGACCTCGCTGCGGGGCGGAGAGTAGAGGCAATCGACGTCCGTGTCACCGGGAACCCGTCCGTTTTTCAGCCGCCGATCTCGTGGTTGGCGTGCATGAGGCGGTCCGGGTCGTAGGTGTCCCGCGCCGCCTCCAGCCGCATCGACACCAGCGGCGGGAAGAAGCTCGCCGCGTCGGCCCGTTCCTCGACGAAGTTGAGGTAACGGCCCGCCTCGTAGGGACGCAGCGCGCTCGCCACCCGGTCGAGGTCGGCGTCGGTCTTCTCCGCCAGCGCCGGGTCGGCGATCCCGACCGCGAAGAACGCATAGGCTCCGGGCAGGGTGGCGACGGCGCCCGCCCCGGCGTCCGCGCGCGAGAGCGCGCCGCCGGCGTGACGGAGCTCGACCGAGATCAGCGCCGAGCCCGACTCCGGCCCGGCCGCGGCGACCAGCGCGTCGATCGCCGCCCCGTCGAGCTCACCGAGCATCGCGTGGGCGGAGTCGTAGGGGACCGGGTCGCGCGGGTCCATGTGGAGCTCGGCGATCCCGGCGGGCGGCTGGGACGCGAAGGTGTCCATCGCCGGGCCCAGCGCCCGCAGCGGCGCCAGCAGGCGCGCCGCCTCCTCGGCGTCGCCGAGGAAGACCGCCTCGACCAGCGCGAACGATTTGCCGCGCATCGGCTCGGGGACCTCGGGCACCGGCGGGAACTGGAGGATGCGGCCGACCGAGGTGACGTCCTCGGGCGCCGTCGCCGTCCACCCGTGCCAGGCGTGGAGCACCTCGCCCGCCCGCTCGAGCGGGAAGAAGAGCGCCCCCGCGTAGACCTCCTCGACCGGGAAGAGCTCGAACTCCAGCGCCGTGACCACGCCGAAGTTGCCGCCGCCGCCGCGCAGCGCCCAGAAGAGCTCGGCGTCGCGCTCCGGCGTCGCGCAGCGGACCTCGCCGTCGGGGGTGACGACCTCGATCGCGGTCACGTGGTTGGCGGCCAGTCCGTGCTTGCGGGCGTACCAGCCCATGCCGCCGCCGAGGCTGTAGCCGGTGATGCTGACGTCGGGGGTCGAGCCGTGCAGGGCGGCGAGCCCGAGCTCCGACGCGGCCGGGACCACGTCCTCCCAGCGGGCCCCGGCGCCGACCCGCGCGCGCCGCGCCGCCGCGTCGATCGCGACCCGGTCCATCGCGTTGGTCTTCAGCAGGGTCGAGTCCCCGAGGTACCCCAGCGGCGCCATGTTGTGGCCGGTGCTCTGCGGCGCCACCCGCAGGCCTTCGCGCCGGGCGAAGCGCATCACCGCGGCGACTTCCTTCGGGTGGCGGGGGACCACGATCGCCGCCGGCCGCTGGTCGATGGCGAGGTTGAAGCCCGCCCGGGCGGCGTCGTAGCCCGCTTCGCCGGGACAGTGGACCTCGCCGCCGACCTCGGCGCGAAGCGCGGCGGGGGCGCGTCGGACCTGCAGGATGTCGTTGGTGCTCATCGGGATCTCCTCCGATTCGAAGTGGACGATGCCGCCACCTTCGCCCGCCGGAGCGATCCGCACATCAGGGTGATCCCTAAACCGGGACCCCAAGGTTGGGTCCCTAAGGGTGCGGGCGCTGGCGGCCGTCCGAGGAGGGTCCTGGGCTCCTCATGGGGGTCCTGGCAGGCTGTGACCCCCATGAGGAGCCCAGGACGTGAGGCGTTCGTGAAAAAGCCGGCACAGGGACGTCGCGAAGTCGGACTTACGTGACGATTTCCGCCCGGATCGGGATCCTCCCGGGACGCGCGTCGACTTTTGGTCGCTGAGCGACCAAAACTCCACACGGAGATCCTTGATCAATGGGAGGTCCGGGAGGAAGTGTGGAGTTCTCGACATCTCTGTGACGACGTCCGACTCCCGTCACGGATCCGTGCCACTCCCGACGCCCTCCCGTCACCCTCCCGCCGGTGTCCCTCCACACCTTCCGCACACCCGCCCCTCTCGCCACGGCCACAGCCTGCCCGGGCCGTGGCGAGAGGGGCGGGTCCCTACCCCGGGCGCCAGCTTGCGGGGCCCCGGCCCTTCCGTCCCCCGGTGTCGATGGGCCGAAAACCGGACTATCTGACGGGTTTTCGGCCCATCGACATCAGGGTGTGGCGAGGGCGTTGGCCAGTTGGCGGCGGGAGCGGATCTCCAGCTTGCGGTAGGCGTTCGAGAGGTGGACCTCGACCGTCTTCGGGGTGACGAAGAGCTGTTGGGCGACCTCGCGGTTGGTCATGCCGTCGGCGGCGAGGCGGGCGACGCGTTCCTCGCTCGGGGTGAGCGCGGCGACGCCGGAGAGCGCCGTGCGGCGCGGGCGCGCCCCCGCGGCCGCCAGCTCGCCGCGGGCCTCGGCGCCGACCCGTCCCGCCCCGCAGACCGCCGCCAGCTCGACCGCTTGCTGAAGCGGCTCACGCGCCTCGCTCGGTCGCCGCACCGCGCGCAACGCGCGGCCGAGGGCAGTCAGGGCCTTGGCCCGCTCAAGCCGCGCGGTCGATCCCTCCAGCAGCGCCACCGCCTCTTCGAGGTGGGGGAGGGCGTCCTCGCCCTCGCTTGCCGTCGCCAGCGCCCGCAGCGCCGGCCCGACCGTCCCCGGCGCACCCCAGCGCCGCGCCAGCGCCAGGTTCTCCTCGGCCAGCTCCAGCGCCTCGGCGCGCCGGCCGAGCCGCGCCAGCGCCTCGACCTTGTGCTCGCGCCAAGGGTTGTAGGCCGGGTTCAACACGCGGGCGTGGCGCGCGGCGTGGGCGTCGGCCAGCTCGATCAGCCGCTCCGGCGCGGTGCCGTCGGCCGCCGCCAGCGCCAGCCTGCCGTTGTCGAAGTAACGGGTGCCGTCGGCGTCGTCGTCGGGCGCGTTCTCCGCCACCGCCGCGAGCGTCGCCCGCGCCGCGTCGAGGTCCCCGCGCTCGAGCTGGGCAAGGGAGCGGAACCCGGCCAGGTAGAGCCCGGCGCCGGCGCCGAAGCTCCAGGCGTTGAACTCCTGGCGCGCCTGGACGAGCAGCGATTCGGCCTCCTCCAGGTCGCCGCTCCGCAGGAGCGCCGCGCCGTGCCACATGTGCAGGCCGGAGATCGCGAAGAGCGAGCCGTGCCGGTGGGCGTTGGCGAGCGCCTCGTCGACCGCCGCGGTCACCTCGGGACGGTCGGCCCAGGCGAGCACCGTGATCGGCCCGATGCCGAGGAAGCCCGGATCGGCGCCGAGCAGCGCCCCGCCCGCCAGCGCCGCCAGGGCGAGGCCCGCGCAGTCCGCCGCCGACCCGTCGAGCTGCGACCAGACGACGGCGGCGATCGCCATCGCCATCCTCGCCCCCGGGCCGTCGCCGAAGGCCGGGTCGCGGAAGCGCTCCAGCCGCGTCGCCTCCGCCGGGTCGAGGATGCCGAACAGGACCAGCCCCACCTCGAAGGCTTCGATCCCGGTCCGCACGTCCTCCAGCTCCGCGGGCAGTTCGTCGCGGAAGCGGCGGGCGAGGGCGAGCGCCTCGGCCGGGGTCTCGGTGAAGACGGACAGCCGCAGCAGCACGTGGGCGACGACCGCGCGCATCGCCGGGTCCTCGGTCGCCGCGTAGACCGCCCGCAGGTGCCGCGCCGCCACCGGCCCCTCGGTCAGCGACTCGGCGAGGCCCAGTTCGCGCAGCACGTCGACCCGCACCGCCGGCGCCGGCGGCTCCTCGCGGGCGCGCCGCAGGTAGGCCATGGCGCTGTCGACCGCCCCTTTGCGGGCGGCCGAGCGGCCCGCCTCGCGCAGCGTCTCGACCACCTCGGGGTCGCCCGCCGGCGCCGTCGCCAGCAGGTGCGTGGCGATCTCCTCGTGGCTTGCCCCGCGCGCCCGCAGGAGCGCCGCGGCCCGGGCGTGGGCGAGCTGGCGCTCCCCCGGGGACCCCTCGCGGTAGACGACCTCGAGCACCAGCGGGTGGACGAAGCCGAGCGGCGCCTCGCGGCGCAGGATCTCCACCCGCGCGAGCTCGCCGGTGGCGCGCGCGACGGTCCCCTCGTCGAGCCCGGTGAGCGCCGCGATGTCGGCGACCGAGGCGCCCTCGGCAAGCACCGCCGCCGCCTTCGCCACCTCGATCTCCGCCGGCGCCAGGCGGGAGAGGCGGAACATCACGCTGCGCGAGACGGCGCTCGGCCCCATCGCCTTCACCGCGCCGACGTTGGCGGCGCTCGGGGCGACGCCTTCGCCGAGCAGCATGCCGAGGAGCTCGCGCAGGAGCAGCGGGTTGCCGCCGGTCGCCTCGTGGCAGGCGGCGACGAAGGCGGGCGCGGCGTCCGGTCCGAGCAGCGCGGCGACCCCGTCGACGCTCAGCGGCTGCGGGCGCACCGAGGCCGTCAGCGGGTCGCGGGCGATCTCGCCGAGCAGCACCGGGTCGGTCCCTGGCTCGGAGCTCCGCAGCGTGGCGCCGAGGAGCAGCGGCGCGCCCTCCAGCCGCGGGGTCAGGTAGGCGAGGAAGCGCAGGGACGGGCGGTCGCACCAGTGCAGGTCGTCGACCGCCAGCACCAGGGGCCGCTCGGCGCCGACGTTCAGCGCCGTCCAGTAGAGGCCGTGGAGGACGGCGAAGGTCGCGCCCTCGTCGGCCTCGCCGGCGAAGACCGCGCGGGCCGGGGCGGCGGCGCCCGCGAAGGCGACCTCGCGGCCGACCTCGGCAAGCACCGGTTCGAACAGCTGGCGGACGACCCCGAAGGGGAACTCGCGCTCGAGCTCGGAGCCGCGCGCGGTCAGGGCGCGGATGCCGCGCGCGGCGGCGCCGTCGCGCAGTGCGCCCAGCAGGCGGCTCTTGCCGATCCCGGCGGGACCCTCGATCAGCGCCGCCCGCGAGCGGCCGTCGACGAGACCATCGAGGAGTTCGGCGAGGGCGCCCAGATCGTCCTCGCGCTCGACCAGGTCCATCAGCTATCCGATAGTCGTCCTCTCGACATCACCACCACGCGCGACGAATATCTCACTGACGAGGCGCGGTGGGAAGAGGCCCTGGGCGGCGACGCCCGGATCGGCCTCGAGGCGGGCCGCCAGCGCCGCCGGGTCGTCGAGGCCGGGGCCGCGGTAATCGGCGATCAGGCCGCCGTCGGGGCTGGGCGGGGAGCCCGGGCGCGGCGCGACGTCCTCGCCGAGCCGGGCGAGCGTGGAGGAGAGGCCGAAGGTGAAGAGCTCCAGCGGCACCGGGCCGCGCAGCGCGTCCACCGGCTTGGTCGAGTCGGCGATGACGACGAAGCGCTCCGCCGCCGCGGCGACGATCTTCTCGCGCAGGTGGGCGCCGCCGCCGCCCTTGATCAGCCAGCCGTCGGGGGTCACCTCGTCGGTGCCGTCGATCGCGAGGTCGAGCCGCTGGAGGGTGTTGAACTCCTCGACCGGGATGCCGAGCGAGCGCGCCTGTGCCTCGGTCGCGGGCGAGGTCGCCACGCAGCGCAGATCGGTCAGGCCGCGCCGGGCGAGCGCCGGGAGCAGGTGGGCGACCGTCGACCCCGTCCCCAGGCCCACCGTCATGCCGCTCTCGACCAGCTCCGCGGCCGCTTCGGCGGCGAGTCGCTTCTCGTCGTCAAGGGTCACGTGATCGCGACTCTATTCGGCTACCCTCAACGGTTGCATCCACCGCCACTGATCAGGAGCGAACCAGCCAAAATGACCGTCACGCCCACGCAGGACTACAAGGTCGCCGACCTCGGCCTCGCCGACTTCGGCCGCAAGGAGATCTCCCTCGCCGAGGTCGAGATGCCTGGCCTGATGCAGACGCGGGAGGAGTTCGGGGCGCGGAAACCGCTGGCGGGCGCGCGGATCACGGGCTCGCTCCACATGACGGTCCAGACCGCGGTGCTGATCGAGACGCTGGTCGCGCTCGGCGCCGAGGTGCGCTGGGCGAGCTGCAACATCTTCTCGACCCAGGACCACGCGGCGGCGGCGATCGCGGCGGCCGGGATCCCGGTCTACGCCTGGAAGGGCGAGACGCTGGAGGAGTACTGGTGGTGCACCGAGCAGGCGCTGACCTGGCCGGGCGAGGACGGGCCGAACATGATCCTCGACGACGGCGGCGACGCGACGCTGCTGATCCACAAAGGCGTCGAGTACGAGGCGGCGGGCGCGGTGCCCTCGCCTGACACGGCGGACTCGGAGGAGTTCCGGATCGTGCTGGAGACGCTGACCCGCTCGCTGGAAGGCGACGCGACCAAGTGGACCCGCGCGGCGGCCCAGATCAAGGGCGTCACCGAGGAGACGACGACCGGCGTCCACCGGCTCTACCAGCTGGCCGAGGCGGGCGGGCTGCTCTTCCCGGCGATCAACGTCAACGACTCGGTCACCAAGTCGAAGTTCGACAACCTCTACGGCTGCCGCCACTCGCTGATCGACGGGATCAACCGCGGCACCGACGTGATGATCGGCGGCAAGGTCGCGGTCGTCTGCGGTTATGGCGATGTGGGCAAGGGCTGCGCGTCCTCGCTGCGGGGCCAGGGCGCGCGGGTGATCGTCACCGAGATCGACCCGATCTGCGCCCTGCAGGCCTCGATGGAGGGCTACGAGGTGCGGCGGCTCGACGACGTCGTCGACTCGGCCGACATCTTCGTCACCGCGACCGGCAACAAGGACATCATCACCGTCGACCACATGGCGAAGATGAAGCACAACGCGATCGTCGGCAACATCGGCCACTTCGACAACGAGATCGAGATGGCCGCCCTCGAAGCGAGTGACGCGGAGCGCACCAACATCAAGCCGCAGGTCGACGAGTGGAAGTTCCCCGACGGCCACGCGATCATCGTCCTCTCCGAAGGCCGCCTGCTGAACCTCGGCAACGCGACGGGCCACCCGTCCTTCGTCATGTCGAACTCCTTCACCAACCAGGTGATCGCCCAGATGGAGCTCTTCACCCGGCCCGACGAGTTCGCCGCCAAGGAGGTCTACATCCTCCCCAAGCACCTCGACGAGAAGGTCGCCCGCCTCCACCTCGCCTCCCTCGGCGTCGACTTGACCGAGCTGACCCCGGAGCAGTCGAGCTACCTCGGCGTCCCCGTCGACGGCCCCTACAAGCCCGACCACTACCGCTACTAGGCCCACGCCCCTCCCCGGTCGACGGGCCGAAAACCGGACATATGGGCAGGTTTTCGGCCCGTCGACCGAGCCGGCGCACAGATGTGTGACGGGCCCGGCCTATAGTCGGCGCGGTGGACGCGCGGATCTGGGTCTCGGCGGGTGGCGCGGCGCCGCGGTCGGTGCCGTTGGCGGCGGAGCGGACCGTCGTGGGACGCTCGCCGGAGGCGGATCTGACGCTGGAGGACGACGCGGTCTCCTGGAACCACCTGGAGATCGAGCGGCGGGGGCAGGTGCTGATGGCGACCGACCTCGACAGCCGCAACGGGACGGCGCTGAACGGTGAGCCGCTGGACCGGCCGCGGCGGTTGCGCGACG
>Ga0209916_1001513_pt1 | contig 19015 bp, 17 predicted proteins | sample ThiBio_1000_plan_FD_183956 | JGI IMG/M metagenome (GOLD analysis project Ga0209916, IMG submission 183956) | Wastewater bioreactor microbial communities from Cape Town, South Africa - Thiocy_solids_2 (SPAdes) | ecosystem: Engineered > Bioreactor > Thiocyanate-remediating > Anaerobic-Aerobic ... | reverse complement strand
CGTCGTAGACGCCCGGCGCGTGCAGCGTGTCGCGCAGGCCCTGCTGGATCGCCGGGTCGTGCTCGAACACCGCCAGCATGTCGGCGTTCTTGTTGCCCAGCAGGAACTCCACCGTGCGGTACTGCGCACTCTGGAAGCCCGACGACGGCCCCAGCGCATCGCGGAAGGCGAGGTACTCGTGCGGCGTCATCGTCTCCAGCACCGCCCATTGCTCGAACAGCTGGCGCTGGATCTGCTTCACCCGCGCCAGCACCTTCAGCGCCTGGTCGGCATGGTCCTCGCGCAGCAGGACCAGCGCGGCGCGCAGCTCGTGGATCAGGAGCTTCAGCCACAGCTCGGCCACGTGGTGCTGCACGATGAACAGCAGCTCGTCGTGGTAAGGCGGATCGGACACCGGCCGCTGCGCGGACAGCAGCGTCTCCAGCTGCAGATAGCTCGCATAGGTCATGCGCCCGGAAAGGTCGCGCTCGATGCCTGCCTCGAGCTCGCGCTGGTTGTCCGTCATGGTGCTCCCCGCACGGTGAAAACGCCGATGGTAATGGCTGCGCGTCAGGCGGGTCCTGATCCGGGACAAGCGCCCGCCATGCTGCCCGCCCGCGTGCGCGACGGACGCCTGATCCAGGGCAGGGCCGATACGCCCGCTCGCCGCTACCGTGGCCCGGCCAGCGGCCTGCCCGTACGCCTACGCATGCTGCGCTGTACCTTGCAGCGCAACATCCCCGCCTGCTATCAAGCGCGGTCTTGTGCGGTCGTTTGTGCCCCATGCGTCGGGACGAGGCCACCGCCAGCCACCTTCTTCTCCCACCCCCGGAGCGAGTCGTGACCATCGCCGCCAAGTTTGAAATCGAATACCTGCAGTACCTCGACGCCGAGGGCAAGCAGGTACGCAAGGACCTGCCCGAGTTCGCCAAGGATCTCGACCACATGGTCGAGCTGTACAAGCTGATGCTGTCCACCCGCGTGTTCGACGCCAAGTCGATCGCGCTGCAGCGCACCGGCAAGCTCGGCACCTACGCCAGCTGCCTCGGCCACGAAGCCGCGCACGTGGGCATCGGCAGCGCGATGAAGCCCGAGGACGTGCTGGCGCCGAGCTACCGCGAATACGGCGCGCAGCTGTACCGCGGCGTGCAGCCGCGCGAGGTGTACATGTACTGGGGCGGCGACGAGCGCGGCAACGACTACCAGAAGGAACCGGCGCGCCACGACTTCGCCTGGAGCGTGCCGATCGCCACCCAGTGCCTGCACGCGGCCGGCTCCGCGCTGGCGTTCAAGATCCGCGGCGAGAAGCGCGTGGCGGTGGCCACCATCGGCGACGGCGGCTCCTCCAAGGGCGACTTCTACGGCGCCATCAACATGGCCGGCGCACGCGAGCTGCCGCTGGTGATCGCCATCGTCAACAACCAGTGGGCGATCTCGGTGCCGCGCAAGATCCAGTCCGGCGCGCAGACGCTGGCGCAGAAAGGCATCGCCGCGGGCCTCTACTCGATCCAGGTGGACGGCAACGACATCATCGCCGTGCGCAAGGCGATGGAGGATGCGCTGGAGCGCGCGCGCAGCGGCCAGGGCGGCAGCGTGCTGGAACTGGTCACCTACCGTCTGGGCGACCACACCACCGCCGACGACGCACGCCGCTACCGCGGCAAGGACGAGGTCGACGAAGCCTGGGCCAAGGAGCCGATGAAGCGCCTGCGCAACTGGCTGGTGGCCAAGAAGGTGTGGGACGACGCGAAGGAAGAGGCCTGGAAGGCCGAATGCGACGACTGGATGGACAACGAGGTGAATGCCTACCTCGAAACGAAGACCCAGCCGGTCACGGCGATGTTCGACTACACCTTCGCCGAATTGCCCGCCGACCTCGCCAAGCAGCGCGACGCCGTCCTCGCGAACGAAAACAAGGCCCACTAAGTCATGGCACAGATCACTCTCATCGAAGCAGTCACCCAGGCGCTCGCCTACGAGATGAAGCACGACGACTCGGTCGTGGTGCTGGGCGAGGACGTGGGCGTCAACGGCGGCGTGTTTCGCGCCACCCAGGGCCTGCAGGAAAAATTCGGCGAATGGCGCGTGATCGACACGCCGCTGGACGAAATGACCATCGCCGGCGTCACCGTCGGCATGGCCGTGCAGGGCATGAAGCCGGTGGCCGAGGCGCAGTTCGAGGGCTTCATCTACCCGATGATGGAACACATCGCCTGCCATGCCGCGCGCATGCGCAACCGCACCCGCGGTCGCCTCACCGTGCCGGCGGTGTGGCGCGCGCCGTGGGGCGGCGGCATCCGCGCGCCGGAACACCACTCCGAGGCGAACGAGCACCTGTTCACCAACATTCCCGGCCTGCGCGTGGTGCTGCCCTCCTCGCCGGCGCGCGCCTACGGCCTGCTGCTGGCGGCGATCCGCGATCCCGACCCGGTGATCTTCTTCGAGCCCAAGCGCATCTACCGCCAGTACAAGGAAGAGGTGCCCGACGACGGCGAGGCACTGCCGCTGGACGTGTGCTTCGTGCTGCGCGACGGCACCGACGTCACCATCGTCAGCTGGGGCGCGCAGGTGAAGGAAGCGCTGGAGGCGGCCGACGCGCTGGCCGCCGAAGGCATCAGCGCCGAGGTGATCGACGTGGCCACGCTGACTCCGCTGGACTTCGACACCATTGCCGAGTCGGTGGCCAAGACCGGCCGCTGCGTGATCGTGCACGAAGCGCCGAAGACCGCCGGCTTCGGCGCCGAGATCGCCGCCCGCGTGGCCGAGGAATGCCTGTACGACCTGCTCGCCCCGGTCGAGCGCGTCACCGGCCCGGACACCCACATCCCGCTGTTCCGTCTGGAAATGAAATACCTGCCGAGCGCGGAACGCGTCGTCGACACCGCGAAGCGCACGTTGGCGGCGTCATAATCAGCGCCAGAATGCCGCGTAGGGCGGGCACTGCCCGCCGCACGACCGCAGGCAACGCAAGACCTGAGCAAAAAGCCGGCGGGCGGTGCCCGCCCTACAACACGGATCCGATCCCATGGCTGACATCAAGACGTTCTACCTCCCCGACCTCGGCGAAGGCCTGCCCGACGCGACCGTGGTCGAGTGGCACGTGAAGGCTGGCGACAGCATCAAGCTCGACGCGCCGCTGTGCTCGATGGAAACCGCCAAGGCAGTGGTCGACGTGCCCTCGCCGTACACCGGCAAGGTGGTCAAGCTGCATGGCGCGCCCGGCGACGTCATCGAGACCGGCGCCGCGCTGGCCGACTTCGAACCCGACCCGAACGCCAAGCAGCGCGCCGAGGCCGAGGCCACCGGCCATCACCACGGCCCGAAGAAGGGCGTCGGCAGCCCCGCACCGGAGGACGGCCACAAGGTGGTGGCCTCCGACGAAGGCGGCGAGGTCGAGACCGGCGGCAAGGACCGCGAAGACGAAGGCACCGTGGTCGGCGCCATGGTCAGCGGCAACACCGTGCACGTCGAGCAGGCCGCCAGCATCGGCGGCGTCAAGGCGGTGCCGGCGGTGCGCGCGCTGGCGAAGAAGCTCAAGGTCGACCTGACCCGCGTGCGCCCCAGCGGCGCCGACGGCGTCGTGACGATGAAGGACGTCAAGGACGCCGCCGCGAACGGTTCGGCCGCACTCGGTGCCGCGCCGGCACGCGCGGTCCCCGCCTCGGCCGGCCGTCACCTGGCGCCGGAACTGCCGCAACCGGAGCCGCAGCGCGGTCCCGTTTCGCTGGCCGGCAAGCCGGTGCGCACCGCGCCGCCGAGCATGCAGGCCAGCGGCCAGCCCGAACAGCTCAAGGGCGTGCGTCGCAACATGGCCCGCGTGATGGCCGACGCCCACGCGCAGGTGGTGCCGACCACGCTGGTCGACGACGCCGACCTGCACGCCTGGATCGGCAAGCAGGACATCACCGCGCGCCTGATCCGCGCGATCGTGGCCGCGTGCAAGACGGTGCCGGCGCTGAACGCCTGGTTCGACGGCAAGAACCTCACCCGCACGCTGCACCCGCAGGTGGACATCGGCATCGCGGTGGACACCGACGACGGCCTGTTCGTGCCGGCGCTGCGCAACGCCGACGTGCTCGACGCCGCCGGCATCCGCGCCGCGATCAAGCGCCTGCGCACGCAGGTCGAGGACCGCACCATCCCGGCTTCGGAACTGTCCGGCTACACGATCAGCCTGTCCAACTTCGGCATGTTCGCCGGCCGCTACGCCACGCCCGTGGTGGTGCCGCCGACCGTCGCCATCATCGGTGCCGGCAAGCTCAGCCACGACGTGGTCGCCGTGATGGGCGGCATCGAGGTGCATCGGCGCATGCCGATCAGCCTGACCTTCGACCACCGCGCCGCCACCGGCGGCGAAGCGGCGCGCTTCCTCAAGGCGCTGCTGGACGATCTGTCGCTGCCGAACTGAACGTCTCCACGATCATGCGTCGAACGAACGGGCGCGCATGCGCCCGTTCCTTTTTCCGCTCCCGCAGGAGCCCGCTGGCGGGCGATGCTTTGGCTTTGGCTTTTGCTTCAAACATCAGAGCAAAAGCATCGCCCGCCAACGGGCTCCTGCAAGACATCGATCGACAATCGCGCGCATCCGGCAGCACGACGCAGCACGACTACGCAGTCGCCGCCGGCCACGGTCACTGCCGCCGGTTCGCGGCGATCGTCGAGGGCAGCTCGCGCCAGGTCAGGTATACACGCAGGTCGAACTCCAGCTGGTGATAGTCCGGCAGCATGTACGTGCACAGCTGGTAGAACGCCTTGTTGTGGTCCAGCTCCTTCAGGTGCGCCAGTTCGTGCACCACGATCATCTGCAGGAACTGCGGCGCGGCAGCCTTGAACAGGCTGGCCACGCGGATCTCCTTCTTCGCCTTGAGCCGGCCGCCCTGCATGCGCGAGATCGCGGTATGCAGGCCCAGCGCGCGCTGCACCACGTCGAGCTTGGCGTCGTACAGCACCTTGTCGATGGCCGGTGCGTTCCTCAGGTGCTGCTGCTTGAGCGACGCCACGTAGGCGTACAGCGCCTTGTCGCTCTGCACCTCGTGGCGATCCGGATAACGCTGCGCCAGATGCTCGCCCAGGCGTCCCCGCGCGATCAGCTCGCGCACCTTGTCCTGCAGCGCGGCGGGGTAGGCCTGGAGATACTTGAGCTGAACCATGCGGGTATTCTCGCACCGCGTCCCCGCGCGCGTACCGATCACCCACGGAGATACCCATGCACCACAGCCGACTCAGCACCATCGTCATCGACTGCCAGGTCGACGAGCTTGCACCCGCCGCCGATTTCTGGAGCCAGGCGCTGGGCAGGCCGATCGCCAGCGTGGACCAGGACGGCGACGGCAAGTACGCGGAACTGCAGACCGCCGCGGACGAGCCGATCATCCTGCTGCAGAAGGTGGATCACTCCAGCCGCGTGCACCTGGACATCGAGACCGACGACCTCGACGCCGAGGTGGCGCGGCTGGAGCGCCTCGGCGCGCGCCGCATCGCGTTCGTACGCGGGCGCTGGTGGGTGCTGGAGGCGCCCAGCGGGCACCGCTTCTGCGTGGTGCAGCCGCAACGCAAGACGTTCGGGCCGCACCTCAACCGCTGGGGCTGACGCACCGCCGCCGGCGGGCGGCGTGCATCGGGCACGTCAGCCCAGCCACCAGCCCAGCCAGGTGGCCGCCAGCACGATGGCCAGACCCAGCAGCACCGGTCGCGCAAAGTCGCGGTCGCCGTTGGCGCGGGCGATCACCGCCTTGGACAGGCTGTTGCTGCTCAGCGCCATCAGGATCGGCAGCGCGGTGGCCGCCGGTTCGACCCTGCCCGCCGCGGCCAGTGCCGCCACCGATACCGCCGGCGCATGGGTGTCGGCGAAGCCGGCGATGCCGGTGGCAATAGCCAGCCCGCGATCGCCCAGCCACACGCGCATCGCGGCGGAGACCAGCAGCACCACGGCGATCATCAGGCCCAGCCACAGCGACGCCCTGACGCTGAAAACGACGCTGCCCTGCACCGGATCCGGCGTGCTCAGGCGCAGACCCCGCCACGTCCACAACGCACCATAGGCTGCCGCGGTCAGCCCGCCGCAGACCAGCGGCACGGTGAGCGCGCGCAGCGTCGCCAGGTCGGTGACCGCCAGCACCGCCGCCATCTGCACGAAGGTGGCCACGGTCGACAGCACCGCCGCCGCGATCGCCGACCGCCGCCGCGCCGGCTGCTCGCGCGCCTGCGTACCCATCACGCCAATGGTGGCCACGCTGGAGACGAAGCCGGAGAGCAGCCCGGCCAGCGGCAGGCCGACACGGCTGCCCAGCAGCCGCAGCAGCGCATGGGCGGCCGCCCCGATCGACATGATCAGTATCACGATCAGCCACACCGCCCGCGGGTTGATCGCGTCGAACGGCCCGAGCGGGCGATCGGGCACCAGCGGCAGCACCAGCAGCGTGGCGGCCGCCAGCACCAGCAGGTTGTTGAGTTCCTCCGCGGTCAGCACGCCGCGCACGAAGTGATGCATGGGCTCGCGCGCGGCCAGCAGGATGGTCAGCGCCACCGCCAGAGCGGCCGCCAGCGGCGGCTGGCGGATGGCCATGGCGCCCAGCAGCAGGCACAGCAACAGGCTGACCTCGGTGGTCAGGCCGCGGTCGCTGCCGGCATCGCGCGCATAGGCGATCGCCAGCAGCGCCGCCACCGCCGCCAACGCCAGCAGCAGGGTCGCGGTGCCGAAGCTCGCGCCGACCGCGCCCAGCAGCGCGGCCACGGCGAAGGTGCGGATACCGGCCACCGCATCGCCGTCGCCGCCCTTGCGCCGTTCGCGTTCGGCGCCGACCAGCAGGCCGATGCCCAGCGCCACCGCAAAACCGGTCCAGGAAAAGTCGACGCCCATGAAGCCACACCGTGACGAGCCGCGGCCGCATGCCGGCCTCGGCGCGATCATGCCGGAGCCCCCGCGGAAAGTCGCGCGGGCGCGGCAACCCGTGCAGGCACCGACCGGCGCGATGGCGCCCTGCGGCCGCGGCCGGAACCGGCTAGATGTCGAAGCGGTAACTCAGCTTCACCAGCAGCTGCTCGTCGTCGCGCAGCGCGAGGCTGCGGCCGAACAGGTCGCCGGCGTCGCGCGTCTGCTCGTCCATGGCGTAGCCGCCGCGGCCGTAGACCACGTACAGGTACGACAGCGGCGCCAGCTCGTAGCGGTAGCGGATCTGCAGGCCGAGGTTGCGCACGGCAAAGTCGTCGACCGGATCGTTGCTCGCGGCGGCGCGGCCATTGGCCTGCACGCGGTAGCCGCCGCGCACCCGCGCGGCCAGCCCGATTGTCTGCAGCCGCACGCGCAGTTCCTGGTGGCTGTCGATGCTCCAGTCGAAGCCGGCGTCGAGCTGCAGCGTGCGCTCGTCGTAGCGGCCGATAAGGTTGTCGTGCTGCCATACCAGCCAGTCCGGCAGGTGTTCGTAGTACGGACCGGCGTAGACGCTGAACGCGTCGCTGACGAAATAGGTCGGGATGAACTTGACGTCGTAGCCGAGCTGGCGGTTGCCGCCGAGTCCGCCGCTGACGACCTCCGCGTCCAGCTTGAACGCCCAGTCGCCGTGGCGCGGGCTGATCCGTTCGTAGACCAGGTCCAGCGACGGCGGCAGGAACAGCGCGCCGTTGCCGCGGGTGAGCAGGTCGTCCCAGCCCGCGCTGTTGACGTTGAGCTGCACCACTTCGGTGGCGCCGTTGCGCAGGTTGCTGTGGCGGCTGACGCGCAGCTGGCGGCGCAGGCGCAGGCCGTGGTCGTTGTCGAGGGCGTCGATGCGGAAGCGCCACTCGTGCGAGCTGTAGGCGGAACCGGCCGGCAGCGCGGTATTGCGCTTGCGCACTTCCCAGTGGCCGTAGTTGAAGTTGTTGCGTTCCAGGTAACCGAAGTCGTTGACCTGCAGCTGGTCGCCGAAATGCATGCCCAGCCACTGCTGGCGCCAGCCGTCGCCCATCTCGTAATCGGCGATCAGGGTGCCGCCGCTGTCGCGCGTATGCGTGCCCGACTGCAGGATGTCGCTGCCGACCACGTTGGTGGCGATGGTCAGCTGCGGCGTCGGCCGCCAGTGGTGATCCACGCCGAGCACGCTGGCTTCGCGATCCAGCCACGGGCGATCGACCCGGGTCAGCAGCATGCCCAGGCTCTGCTCGCCGAAATCGTGGGTCACCCGCGCGGCGCCGAAGAAGCGCCCCGCCTCGCCGCCCTCGTCGGCGGCCAGCACGCCGTAGCTGGTGGTGCCGAAGCTGCCGTTGAGCTTCACCGCCGCGTCGATGTCCGCCGCGCCGTGGCCGTCATCGGACGGCCCGCCGACGCGCCGCGTATAGACCAGCTGGCTGTAGTCGTCGAGCAGGCTGAAGTCGAAGATGCCCTGGTTCTCGGTGAAGAACGGCCGCTTGTCGCGCACATAGGTCTCGGTGGCGCTGAAGTTGACCACCAGGTCGTCGCTCTCGACCTGGCCGAAATCCGGGTTCAGCGCGGCGGTCAGCTGGAACTGGCCGTTCGGCTTCCACAGCAGGTCGGCGCCTTGCTGGAAGTGGCTGCGGCCGTGCACGTTGTCGTACAGGCCGGACACGTACGGCGTCACCGCCAGCAGCGACTGGCCGTACTGCGGCACCTCGACCCGGCTGAACTCGGACAGGAAGCGCGGCAGCGTGAAACTGGCCGCAGGCCAAGACGCGCGCTCACCGGTCGAGCCGGTCACGCGGTCGAGATAGATGCCGAGCGTGCGTTTGCCGTCGCGCGCCGCGTGCATCGGCGCGATGTACCAAGGGATGAGGATTTCCACGGTCCAGCCTTCGGCATCCTCGCTCACCGCGTGGCGCCAGTTGCCGTCCCAATCCTTGTTGAACTGGTTTTCGTTGGTGACCACGGCATCGTTGACGCCGCCGGTCGAACTGACCACGAAGTCGTAGCCGGTGCGGCCGTCGCCGTTGAAGTCGACCATCACGTTGACGCGGTCGACCTGGTCCTCGAAGTCGCGCTGCACGCGCTGGTGCGTGCGCGGCACGCCGGGCGGCTGCTCGCAGCGGAACGCCACCGCCAGGCCTTTCGGGGTGGCCAGGATCCATGCTTCGGTCGGCAGCGAGCCCGACTTGCCGGTAAGCGGCTGGGTCTGGCGAAAATCGGTGACGTGTTGTGCGCCCTGCCACTCGGTGGCACCGAGGTGGCCGTCGATGTCGACGGCCAATGCCGGTGTCGACAGTGCGGCCAGGGTAACGAACAGCAGGCATGCCAGGCGCATGTTGAAAGATTTCCACGGGGAGGTGGCGCGCAGGGGCGCCGTGGAGGCAATGGATGGCCATGCCGGGTGACGCACAGCTTGCCGCCTGCGCGCGGCCGCTTCGACCGCCACAAGTCACGCCGTGACGGATGACCGGCGCCCCGCCCCGAACGTGCGCCACCCGCTCAGCGGTGCCGACGGCGTCCCCATAGCAGGTGACGCAGCAGCATCGCCACCACGACGACGGCGGCGAACGCGCCATAGCCGTACAACGCCGGCAGCACCTGCTGCCAGATCGCTCCGCTGGCGCGGCCGAAGCCGTCGACGGTGGGCAGTTCGACGGTGTCGAAGCCGAGCATCGCGCACTGCACCGCGGCGATCAGCGCCAGCAGCAGCACGGCGGCATCGAAGACGCGCCGGCCGGCCGTGCGCGGCAGGCCTTTCGGGTACGCCCAGTAGCCCCAGCACAGGATCAGCAGCAGGGGCGCAAGCAGCAGGATGGCGAGATAACGCATTGGTCGATCACCCGGGGAATGTGGCGCCGCGCCTCAGGCCTGCGCGGCGAGTTGGTCCAGCGCCGCGCGCAGCTGCGCCAGCGCTTCGTCGCGCGCCTGCTCGTCGCGGTAGTCGGGGGTGCTGGCGACCGCCTCGCCGTCCAGTTCCAGGCTCATGCCCTGCGCCTGGAGCTGCAGCACGGCCGCCGCCGCGCCCAGGCTCCTGAGCCGCTTCTGCAGCGCGCCGGCGGCCTTCGGATCGGCGAACGGCCTGGACAGCAGCAGCTCCTCGCCATCGGCGGAGAACAGCCGGAAACGGAAGCGGCCGTCGTCATCGCGGAAGCTGGCGAAGCGCGGCGAGCGCTCGTGCTTCGGCGCGGCCTTGGCGCGGGCGACCGGCGCGGTGGTCATCGCGCGCAGGCCCAGCACCTCGCGCAGCGCGGCCAGCTTCGGCGTGGCGATCGCGCGCGCCTTCTGCGCGCCCTGGCGCAAGATTGCCTCGATCGCGGCCGGATCGGCCATCAGTGCCTCGTAGCGCTCGCGCATCGGCGCCACGTCGGCCTCGATGCGCTCGTACAACGCCTCCTTCGCCTCGCCCCAGCCGATGCCGCCCAGCAACGCCTTGCGGAACGCCGCGGTCTCGGCCTCGCCGGCGAACGCGCGGAAGATGGTGAACAGCGCCGAGTTGTCCGGATCCTTCGGCTCGCCCGGTGCGCGCGAGTCGGTGACGATGCGCATGATCGCCTCGCGCAGCTGCTTCGCGCCGCCAGCGAACAGCGGGATGGTGTTGTCGTAGCTCTTCGACATCTTGCGACCGTCCAGGCCCGGCAAGGTGGCCACCTGCTCCTCGATCAACGCTTCCGGCAGCACGAAGAACTCGTGGTCGTGCAGGTGGTTGAAGCGCTGGCCGAGGTCGCGCGCCATCTCGATGTGCTGGATCTGGTCGCGCCCCACCGGCACCTGGTTGGCGTCGAACGCCAGGATGTCGGCCGCCATCAGCACCGGATACATGTACAGCCCGGCGGTGATGCCGGCGTCGGCGTCCTCGCCCGCCGCGGCGTTCTTGTCCACCGCGGCCTTGTACGCATGCGCGCGGTTGAGCATGCCCTTCGAGGCGATGCAGGTGAGGAACCAGGTCAGCTCGGGGATTTCCGGGATGTCCGACTGGCGGTAGAAGGTGACCCGTTGCGGGTCCAGCCCGGCGGCCAGCCAGCTGGCGGCGATCTCCAGCCGCGAGCGTTCGATGCGTGCGGCGTCGTCGCTCTTGATCAGCGCGTGGTAGTCGGCGAGGAAAAAGAACGCGTCCACATCGTCGCGCCGGCTGGCCTCGATCGCCGGGCGAATCGCGCCCACGTAGTTGCCCAGATGCGGGGTGCCGGTGGTGGTGATACCGGTGAGGACTCGGGTGTTCATGCTGCGCCGCGCAAGGAAAAGCGCAGTCTACGACATCCCGCCAGACAGCTCGACCGGCCGGGCGGCTGCGCTTGCCGAAGCCCGGCGCAACACCAGCCGCGGGTGCGACTCGCGCCTCAGCGGATCAGCGTGGACTTGCCGAACAGCGACTCGACCAGGTCCACCGCCAGCTTCGCCGTCTGGTTGCGCTTGTCGAAAGCCGGGTTCAGCTCGACGATGTCGAGCGAGGCCATGCGGCCGGTGTCGGCGATCATCTCCATGCACAGCTGCGCCTCGCGGTAACTCGGGCCGCCGCGCACGGTGGTGCCCACGCCCGGCGCAATGCTGGGGTCGAGGAAGTCGACGTCGAAGCTGACGTGCAGGTGGGTGTTCTCGTCGATGCCCGCCAGCGCTTCCTCCATCACGCGCTTCATGCCGATCTCGTCGATGTGGCGCATGTCGTGCACCCGCATGTTCGCCTCGCGCACCAGCTGTTTCTCGCCCTCGTCCACCGAACGGATGCCGATGTAGCGGAACACCTCCGGCGGGGTCGCCGGCACACTGCCGCCCAGGTCGATCAGCCCGGCCGGACCGACTCCGCACAAGCAGGCCACCGGCATGCCGTGGATGTTGCCGGTGGGGGTGGCCTGCGCGGTGTTGAAATCGGTATGCGCGTCCAGCCACAGCACGCGCAGGCGCTTGCCCTCGTCGTGGCAATGGCGCGCCACCGCCGAGATCGAGCCGATCGCCAGGCAGTGGTCGCCACCGAGCATGATCGGCAGGCGGCCGGCCTGCAGCTCCTGGTGAACAGCCGTATAGACGGCCGTATTCCAGGCCACCACCTCATCCAGATGACGATAGCCGTGCTCGGGCGGCAGCCACGGATTGAGCGGCCCCTGCAGGTTGCCACGGTCGATCACCTTCAATCCGCGCCGCCGCAGCTTCTCCGCCAGGTCGGCTACCCGCAGCGCTTCCGGCCCCATCGCGGCGCCGCGATGGCCGGCGCCGATGTCGGTCGGCACGCCGATCAGTGAAACGGTCTGTTTGCCCATGATCCGTGTTCGTCCGCCGTGCGTCGCGGCGGCCGCAAGGCCTGGGCCATCGCTCGCCGCCGAGGTCGGGACGGCCGCCGGCGAAAGGGACTGTCTGCCACTGTCCCGAACGAGTCACCGCCGTCCCTGTGAGAAGGATGCCCACGGCAGCAAGCGCCGCGGACGGGCCGGAGTTTACCGGAACGCAGCCGGCGACGGGCCGGACCGCGGCGCACGATCGCCGCGGCCGCATCCACTGCAGTGGCATCCACCCTTGCGAAACGGTGCGCCAGCCCAGCCGGCGCGGCCGATCAGTGGCATTCCGTCTGGCGACTTCGCGCCAGCTCGTCCTCGCGACGCGAACGCGCCCCCGGATTCCATGACACCAGGTCCCTGGCGCCCGGCGGCGGCGAAACAGCGGGTCCCGTATTGCGGACGACTTTCCCCAACTGCGTCCCTGCAAACAGCAACACTCCACGCCAGAAGGCGGAATGCGCGATAAGCGTTTGCATGTCATCACCCCGAGCTGCCCCTGCGCAGCCACGGCATCGATCCTAGCAAGCTTTTACGCCACGCGCATGTTCACCCGGGACAACCGGCCGTCACCGCCGGCAACGCAGCGCGAGCCAAGGCAGCATCTCGTCCGCCGGCGAGATCCTGCAGTAGCTCCCGTCCGACAACAGCGATGACGGTACACGGCGCGTCAGTGCCCGGGATGGCAACGGATCCGCGCCGTCAGGCCGCGGCGCGCTGCGGACTGACGCCTCCGGCGTAGTGCGCCAGGGCGATGGTGAATTCCGAGCAGGCCAGTTCGACACTGGCGGCGCAACCGGAACTGGCGTGTTCCTCGCGGGCCAGCCCACGCGCCAGCCGAATCGCGTGCGCGAAGAGCAGCTTGTCATACAGCACGGCCTCCCCGCTGCAGATGCACCACAAGCCGTGGCGGCTTTCCTTGATCGTCAGAACCATGCGCATCGCCGCACTCCCGGGGCCAGGGCCGCCGGAGTCCCACCCGTGCGCCCCCTGGCCGACGGATGATCGGTGACTCCGGTATGGGCTCAGTCTGCATGAGGTGGCGCGCCGCGTATGTCGGCGCGCACCTACGACCGGTGTACGCACCCGTCCCGGAAGGGAAACTCGGCCGACGTTTGGCTGCCCGGCTCAACCGGCCTGGCAAAGACTCTGTTGCTCGGGATGCGGTACCCAGCCATAACGGGCAAGGATGACCGGCTCCGAGTACTCGCCGCGGTCGACGTCCGCCGCCTGTGCATAGACCAGCACGCCGTCAAGTTGTCCAGCCAGCATCTCGCCGCGCGCACGTGCCAGCTGTTCCATGCCGTGAAGGATGGGTTTGTCCGCGACGATGTCGCCGTCCACCTCGTGAAAGCCCTGCACCACGTAAAGCGTACCCATGATGTGCCCTCGCGCGTACCCACCCCCGGCGATGCCGAGCGTGGACAGGCAAAAGTAGACGGATCGCGATGGCTTCGTTAAGACCGGGTGGAAGCGTTCAGCCTGCGCATGCAGTGACTGCCAGGCCGCCGGCACGGCAAAGTCCACTCCAGTGGAGTGCAGCTGCTTGCGAAGTGGTGCCGGCACCCGGATTCGAACTGGGGACCTACTGATTACAAATCAGTTGCTCTACCAACTGAGCTATGCCGGCGGGGCCGGGGGATTCTAGCAGGCCGCATCGCCGGCGGTTCAGAAGCAGCCGGTGCTGTGCGAACCGATGCCCGCGGTCCGGACCCGGCTGCGCCAGTCGAAGTTGCCGCGATCGGCGACCACCAGGTCCAGCCAGTACTCGGGCGCGCTCTCGCTGCGCTCGCTCATGCGCGCGGGGAAGCCGGCCGCGGCGACCTCGTCGCGGCGTTTGCGTGCATTGGCCGGGTCCTTGAACAGGCCCAGCGAAATGGTATTGGGCTGGTCGCCGGCGCTGACCACGAAGTAGTCGTTGATGTTGCGCGCCGCCAGCTGGCGCGCCACCGCCAGCGCCTGCGCGCGGCTGCCGGCGGCGGGCAGGTAGACCCACCAGCCACTGGTCTGGCTGGTCTGCTCCTGGCGCGAGCGCATGCGCACGGTCTGCGCCGACAGCGCCTGGCGTGCGCTGCGCAGGTCCTGCGGCGTGGCGAACGGGCCGAGTGCCAGGCAGCTGTAGCTGAGATTGCGCGGCGGCGTCGCCATGGCCGGGGCGGCTGCCGTTGCCGCCGCCGGGATCGCTGCCGTCGCCGCCGGAGCGGGAACCGGCATTTCCGACAGCAGGCGCAGTTCCGTCACGCCGGGATCGCTGGGCATGCCACCGCGGGCATACGGTTGCCCCAGCAACAGCCAGGCGCCCACCGCGATATTCAGCGCGGTCAACAACACGAACAGCAGGCGCAGGAACATCGGACCCCCATCAAGCGGCAGCGGCCATCATTCTAGACGGACGGCGTCATGCCGCATCGGCCCATACGGCCAGGCCGCGCAGCACGCCGTCCGGGCCCAGCCGCGCCGGCAGCGACAGCAGCGGCAGCAGCGAGGCGGCGTCGCCGCCGCCCAGGACAAGTTGCGGCGTCGTGCCCAGCCGCACCGCCGCACGCGCGGCGAAGCGCTCGACCAGCGCGGCCGCCGCGTGCCAGCAGCCGGAGGCCACCGCGTCGGCGGTGTTGTCGGCCAGCTCCATGATCGCGCCCGGCCGCTCCGGCCGCACCTGCGCCGTTGCGCCGCGCAGCGACTGCTGCATCAGCAGCGGACCCGGCGCGATCAGGCCGCCCAGATGCCGGCCGTCGGCCGCCAGCGCATCCAGCGTGAGTGCGGTACCGACGCCGGCCAGCACGCACGGCGCGCAGCCGTCGGCATATGCCGCCACCATCGCCAGGAATCGATCCACGCCGAGCCGCTGCGGCTCGGCGTAGGCGTTGCGCACGCCGCAGGCTTGCGCCGGGGTGCGCAGCCAGTGAGGCGCGCAGGCGAACCGCTGTTGCGTCGCCGCGGCCACCAGGGTTTCGCGCGCGGCATCGACCACCGAGGCCGCCAGCACCCGCGTCGGCCGCGGCAGACCGGCCCAGGCCGACGCCAGCGCGGCCATCGGGTCAGCTGCCTGCCAATCCACCGCGCCACGCGCCAGCCAGGCGTCCGGCGACGCCTGCAGCGCCCACTTCAGCCGCGTGTTGCCGAGGTCGAGCAAGAGCCTCATGCGCGGCGCACCGTGACGTCCGCGCTATCGATCCGGCGCAAGCTGCCATCGGCCATGCGCACCTGCAGCGCGCCGCGCCCGTCCACGCCGGCGCCCACGCCGTCGAACGCACCCTGTGCCCCGCTCAGCCGCAACGGCTGGTCGCGCAGCAGATCGTGGCGCGCGTAGTCGGCACTGAACGCGGCGAAGCCGTCGCGCTCGAACTGCCGCAAGCCCTCGACCAAGGCGGCGATCAATGCCGCCGCCGCACGGTTGCGATCCGGCGGCGTACCGCCGGCGAGAGTGGCCAGGTCGCAGACCGGCTGGCCCGCCTGTTCGCGCAGCGCCGGGGTCAGCCGCAGGTTGAGGCCGATCCCGATGACCGCCGCGCAGGGTCCCTGGTATTCGCCGCTGAGCTCGACCAGGATGCCGCCCAGCTTGCCGCCGGCCTGCCCCTCGCCGACGGCGAGCACATCGTTTGGCCATTTCAATCCGGCCCCGGCGATGCCCAGCTGCTCCAGCGCGCGCAGCACGATCACCCCGACCGCCAGCGACAAGCCCGTCAGCGCGGCAAACCCGGACTCGAAACGCTTGAGGCAGGACAGGTACAGGTTCAACCCGGGCGGCGACAGCCAGCCGCGCCCGCGCCGGCCGCGGCCGGCCCGCTGGGTCTCGGCCAGCACGATGCTGAGGTCCTTCGCCGCCTGGCCGCGACGCAGCAGTTCGCTGGAGGTGGAATCGAGCTCCCAATGCACCTCCAGCGCACCCAGCGAGCGCGCCAGCGGCGCCGGCAGGGCGGCGCGGATCTGCTTCGCGTCCAGCATCTGCAGCGGCCACGGCAGCCGGTAGCCGGCCGTGCCGCGCGCCTCGACCGGCACGCCGCGGGCGCGCAAGGCCTCGACCTGCTTCCAGATCGCCGCGCGGGTCACCCCGGCCCGCGCGGCAAGGCCGGCGCCGGACAACGATTCGCCTGCGGCCAGCAGGGCCAGCAATTGCGCCGGCTGCATCAGCCGGCCCCGCCTGCGGCAGCGGGCGGCGGACAATGCGAGGGATGGCGGGGCAGCTCGGACATCGCCGGATTCTAGCCCGCCCGAGCGGCCCTGCGGCAGCCGCGGGCGGGTCGGCAGCACTGGTACGGCATCGGTGTTTCTGCGACGATCAAGATCCTCGCTTGAGGGTCAGGGAGTTCGATCGCCATGCGTGCCACCCATTGGCTTATCGGTTGCGCCTTGTGCGTTGCAGGGCTGGGCGGCGCCGCCGCCACCAGCCTGGACGCCACCCAGGACCTGGACAGCTCCTCGCACGCCACGCTCGACAACACCAGCTCGCATGACGCCAACAGCGGTGGCGGCGATGTGCTGGGGCTCAACCGCGACTGCCCGTCGACTGGCAGCAACGACGGCACCGGCGGCAGCGCCGGCAACGGCAGCGCCCGCTCCGGCGGCGCCTCCTCCACGCCGACGCCCGCCCGCCGACCGCACCTGGGCTGGCAATCGCTGCTGCCAGGCTCGATCCAGTAACGCTCGGCGTCATGCCGGGTCCATGGTGGCAATCGCTGCGGGCGCGTTTCGAACCGGCGCCCATCGCCGATCCACTGTGGCGGCGCGCCCTCGCCGGCTGCCCGCTGGCGCGCCGGCTCGACCCCGAACGACAGCAGCAGCTGCGCCGGCTGTCGGCCCTGTTCCTGGCACGCAAGCATTTCCATGCGTTGGCTGGCGCCGTGCTGGACGACTACTGGCGCCTGCTGATCGCCATGCAGGCCTGCCTGCCGGCGTTGCGGCAAGGCGGCGCCAGCCTGCGCGGCTGGCGCGACGTGCTGATCTACCCCGGCGAGTTCAAGGTGCGCCGCAGCCACCACGACGACCGTACCGGGGTGGTCACCGAAGGCGACGAGATCCGCGTTGGCGAGGCGTGGGAACGCGGCCCGCTGGTGCTGTCGCTGGCCGATGTGCAACTGGATCTGGAGCAGCCGTGGGACGGCTACAACGTGGTCGTGCACGAGATGGCGCACAAGCTGGACATGCTCGACGGCCCGCCGGACGGCGTGCCGCCGCTGGTGGACATCCCGCGGCGGCGCTGGATCGGGCAGTTCCAGCAGGCCTACGACCGCCTGGTCGCCACGCCGCCTGACCGCTGCGACAGCCCGATCGACCACTACGCCACCGAAAGCGCCGCCGAGTATTTCGCCGTGGTCAGCGAGATGCACTACTCGCAACCGGCGCTGCTGCGCGAGGCCGAGCCGGCGGTGGCCGAATTGCTGGAAATGTTCTACGGCCGCTCGCCGGCCGAGGGCCGCGAGCCGGCGGGCTACTGCCGCGCGCGGTGAGTGCCGCGACGGCGCCCCGGGAACCCGTTGCGGCGTCGGCTCAGCTCGCCGCCAGCCTCACGCTGAAGCGTGCGCCGCCGAGTTCCGGCGAACGGTCGACCACCAGCTCGCCCTGGTAGGCGTGCACGATGTCCTGCACGATCGACAGGCCGATGCCGTGCCCCTGCACGCGTTCGTCGCCGCGCACGCCGCGCTGCAGCACCTTCTCGATCTGGTCCTCGGCGATGCCCGGGCCGTCGTCCTCCACGCCCAGCCACAGGCCGGGCCGCGGGCGGCCGGGCTGCGGCTGCATCTTCACCACCAACAGCACACGGTGGCCGGCCCACTTGAACGCGTTTTCCAGCAGGTTGCCCATCAGCTCGAGCAGGTCGCCCTGCTCGCCATAGAACACCGCGCCGTCCTCGATGTCGAATTCGCAGAGAACATTCTTGCCCGCGTAGACCTTTTCCAGGCCCTGCACGATGTCCTCGGCGTGGCCGGCGATCGGCACCGCGCTGGCGAAGGTCTGCCGCCCGGAGGTGGCCGCGCGCGACAGCTGATAGGCGACCAGCTCGTTCATCCGCCGCACCTGGTCGAGCACGCTGGCGCGGCGCGCCGCCTCGTCGCCCGCGGTCGGCGACTCCAGCTGCGAGCGGATCACCGCCAGCGGCGTCTTCAGGCTGTGCGCCAGGTCGGCCAGGGTATGCCGGTAGCGCGTGCGCTGTTCGCGCTCGTTGGTGATGAAGGCGTTGATGCGCTCGGTCAGGCCGGTCAGCTCCAGCGGGTACTGGCTGTCCAGCTGTTCGCTGTCGCCGCGCTCGACCCGGCTCATGTCGCTGGCCACCTTGCGCAACGGAGTGAGGCTCCAGCGCAGCAGCAGCAGCTGCAGCACGATCAGCATCACGCCGAGGATCGACAACCAGATCACCAGGGTATGGCGGAACACCGCGTTCTCGCCCTCGAGCTGGTCCTCGGTCTGCGCCACCATCACGGTGAGCCGCACCGATTTCTTCTCCACCGTGTCCAGCGCCACGCCGTAGCTGTAGTAGTAGAGCCGACCCATGCGGGTGTCGACCGGCCCCACGAACTGGCTCTGGCCCGGCTCCAGCGGCTTCAGGAAGCTGAAGTCGCGGCCGATCGCCGAAGACGATTCCCAGTGGTAGCCGTGGTCGCCCAGCGCCACCGCGTACAGGCCGGAGCCCGGCCGCGAGAAGTTGGGGTGCGGCGAGGTCTCCGGCGGCAACAGCCGGCCGTACCGGTTGACGTCGGTACCGGTGATGTACGCGATGGTGAAATTCTCCAGCCGGTCGTGCAGCGTGCGCAACGCGCGCGCCTTGTTGGTCTGGGTCAGGGTCAGCCCGACCAGGCCGAGGAAGCCGGCCAGCACGAGCGTGGTGGCGATCGCCGCGCGTGCCGCCAGCGACAGCGGGCGGCGCGGCGACCCACGCTCA
>Ga0209916_1001509_pt1 | contig 19040 bp, 11 predicted proteins | sample ThiBio_1000_plan_FD_183956 | JGI IMG/M metagenome (GOLD analysis project Ga0209916, IMG submission 183956) | Wastewater bioreactor microbial communities from Cape Town, South Africa - Thiocy_solids_2 (SPAdes) | ecosystem: Engineered > Bioreactor > Thiocyanate-remediating > Anaerobic-Aerobic ... | reverse complement strand
CCCGCGGCCCGCCGCAGCGCGTGGGTCGCCCGCATCGGGGAAAGATCGAAGATCGGATCGAACGGAGCGCGGCAGCGGGCGGAGGGGCCGGCGACGTCGCGGAACTGCTCGGTGTAGCCGATCGACTTCCAGCCCTCCAGCGAGCCCGGATCGACCCCGACCACCCGCCAGGCGTAATCCAACGCCAGCCACGAGAACTGGCGGGCGAGGTCGCCGCGCCCCGCCGCCAGCAGGAAGTTGGCGTAGTTCCGGCTCGCCTTCGACGCCGCGATCAGCGCCGGGATTCCGCGCGGCCCATCCTCGGCGTCGGGATGAAAGTGTCGGGCGCCGAAATCGACCTCGTGGGCGGCGACGAACTCGCGATACGACTCGTGCATGAAGACCGCCGCGATCGGGTCGAACCAGACGCACCGCCAACGCGCGTCGGCCAGCACTCCGGCGCCGACGGCGGCGCTGTTCTCGTGATCGGTAATGACGGTCGGCCGTCCCTGGGATTCCAGGTCGGCCATCCCCGCGCGGTCGCCGGCCGCGAGTCGCTCCTTAAGCTCCAGGTAGTGGCCGTACAGGTCCACTCCGGTCACTTCGAGTCGAGGGTCGGTGAAGACCGTCTTGCCCGGCCCGCCGGGCCTCTCGGGGCTGAATTCGTAAATGTAGAGGGACGCCAGGCCGTTGTGGAAGGTCACGCAGCGGTCGGGCGATCCCGGCCCGCCGGCGAGCTGGACGGCCTCGTGGGGGAACGTAAGCGGCTCCTCGCCCCATCCCAGAATCCGGCCCTCGCCCACCCAGGCGTAAAACGCTCCGCTCCCCACCGCCAGGATCAGCGCGATCAACGTCGCGAGCGCCGTCGCCCGCGGACGGACCCCCGGAACGTGTTCCGCGTCCCCGGCGATCGATCGCCGCGGCCGGCGTCGCGTGCCGATCCATTCGGCGAAGTTCCAGGCCGTCACCGCGCCCACCACCGCGGCGAACTGATGGCTGTTGCGCGTCGCCTGGAAGCTCAAGGCCGAGAACGCGACGAACAGAAGCAACCGAAAGACGCTGATCCGCCAGCCGTCGTCGTCCGGCGCGACCGGATCCGCGACGGCCTTCTTGCCGCGCTTCGACTCGGCCCCCTTGCCGGTCTTCCCCTTCCTCCTCCGGCTCGGCGGCGGCTCGTCGGCCGGCTCGTCCGCGACGCCCCGCAGCCGCGCGGCCGCGATCGCGAAGATCGGGACGAGGAAACTCAAGGCCCCCAGGGCGAGGGTCGCGAAGTGGATCTGAAGCGGGACGCTTCCCCAGCCGCCGTGGGCGATGAACTCGGGGATCGGCTTGAGCTCGGCGATCGTGGAACTGAACTTCGGACTCCCCATCGTGGCGGCAAGTTCCAGAGGGTAGATCGCCCCCCGGACGCCGTAAGGGTTGAGCAGGCACGCCGCGACCGTCGCCGCCGACGCCGGAACCACCGTCGTCCACCACTTGCGACGCTCCGCCGACAACGTCCCGCGACGCAACGCCGCGTCGATCAAGGCGAAACCCAGGACGATCGGGCCGAGCACGAACAGCCCGTGCGAGTTCACCCACGCGATTTGCACCAACGGCAGCAACCACGCAAGGTTAGGCCGACGATCCCAACGAATCAGCACCGCCAGGAAAAGCGACAGGTACAGCAGCGTCATGGTTTCCGGACGGATGTACATCCGCCCGGAAAGCACCAGGAGCGCCGGCAGCCACGCGAGGACCATCGCCCAGACCGGCCAGGTTCGTTTCCGGGCGGTGACGAGTAGGAACATCGCCGCGCAGGTCACGACGCACTTGGCGAACGTCAAGGCCGGGACGCCGCCGCGCTCGTGGACCCAACTCATGCCGACCTGGAACAACCAATGCAGATCGATCCAGGGGGTGCCGGCGCGGGTGTAGGTGAAGAAATCGACCCTGGGGATCTCCCCCGTCGCGCGGATCAAATCGCCGGCGCGGAGGTGCCAGTAGAAATCGGCGGTGTCCCTGAGTTCGAAGACGCCCAGGAGGAACGTCAGGACCAGGAAGAAGCCGATCAGAACGGCGTCGAACAGTCGAAGGCCGGGGGGGACCGCCTGATGGTCGGCCCCGACCGACCTGGACGGGCGCGATTTCGACGACGACGCGGAACGACCCTCGGACATCGACCGACCCCCGACCCGGCTGGCTCGAACCGGGCGCGGCGCGACCCGGTCCCAAAGTCTACCACCGCGTTCGGGGCCGGGTCGAGTTAGGCGACGGTCCAAGTCTTCAATTGAGATCGAGCCAGTTGACGGCGCTGGCGGGGGTCATCGGCCGGCTCGTCCGCGGCGCGTAGTAGTTGTTGCGACGGGTCGGGTAGGCGAAGGGAGAGAGCCGGGGCATGTTCGGCGTGGTCGTCGTGGTCCCCTGGACGGGCCGAAGGACGCCGTCGTAGCCGCGGCTGTAGGTCACGATCGGGGCCGTGCCGAAGCGCATCGCCGAGACCGGGCCGTTGAGCGACAGCGTGGAATCGCCGTACATGCTCATGGGCGAATACCCCTGGCTCGCCGGCGCGCCGCCGCCGACGGTGATGTAGGGGGTCGGCTCGAACGTCCCCAGGGTGGGTCTGGGATCGATGAAGCCCTGCGCGCGAGAGGGAGAGGCCGTCGCCGCGAAGCCGGCGGCCGCGGCGCATAATGCGATCGGGAGCGGCGATCGGAAGGGGGCGAATCTCATGGGAGCATCCTCGGGTCGACTGGTGGGACGGAGGCCCGATCGCTCGGGCCCCGTCGGCCGTCCTGGACGTCGGCTTGAGGAAATCTACACCACGATCCGACCGCGCGGCTGGAATTCACGAATCCCGCGTCGCGTGACGCGCGCTCAGAGCGAGTGCCGACCGCGCGACAGCAGCCCGTGCAGGTCGTCGAGGACGCGGGCGACCCCGGGCCCCACCGGCGAATGCAACAGGTCGTGGAGCTTGGACATCAATTCGCCCTCGCGATGCAGCACGCTCTCGTGCGCCTGCTGGGGCGGCGGCGCGACGTGCTCGCTCGCGACCGGACGGGACTGGCCGCGGAAGTCCTCGACGCGCCGGGGGTAGCCATGAGTCTGGACCGCCGCCGGCAGGGACAGCGGACCTCCCTCGCCGGGGAGCCAGCGATCCGCCTCTCGCGGCGAAAACCCGGACGCGGCCCCGCGCTCGGCGGGTCGCGCCGGAGTCTGGGAGGACGTCTCGCTCTCGCCCAACAGCGAATCCATCGAGACGTCCAGGGCCGACGCGATCCGCCGCAAGGTGCCGGCGCGAGGCAGTCCGGTCTTGCCGCTCTCGATCTGATACAGGGCCGTGCGGGAGATCTCGGCCCGATTGGCCAGTTCGTCCGGCCCCCAACCCTTGGCGTACCGGAAGTCCCGGACGCGCTGCGCCAACGTCACCATGATTCCCTCCGTCTTTGGGAAGATCGTCGTTGAAACCGCCCGGTCGCCAACGGAGCCACGAACCCGACTCACGCTATAATAACACGCCAAACGGCGCGGCGAACCTCACGAAAGCCGGAAAGCTCGAAGGCGGAATCGTACAAAACGAGTCGATATCCGTCAAGGACTTCGGATCCAAACGCCAAGAAAAGTAAGGCGCGGGCCGAGGTCGACGTTCCAGCGTCCGTTGCGTGCGCGACTTAGGTCGACCCACGCTTCGGACGCCGCGCGACAGGGCGGATGAAACCGGGGCCTTACGTCGCGGTCGGGTCGGTCGACGAGTTCCGCGAACCGTCCGTTCCGCGACGAACGAGCCTTTGGGTTTCTACGTCGCGAGTGGAACGTCTGTGCGGGCCTCGTCGGCCGGACTTATGGGAAGTGTAGAATTCGAAGTCGCCCAAGGGGAACCGTCGGACTCGATTCGCGCCGAATTTTTCTTTCGACGCCTCAGGACTTGGCGTCGAGTTCCTTAAGGACGCCTACCAAGAGTTGGGGGTCGCGCTTCGTCATGAGATGAGCGATTCGCGACTCGGGGAATTCCAGCTTCCGCAGGGTCTCCTCGACCCGCTTCCAGAGCCGGTCGCGCGCCTTGCCCTCGGCGAGGAAGAGATCGGTGACCGACTCGGAGAGGCGCTGGAAGGCGATGGCGTCGAAGTTGCGGTAGTAGCGCTCGATGATCTTCTTCTGATACGGCGTGTGGTCGGTCATGTCGGTCGTCCTCGCGCGGCGGTCGATCGGTGGGCGGCGTTCGGTCCATCGTAGACGGGCGTTCGGCGCGACCGCCAGGCCGGCCTCGCGAGGAGGCGCGGCCCGCGGGCTGGCGACGGGCGGGTCAGTGGGCGCCGCCAAGGACCTCGTCCACCGGCGCGGGGACGTTCAAGGCGTCGCGACCGACCTTCATGTTGTCGAGGTAGCCGTCGAGACCGCGCGTCATCCGCGCCGAGAGCCGGCGTCCGGTCGCTTCCGACGGCAGGCTCACGACCTGCCTGGACGCGATGATCGGGGTCGGGGTTCCGAGCTTGGTGGCCGCGGAGTAGTCGACCTTCAGATCGTTCGTCGTCGCGGGCGAGGCCGCGCCGGGGATCGCGACCGCGGCGAGCGGCCTCGGGGCCGTCAGGGGCGAGGTCGCGGGCGATTGGTTGAAGACGCTCCAGTCAAGGATGGCGTCCGGGTTGGAACCGGCCAACCGCTGAAGCGCCTTGTACTGCGACGGGTTGCCGCGGTTCATCAGGAACTTCAGCCGGCCGCTGGCCCCGGCCGAGTTCGAGACGTTCAACACCTGGTTCTGGGTGATGATCTGCTGGCCGTCGGTGGTCTCGGCGGTGAAGGTCAGCGTTTGCAGGCCGGGGCCCGCCTGGATGTCGCTGGCCCTGAAGACGAACGTCTGGGCCGGGAACGGGCTGCGCGGGAACCAGTGGACCTGGGTCGCCACCGGCTTGGCTCCGTCGAGGTCGACGGTCGCCGGGTCGATCGTCGTCGGGTCGAAGCCCGAGGTCCCCTGGACGTAGACCCGCACCAGGTCGGCGTGGCCGGTGTCGATGATCCGATGCTCGTGGGGGTTGATGAGGATCGGCGGCGAGATCGGCGGGCAGACCGGCGGCTCGGGCGTCGGCGGGGTGGCGGCGCCGATCAGGACCGGCTGCAACGGGAAGAGGGCCTCGGTGATCGGCTGGTCGACTCCCGAGCCGCCGAAGGCCCCCACCTTGATCACGGAGTTCGGCGTCAGGTCGGTGCCGGTGATCGACTTGTAGAGCGTGTCGAAGTTGACGATCGACAGCTCCATGTCGGGGTGTTCGGGGTCGTTCTGGGTGTAGATGTTCCCCTGGTACTGCGGGAGTTGGGCGCCGAAGGTCGGGATGGCGTTGGGCGCGCCCTGGACCGCCTCCGCGACCTCGAAGGTCTTGGGGGCCCCGCCGGAGGGGGGGACGTTGGAGAAGCCGGCGACGATCTGACCGGTGCTCGCGCCCAGGAAGTCGAGGTAGGCCCCCATGAACTCGCTGCCGCCGAAGTCCGCCGGGTCGCGGAACCCCGGATTCGGGGGCAGGCCGATGCTCGAGTCGCCGCTGATGATGATGGGATTGACGGTCCCCGAATTTCCGTTATTGTCGGAGTCGCTCGCGATCACCGATCGGCCCTGGGAGTCGAACGGGTTCGCGGGCTGGCCGATGCCGATGGAGAGCGTCCCGCCGTCGTCGGGGGTGTAGGTCACGCGCAGTTCGTTGATGTCGAAGCCCGAGACGCCGACGACCGATTGCAAGGCCGCCGGCATGGTCGGGTGCAGGACGCTGGGGTTGTCGGGTAGGACCACGACGCCTGGACTCTGTGTAGCGGGAAAATCGATTGGGACGTTTCCCGTGAAGGTGACGGAGAGCATTTGCCGATGATCAAGCTGTTCCATCACGACGCCGGCGGAACGGATCGACCTGACGCGGTCGCCGCGGCGGCGCCACGAGCGGACGGCTTGCAGCAGTCTTTCGAATAGCGACATCGCGCCATCGTCCTTTCTAGCGAATCCCGACCCCCGACGAGGGAGGCGGTGGTGAGCCGATCGCGAGCGAGTCGGGGGCGTTCCCCGATCATTCCCGTCGGCTGGAAACAGCGAATCGATCCCTCAACTTGACCATCTGGCTGAGTCGTGTTCAGCTCGCCAGGCCCTGGTCGCTCAAACGCCTGGCAAGATCGTCCCGGCCGACGCGAGGAACGCGTCGCGCCCCACTCGGATTCCGCGGGACGAAACGACCATACGTGGAAGGAGTCTCGTCATGGTTCACCGTCGCAAGGGCCCGTGGGGCCTCGCCCTGGGCGCCTTGGTCGCCTGCGCTTCGGCCCCGGCCCTCGCCGCCCCCGTCAACCTGACCGGCTACGTCGAGAAGGACTTCAAGGCCGGCTCCGGCACGTCGGAGACCGGCAAGGTCTTCGTGCAACCGGTCACGTCGTCGCCCAACGAGATCGGCCAGGCCGACTGGATCACCAACAACGGCTGGGTCTCGGGCTGGAACGTCAAGGACATCCGGTTCAGCTACAACCAGGACGCCGGCGGCGCCAACACGCTGGCCGTCGGGGTCAACACCTGGGCGAACAAGGCCGGCCAGTACGCCCCGTTCGGCCAGGCCAACGGCGACCCCGCGGGCAAGGCCGAAGCCTACGATCCGGCCCACCTGGGGGCGAACACCCCCAACAGCGACAAGTCGATCGCCCTGGTCTTCGCCAAGGAGAACCCCAACGATCCCGGCAAGCCCGGCCAGATCGTCGCCGTCGCCGGAGTTCCGGCCGACAAGTCGCTCAACGGCTCGGGAATCAACGGCTTCACCGTCTCCACCTACGACGCCAGCCGCGAGGACGGCGGCTACGGCTACACCTTCGGCAAGCCGTTGCCGCAATACTCGGGGAACCTGGCGTTCGACCCCTCGCCGTCGCACCCGCAACTCGAGTTCACCATCAACAACTTCAAGGACCTCGTCGGCCTGTCCAAGGACAGCGGGTTCTGGGTGGCCGGCTACGCCGGCTCCGCCATCGACGGCATCGCGGGCGAGTCCTACCTCGGCTGGACCCACATCCCCGGCGACCAACTGGTGCCGCAACTCCCCGTCCCCGAGCCGGCCGCCGTCCTGGCCTGGGCGCTCATCGGCGGCGCCGCCGCCTGGAAGCTCCGACGACGCGCGATCGCGGCTTGACGTTCGATAGGTTTCCAGTGGCGACATAAAACGCTTCCCTGCGCGAGCGGCGGCCCTTCCCGTGGGTCGCCGCTTGTTTCATCGGCCCCGCCTCGGGCCCGGATTCCTTCCTTTCACCCTCTCGACCGCCTCGGGTCCGCTTCTCCCGCTAGGGCCGTTGCGACCGCGCCAGGTCGATTCGCCTCGTCCGTCCGTCGGACCTCCCCGCCGGATCCCCAGGCCGCGCGAAAACGACGCGGGCCGCGCCGCCTTCGAATCCAACGTCTCGAACGGACTCAGCGCGCCCGCCCCTCGACACCCACGACGACGATCCGCTCCCGGAGTTGGTCCCCCGAAAGCTTCTCCAACGCGGCCGTCAGCGCGAGTTGCTTGGAATGCCAGGTGCGAACCTCGCCCCGGATCTCCACGCGACCGTGCGCCTCCTCGACCCTCAAGTTACGGACCCGTCCGTGGGTATAGCTCCGCACCAGTTTCGCCACCTGCTCCGTCAGGGGCGTCGCCCCCGTCGCCTCCATCGCCACGCTCCAGAGTTGATGGTCAAGAGATGGTGACGCCAACCAAGGCGTCCGGTGGTCGCCTCGCGATCGACTCCAGCATGCCGGAATTCCCGCCGCGATCAAGTTAAAAAAGGTACATCCCGCCTCGCCGCGACGATACGACGCCGTTACTCGCGCCCGACGTTCCCTTGAAAACTTCCAGAACCCCCCGCCCGAGGAAGCCGGAGATTCCCTCAAGTCGCCCGTCAGTCGCGCCGAGGGCCCGCGAGTCGGACCAGGAGCAATTCCAGTACCATCCGCGGCGGAAGTTGGCTCCCTCCCTTGACGTCGAGATCGGCCCGGAGCAAATCCGCGGGGAGCCGGTCGATTCGGGAAGGCCCCAAGTGGGCGTGCTGCTTGCCCATCGACCGCGCGAAGTAGGGGTTGATCCCCAACGCCTGGCAGGCCTCGGCGAGGCTCATCCGCGCCCCCCTCAGCCGGCCGGCGTGATGCAGCTTAAGCAGGCTTGACGCCATGCGCGCGAGCAAGCCGACGGGGTGCTCGCCGCTGGCGATCAGGTCGTCCAGGAGCTTGATCGCGCGCGTCCCCTCCCCCTCGGCGGCGGCGTTGACGACGTCCCAGATCTGTTCGAGCCGGCCCGACGCGACGAATCGCGCCACGTCCTCGCGACGGATCTCGCCCGCGTGGGCCGTCGCCACGGCCAGCTTGTCGACCTCCGCGACCAGGAGGCCGGGCTCCGGGCCGATCAACTCCAGGAGCAATCGCGCCGCGTCGGGCCCTAGCTTGGTCTCGACCCGCCGCGCGTAAGCCGGCAACCACTGGAGCAGATCCGCCTCCTTGGGGCCGGAGCAGTCGATCGCCTCGCCGAGCTTCGCGGCCGACTTGGCCAGCCTCGTGTTCGCCGGCCAGGACTTCACCGCCAGGATCAGGCAACCCGAGGAGCTGGGGGTCTCGACGTAAGTCTCCAACTCCTTGCGGAAGGAGGTGACGAACGGGTCGGCGTCCTCGATCAACGCCACCCGCCGCTTGGAGAAGAACGGCAGGGTCCGCAACTCGTCGACCACGTCGGCGAACCTGGCCGCGGCCCCCTCGAACCGGGCCACGCCGACGTCCGCCTCGTCCTCGGCGATCTCCTCGCGGATCGCCTTGCGGATCGACTCGCGGCGCAGGTACGCGTCGTCGCCGAAGACGACGTACAACGGCCGCCCCCCCTCCCCCGCCTTCTGTTTCAGCCAATCCAAACCGCGCATCGGCCGCCCTCCCAGGATCGTCGCATCCTGCCAGAATCGCCATCGCCTGGCGAGGCCGACCCGCCGCCCCCTCTCCGCGGTCGCTATCCCGGCCCCTCCCCCCGCTCCGGCCGTTTCGCCGGGACGACCCGGAACTTGACCGTCGCGGTCGCGGTTCGCTTCTCCCTGGGGGCGTTCTCGTCGCGGAGGATCACGTCGTACTCGTACTCGCCGGGGGGCAGGCCCTTGAGCGACACCTCGTTTTGAATGCAGAGGTTTTCCGGCCGGTCGCGCGACACGGCCTCGTAGTCCATCAGTCCGGCCTTGCGCAAGAGGACTTTCTTCTTGCCCGCGGCGCGGATCTGGCCGTCCTGGGTGAAGTGGGCGGCGAACCCGTGCCCCTTCGGCGCGGTTTGGTAATTCCGAGGGCGGTAGTAGACGTGGAGTTTCTCGTCGCTGGTCAGTTCGGCGCCGGGGAGGACTTCGTAGTCCTCGAAGCCCGTGATCGAGCGACAGACGACGGCGCCCTCGATGCGGAACGAGTCGTCGTCGGTCCCAGGCGCCTGGACGACGGCGGACTGGGCCAGGACCGCCAGGAGGATGGATCGGGCGAGCGTCGAGACCATCGGCGGGGTCCTCCGGCGGCGGGGCCGGGCGCGCCTGGGCGCGCCCGGCCCGTCGCGGTCACCAGATGCGGACGCAGTCCTCGGGGGCGAGCCAGAGGCCGTCGCCCTCCTTGACGTGGAACGCCTCGTGGAACGCGGGAATGTTGCGGACCACGCCGTTGCAGCGGAACTCCGCTGGCGAGTGCGGGTCGGTGGCGAGCCGTCGCGACAGCTCGGCGTCGCGGAACTTCGTCCGCCAGGCCTGCGCCCAGCCCAGGAAGAACCGCTGGTCGCCGGTCAGGCCGTCGATCACCGGGGCCTCCTTGCCGTCGAGCGAGCGGCGGTACGCCTTGTAGGCGATCGACAGGCCGCCCAGGTCGCCGATGTTCTCGCCGATCGTCAGCGCCCCGTCGACCTTCTGACCGGGGAGTTGTTTGGGCTCGAAGCCGCCGTACTGTTCGATCAGCTTGCCGGCGCGGGCGTCGAACTCCTTGCGATCGGCCTCGGTCCACCAGTCGGTCATGTTGCCGTCGCCGTCGGACTTGGAGCCCTGGTCGTCGAAGCCGTGGCCGATCTCGTGGCCGATGACCGCGCCGATGGCCCCGTAGTTGACCGCGTCGTCGGCGGTCGCGTCGAAGAACGGCGGTTGGAGGATGGCCGCGGGGAAGACGATCTCGTTCTGGTTCGGGTTGTAGTAGGCGTTGACCGTCTGCGGCGTCATCTCCCATTCGTTACGGTCGATCGGCTTGCCGAGCTTGGCGACCTGGCGGTCGTTCTCGAAGGCGTCGGCGCGGCGGACGTTCCCCAGGAGGTCGTCGGGCTGGATCTGGAGCTTGGAGTAGTCGCGCCAGACGTCCGGGTAGGCGATCTTGGGGGTGAACTTGGCCAGCTTCTCAAGGGCCTTGGCGCGGGTCTCGGGACTCATCCAGTCCAGGGAGCCGATGCTTTCGCGGTAAGCGGCGACGAGGTTCTCGACCAGTTCCTTCATGCGGTCCTTGGCCGCGGGGGGGAAGTGCTTCTCGACGTACAGCTTGCCGACGGCCTCCCCCATCGCGCTTGAGACCAGCTTGGCCCCGCGCTTCCAGCGGGCGGGAAGCTCGGGAGTGCCGGAAAGGGTCCGGCCGAAGAACGCGAAGTCCTCGTCGACGAACGGCTTGCTCAGGTAGTCGGCGGCGGCGTGGATCAGCTTCCAGCGCAGCCAGGCCCTCCAGTCCTCAAGCGGGACGTCCTCGATCAGCCTGGACGCGGCCGCGAGGAAGTCGGGCTGACTGACGACGACCTCCTCTAGCTCCTTGACGCCCTGGTTGGCGAACCACGCCTTCCAGTCGACGGCCGGGGCGAGCGTCTCCAGTTCGGCGAAGGTCTTCTTGTTGTAGGTGAGAGTGCGGTCCCGGCGCTTGACGCGGTCCCAGTGGTGCTTGGCGATCGCGGTCTCCAACTCCATCACCTTGGCGGCGGCGGCCTTGGGCTCGGCGACGCCGGCCAGGGCGAGCATCCGCTCGACGTGCGCGACGAACGCCTCGCGGATCTCCTGGTACTTGGGGTCGCGGTAGTACGACTCGTCCGGCAGGCTGATCCCGCTTTGACCCATGTACACGACGTACTGGTCCGACTTCTTGGCGTCGACGTCGACCCCCGCCCAGAAGACGCCCCCGACCCCCTGGCGCTGGAGCGTCCCCAAAAGCGCGATCAGGCCCTTCGCGTCGGTCAGGGCGTCGACCGCCGCCAGGTCGTCGGCCAGGGGCTTGATCCCCAGTTCGTCGACGCGGGCCTCGTCCATGAAGCTCTTGTAAAGGTCGCCGACCTTGCGGGCCTCGGAGCCGGCGGGGGCGTCGGAGTGCTCGGCCTCCTCGACGATGGCGCGGATGGCGGCGTCGCTCTCCTCGATGAGCTGGTCGAACGTCCCCCAGCGCGACTTGTCGGCGGGGATCTCGGTCTTCCGGATCCAGCCGCCGTTGACGTGGCGGAAGAAGTCGTCCTGGGCGCGGACGGAGTCGTCGACGCCGGAGCGGTCGACGCCCGAGCGCGGGGGCGCAAGGTCGTCGCCGCGGGCGGTCGGCGAAGCGAGGACGGCGGCGAGGGCGATGGCGGCGAGGCGTGGTCTTGACGTCGAGGTCACCGCGATGAGTCCTTCCCTGAAGGTGGTTTTCCTGATCGCCACGGATTTTGGGGGCCTGAACGAGTCTTCCCCCCTCGCGGGGGAAGACAGAACGCGGAGCGGTCAGATGAGGGGGACGACGCGCGAGACGACCGTTGGAACTCGCGGAGGCCCGTCCGGGAAGCCCTGGACGTCGATGGCGTTTTGGCTCGCCCCCCCTCATCCGGCCCTTCGGGCCACCTTCCCCCGCGAGGGGGGAAGGCCGTTATGTTCACTCCCCCAAAATCCGTGACGGTCAGTGGTTTTCGAGTATCGAGCGCCCCCGGCCGAACGAGGCGGGCGCGTCCGGAGCGTTCCAGGGTGCGGTTTGGTCCGGTCGAAATCAAGTCGAGCCGTCTCGAGGACCGCTCAATCGAGCCAGCCCAATTCGCCGGCGGTCAGCGGGTCGACGCGGAGTTCGGAGAGCCGTTCGTAGTCCAGCCGCATGACGTCGCGCTCGGTGACGTCGCCGTCGCGGAAGTGGGAGAGGGGCCAGCCGTACTTGTCCTGGGCGCCGAAGAGGTGCAGCACCTCGTGGGCCAGAATCCCGGCGCGAGGGGCGGGGGGACGGACCAACGGCTCGGTGAAGTTGGCCTGGCGGGCGTGGCAGAAGGCCAGCGCGATCCCCTCCAGGGCGGTCTGGTCCAACGGCACGGCGTAGGACCGGCCGGCCAGCCGCAGATGGAGCAGCCAGGCGACCGTCGCGTCGGGCGACCGCGCGGCGACCTCCTGAACGAAGTCGACCGCGTCGCGGAACCCCAGCGAGGCCGCCGCGCGGCTCATCAGGGCGATGGCGCGGACGCTCATGTCGGCCTCGAAGAACCCGACTTCGCCCCCGCTTTGCGCCATCTGGATCTCGACCTCCTCGGACGACTCGCCCTCGACGGCGAAGTAGACGTCGGCGACCCCCACGCCCGCCGCGACGCCGTAGCGCTCGGCCTGCTCCTCCATCCACCTCGCCGCGCGTTCCAGCGAGGTCAGGTGACGGGCGATCTCGTCGTCGCTCCAGCCTCGGCCGTCGGCGCCGACGAACAGCGAGACCAACGCCACCCGCCCACGCAACGGCGGGCAGGGCTCGCGCCGCCAGGGTATCCCCGGCCGGTCGGGCGTCCGGTCGTCGTCGCCGAACGGGCCGAGGTAGCGGGCGTAAGTCGGGTTCGCCGGGTTGGGCTCGACCGGCTCGAACGGGAGCCGCGTCGCGCCCGTCGGGGGGTTGTCCACCGGGAGCCTCGGCCTCCCGGCGACCCGCGACATGGGAGACCGGCCGGGGGAGCGTCCGACCGCGACGGCGATCGCGACGGCCGTCGCCGTCACGAATATCCCCAACAACAGCGCGATTTCGGGGAGGTGATCGACCAGGGCGCCGAGGGGCCCGTGGCCGAGGACTTCCGCGGCGAGTCGAAGCGGCGGCATGTCGCGTCTCGTTGCGAGGAAAGGAGTCGTCGGCGGCAAATCGCCATTCGAAGATTCGGCCCGATGGGGTATCTATTCTCCCGGATCACGCCGCCGTGTCCAGGAGGGACGTCGGATCATGCATGACTGGAAGCGGAGTGGATGGGTCGTCCCGCTGGCCTTGGCCCTGGTCCTGGCCGGTTGTCGGGACTCCGCGCCCGTCGAGCGTCTGCCGAGCGTCCGCGAGACCCTCGACGCCGCCGGGGTCCGGCTCGCCAGGATCACGTCCGAACGCGAGTTGACCGCGGTCGTCACCCGCGAGCCCGCGCTGCTGGCTCGGCTGAAGACCGAGGAGCGGTACGCGCTGGGCCGCGACGCCCTGCGGTTCCGCGCGCCCGAGGCGGCGGTCGTCGCCGTGGCCGCGCCGAAAGGCTCCGAGCCGTTCTGGCTCGGCGATCAAGGCTTCACGGCCTCGGGCGAGTCGATCCGAGTCGACGGCCGACCCTGGGCGATCCACCGCAAGCGCTTCCCGGCCGGCTGGATCGGCCTGGGGGTCAACGGCCTGGACCGCTCGCGCGACGAGCATTACGTCGCCTTCGTCCGCTCCGACTCCCCAACGCCCCTCGCCCCGGATCGACTGGAGTCGCGGCCCGACCCCGACGCCTCCTGGACGCTCGCGACCGCCCGCGAGGGCGCGAGCGCCGCCAGCGACGCCTCGCGGCCGATCACGGACCTTCCCCCCGACCTGGACGGCGCCGTCCTGCTTCAACCGGCACGCGACCGCCGCCACATGGCGCTTCTGGCCGGCGGCCGGGTCTGGAAGACCCATTCGCCGTCGTCGGCGGTCCCCGACCAGACGACCATCAGTCTCGGCGACGACCCGACGCGCCGACTCGTCTTCAGCTGGCGGACCTCGCCGAAGGTGAAGGAGAGCGTGGTCCGGATCGCCCCGGCGAGATACCAGACCCCCGAGGACGACCCCGCCTCCCCCCCAGACCTGTCCGGCATGCGCCAGGTCTCCGGCCCCGCGACGGTCGTCCGGGTGGACGGCCTGCTCAACGACCCGGTCGTCATGCGACATTCCGTCGCGGTCGACGGCCTGGAACCGGACACCATGTATTACTACTCCGTCGGCGACGGGACTCCCAACCGATGGGGGCCGTGGCGGACGGTGAAGACGGCCTCCGCGCGGCCCAGGCGGCTGGAATTCCTCTACCTGGGCGACGCCCAGACCGGGTTCGAGCGTTGGGGCGAACTGCTCATGTCCGCCTTCCGTCGCCATCCGGGGATCGACGCGGTCCTCATGGCCGGCGACCTCGTCGACCGCGGCAACGAACGGACCAACTGGGACCACTTCCTCCTCCGCGCCGCGCCGGTCTTCGACCGCGTCCCGGTCATGCCGGCCGTCGGCAATCACGAGTATCTCGACCGCGGGCCGTTTCTCTACAAATCGACGTTCCGACTCCCCGGCGACGGCCCGAAGGGGGTCGATCCGGGGCTGGTCTACAGCTTCCGTTACGGCGACGCCTTCTTCGCCGTGCTCGACAGCACCGCCGCGGAGTTGAGCGACGTCGAGGCGGATCGCCAGGCCCGGTGGCTCGACCGCGCCCTGGCCTCCGCCGGCGAGACCTGGAAGTTCGTGCTGTTCCACCACGCGATCTATCCTTCCCACCCGGTTCGCGACAACCCCCGGATCCGCGAGCACTGGGTGCCGATCTTCGACCGCCACCACGTGGACATGGTCCTGCAAGGCCACGACCACGCCTACCTCCGCACCCCGCCGATGAAGAACAACCAGCGGGTCTCCAGCTCGGCCGACGGCACCACCTACGTCGTGGCCGTCTCCGGCGACAAGTTCGTCCACGCCCAGCCCGAGCGGGACTACATCGAGGTCGGTCGCGTCGACGTCTCGACCTATCAGACGATCGAGATCGACGAATCGGCCCGCCGCCTGACCTACCGCGCCTGGACCATCGACGGCGAAATCGTCGACTCGCTCGTCATTCAGAAGCCCATCGACGAGGCGCGCGGCGCCCTCGCCGAACGCCCCGGCGGACCCGCCCCCCCGCGTCGCTGAGCGGGACGATCCGACGCGCTCGTCGGACATCGGGAGGCGGCGCGGCCTCGACTCACGCGCACCCGGACGAAACGCGACTCGCCATTCTCCTTAGGGTACGGAACGCCGCGGGAGGGACCCGCCCGCCCCGGACGACGAACGGCCGCGATCCATCTTTTTCGGTTTTTTTCTGGAATGCGGCGTCGAGGCGCGGTATACCGTCTCCATCGTCTGGTTTCGCATCGTGGAGACTCGTGCTTCCGGGAGGTCGACGCCGCGTCAAACATCGCGCCGCCGAACCACGACCGCGACGCCTCGTCGTGGTGAGGGGTTACGTCGTCCGCCGTTCCGATCGCGCCGGTGGGCGGTGGCGGTGACGGTAGGCGGCGCGCGAAGGACGACCGGAGCGGGACCATTGCGTCGTCTCGCGCCCGAGTTCAAGGGGAAGACGCGCGCCGATGACGTCGCGACCCCTAAACGTCCCAGCGACGATCTCACGGATCGCGCCGCCGTCGGGCGGTTCGATACGGACGAACGATCGACGGGCGGAACCCGAACAGTCCGAAGAGATTGGGATCGGCCGCGGTCGCGGAACGCCTCGCTCGATGGAGGCGGACGTTCGCGGCGCGCGCCTCGCGAGACGCCGACGTCGCGCGCGGCGATTCGGGCGAACCGCGTCGTCGCGGACGAATTGAATTCCGGAACTCCAGGCCGGCTCGGTTGGAATTAGAGGGAAGCGTCATGAGCTCGTTCTCACGCGATCGGCGGCCTCGAGGCAAGGGACGGCGTTCGAGCGGCCCGAGGGCGCGTCGGCGAGGGCACCCGCGGATCGAACTCCGGCCGCTCATGGAGGAACTCGAAATCCGCCAGCTCCTGGCGACAGTCGCCGAGTCGGGGGTGAACGACGCCCCGGCCCTGGCGACGGTCTTGAGCCTGACGCAAGACCCCGCCGGGAGCGGGTTCCTCACGGGCGCGGGGCTGGGCGCGATCGATCCGGGCGGCGACGTGGACTACTGGCGGTTCGACGCCAACGCGGGGGACCGGGTCTCGATCGCCGGCGACGACGCCACGTCCGGCTACGGCTCGATCTACATCGAATTGCGCGGCGCCAACGACGCGATCCTCGCGCAGGCCGGCGGTTACAACAACAGCCACCCGCTGATCTCGGACTTCGCGATCGCGACGACGGGCGCGTACTACGTCAAGGCCCGGGCCAACGGCGGCGGCTCCTACGTCAACCCGGCCTATTCCGTGCGGGTGGACGTCGCGCGCGGCGTCGACATGGAGGCCGAGAACAACGGCTCGGCGGCCGCGGCCACGCCGATCATCCTGAAGCCGGGCGCGGCGGGCCACGCCGTCGGCGCGATCGCCGGCAACGTCACGACCTCCGCCGACGTCGATTACTTCAACCTGGGCGCGCTTCGGGCCGGCGACGCGGTCGACCTGTCGGCCGTCCTCCCCGGGGTCAGCACGCTCGACCCGAGGATCGAACTGGCGCGAGGCTCCAACGGCGGCGTCGTGGCGACGGCCGTCGGCGCCGGCCACGCGACCTGGACGATCGACGCCGACGACGTCTACTACGCGAAAGTCTCGGCCAACACGGCCGCGACCGCCGGGCCGTCGGCCCTTTACCTGCTGAAGGTGGACGTCGCCGACGCCGACGCGCCGAGCGTCGCGACGACGACGCTGCCGACGGCGGTCGCGACCGCCGGCCCGTCGCTCGGCTTCGACGGCGTCGGTCAATTCGCCCAGGCGCCCGACTCACCGTCGCTGCGCCCGACCGGCGGCGTGACGCTGGAGGGCTGGGTCAACGTCGCCGCACTCGGCGGATCGCGCGTGATCGTCGCCAAGGCGGCCGGGTCCGGCACGTCGAACTCGTACGCGCTCTGGATGAACGGCGGCAACCTCTACGGGGCCGTCGGGACCGTGACCGGCATCCCGACCACGGTCGGCTACGCCTGGAACCCGACTCCCAACGCCTGGCGCCACGTCGCCTTCACGTTCGACGAGGCGACCAAGGTCCAGTCGCTCTACGTCGACGGCGCCCTGGTCGCGCGCAACTCCACGACCGCCTCGCTCGCCGCGAGCAACGCCTACGACGCGCATCCGGTCGTCATCGGGGCCGACTTCGAATCGGGCAAGTTCGCCGGCTTCTTCAACGGCAAGCTCGACGAGGTCCGCGTCTGGGGCCTGGCGCGGTCGCCGATCGACCTTCAGCGCGACGCGGCGCGCGGCCTGACCGGCTCCGAGACGGGCCTCGCCGGCTACTGGCGGTTCGCGGAGGGCTCGGGCCAGACGACGGCCGACCTGACGGCCAACCGCAACGACGCCGCCCTCGGCGGCGACGCGAGCCAGCGGCCGTCGTGGATCGCGGGCGACGGCGCGCCGCTGATCGACGCCGCGACCACGGCGAACGTCGCCCAGGCCGTCGATCGCTTCTCGGTCACGTTCGGCGAGGACTTGCTCGCCTCGGCCGCCGCCGACCCCCGCAACTACAGCCTCGTCGAGTTGGGGCCCGACCAGACCCTCGGCACCGGCGACGACTCGATCTACGCGCTGACGCCCACCCAGGCCGGCCCTGGTTCGCGCCGGGTCGATTTCGCCATCGCCCCGAACCCGTTGCAGCCGGGCCGCTATCGGTTCCGCACCCTGGCCGGCCTGACCGATCGCGCGGGCAACCCGCTCCCCCCCTTCACGCTCGACTTCGTGGTGAGCGATCCCCAGGCCGGCAAGGTGGAGGGCGCCCTCGGCGACGATCAAATCGCCGGCGCGACCCCGCTCCCCCTGACCGAGACGCCGGCCGGAAGCGGCCTCTTCACCGGACTGGGCCTGGGGACGGTCTTCGACGGCACGGATCGCGACTACTGGCGGTTCGACGCCGAGGCCGGCGACCACGTCACGCTCTGGCTCGAATCGAGCGGGGCCTCCCCCTTCCTCTACCTCCAAAACGCCAGCGGCCAGAACCTCGTCACCACCAGCGGCGGCTCGGCGCGGATCCAGGACTACGCCTTCACCGCGCCGGGGACGTACTACGTCTACATCGGCGCGTCCAACCCGTCGAACTACCAGTTGCGGGTCGACCTGGCGCGCGGGCCGGCGCTCGAGGTCGAGCCCGACGACGCCCAGACCTCGCGGATCCCCGTGAACCTCGCCGGCTCCGGCGGCGTGATGACCGGAAGGGCCGCCGGCGCCCTCGCCGCGGGCGACCCCGGCGACTATTACGGCCTCGGTCACGTCAACGCCGGCAACGCCATCCACGCGACGATCGCCGCGCCCGCGTTCGGCGCGCTCGGGCCGACCGACGTCGTCCTCACGATCGAGAAGCTGGGCGAGGCCGCCGTCCTGGCCACCAGCGCCACCGGCGCGATCGACTACACGCCGACCGGCGACGGCCAGTATCTCGTCCGCGTCCAACCGGCCGCGGGCTCCGCCCTGGGAATCCGCGCCCAGTACATGCTGACCGCCACGATCACCGACGGAACCGCTCCCCGGGTCGTCGGGACGAGCTTCCCCGGGACCAACCCGGCCACCGAATTCAACACGTCGAGCAACCCGTCCGGCGCGTGGAGCTACGGCTGGACCTCGCCGACCCCGGGCTCGACGTTCACCCCGTACTCCTCGCGGTTCGCCAGCGGCTCGCTCGACGCCTGGGGCGTCTCCGGCGGCGCTCCGGCCGCGTACCACAACCCGACGGCCGACTTCCTCGTCTCCGGCGCCGCCCGGTACGCGCCGGGCCAGATCGCGCTGCGCCCCGGTTCGAGCGGGCAGAAGAGCGTCGCGCGCTGGACCGCGCCGGCCTCCGGCTCGATCAACGTCGTCGCCACGTTCACCGGGCTGGACGTCCAGGGGCCGACCTCGACCGACGTCCACGTCCTGCTCAACGGCGTCCCCGTGTACGACGCCAACGTCAACGGCTACGGCGACGCCAGCGCCCGAACCTACACCGGGACGCTCGCCGTCAACGCGGGCGACACGGTCGACTTCGTCGTCGGCTACGGCTCGAACAACAATTACAACTATT
>Ga0209916_1001508_pt1 | contig 19052 bp, 16 predicted proteins | sample ThiBio_1000_plan_FD_183956 | JGI IMG/M metagenome (GOLD analysis project Ga0209916, IMG submission 183956) | Wastewater bioreactor microbial communities from Cape Town, South Africa - Thiocy_solids_2 (SPAdes) | ecosystem: Engineered > Bioreactor > Thiocyanate-remediating > Anaerobic-Aerobic ... | reverse complement strand
CATCAGCCGCCAGTTCCTGGCCTGTACGCGGGCGCTGCCAAGGCGTTCGTCCCACACCTGCGCGGCCGCCTGATAAGGCGTCGCGGGTGCGGGCGTGTGGCTGTAACGTACGCCGGGTCGCTTGAAACGCATGATGGGTCTCCACTAATCGTTCGAGGGATCGCGCAGCTCGGGCGCGGCGCCGCCGCCGCCGTGATCGCCCGAGCGCACGACGTGCGCGGCGGTCGAAGCACCCTGCGAGATACGTTGTCGGCGTTGCAGGCGCTGCGCCCAGTCCGGCGCCTTGTTGCGGGACACGGGGGATGCACTGCCCGCGCCAACGGCGGACGCCACGCGGCTACTCGCGGCGCGGGCGGCGCTTGCCATGCCCGCTCCGAATGCCCTGGCTCCGGTTGCGCCCGATGCGGTGGCCCCCGCGCGGTACGCGGAGGCAGCGCCACGGGCGGCACGCGCAGTACCCACCGCGCCCCGGGCGGCCAGGCGGGTTCCGGCCGCCACTGCGGCGCCGCCGGTCGCCACGGCGGCACCACCTGCGACGGCAAGGCCTGCCGCGCCGAGCGCTGTACCGGCGGCAGCGCCAGCGCCGAGTTGTGGTGCCCCAGACACCAGGCCGGTGGCGATGCCAGGCCCGAAGATTCCCAGGCCCAGCATCGTGAGCGAGGCCAACATGAGGGCCAGCGCGTGGTTCAACGATGGATCGGCGCCGGCCGGCGCCTGGAACTGTCCGAAGATTGTCGAGCCGATGCCGACGATCACGGCGAGCACCAGCACCTTGACGCCCGAGGACACCACGTTGCCGAGCACCTTCTCGGCCAGGAACGCGGTCTTGTTCCAGAGCGCGAACGGCACCAGCACAAAGCCGGCGAGCGTGGTCAGCTTGAACTCCACCAGCGTCACGAAAAGCTGTATCGCCAGGATGAAAAAGCTGATGACCACGACGGCCCAGGCGAACAGCAGCACCACGATCATGTCGAAGTTGCTGAAGACCGCCGTGATGCCATGCGACATCGTGCCGACCTGCCGCAGGATCGGCTCGCCGGCGGTGACGCCGATCGCCGCGAGTCGTCCCGGCTGCAGGAAATCGCCAACGCTGACGGACGAACCCGACGCGAGCAGGCCCAGGCCGACGAACGAGCGGAACACGATGCCGGCGAGAAGGTTGAAGTTGCCGATGATGTAAGCGAAGGCGCCGATGTAGAGGGTCTTGCGGATCAGCTTCGCCAGCACCTCTTCGCCGCCCATGGCCCAGAACAGGCCGGCGAGCGTCATGTCGATGACGATCAGCGTGGCCGACAGATACATGACCTCGCCGTGCAGCAACCCGAAGCCCGAGTCGATGTACCGCGAGAAGACGGCCAGGAACTGGTCGATGACGGACAGGTCGTTCACGGCCGCGTCCCGGTATCGTCTGACTCGAAGCTCTCGGGGATCGGCGGGAGGGAGCGCAGCGTCTGGTATTCGTCGGGGCCACCCAACCCCAGGAAGAAGCGCTTCGCGTAGGCGGCGTCCGCCATCCGGCAGGTCGCCCGGTCGATGCGCATGGGTGAGCGCGCACAACGGCGGCGCAACGCGTAGAGCTGCTGCGGGTCGTGCGCAAGTGCGTCTACGGTCAGCGCCGGCGCGTGCCGGCCGCAAGCGGTCAGCAGCACCGTGGCAAACAGGAGTGACGCGCGGCGCATGCCATCAATTCCCGTAGAAGTCCACCGGCTGCGGCGTGTATTGCGGGCCATTGCCGATGAAGCGCGTGCGCACCTGCTCGGCCTGCGCCTCGTCGGCCGCTGCCCGCGCCCGGTCCAGGGCCGTCGCCCGGTCCTGCGACACTGCGAGTTGCTGCGCCTGGATCGCCTGGCGCGAAATCAGCGCGAGCAATTGGTTGGTGGCCTGGCTGGCTTGCAAGGCTCCGACCGCGCCCTGGCTTTGCGTCACCACGTTGCTCAATACGCTTTGATCCGGCAGCAAGTTCTGCGCGGCTTGCGACTGCATCTGCGTCGCGGTCCGCAGTGCCTGCACCGAGGTTTGCCAGCGCGTTTGCGCGTCCTGCACCATCTGGGCGTTGGAAGTGCTGGCACCGTAGGAACTGGGATACAGCCGATTGAACGTCGCCTGCGACTGCGCGACGTTGAAGGACAGCCCCTGCGCTTGTGCGATCAACTGATTGGTACTCGCCAGCGTGGTCTGCAACTGCGCGAGCGCGCTGTAGGGAAGGCTCGCGAGATTGCGGCCCTGGTTCACCAGCATCGTCGCCTGGTTCTGCAACTGCTGGATCTGGTTGTCGATCTGTTGCAGCTCGCGCGCGGCGGTCAAGAGGTTCTGGGTGTAGTTGGCCGCGTCGAACACCACCCACTGCGCGAAGCTCGTGGACGACACCGACAGCAGCAAAGCCGTGACGACGGCCAACCCGATCTTCTTCATGGTCGAAGCTCCGAGGACGAGGAAAACGTTGGGATGAGGTCGGCGGCCCAGCCGAGGCCGCGATGCCGCAGCCAGTCCGCGGCGAAGCCGCCCGGCTGGGCGCCGGCGCGCACGGCGTCGATGTCGCGCTGGTCCTGCGGCATGGAAGCGCTAGCGAACGCGAGCGCGACCGGCCCGAGGTCGAGATCGAACAGGCGGTTGCCAAGGCGCGATTGGTAGTAGTAGTCGCGCTTGGGTTCGGCGGTGGCGACGATCTCGATCTGCCGACTGTTCAAGCCGAACCCCTCGTAGATCGTCCGAATCTGAGGCTCGGTCGCCTGCGGGTTCGGCAGGAAGATGCGGCTCGCGCAGCTCTCGATGATCGCGGGCGCGATGCTCGAATCCTTGATGTCGGCCAGCGACTGCGTGGCGAAGATCACGCTCACGTTCTTCTTGCGCAGTGTCTTGAGCCACTGGCGGATACGTGCGGCAAACACCGGGTCGTCCAGGAACAACCAGGACTCGTCGAGGATCAGCAGCGTCGGCGCGCCATCGAACCGCTCCTCGAAGCGCGCGAACAAGTAGCCCAGCACGGCGAGCACCGCCGCGCGGCTCGCCATCAGCTCCTCCATCTCGAAGCCCTGCACGTCGGCCACGCCGAGCTGGTCGTGGTCGGCATCGAGCAGGCGCCCGTGGGCGCCGCCCAGCACGTACGGCGCCAGCGCCTGGCGCAGCGCGTTGGATTGCAGCAGCACGGACAGGCCCGTGAGCGTGCGCTGTTCGAGCGGTGCCCCGGCGAGGCTCGCGAGCGCCGACCACACGGCGGCCTTCTCGTCCGGGCCGACGGCCACGCCTTCCTGCCGCAGGCGGCCTTCGACCCATTCGGCCGCCCAGGTGAGATAGCCTTTATGGTCGATGCAAGCGAGCGGCTGGAACGCGATCGCGCCATCGCTGCCGAGGTCGTAGTGCTCGCCGCCCAGCCCCAGGATGGTGGCGCGCATCGAGCGACCCATGTCGAAGGCGAAGATGCGCGAGCCGGCGTAGCGGCGGAACTGCAGCGCCAGTACGGCGAGCAGCACCGACTTGCCCATGCCGGTCGGCCCCACCACCAGCGTGTGGCCGACGTCGCCAATATGCGTCACCAGCCGGAACGGCGTATCGCCCGCCGTGCGCGTGACGATCAACGGCGGCCCATCCAGGTGCCGGTTCCGCTCCGGCCCGGCCCACACGGCCGAGACGGGCATCAGGTGCGCGAGGTTCAGCGTGGAAATGCTCGGCTGGCGCACGTTGGCGTAGGCGTGGCCGGGAATCGACGACAGCCAGGCTTCGACGGCATTGAGGGTTTCCGGGATCGTGACGAAACCGCGTCCCTGGATCGCGCGTTCGACCCGGCGCAGCTTCTCGTCGGCCGCGTCCGCCTCCGCGTCCATGACGACGACGGTCGCGGTCACGTAGCCGAACGCCACCTGGTCGCTGCCAAGCTCCTGCAGGGCAGAGTCGGCGTCGGTTGCCTTGTTGCTCGCATCGGTATCGACCAGCGGCGACTCCTGCTGGAAGATGGTCTCGCGCAAGAGCGCCACGACGTTCTTGCGCTTGGCGAACCACTGTCGGCGCAGTCGCGTCAATTCCTTCTCCGCCTCGGCCTTGTCCAGGCACAGGAAACGGGTGCACCAGCGGTAGGCAAACCCCAGGCGGTTCAGGTCGTCGAGCAAGCCCGGCCAGGTCGAGGTCGGGAAGCCACGCACCGTCATGACGCGCAGGTGCTGGTCGCCCAGCATGGGCGCAAGGCCACCGACCAGCGCCGAATCCGTCAGGAGCGCATCGAGGTGGAACGGCACCTCGGGTACCGCCAGCGAATAGCATCGCGTCGAGATACACCCGTGCAGATAGGTCAGCGTCCCGGCGTCATCCAGCCACGCGATCTCGGGCATCACGCCGTCGAGCAGGTCGAACACACGGCCGGTCTCGGCGATGAAGGCGGCGAGCCGTTCGCGCCAGTCCACCCCGGACGTGGGCGTGTTCTCGTACAGGAGCTTCGCGGCACGGGCGCGCGATTCCTCCGGTGGCAGGTATTCCAGCGTCAGGTGATAGCCGCTCTCGTAGTGGCTGCCGGCCTGCTCGAACGCGGCGCGCCGTTCCTCGTCCACCAGCCACGACAGCGCCTCGGGGAACTGCGAATGCGGGTAGTCGGCCGCCGGCCGGCGCTCCGCCTCGATGAACAGCGCCCAGCCCGATCCCAGGCGACGCAGCGCGTTGTTCAGGCGCGCGGTGGTGGCGACTAGCTCGCCTTGGGTTGCACTGTCCAAGTCCGGCCCGCGAAAGCGCGCCGTGCGCTGGAAGCTGCCGTCCTTGTTCAGCACCACGCCCGGCGCGACCAGCCCCGCCCACGGTAGCCAGTCGGCAAGCAGTGCGGGGCGCTGGCGGTATTCGGCGAGGTTCAACATGACAGCGGCCTCACACGTCCAGCAGCGACTTGTGCTTGAGGTGCCGCGCGAACACCGCCATGAACTGCGGATCGACCTTCGCGCCCCAGACTGCGAGTGAATGGCCGATGAGCCACAGCGCAATGCCTGGCAGCCACAGTTGCAGGCCGAGCCCGACGGCGGTGGCCAGCGTGCCGTTGGCGATCGCCACCGTGCGCGGCGCACCGCCCATCAGGATCGACTCCGTGAGCGACCGGTGCAGCGGCACCTCGAAACCCGGAAGATCAGGCGCCGTGCTCATACGACGGCCCCGCCGGAGAAGCTGAAGAACGACAGGAAGAACGAGGACGCGGCGAAAGCGATCGACAGGCCGAACACGATCTGGATCAACCGCCGGAACCCGCCGCTGGTGTCGCCGAAGGCGAGCGTCAGGCCCGTCACGATAATGATGATGACGGCGATGATCTTGGCGACCGGCCCCTGGATCGAATCGAGGATGGACTGCAGCGGCGCTTCCCACGGCATGTTCGAGCCGGCCGCCCGTGCCGTCCCGGCCAGCGCCCACAGCGCGATGGCCGTTGCCGCACTTCGACCGGCGGTCTGAGCCAAGCCGTGCAGACACATAACTGGATTTACAGAAAAGCGCTGATCAGGAACACGGCTCATGCGGGTTCTCCAGAAGAAAGTGGGTCGGGATGCGCGGGCGACGCCACGGCGTCACATAGCTGGTAGCCCGTGTCATGGAAGCCGGTGACGCGGGCGATGCGTTCGACGCGGCGTGTCCGGCCGCGGCCGGCAAGGTGCACCACGACGTTGACCGCCTCGGCGATCAGCGCGCGCGGGGGATTCAGGGCCACTTCGAGGATCAGTTGCTCCAGGCGCAGCAACGCACCGTGGGCCGAGCCGGCGTGCACCGTGGCGATACCACCCGGGTGGCCGGTGCCCCACACCTTGATGAGATCCAGCGCTTCGCCGCCACGCACCTCGCCGACGATCACGCGGTCGGGACGCAGGCGCATCGTCGCCCGCACCAGATCGGTCATCGAGACGACGCCGGCGCGGGTGCGCAGCGGCACGTGGTCGCGGGCCACACATTGCAACTCCACCGTGTCTTCGAGCACCAGCACCCGGTCGCCCGTAGCGGCGATCTCCGCCAGCAGAGCATTGGCGAGCGTGGTCTTGCCGGTGCTGGTGCCGCCGGCGACCAGGACGTTCTTCCGCTCGCGTACCGCGGTGCGCAGGAACGCGGCCTGCTCGGCGGTCATCATGCCGTCGGTGACGTAGCGTTCCAGCGGAATGACGCCTACCGCGCGCTTGCGCAGCGCAAACGCCGGGCCGGGCGCCGCCGGCGGCAGGATGCCCTCGAAGCGCTCTCCCGTTTCCGGCAACTCGGCGGTCAGCAGCGGTCGGCCGCGATGCACTTCTGCGCCGACGTGCGCCGCCACTAGGCGGATGATGCGTTCGCCATCCTCTTCAGACAGCTCCGCGCCCAGCGGAGCGCGGCCCGTGGATAGCCGATCGACCCAGAGCGTGTGATCCGGGTTGAGCATGATCTCCACCACGTCCGGGTCTTCGAGCGCGGCGGCGATCAGCGGTCCCATCGCCGTGCGCAGCATGCGGATACGACGGTCAATCGACGTGGTGGCGAAGGATTGGGGCCGTGCACTCATGAGGCATGCTCCTGTGCCTCGGCTTGGGCCACCGCATCCAGTTGCGCAGCCTCAGGGTCCAGTTCCTCCACCACGTCGCGCACCAGGCTGTGGCCGCGCAGCAGGCGGCGGCCGAGCTGTTCGACGAACTGCTCGAAGCGCGCCCGGCCCTGCGCGCGGGCGGCATCCTGGTGGGCCTCCGGAACCGGGGTACTGACCGTCAGGAAATAGCGCACGAACAGCGCCAGCGTTTCGATCTCGACGTTCTGGTCGCGCTCCAGCTTCTCGAACTGGCGCGACAGCCGGTCCAGGCGCTTGGTGATGGCCGCTTCGCGCTGGTCGCCGGCGTCGGGCGACAGCCACGATGCGAGCGCCGCCGCCACAATGGACGACTTGGATACCCCTTTCTTCGCTGCCAGCTCGTCGAGGCGCTTGGCGTGCTCAGGCGCAATGAACAGGTTGAGGCGATACCGGCTCATAGTTCGATCCCGTCGTGTTGATCGAGCGAGGCCAGCCGCGACGTGCGCTGCATGGCAGGGCTGAACTCGTGAGGTAGTGGCGGATCGTCGTCATCCAGCAGCACCAAGTCGGTGTCGGCGGCCGACGGCTCGGGGTTGTATTCGGCAACGTTGGAGAGTTCCGGCTGCCGGCGCAGACCACCGTCATCGGTGGAGCCGAAGCCAATGCCGCTCTCATTACCCTCCGCGGCCGGTACCGCCGGGACAGCAGGAATCGCCAGCCCGCTCCAGTCGTCGGGCCGCGCGGGCGGCGCATCGGCGTAACGCCCATCGGCGAGTGCCGGCGGTGGCAACACTCGCCGCTTGAAATTGGCGTCCGCGTAGTAGCGCAGCTTCTTCGCCTTGATCGGCGCGACGCTGGACACCATCACCACGGCTTCGTCGGGCGGAAGCTGCATGACTTCACCCGGCGTCAGTAGCGGTCGTGCCGTTTCCTGGCGCGACACCATCAGGTGCCCGAGCCACGGCGCGAGCCGGTGGCCAGCGTAATTGCGCTGCGCACGCAGCTCGGTCGAGGTGCCCAACGTGTCGGAGATACGCTTGGCGGTGCGCTCGTCGTTGGTGGCGAACGTCACCCGCACGTGGCAGTTGTCGAGGATCGAATGGTTCTGGCCGTAGGCCTTGTCGATCTGGTTGAGCGACTGCGCGATGAGGAAACTGCGAATGCCGTAGCCCGCCATGAAGGCCAGCGCCGTCTCGAAGAAGTCCAGGCGCCCAAGCGCCGGAAACTCGTCGAGCATCAGCAGCAACTTGTGGCGCCGTTCGATGCCGTCACTGCCGTCGAGCGATTCGGTCAGACGCCGACCGATCTGGTTGAGGATCAGGCGGATGAGCGGCTTCGTGCGCGAAATGTCCGAAGGCGGCACCACTAGGTACAGCGAAACGGGGTGGTCGGAGGCGATCAGGTCGGCGATGCGCCAGTCGCAGCGCGAGGTGACTTCCGCCACCGTCGGATCGCGGTACAGGCCAAGGAACGACATGGCCGTGGAGAGCACGCCGGAGCGTTCGTTCTCCGCCTTGTTCAACACCTCGCGCGCGGCGGACGCGACGACGGGATGCGGCGCATCGCCCAGGTGGCGCGTCGTCATCATCCGGTGCAGCGTTACCTCGAACGGGCACGCGGGATCGGAGAGGAAGTTGGCGACGCCGCGCAGCGTCTTGTCTTCGCCGGCGTAGAGCACATGCAGGATCGCGCCGACCAGCAGCGCGTGACTGGTCTTCTCCCAGTGGTTGCGCCGTTCCAGCGCACCTTCGGGATCGACCAGGATGTCCGCGATGTTCTGCACGTCGCGCACCTCGCAGGCGCCACGCCGCACTTCGAGCAGCGGGTTGTATGCGGCCGAGCGCGCGTCGGTGGGGTTGAACAGCAGGCAGTGCGAGAAGCGCGAACGCCAACCTGCGGTGGTGGTCCAGTTCTCGCCCTTGATATCGTGAATGACGGCCGACGCCGGCCAGGAAAGCAAGGTGGGAATGACGAGGCCCACACCCTTGCCTGAGCGCGTCGGCGCGAAGGTCAGGACGTGTTCCGGGCCGTCGTGACGCAGATACTGCCGGTCATGCAGACCAAGAAAGACGCCGGTGAGTTTGTCCAGCCCTGCCCGATGGATGTCGTGGGCATCAGCCCAGCGCGCGGAACCGTACGTCGTGACAAGCCGCGACTGGCGGGCGCGCCACACCGACATGCTGATGGCGACGCCGGCAGCGGAGAGGCCACTGGCCGCCGCGATGGACCCGCCCACCAGGAACAGGTGCGGCGCATAGGCGTCGTACCAGTACCACCACTGGAACAGCCGCCACGGGTGGTAGAACGGAATACCGAACCAATCAAACCAGGGCGAGCCCAAGCGTAGCTGATAGCCCAGGTGTGCGGCGGTCCATTGGGTGGCGCCCCAAGTTCCCGCGACCACGATGCCGAACACCGTCAGCACCTGGCCGAACAGCACGCTGGTACCGTTCACTCCGGCCTCCGACTTTCTCTTGCTTCGTGCGGCGAAAACGTGCCGCACAACCAAGAGCATCGGTGCCATGGTCAGCACCGGTCAAAGACTTTTATGGCGATGAAAGTGATCGAAAAAGCAAGATTGCAAGCCACGGCGACACACCGAACGCGGCAGCGCAATAAGGCGCAGGCCAGCGCAGCAGCTACGACATCGACCGGGCGCGCCCGAAAGCAACGATTCAGAACTTCGGCGGGTTTTTGGGCGGCGTGTACTGAGGGCCTTTACCGTAGAACAGCCGGTGCCGGGCCTCGGACGCAGCTTCGCATTCGGCGGCTGGCACCTGCGCGTCGTGATTTGCGCATTGCCGTTCGACCTCGTGCAGACGGTCGGGATGAGCTACCAACGAATCCACCGTGTCGGTTGGGGCAGCCTTGCCGCAAGCCGTCAGCGCCAAGGCGAACAGAAGCAGCAGCATGTTTCTCACAGTTCGATCCCCTGTGTCGCATTGGAATCAGGCCGCTTGGGTGCGCTCACCGGCGCTGGTTCGAATGCACTGACCCGCGCAATGAAATGCGTCAGCGTCTCCGATGGATCGGCGTCCAAACGCAGGAGGTAGGTGGTGAGCACAGTCGTACGCCCGGCCAATGGGCGCGCCACGATGCCAAGTCCCCGGCTAGCGGCGATTCGCGAGGCCCCGGCCAGTCCCAGCGCAAAACCAGCGGCCACCAACGTCATCATTAAGTCCACGGAGGCCACGCGCTCGGCAACCAGTGGTTCTTGATCGACCCGCCTTAATACGCGCTCGATCTGCCGTACATAGCCTTCGCAAACATACGGATCGCCCAATACCAGCGGGTAGCGCAACACTTCTTCCAGCGGGATGGCCTTGTAGGTCAACAGCGGGTGCCGAGCGGGCACCGCTACCATCAAGGGGTCATTCCATACGGCTTCGGCGACGACGCCGTCGCCGACTTCATCCGACCGCGCGAATCCAACGTCGTACAACTCCTCGTGCAGTCCTTTGATCTGTTGCGCCAGCGGAACCTCGGACAAGCGTATTTCGATTTCCGGCTCATCTTGGCGGCACAGCGCAAGGAATGTCGCGAAGCGCGATGGTGTTATGCCGTCTGACAGCGCGACCCGCAATTGGCCATGAAAGCCACTGGCCGCAGCCTTGACGCTATCACGCGCCTGCTGCAAGGCGGTGAAGACCTGGGGAACGCGCTCCAGAAATAGCTTGCCAGCACGGGTCAAACGGGTACTGCGCGTAGTGCGTACAAAAAGTTGAGCACCCAAGTCTTCTTCGAGTTCCTTGATCGTCCGTGACAATGGAGACTGCTCAATGTGTAGCCGTTCGGCAGCACGGGCAAAGTGGAGTTCTTCAGCTACCGCAATGAAGCAGCGCAAGTGGCGTAATTCCATCCTGGCTCCTCAAACCTTTATCCTCGTCCACGCCGAATCAAGCCTCAGATATGAATCCATGTCACGTTGCCACCCATGACACCGCATGGCTATACAGAAATTTTTATATTATTGTCAGTTAAAGTAATTATTATTGTTCTAAATCCATCGAATGGGTAACGGCGGTCTATCCACAACTATTTAGCGAACCATATTCTCACTTCGCTTCTAGCCGCGATTCAAGAGCCGCAAGAATCGGACAATCGTCAGTTGATCGTTCTTCTGCAGTGCAGATATCAATAAGTTCCGTCAGCGCCTGGGACATAGTAAGCATCGACCGGATTTTCTCTTCAAGCTGTACTTTCTTCTGCTCCACAATGGCGCGAATGTCGCCACAGCACGAATTGTCGTCCGTCTTCAGATCGAGCAACTGATGTATGTCTGAAAGTGTCATGCCGCAGTGCTGTGCGTGCCTAATGAAGTTCAGCCGCCGCACAGCGTCTTCCCCGTACAGACGGTAGCCCGCATCTGTCTTTTCTGCGGGAAGCAATATACCTTCGTCTTCGTAAAAGCGAATCGCATCGGTGGTTACGCCGGCACGCTTCGCAAGCTTTCCTATTGTCATACTGGTCTTCATTGCGCCACCACCGTGCCCGAATACATGTTGCCCCCACAATGAAACGCGTAGCGCCCGGCATGCGGCGCATGAAGCTGTACAGTCCTCGTAGCCCCCACTGGTACTGTAATTTGGACATCCCTGCCGGCTGGTCCGAGCCCCTCGAAAATCGTGCTCAAAAGACATCCCCCAATATGGTCTGTTATGGCAAGGCGGATGTCTTGTCCGGCAGGAATGACGAGTGTACGCGGCTGGTACGGGTAACCGGTTGCATCCGCACCTTCGATTAATCGATAGGGGTGTACCGCCACTACGGTCGCAGGAACCGTAGCGGATGCACTGGTGGCGTAAGTATCGTAGTTCTGACCGAAGTAATAGAACAGGAACCCGCTGGTACCGATAAACAATAAGGCCGTAATACGCATGAGCCATGGCCCCAATTGCCGCAATCCAGCGAACACTCGCTGACCCAACAGCATCATCACTACGACAAGCAACGCAATAGCAAGGCCATACGCGAACACAGACAGCGCGGCAAGCAGGTAGCTTCCAGCCACCAGCGGTAACAGCAAGATGCCTAGGAAGATCGGCAACGAACAGGTATGCGACGCTGCGCCGTACGCAAATCCAAATGAAACAAGCGTACGTTTCTTAGTTGGTCCGACCATGGCTTGCCCAGCCTCTTGCCGAGCATAGCGTTGGTTCATCGGGTTCCAGCGTTCGACGAACGCCAGCATGCTGGTGCGACCCAGCAAAATCAGAACACCCAGTACGAGGAAGGCGACTGCGACTACCGGAATAAAGTAGATCAGGTAGTTATAGGCGACGCTTCCCACCATGCCGATAACCGCACCAGCAATGGCATAGAACGCAACGATGCCAAGCGCAACGAGCCCTGCTGCTACGGCCAGAGAGGATTTCAGTCCGCGAACTTCTCTGGGAGCTGCCGCTCCGGTCGCGAGATAGGCCACGAACGCCGGTGTGACGGCGATGCTACAAGGTGAAAAAAAGGATGCAGCCCCACCCACCAGAGCCAAGCCAATGACGAGTGCAGGTGGTAATGTCTGGGCTTCTTGGAGCAACGCACCCGCGTGCAAGTAGAGGACATAACCGCCCGCCCCCATAAGCAGTAGGAGAATGCCTGCACCCAGCGAGCCTGCCCAGCCGCTATGCGACCACTTTGGCACAGCTGGCTCCGACATCATTTTGGTTGACCTAGTAAGGCTTGCTCGCCTTTCGGAATCGCGGCGTTCTCCATTGTCTCAATGGTATAGCCGAGCATACTGAGACGCTCAACAATGGTGGCCAACTCCAGTGTGGCAGGATCAAATAGGACTTCAATCCGTTGGGAGTTGGCATGGGCATTGACTCGTTGGACACCCGTGAGAGTGCCTAGAACGCGTGCAACACGCTGCTCACAGCTCTCGCAATGGAGTCGCGTCTCGCCTACCACCTTTAGTGAAGCTGATTTAAACATAACCTTATTACCTCCAATAATTATTTGCGACGATACAGCACAGCTGTGCCATTGCCTGTACGGTTTGCGCGTGTTCGGCTCGCGCAGGTGACGCCGTTCCGTCAGTCATTTCTACTTCTCATCTATCCGAAGAGACGTCCACGTTTACCCAAGAGGTCGAGGCAGATCCTTCGGTTGTTACGGCGTTCACGGCTTCGTCTCACGTCCTCTGTGAACTCGTCTAAGTGTAAACCTTGGTGCTGACTCCAAAGTCAAGAGGGTACACGGATTACCCTTCGAGCAGCTCCCCCAGCAACGCTCTGCTCGGAACGACCCACAGGCCAGTACGACCTATCAATCAGACGGGGAAAAGAGCCTCTCTGTCTTCCCAAACCCCACAAGGCGGAGCCATCGCGTGAAAATTCCGTGCCGTCATCAAGGATGGCGTAACGCTCGCTGGCGAGCATGACGCTGCGCCGGCAGACGCACCAGCCACACACAGTCCGCCAGCTACCGGACGATGCTCCAAACTGTTGCCACGAGCCACGTAGCACCGATGACTCGCACCTGTTGCCCCACCGCGACGTCAGTCTTGCGTATCACAGGTGGGGTGCGTGCCACAGTCCATAGTCAACCTTGCTCGACGCCTGTCGGCCGGGCCGCGGGCGCCGGGCCAGGAACCTCTGCCCTGAATAAAGCGAGCGACAGCAGGGCAAGGCCAAGCTCCACAGCGGCAAAGGTCCCCAACGCGAATTCGAACCCAAACCGAAGGAGCTCACCGAAAGCAAGACTTCCGAGTCCGAACCCTACGAATAGGGCAAAGACGTTTAACCCCATCGCCTGCCCGGCACGGTTTCCGCCAAGGGCGGTAACAATCCCGCCAAAGAGCGGCTGGGTCATGTCATAGCCCAAGGACAGGACCATCGCGATCACAGGCGCCCAAACGACAGGGAACTTGAGGATCAGCGATGCTGCGGCTACGGCGCCGAGAGCGAGGCCGACCGGGATCAAACGTGCGCGGCCCCAGCGATCCGCCACGCGGCCGATGAGTGGGCCGAGAAGGAAGCCCGGTACGCCATAACCGAGGAGAGCGAGGCCGATGCCGACCGGCCCAAGGCCAAACCGGTGCGCTAAGAAAACACCCAGCCACGTGAAAACACCAGACTGAAACATCGAATTGACGAGCACGTACCCATAGGTGCGTTGCCCGCGTGCCGTGGTCAGGAGGTCCTTATAGCCGCGGACGATATCGGACAGCGTGCCCGCAACTTGCTGCACTACGCTGGCGATAACGCTTCGATAACCCGCAAGGACGAGCAAAAGCGCAGCCCCAGCCAGACCCACGACCACGAAAAGCCCGCGCCAGCCAACCACCGGGACCAAAATCGTGCCTAAGGGCGAACCAAACGCCATTCCTCCGGCCATGGCTCCGAACAACCAGCCCAGCGGCCGGCCCCGCTGTTCGTATGGGAACAGGCGGCCGACCAGTGTCAGGGCGAGCGGCACCACACCGCTCGCGCCCACACCGGTCAGGGCACGCCACACAATGAGCTGGTCGATGGAACGCGCGGTGGTCGTCAGGAGTGTGAGCGTTGAAAAGAGCGCCAACGACAGGAACAAGACACGGTGAATGCCCAGCCGATCGGCAACGAGACCATAAAGAAGCGTCGCCACGCCGTACGGGATGAGATAGGCCGGAACCAGAAGGCCGACAGTTTGCACGGACGCGCCAAAATCAGCTGACAACGCCGGAATGATCGGTGCGACCATGTAGGCTTGGAAGAAGATGACGAAGGTTGCGAACGCAAGCATCCACAGAAGATGCTTGCGCTTGTCACCGTCGATCCCGGCCATCTGTCGTTGTTGCGTGCGATCAATCTCACCCTTTCCTTGGTTACGCTGCATTTGTAGTGGCCTTCGTGACGGCGTGCCCGACGCTCTCGACCGTACCGAAAAACAGGTTCGGCTGGCCCCACAACGAGTTGATGAAAATGGCCGTGACGCTGCCGGCCATCGCGAGCATCGCCCACATCGGGTGGATGATGCCGAACGCCGCGACCGGCACGCCAATGCCGTTGAAGAGGAACGCTAGCGTGATGTTCTCAACCATCTTGCGGTAGCCGCGGCGACTGATGGCGTAGGCGTCAAGTACACCGGTCAGCCGGGTGTTGAGGATGATGACGTCGGCCGAATCGATCGCGATGTCGGTACCGCTACCCATCGCGATGCCGACGTCGGCCTGCATCAGGGCCGGTGCATCGTTGATGCCATCACCCACCATCGCGACCCGTGCCGCTGTCTGGAGTTTCCGGATCGTCTCGGCCTTGCGCTCTGGCAGCACGCCGGCATAAATCTCGTCGATGCCAGCTTGTGCCGCGATGCGCCTCGCCGCCCGCTCGTTGTCGCCGGTCAGCAGCGCAACCCGCACACCCGTGGCCCGCAACTGCCGTACGGTCGTCACTGCATCCGCACGCAGCGCATCGCCCAGCGCCAGGATGCCCAACAGATCGCCTTGCTGGCCAATGGCAATCACGGTGCGGCCTTCCTGTTCCAGCGCCCGCACACGATCAGCGAACGGCGCAAGACCAATCCCGCGTTCGACAAGGAAAGCCGGACTGCCCGCCAGAATGTCTTGATCCGCAAGCCTGGCGATCACGCCTTTGCCTGCGACCGCTTCGAAGTGGTCGACGGCCGGAACGTCCAGTCCGGCATCGAAAGCCGCCTGCACGATGGCCTGAGCCAAGGGGTGTTCAGAGGTGGTCTCGACAGCTGCAGCGATGCGGAGCAATCCGTCTCGATCGATCCCATGCGGCTCGACCTCACGCAGTTTGGGTTTGCCCTCGGTCAACGTGCCGGTCTTGTCGAACACTACGGTTGTGACCCGACGCAGCCCTTCGAACGCCTCGCCAGTGCGCATCAGGATTCCGCGTTCGGCCGCTTCGGCTCCGCCGCGCACGATCGACAGTGGGGCCGAGATGCCGACGGCGCACGGGTAACCCATCACCAATGCCGACAGGCCAGCGTACACCGCGCGCTGGACGTCCAGCGGGTCACCCAGCAACACCGGCACGACCAGCCAGGCAATGAAGGCCACTGCGGCGATCCCCAGCACCGTTGGCGTATACACCCGCAATACTCGGTCCACCACATGCAGCAAGCCCGGTTTGAGCGCCCGCGCGTCCTCGACACTACGGACGACCTGCTGCAGAAAACTCTCCTCGCCAACGGCTGTCACGCACACCAGTAGGGCCCCAGTACCGTTGATGGCACCGCCGGCAACGCGGTCGCCGATTTTCTTTTCGACGGGGGTGGGCTCGCCAGTAATCAGCGACTCGTCTACTCCCGAGTGACCTTCGACGATCTCACCGTCCACGGGGATCCGCTCACCGGGACGGATCCGAACGCGGTCGCCACGGTGGACATCTTCGATACTTACCTCCTGTTCACTCCCGTTGCGCAGCACGTGCGCTGTGTCCGGCTGAAGATCCAGCAATTTCTTGACCGCCTGCGAGCCGCGCGTCTTGACAATCAGCGACAGCCACTCCGAAAAGATGTGGTAGGTCAGCACCAGCACTGCGACAGCAAAGAACGGCGCGGTTGGGTAATTCGGTATCCGTGCAACGAGACCGATCACGCCACCAGTGAGGCCCGCGAATGCCCCGACTTCGACCAGTACATGCTGGTTGAGGATCCCGCGACGTAGCGCTTGGAAACCCATGCGCAGGATATGCGCGCCGAGGCCGAAGATCAGCGCCACCGCAAGGGCGCCAGTGACCCACGGCGTCGCTCGGCCCAGCAGTCCATTTGTCCGCAGGAAGAACAACACCAGACCGGGCATGGCGAGTGCGATGGCACCGGCGCTCGCTTGTACTGCGCCGCGGTTCTTCAAGACTGCAAACGAGAATGCGATTAGGCTCACGAACACGAAGGCGGACACACCGAGCGCCCAGCCGCCCACCGGGTTGGCGATCAGGCCGATCGCGGCGAGGCTCGTTCCCAGCGCAATCAGGAATCGGTTGCGCTCACGGGCGAGGGCGCGTTCCTGTTGTTCAAACGGCTCGACCTTGCGCGGGTCCGAGATCGTATAACCGATATCGGTGAGAGTACGCATTAATTGTCCAGGAGCCGTTTGCCCCGGATCGTATTCGACCAACGTTTGCTCATGGGTCAGGCTGACCGCAACTCGATATACGCCAGGTTTTCGAGATAATGCCTTCTCGATCGTGCCCGTGCACAACGAACAGTGGAGCCCGCCGATATGAGCACGCACTCTGCGTCGATCTGCTCGATTGGTCGGTTCATCTGTCCAAGGGGTCAGGGCAGATCCTTCGATCGTTACGGTGTTCATGGCGTCATCCCACGTACTTTGTGAACTCAACCGAGTATAAACCTTGGTGTTAACTCTAAGGTCAAGGGGATATATGGATTATTTTTGAGCAACTCCCCCAGCGGCGCTCTGCCCCGAGCGGCCGCAAGTCGACACGACTTATCAATCAGGAAGGGAGCGAGTTTCTCTGCCGTCCCAAATCCCACAAGGCGGAGCCATTTCGCATCACTGCGACAAGCCGTTGCCCCAACCGCTGCTCGATCACCGGCTTCCACGGCACCAGTGAGAATTCCGTGCCGGCATCGAGGATGGCGTAGCGCCCGCTGGCGAGCATGACACTGCGCCGGTAGACGCCGGCCACACGCTGCCCGCCAGCTACCGGGCGATACTCCAAGCCGGTTTCGGCCGCAATGTTCTTTGCGACCTGCGCCAGTTCGCGCCCGCGTAGCGTCGTGAGCAGGTTGCGGGCGAGGGCGACACGCCGCCCACGGTGCTCGGCCAGTCCCTGTTCGGCTAGGAAGTCGGCACGTCGGCGCAGCGCATCCTTCACTTCGACGCCAAAACCCAGGTCACTCAGCCCTCCACCGCCCCCAATCAACTGTTGGTCTAGCCAGGTGGCACCAACCACGTGGATCTGTTGTTCGACCGGCAAGTGCGATTTCAGCTTTACCATGACGCCGCCGAGGTGTTGCGCGTCGTACCGGCGGCCCCGTTCGGCCAAGTCACCGGGCACGCGCCAGACCCCTTCGGCTTCGCGCTCCACGATGCCGGCGCGACGCAGGGCTTCGAGGCGGCGCACATGCGCGGCCACTACCTCGCGCGGATCGCGGCCGGGCTTGGCCCGGCCCTGCTCGATCGCTAGGTGATGATCGGTGCGGTACAAGCCATCGCTCGCCAACGCAGCGATGTTCTTGTCGGCCGTCCGCACGTCGGCCGATCCCTTCACCTCCACCACGGCACCGGCCGGATAGTTCGCCAGTTCGTCGCGGGCGTTGAGCGCGACGTAGTGGGCCTTGCCGTCCACCCCGTCGATGACCAGATAGCCCCGGCCGCGCAGCTCGTCAGTCAGCCCCTTCGCGGCCACGCGACCAATGACGGTGCGGCCATCGTCGCCCGGCTCGAACACCGCCAGCTCGCGCGGCTGGCCGCCAATGGCCCGCTGCAAGGTGCGGATAATGTCGCCACGCTCGCCCAGGGCGCGCAAGGTCTTCTCGGCGTCGGTGTGAATGGCCCAGGTGCCGGGCTGCACTTCATCGGCCAGGCCCAGGCACTGCAAGCGTTGCAGGCGGCCGATCAGCAGCAGGCGCTGGCGTTGCAGCCGCGGTTCGTTGAAGCGTTCGATCTGCACCCGGCCATCGTCGCCGGCCTCGCGTTGCAGCGTGCGGTCAAGGCTCGTCCACCGCTCCTGTTCCACCTCGCGCTGCAAGGTCTGCTGGATCTCCAGCTCGGTGCGCGGCCCCAGCCATTCGGTCGCTAGCTCGGCGGCGCGATGGCGAAAGCCATCGGCGATGTAGTCGCCTGCGATGATGAGGTCTTTGCCGGTGTCGTCGCGCCCGCGCACGACGATGTGCGTGTGCGGGTTGTCGGTGTTCCAGTGGTTGACGGCCACCCAATCAAGGCCCGTGCCCAGGTCGGCCTCCATGCGGCCCATGAGGTGCCGCGTGTAGGTGCGCAGGTCTTCCAGCTCGGCGCCATCCTCGGGCGAGAGGATGAAGCGGAAATGGTGCCGGTCACCGGCGCAGTGTTCCTTGAAGGCATCGAGGTCGGCGGCATCGGCCTGCGGCCCGTAGGCCTGCCCCGGCTCGCCGTCGCGCCCTACGCCGTCGCGCTCGATGTAGCGCAGGTGCTTGGCGAGCGACTGCGGGCTGGCCTGGCGCTGATTGACCAGCAGCGTCTTGATGGTCACGCGCCGCGATAGGGGCGTCAGCTTCGCGCCCGCGAAGTGCGCTGCCGTGTAGCCGCGCCCCAGGCGCGAGCCTGGCCGCTGGCCGGTACCACGTGCCGATGACGAACGGCGCACCGAGGACTTGCCGCCGCTGGCCTTGCCGGCCTGCTTGAGTACCTTGGAGACGAAGCCCTGACCCCGGTTCTTCGGGGCGCTGGGGCGGATACGGAAATCCTCGTCGCGGCGGTCGCTCATGGCTGCCTCGAAGGAGAGCTGCGGCGTGCCCCAGCGTGCGAAGCACGCAGGAGGCCCCGGATTGGCGCGGGCTTCGCGCCACAAGCAGCACGGCGGCGAAGCCGCGCCGTGCTGCGCCACCCCCACGTGCAGACCGGCTTTCGACGCGGCCCGGTGCCGCGTCCTTTTGTCTTGCCTTCCGCCTTTGCCCT
>Ga0209916_1001504_pt1 | contig 19114 bp, 18 predicted proteins | sample ThiBio_1000_plan_FD_183956 | JGI IMG/M metagenome (GOLD analysis project Ga0209916, IMG submission 183956) | Wastewater bioreactor microbial communities from Cape Town, South Africa - Thiocy_solids_2 (SPAdes) | ecosystem: Engineered > Bioreactor > Thiocyanate-remediating > Anaerobic-Aerobic ... | reverse complement strand
GCCTTCAAGGGCAGCGTCATCGAGGTTGGCGAATCCTATGCCACCAGAACCGCGCGCGAGAAATACCCGGTCACCCTGTACGCCAGCGCCTGCGGCGCGCCCTGCGAGCAGGCTCGGCAGCTGCTCGCAGGGCGCGGCGTTCCCCATAGCAACAAGGACCCGCAAGCCAGCCCCGAAGCGCAGGCCGAACTGCAAAAGCTCACCGGGCGTTTAAGCGTTCCGGTGCTCGTGGTCGGCAGCGACAAGCTGGACGGTTTCGAGGCCGGGCAATGGCAATCCGCACTCGACCGCGCAGGCTATCCAAAAACCGCCCCGCCCGGCCACAAGCCGGCGCCCGCGCAGGCGCAACAGCCGTCGCCGCAGTAGCAGGGTGCGGTAAACTCGGCGCCATGAAAATCGCCGCCTGGAACGTCAACTCCCTCAAGGTCCGCCTGCCCCAGTTGCTGGACTTTCTCGCCACCCGCCAGCCCGACGCGGTGTGCCTGCAGGAAACCAAGCTCACCGATGACAATTTCCCGGTCGCCGAACTCGAAGCGGCCGGTTATCGTGTCGTCTTCGCCGGCCAGAAAACCTACAACGGCGTCGCCATCGTCAGCCGCGCCGAACCGAGCGAGGTCGGCATCGGCATCCCCGGTTTCGAGGACGAACAGAAGCGCGTCATTGCCGCCACCGTCGACGGCGTGCGGCTGGTGTGCGTGTACTGCCCCAACGGCCAGAGCCTCGACTCTGACAAATATCCCTACAAGCTTGCCTGGTTCGACGCCCTGGCCGCCTGGCTGAAGGACGAACTGGCGCGCCACCCCCGGCTCGCCATGCTCGGCGACTACAACGTCGCCCCGGAAGACCGCGACGTCCACGACCCCGAGGCGTGGAAGGACAGCGTGCTGGTGTCGGAGCCCGAACGCGAGCGCTTCCGCAGGCTGCTGGCGCTGGGGCTGAAGGACAGCTTCCGCCTGTTCGAGCAGCCCGAGAAGCTCTTCTCCTGGTGGGACTACCGCATGATGGGCTTCCGCCGCAACCACGGCCTCAGGATCGATCACATTCTTCTCAGCGAGCCGCTGGCCGCAGCCTGCACCTCAAGCACCATCGACCGCGACATGCGCAAGCTGGAGCGGCCGTCGGACCACGCGCCGGTGGTCGCCAGCCTCACCTTGTAATCAGTACTGCACCACCGCCGGGTCGAGGCTGCGCCATAGATACCAGGTGGCGACGGTGCGCCAGGGCGCGTGGCGCTCGCCGTGCTGGCGCAGAACCTTTGGGGTGGGCCGCTCGCCGCCGAGATAATGCAGTGCAACCGCCTTTTGCAGGCCGACGTCGTCGACCGGCCAGACGTCGGGGCGGCGCAGGCTGAAGATGAGGAACATCTCGGCGGTCCAGCGGCCGATGCCGCGCACGTCGACCAGTTCGGCGATGACGGCCTCGTCTTCCATTTGCTTCCAGCGCGCCGGATCGATGCGGTTATCGGCAAAATGACCGGCGAGGTCGACGAGGTATTCGGCCTTGCGGCGCGACAGGCCGCAGGCGGCGAGCGCGTCCGGCTCAAGCGTGACGATGCATTCCGGGCTGACGGTTTGCACGAACCCGGCGAAGCGCGCCCAGATGCTATCGGCGGCCTTGACCGAGATCTGCTGGCCGACGATGGCGCGCGCGAGGGTCTGGAACGGATCGCCGCGATCGCCCAGCACGGCATCGGGATAGCGCGCGATGAGGGCGGCCATCACCGGGTCGGCGACGGCGAGTTCGGTGCAGGCGGTGGACCAATAGGCAGGGGCGCGGATAAAGCCTTTCACCCTCACAGCAGGATGATGTCGTACTGTTCCTGCGGATAGGTCGTCTCGACCTGCAGCGACACCGGTTTGCCGATGAAATCGATGAGCTGGGCGAGGCTGCCGGATTCCTCGTCCAGGAACAGATCGATCACGCTCTGCGCCGCGACAATGCGGAATTCGCGCGCGTCGAACTGGCGCGCTTCGCGCAGGATTTCGCGCAGGATTTCGTAGCACACGGTCTGCGCGGTCTTGATTTCGCCGCGCCCGGCACAGGTGGGACAGGCCTCGCACAGCACGTGCGCCAGCGATTCGCGGGTACGCTTGCGCGTCATTTCCACCAGGCCCAAAGCGGAAAATCCGCTGACGGTGGTGCGCGTGGGGTCGCGCGCCAGCACCTTCTTCAGCTCGCTGAGCACCGCTTCCTGGTGCTCGGCATTGTCCATGTCGATGAAGTCGATGATGACGATGCCGCCGAGGTTCCTGAGGCGCAGCTGGCGCGCGATGGCCTGCGCCGCTTCCAGGTTGGTCTTGAAGATGGTGTCGTCGAAATTGCGCGCGCCGACGAAGCCGCCGGTGTTGACGTCGGCCGTGGTCAGCGCCTCGGTCTGGTCGATGATGAGGTAGCCGCCCGACTTCAAATCGACGCGCCGCCCCAGCGCCCGGGCGATTTCATCCTCGATGGCGTGGAGGTCGAACAGCGGCCGGTCGGCACCGTAATGCTGCAGTTTTTCGAGCACGGCATGGGTATAGTTCTGCGCGAATTCGGCCATGCGCTGATAGGTTTCGCGCGAATCGATGAGGATGCGCGACGTGTCGCGATTGACGAAGTCGCGCAGCACGCGCAGCGACAGGTCGAGATCCTGGTACAAGAGGCACGGCACCGTGCAGTTGCCGCGCGACTGGATGCTGCCCCACAGCCGCCGCAGATAGTCGATGTCGGCCTGCATTTCGGCGTCTTCCGCCATTTCGGCCATGGTGCGCACGATGAAGCCGCCCGTGGCGTCGGTGGGCATCAACTGGTGCAGTTTCTGGCGCAGCTGTTCGCGCTCTTCCTCGCCTTCGATCTTCTGCGAAATGCCGATATGGCTTTCCTGCGGCAGATACACCAGGTAGCGTCCGGCGAAGCTGATCTGCGTGGAGAGACGCGCGCCCTTGGTACCGATCGGATCCTTGATCACCTGCACCATCAGGCTCTGGCCTTCGTGCAGGATCTGCTCGATCGGGCGCTCGGACTCGCTGCCGCGGCGCTCCTCCCAGATGTCGGCCACGTGCAGGAAGGCCGCGCGTTCGAGGCCGATGTCGATGAAGGCCGACTGCATCCCCGGCAGCACGCGCACCACGCGTCCCATGTAGATGTTGCTGACCAGTCCCCGGCACTGCGCGCGCTCGATGTGCAGTTCCTGCACCGAGCCCAGGTGCAGCACGGCGACACGGGTTTCCTGCGGGGTGACGTTGACGAGGATTTCTTCGCTCATGATGGGGTGGCCGACAGCGCTCAGACTGCCAGACCGAAGGCTCTCAATAAAACGGCTGTGTCGTATAACGGCAAACCCATGATGCCGCTGTAGCTGCCGTCGATATGTTCGACGAACGCGCCGGCGCGTCCCTGGATGGCGTAGGCGCCGGCCTTGCCGAGGTATTCGCCGGTTTCCAGATAGCGCGCGATGGCGGCGGCATCGAGCGCGGCAAACCTGACCTGGCTGGATGACAGGCGCAGTTCCCGCTGGTCTTCATGCTGCACGGCCACCGCGGTGTGCACCTGGTGCTGGCGCCCCGACAGGCGGGTCAGCATGGCTTCGGCCTCGGCGCGGCCGGCCGGCTTGCCGAGAATGGCGCCGTCCAGTTCGACCACCGTATCCGCGCCCAGAACCGGAAAGCGCAGCAGGTGGCGCGCATCCACCGCGCGCCAGCCGCAGGCGGCCTTTTCGGTCGCCATGCGCTGCACGAAATCGAGCGCGGTTTCGCCCGCGCGCGGCACTTCGACGACGTCCATGCGACCGGACACGGCACGCAATGCCAGCACGTCGAAGGCAACGCCGATCTGTTTCAGCAGTTCGCGTCGCCGCGGCGATTGCGAGGCCAGATAAATCCGTTTGTCGACCAGCATGTTTTCGTTATTCCCCCTCAATCCCGATGATAGGGATGTCCCTTGATGATGCACGCCGCCCGATACACCTGCTCGATCAGCAGCAGCCGCGCCAGCGCGTGCGGCAGCGTCAGCCTCGACAGTCCCAGCAGCTTGCCGGCGCGCGCCTTCACGCTGTCGTCGAGGCCATCGGCTCCGCCGATGACGAACGCCGGCGAAACGCCTTCCGCCATCCAGCCCTGCAGCCAGGCAGCCAGTTCGCGCGTCGTCGCCTGCGCGCCGCGTTCGTCGAGCACCACCGGCACGCAGCCGGCGGGCAGCGCGGCCAGGATGCGCTCGGCTTCGAGCTGCCGCGCCCGCACGCCGTCCTCCCCCGCCACCCGATGACCGGGCTTGATTTCAGTCAGCAGCACCGGCAGGTCGGGCGGCATGCGCCGGGCATAGTCGTCGTAGCCCGCGTTGATCCAGCCGGGCATCTTGTGGCCGACGGCGATCAGGTGCAGCTTCATTGCGTGGCTTAATGATCGGCCTGTACATGGCGGGCGCGTGCCGCTTCGCCCGCACCCCACAGCTCTTCCAGGTTGTAGTGCGCGCGCACGGCGGGCAGCATCACATGGACGATGGCGTCGCCCAGGTCGAGCAGCACCCAGTCGCCGCTGTCCTCGCCCTCCGTGTTGCCCACGTATTCGCCGGCTTCCTTCATCTTGACGCGCACATTGTCGGCAAGCGCTCGGGTCTGGCGGTTGGACGATCCGCTGGCGATCACCATGCGCTCGAACAGCGAGGTGAGCTTGCCGGTGTCGAGCACGGTGATGTCCTGCGCCTTGACCTCTTCGAGGGCGGCGACGATCAGCTTGATTTTGTTTTCGATGTTCATGGATAGCGATAGAGTTGGTGTTCGTGAATATAGTCGAGCACGGCGTCGGGCAGCAGATAACGCGCGCTGCCTCGCCGTGCCAGGGTGTCGCGGATGGCGGTGGCCGAAATGCCCAGCGGCGTCATCTGCCGCAACAGCACCGAGCCGGCCGGGCAAGCGGCCGCTCCGGCGGCTTGCTGCCGTTGCGACAGTTCATGTTTCAGCTCATCCGGCAGCGCGTCGGATTGCAGCGACTGCGCTCCGGCGCGCGCGGCAACCGCAATATTCGCCAGGCCGAACAGCTGCCGCCATTGATGCCAGCCCGGCAGCCCGAGAAAGGCATCCGCCCCCAGCAGCAGCCACAGCGCTTGTTCGTTGCCCAGTTCTGCGCGCAGGGCGGTCAGCGTGTCCACCGTGTAGCTCGGGTCCGCACGCTGGATTTCGCGCGCATCCACCTCGAAACACGGGTTGCCGGCAATGGCCCGGCGCACCATTTCCAGCCGGTGCGCCGCCGCGGTGCGCGGCATACCGCGGTGCGGCGGCGCACCGGCGGGAATGAACAGCACCCGGCTCAAGCCGATCGCCGCCGCCATTTCCTCGGCCAGCCGCAGATGGCCGAAGTGGATGGGATCGAAGGTGCCGCCGAAGATACCGATGGGCGGCATGGCCTTAGCCGCGGACGTGCCCGTCCCCCAGCACCACCCATTTCTGGCTGGTCAGTCCTTCCAGCCCGACCGGGCCGCGTGCGTGGATTTTGTCGGTGGAAATGCCGATCTCGGCGCCAAGGCCATATTCGAAACCGTCGGCAAAACGCGTCGAGGCATTGACCACCACACTGGCCGAATCGACCTCGCGCAGGAAGCGGCGCGCATGGCCGTAGTCCTCGGTGACGATGGCGTCGGTGTGCTGCGAACCGTGGCTGTTGATGTGGACGATGGCTTCGTCGATGCCGTCGACCACCTTGACTGCGATGATGGGACCGAGATATTCCTCGAACCAGTCGGATTCCACCGCAGCTTTCAATTTGTCCGCCGCGATGCCGGCGTCCTTGAGGATCGCCAGCGCTTCCGGGTTGGCGCGCATTTCCACATCTTTGGCAGTCAGCATGCGGCCGATCTCCGGCAGCGCCGCCGCGGCGACGCCGCGCGCCACCAGCAGCGATTCGGTGGTGTTGCAGGTGCCGTAGCGATGGGTCTTGGCGTTCACGACGATCTTCACCGCCTTGGCCAGATCGGCATGGTCGTCCACGTACACATGGCAGTTGCCGTGCAGATGCTTGATCACCGGCACCCGCGCCTCGCCGGCGATGCGCTCGATCAGGCCCTTGCCGCCGCGCGGCACGATCACGTCGACGTAGTCCTTCATGGTGATGAGCTCGCCCACCGCGGCGCGGTCGGTCGTCTCGACCACCTGCACCGCGGTCGCCGGCAGCCCGGCAGCTTCGAGGCCTTCGCGCACGCAGGCAGCAACCGCCTGATTCGAGTGCAGCGCCTCGGAGCCGCCGCGCAGGATCGCCGCGTTGCCGGACTTCAGGCACAGCCCGGCGGCGTCCGCCGTCACGTTGGGGCGCGCTTCGTAGATGATGCCGATGACGCCGAGCGGCACCCGCATCTTGCCGACCTGGATGCCCGACGGGCGGTATTTGAGATCGGTGATCTCGCCGACCGGATCGGGCAGCGCGGCGATCTGTTCCAGACCCTCGGCGATGCCGGCGACGGTCGTGTCGCTGAGCTGCAAGCGGTCGAGCAGCGCACTATCGTAGCCGGCGGCGCGCGCATGCTCCATGTCGCGCGCATTGGCTTCCAGCAGCTTCGCGGCATCGCGCCGGATCGCCGCCGCCATCGCCAGCAGTGCGCGGTTCTTCTGGTTGGTGTCGGCGCGGGCAATCGCGCGCGAGGCTTCGCGCGCCTGTTTGCCCAGCGTCTGCATATAGTCTTTAACGTCCATCATCTGTTTCCATTGCCAACCGGTTCATCCAGCGTCATGCCCACGCGAAGCAGCGTATCCCAGGGATCGCCCACGCGCTCCAGCCCCTTGGCCTGGCGATCGATCAGCGCCAGGTCGGACAGCGCGCTTTCAATTTTTGCCAGGCCCAGGCGTTTGAGCGCGCGCTCGATCTGCGGCGCGCGCTGTTTGTCGCGCCCCCACAGCGTCCGCATCGCGGCGGCCAGACTCTCACCCTGCGCCACTGCCAATTTTAACCTGAGCAGCAACTGCACTGCCGACGACACCTGCCACAGGATGGCCGGCACCGCTTCGCCGCTGTCTCTCAAATCGGCCACCACCTGAGCAAAGCGCGCGCCATCGCCCGCATACAAGGCATCCTGCAAGGCGTCGGCCTCCAGCCGGCTGACGTCGACCACGGCATGCTCGACGTCGGCCAGCGTGATTGTTCCCGCCGGCAGCAGCAGCGCGAGCTTGTCGATCTCCTGCTGCGCCGCCAGCAGATTCCCTTCGACCTGATCGGCCAGGAATTCCAGCGCGGCACGCTCGGCGCGCAGGCCCTGCCCGGCCAGCCGGCGGTCGATCCAGCCGGGCAAGGCAGTGCGCTCGACCGGCCTTGCCTCGACCACCACACCGCTTTTGGCGAGCGCGGCGAACCAGCGGCTCTGCATGGTTTTCCAGTCCAGTCCCGGCAGGCTGATGAGGGTGAGCGTGTCGGCGGGCAGGCGGGCGGCATAGGTTTCCAGCGCCTTGGCGCCGTCGACGCCCGGCTTGCCGGAGGGAATGCGGATTTCTGCCAGGCGTCGCTCGGCGAACAGCGAGAAATTGTCGCCGTCGGCGAAAATACCCTGCCAGTTGTAGCGCCCCTGCACGGTGTAGACAGTGCGTTCGCTGTGGCCTGCCGCACGGGCCGCCGCGCGGATGGCGTCGCCCGCCTCCTGCGCCGCCAGCGGCTCGTCGCCCACCACCACGTAAAGCGCGGCGAGGCCGCGCGCAAGATGGTCGGACAGGCGATCGGCCGGAATGTTCAAGAAGTGCCGTTTCCGGGTTTCAGGTTTTGCAGGCGACGCAGAATCCGCAAGGCCGCATTGTCTTCCATATCGCGATACAGCAGCTGTTCTTCGGCGCCCTTGGCCAGCAACTGCGCATCGTCGTAGGTTATGTCGCGGTTCAACTCGATGGTTTCTGGTGCCGCCCATTCTCGCCCGTCCCTGCCGCTGACCGTGTAGGTCAGCCGCAAGCCGAGCCGATACTCGGTAACGCGCCCTGCGCCCGACAGCGAAAGAATGGTTTTGCTGCGGGCGTCCTCCCTGAGCTTCAGCACGGCCTCGGCCTCGCCGGCGGTCGCGACCAGCTGCGTCTGCTTGTTCGCCGCCAACAGGGCACGAATGCGCTGCGCCACCGCGCTACCCGGGGAAGCCTCGACGTACAGGCTGGCAAACGGCAGGGCGGTCACCCGGCGCAGCTGGAAGCCGCAGCCCGCGACGAGCGCGGCAGGCAGAGCGGCAAGGAACAGTCGACGCTTCATACGACGATATTAACCAAACGGCCCGGCACCACCACGACTTTTTTCGGCGCCTGCCCTTGCAGATATTTCTGCGCCGCTTCGCTCGCCAGCGCAAGCGCTTCAACGGCTTCGCGCGCCGCCGTCGCCGCCACGCGGATCTGCCCGCGCAGCTTGCCGTTGACCTGCAGCATCAGCTCGATCTCGTCCTGCACCAGCGCGGCTTCGTCCAGCGCCGGCCATGTCATCGCCGCGCCCGGCTTGAGCTCGGCGTACAGCGTCTCGCTGATGTGCGGCACCATCGGCGCCAGCATCAGGACCGCGGCTTCCAACACCTCCTGCCGCACGCTGCGGGTGACGGCGTCCGTGCCCTGCAGCCGGCCGAGCGCGTTCATCAGCTCCATCACCGCCGCAATCGCGGTGTTGAACTGCTTGCGGCGCTCGATGTCGTCGCTGACTTTCTGGATCGTCTGATGCAATTGGCGGCGCAGGGCTTTTGCCGCTTCCGGCAGTTCGCCGCCGGCAAATGCCGTGCTGGCGCCGCCCTGCACGTGTTCGTAGGCCAGTTTCCACAAGCGCTTGAGGAAGCGATGCGCGCCCTCGACGCCGGCATCCGACCACTCCAGGCTCTGCTCCGGCGGCGCCGCGAACATGGTGAACAGGCGCGCGGTGTCGGCGCCGTACGCATCGATCAGCGCCTGCGGGTCGACGCCGTTGTTCTTCGACTTCGACATCTTCTCGGTGCCGCCGACGATTACCGGCGCCCCGTCGGTCTTGAGGATCGCGACGCCGTCGCGCAGTTCGACGTCGGCCGGGTTGAACCAGGTCTTCTTGCCGTCGGCTGCCTCGCGGTAATAGGTGTCGGCGACCACCATGCCCTGGGTCAAGAGATTGGCGAACGGCTCGTCGCTGGAAACCAGGCCCTCGTCGCGCATCAGCTTGTGAAAGAAGCGCGCGTACAGGAGATGCAGGATCGCATGCTCGATGCCGCCGATGTACTGGTCGACCGGCAGCCAGGTGTTTGCCCGCTCGTCGAGCATGCCGCCGGCGAAGTCGGGGCAGGCGTAGCGCGCGTAATACCACGACGACTCGACGAAGGTGTCCATGGTGTCGGTCTCGCGCCGCGCCGCGCCGCCGCATTGGGGACACGTACAGTTGACGAAGTCGGCGCGGCGGTTCAACGGGTTGCCGGAGCCGTCTGGCACCACGTCCTCCGGCAGCACCACCGGCAGTTGCTCGGCCGGCACCGGCACGTCGCCGCAGGTCTCGCAATGGACGATCGGGATCGGGCAGCCCCAGTAGCGCTGGCGCGAAATGCCCCAGTCGCGCAGGCGGAACTGGGTTTTCTTTTCGCCGAGGCCCAGTTTTTCCAGATCGGCGGCGATGGCGTCGACCGCGGCTTCGTAGCCGAGGCCGTCGTACTTGCCCGAATTGACGCAACAGCCGCGCGTCTTGTCGCCGTACCCTTCCTGCCAGCCGTCGAGCGAGAAGGTTTCATTCTCGACGCCGATCACCTGTTTGATCGGCAGACCGTACTTCTGCGCAAAACCGAAGTCGCGCTCGTCGTGCGCCGGCACCCCCATCACCGCGCCTTCGCCGTAGCTCATCAGCACGTAGTTGCCGACCCACACGGGCACCTGTTCGCCGGTAAGCGGATGGGTGACCTTGAAGCCGGTGTCCATGCCCTTCTTTTCCATCGTCGCCATGTCGGCTTCGGCGACGCTGCCCTGCTTGCATTCGGCAATGAACGCGGCGAGCGCAGGATTGTCCTGCGCCGCGCGGGTGGCGAGCGGGTGCTCGGCGGCGACCGCGCAGAAGCTCACGCCCATGATGGTGTCGGCGCGGGTGGTGAACACCCACAGCTGACCGTCCTGGCCGTCGAGCGTGTACGGAAAGGCGAAGCGCACGCCGACGCTCTTGCCGATCCAGTTGGCCTGCATGGTCTTCACCCGCTCGGGCCAGCCGGGCAGGCTGTCCAGCCCGCTCAAAAGTTCGTCGGCGTACTGGGTGATGCGGAAGAAGTACATCGGGATGTCGCGCTTCTCCACCAGCGCGCCGGAGCGCCAGCCGCGGCCGTCGATGACCTGCTCGTTGGCCAGCACGGTCTGATCGACCGGGTCCCAGTTGACGCTGGCCATTTTCTTGTAGATCACGCCCTTTTCGAACAGGCGGGTGAACAGCCACTGCTCCCAGCGGTAGTAATCGGGCTTGCAGGTGGCGAGTTCGCGCGACCAGTCGATGGCGAAACCGAGCGCCTGCAACTGCGTGCGCATGTGGTCGATGTTGGCGTAGGTCCACGCCGCCGGCGGCACGCCGTTGGCGATCGCCGCGTTTTCCGCCGGCAGGCCGAAGGCATCCCAGCCCATCGGCTGCAGCACATTGAAGCCGCGCATGGCGTGATAGCGCGCCAGCACGTCGCCGATGGTGTAATTGCGCACGTGCCCCATGTGCAGCTTGCCCGACGGGTAGGGGAACATCGACAGGCAGTAGTATTTGGGACGGTCGGACGCGTCATGGGCGCGGTAGGCCTGGCTGGCTGCCCAGCGCGCCTGCGCGGCGCGCTCGATGTCCGAGGGAAGGTATTTTTCTTGCATTGCAGCAACCGCATAGAATCAAGGCGGCCGATTATACCGCCCGCCCCGCCGCGCCGCCCGGACATGGCGCATTCCCCTTGCGGCCGGCCGGGCTGCTTTGCCCTGGCCGGGAACACTGCCCGTCCACGGATGTCGGTTACCCTTTACCCCGAAGGAGACTTACATGAAAACGCTGCTTCCGCTCACCCTGCTTGTCGCCTCCGTGCCCGCCGCCTCCCTGTCCGCCCTGTCCGCCCTGGCCGCCCAGCCCGACGTGCTGCCGGTCAAGCAGATCGGCCTGGAATTGGCGCGCGATATCGCCATGGCTTCGGTCGAGGCCTGCCGCCAGGACGGCTACAACGTCTCCGCCGTCGTGCTGGATCGGGCCGGCAACGTGCAGGCCGCGCTGCGCGACACGCTGGCCGCGCGCCACACGCTGGAAATCGCCGAGCGCAAGGCCGGCATGACCATCATGTCGGGCACCGAATCGGGCGAGTTCCGCGCCGCGCGCGGCGACATTCGCCCCGAGCTCAACCACATCGACGGCCTGATCGTGATGGACGGCGCGCTGCCGATCCGCGCCGCCGGCAGCCTGATCGGCGCAGTGGGCGTGTCCGGCGCACCCGGCGGCGACAAGGATGCCGCCTGTGCCGCGGCCGCGCTGAAGACAGTGGAGGAACGGCTGGAATTCGCCATGTAAGCCCCCTTCCCTGAAGCAGGCCGCGCGCTTGCCGGGGCATACGATTCCGCATGGGCTTCAGCCCACAGTGGATCGGAGTCCTTCAGGGCATACGACGCCACGCGCGCCCTGGCGCACAGCGGATCGGAGTCCTTGGCGGCTTTGGCGCCGCTACTACCACGGCCTACCCCTTGCGGGTAAAATGCGGCGTTTTCGCTTTTTATTCTTACCTCTTCAGGGAGTCCCAGCATGTCCAAGAAGCATCCCGTCATTGCGGTCACGGGTTCATCCGGCGCCGGCACCACCACGGTCAAGCGCGCATTCGAGCATATTTTCTTCCGCGAAAAGATCAATGCTGCCGTGATCGAAGGCGACAGCTTCCACTGCCTGTCGCGCATGGAATTCAAGGACGCCGTGAAGAAGGCCGAAGCCGAAGGCAATATGCACTTCAGCCATTTCGGCCCGCAAGCCAACCACTTCGCCAAGCTGGCCGAGCTGTTCAAGACCTACGGCGAAACCGGCAGCGGCAAGAAGCGCTACTACATCCACAGCGACGAAGAGGCCGCCGAGCACAACAAGCGCCTCAACACCAGTCTCAACCCCGGCGAATTCACCCCGTGGGAAGACGTGCCGGCCGGTTCCGACGTGCTGTTCTACGAAGGCCTGCACGGCCTGGTGAAAGCCGACGACATCGACGTCTCGCAGCACGTCGACCTCGGCATCGGCGTGGTGCCCATCGTCAACCTCGAATGGATTCAGAAAATCCACCGCGACGGCGCCGAACGCGGCTATTCCGCCGAAGTCATCGTCGACACCATCCTGCGCCGCATGCCCGACTACGTGAACTACGTCACCCCGCAGTTCTCGCGTACCGACATCAACTTCCAGCGCGTCTCCACCGTCGACACCTCCAACCCCTTCATCACGCGCGACATTCCGACGCCGGACGAAAGCTTTATCGTGATCCGCTTCCGCGAACCCAAGGGCGTCGATTTCCCCTATCTGCTGAACATGATCCCGAACTCCTTCATGTCGCGCCGCAACACCCTCGTGGTGCCGGGTGCCAAGATGGGTTTTGCCATGGAGCTGATCCTGGCCCCCATCATCCAGGACATGATCGCCGGCAAGGGCAAGTAGCAGATCGGGGTTGAACGGAAAACGGAGCCGGGCCGGCTCCGTTTTTTTATGGCATTTCGTGGCGCGTGCCGCCCGCCGGGTTCATCGGATGTACGCTTCCGTCGCGTAGCGGCGCATCATGCGGTGGCTGTTGAAGTACGCCGCATTCTTGCTGATCGCGCCCTTCATGAGCCTGATCCAGCTGCCCGGATCCTGCGCATGCCCGTAATAAAGCGGCAGCACCGTCTGTTCGAGCTTGTCGTATAGTGCGCGCGCGTCGCCGCCGTTCGTGCCCGCGGCATCGCCGACCGCCCAGCCGGTCAATCCTTCGATACAGCCCTCGATCCACCAACCATCGAGCACCGACAGGCTCGGCACGCCATTGAGCGCCGCCTTCATGCCGCTGGTGCCGGAGGCCTCGTACGGGCGCAGCGGCGTGTTGAGCCAGATATCGACGCCGGCCACCAGCGCCTGGGCGATATCCATGTCGTAATCGGGCAGATAGACAACCGGCACGACGCCTTCGAGCGCGTGCGCCTGGGCGTGCAGCCGTTCGATCAGCCGTTTGCCGTTTTCGTCGCGCGGGTGCGCCTTGCCGGCGAGCACGATCTGAAACGGGTGCTGCCGGGCGATCGCCTGCAGCCGCTCGAGGTCGGCGAACAACAGGTCGGGGCGCTTGTACGCGGTCATGCGCCGGGCAAACCCGAGGATCGGCACCTCCGGACGCAGGGCAACACCGGTGTGCGCGCGCACCCGCTCGACGAGCATCTGCTTTGCCTGCGTATGCGCCTCCCAGACGGCGGCATCGGGAATGCAGCAGTCGGCGCGCATCAGCTGTTCGGGCTCGTGGCACCAGCTCGGAAGATAATGGTCGTAAAGCGTGCGGAAAGGCGCGCTGGTCCAGGTGAAGGGGTGCACCCCGTTGGTGACGGCATGCACCCGATAGCCGGGAAACATCGTGTTGGAGATTTCGGCGTGGCGCTTGGCCACGCCGTTCACGTATTCGCTCAAGTTGAGCGCAAGCCGCGTCATGTTGAGGTCGTCTTCGCCCGCAAGATGCTTGAGCGTCGCCAGATCGACAAAGCCTTCGCCGGCCGTGGGGCGGCTGCGCCGTGCATCGACGACGTTCGCCAGACGCTGCACGGTCTCGGCATCGACCGCATTGTCGAGCACGCGCTGCACCAATGCGTAGGAAAAACGGTCGTGGCCGGCCTCGACCGGAGTATGGGTGGTGAAGTTGCATAGCGCACGCACCCGCGGCAGATCGTAGGGCGGCTCGCCCGGGCGCAGATCCTCGGGCGGATAAACATAGCGCCGCAGCAGTTCGAGGCCGAGCAGCGCGGAGTGCCCTTCGTTCATATGGTATTGGCGGATCCTGAACCCGAGCGCCTGCAGCAGGCGCACTCCGCCGATACCGAGCACGATCTCCTGCTTGAACCGGTAGACGTCGTCGCCGCCATACAGGAAATGGGTGATCTCGCGGTCGTCGTGCCGGTTCTCGTCCAGATCGGTGTCGAGCAGCAGCACCGGCTGGCGGCCGCCCATGTGGCTCTCGAGCACATACAGCCACGCGCCGATCCACACAGCCCGACCCTCGATCGACACGGCAATCTTGGCGTCCAGCGGCTGCGCCCATGTCCCCGGTTCCCACATGGCCGCCTGCTCGACCTGCCGCCCCTGCGCATCGATCTGCTGGCGAAAATAGCCGGCGCGGCTCACCAGGCTCACCGCCACCAGCGGCAACGCGAGGTCGGCGGCCGAACGCACGGTGTCGCCGGCCAGCACGCCCAGGCCGCCGGAGTAAGTCGGGATCTCGTTGCGCAGCGCGATCTCCATGGAGAAGTAGGCGACGCGCGGTTCGTGGATGAATTCATCGAGCATACTCACGTCTCCTTGCGGTGCATTCTTCGCTGCGGCCATGGCGCAACTGCGGCCTCGCGACCGCGTTCATGGCCTGCCCGGCCGCCCGCGATGCCGAGCGGCGACGGGCCGGTTCACACCACCGCGAACCCCACCAGCGCAATTTCGTCGCCATCCTTGAGCGGGGCGGATTTCTCGGCAAACTGCTTGTTCACCGTGACATTCAGCTTGGGATTGCCGAGCAGCATCTTTTTCCACATCTCGCCGCGCCGCGACAGCAGGAACAGCAGGCGTTCGACATCGGTGACGTCGGGCGGCAGCGGGATTTCGTCGGCGGCCATGCCGAGGCTGTCGACCAGATCGCCGAAAAACAGGATTTTCACCATGGAGAGCCCCTTATAATTCGCCATTATCGGTTCGGCGCATGCAGCGTTCGCACGGGTCAACGGAGGCCGGCCGGACTTCGGCATGGCGAATCGATAGACACAGAAAACAGCGGGTTATTGAGACGGCCTCGCTGCACGGATTGACTCGAACGAGACACCACGCATACTGCCGTCAACAGCATCGCTGTGCCGCCTCAACAATCGCCCGATTCTACCCCCGTATGTCCACCCATCTGCTGGAAAACCTCAACCCCGAACAGCGCGCCGCGGTGACGCTGCCGCACGAATCCGCGCTGATCCTCGCGGGCGCCGGCTCGGGCAAGACGCGGGTGCTGACCACTCGCATGGTATGGCTGATCCAGAGCGGCCAGGTGTCGCCGCTGGGCGTGCTCGCGGTGACCTTCACCAACAAGGCGGCGAAGGAGATGCTGACGCGGATTTCGGCGATGCTGCCGATCAACACGCGCGGCATGTGGGTCGGCACCTTTCACGGCCTGGCCAATCGGCTGCTGCGCACGCACTGGAGAGAAGCCGGCCTGCCGCAGTCGTTCCAGATCCTCGATTCGTCCGACCAGCTGTCGGCGATCAAGCGGCTGATGAAGGCGATGAACGTCGACACCGAAAAATACGAGCCGAAGAAGGTGCAGGGGTTCATCAACGGCCACAAGGAAGCCGGCCGGCGCGCGCGCGACGCCGAGGCGTTCGACGAGTACTCGATGCGCATGGCCGAGCTGTACGAAGCCTACGACGCGCAATGCCAGCGCGAGGGGGTGGCGGACTTCCCCGAACTGCTGCTGCGCTCCTACGAACTCCTGTACCGCAACGAGCCGCTGCGGCAGCATTACCGTGACCGCTTCAAGCACATCCTGATCGACGAATTCCAGGACACCAACACGCTGCAGTACCGCTGGCTGAAACTGTTCGCCGGGCCGCACACCGCGCTGTTCGCGGTCGGCGACGACGACCAGTCGATCTATGCCTTCCGCGGCGCCAATACCGCCAACATGGCCGAGTTCGAGCGCGAGTTCGCGCACGGCAACGTCATCAAGCTGGAGCAGAACTACCGCAGCCACGGCCACATCCTCACCGCCGCCAACACGCTGATTGCGCAGAACGCGCATCGGCTGGGCAAGAACCTGTGGACCGCTGAGGGCGACGGCGAGCCGGTCCGCGTGTTCGAGGCGTATTCCGACCAGGACGAGGCGAGCTTCGTGGTGGACGAGGTGCGCGCGCTCAACCGCGAGGGCATGGCGCTGTCCGACATGGCGCTCTTGTACCGTTCCAACGCGCAGTCGCGAGTGCTGGAGCACGCGCTGTTCTCCGCCAGCGTGCCGTATCGCGTGTACGGCGGGCTGCGCTTTTTCGAACGCCAGGAAATCAAGCACGCACTGGCCTACCTGCGTCTGCTGACCAATCCGGAAGACGACGGCGCTTTTCTGCGCGTGGTGAATTTCCCGACGCGCGGCATCGGCGCCCGTACCCTGGAACAGCTGGCCGACACGGCCGCACGCTCGGGCGCCAGCCTGTGGCAGGCCGCCTGCACCTCCGGCGGCAAGGTAGCCGGGTTCGCCCGGCTGATCGAGGAGATCAAGGCCAGCACGCGCGACCTGCCCTTGCCCGAGGCGATCGACCATGTGATCGAGGCCAGCGGCCTCGCCGACTACTACCGCGCCGACAAGGAAGGCGCCGACCGCCTGGAAAACCTCAACGAACTGATCAATGCCGCCGCGCTGTTTTCGGAAGAAGGCGGACTTCCGGATGCACCCGGCTCCGACACGGCGCCCGATGCGCCCGTTGCCACCGAGTCACCGTCCGAACTGGATCGTTTTCTTGCCCACGCCGCACTGGAGGCCGGCGAGCATCAGGCCGGCGCCGGTCACGACGCGCTGCAACTGATGACGGTGCACGCCGCCAAGGGCCTGGAGTTTCACGCCGTATTCATCACCGGTCTGGAAGAAGGCCTGTTTCCGCACGAGCAGAGCGCCAACGAGGAAAACGGTCTGGAGGAAGAACGACGCCTGATGTACGTGGCGATCACCCGCGCGCGACGGCGCCTGTATCTGTCGCACGCGCAGTCGCGCATGCTGCACGGCCAGGTCCGCTACGGCTTGCCGTCGCGCTTTCTCGACGAACTGCCGGAGCAGGTGTTGCTCAACCTCAATCGCCGCGATTCCGCACGCACGTCGAACGTTCAGCAAACCGCCGGCCGCTACGGCACATCGGTTTCCCACAGCCCGGGCAACGACACCGGCTACAAGGTGGGGCAGAGCGTCGCCCACGCCAAGTTCGGCACCGGCATCATCATCGATTTCGAGGGACGCGGGCCCGACGCGCGCGTGCAGGTGAAATTCCGCGACGCCGGAACCAAGTGGCTGGCGCTGGCTTATGCCAAATTGTCGCCCGCATAGGGCGCGGCATCCTCCGCCCACACCGCGAAAATCGCCTGATACGAGGCATACAGCGAACCGAACAGCACCGGCATTGCCACCAGCAAGCCGAGCAGCATCGGCACCAGCGCGGCAAAGAACAGCAGCAGCCCGAGCGCGAAGCTGTTCACCAGCATCGCCGCCCAGTTCCTCGCCACCGCACGCAGGCTCACCCCCAGCGCGGTGGCCGGGCGCGCGCCGCCGAACAGGATCAGCGCAGGCGCGAACCAGGTGGCCATGATCAGCGGAGCGAACAACACCAGCCCGACAAGCACCGCAGGCATGGCCTGGTTCAGTATCGCCTGCATTTCCGCTGGCGAAGCCTCTCCCCCCTTGGCGGCGGCAGCCATCACCGCCGCCGGGTCGAACCCCATGCCGAACATGACCTGGCCGATCAGCAGGGTACCCAGCAGCTGCACCGCGCCGACGGTCATCAACGGAATCGCCGGCCCCTGAACCCCAGCCAGAAAATTCGGCAGTTCGAGTTCGCGGCCCTCGTCGAGCGCGCGATACGCCGCCATGAAGCCGGCCACCATCAGCGGCGAGGCCAGCTCCGACAGCGACCCGCCGATCACGGGAATCAGGCCGAGCGCCATCACCACGCCGAACAGCACGCCGAACGCGGCGGACAGCAGCAGGGGGTTCTTGCGATACAGGCGAAAGCCCGCGGCCAGCCACTGGAAGCCCTGGCTGGCCGCGACCTTGCGCGGAATGTCTTGATTGGATGCAGTAGTCATGCAGCGGATTTGATTGGTACGGCACGAACCGGCCCGAAAAAGAAACCTTCGAGCCGGGCTGTCATTGATGGGCGCCGCGAACGGTCGGGCGCTCCGTCAATGGAATGAGCGGCGCGCGGGCAAGGGCTCAGAATTCCTTCACCACCCACATCGGCGGGCGCATTCCGGAATCGAGGCTGTCCTGCCGCGCAAACTGGCCGTCACCCTTCTGGTCGATCAGGAAATACGGCTTGCCGACCTTGGGAATGACTTTCAGCATGTACAGCTTGCCGTTGGCGCGGTATTCGACGACGCGGCCCTGGCTGCCCGGCTTGATCGTTACCGCAGGCGCATCGCCGGGCCCTGGCGCGCCGTCCGGAACCGGCGTGAGTCCGGGCGGACGCTCGGACGGTGCGGCGGCGACGGCAAGGCCGCTCAGCATCAGGGTCAACAACACAACGGGATAACGCATGGCAGGCTCCAGAAAGCGCATAGTGTCAGCTTAGGTCAAAAGGGAAGGGGCTACAGATTGAACTGGATTTCGCGCTCGGCCAGCGACGGCATGAAGCCGCGTTTTTCATAGTGACTGAAGATTGCATCGAGCACCTCTTCCGGGCGGTCGATGATGCGCATCAGTTCAACGTCTTTGGGGGAAATCATGCCTTCCTCGACCAGGCGGCCCTTCACCCATTCGGCCAGTCCGCTCCAGAATTTCGAGCCCACCAGGATGATGGGGATGCCGGCGATTTTTCCGGTCTGCACCAGGGTCAGCGCCTCGAACAGCTCGTCCAGCGTGCCGTAGCCGCCCGGCATGACGACGTAGGCCGCGGCGAACTTGACGAACATGACCTTGCGCGCGAAAAAATGCTGGAACGTCTGGCTGATGTCCTGATACATGTTGGCGCTTTGTTCGTGCGGCAGCTGGATGTTGAGGCCGACGCTGGGCGACTTGCCGAAATACGCGCCCTTGTTGGCGGCTTCCATGATGCCGGGGCCGCCGCCGGAGACCACCGAGAAGCCCGCGTCGGACAGCTTGCGCGCGATGTCTTCGGTGAGCATGTAGTACGCATGGTCGGGCGGCGTGCGCGCGCTGCCGAAGATCGAAACCGCCGGGCGGATCGACGCCAGGCGTTCGGTCGCCTCGACGAACTCTGCCATAATCCCCAGCATCCGCCACGACTCGCGCGCCGAATAATTGA
>Ga0209916_1001501_pt1 | contig 19184 bp, 16 predicted proteins | sample ThiBio_1000_plan_FD_183956 | JGI IMG/M metagenome (GOLD analysis project Ga0209916, IMG submission 183956) | Wastewater bioreactor microbial communities from Cape Town, South Africa - Thiocy_solids_2 (SPAdes) | ecosystem: Engineered > Bioreactor > Thiocyanate-remediating > Anaerobic-Aerobic ... | reverse complement strand
TGCACGGCGGGGTGCGCCTGGCGGATGGTCAGGTCGTGACGCCCGGGCTGGTGCGGGCCGTGATCGCCGAGCAGGCCGGCCTGTTCCGCGCCGAGCTCGGTGACGCGCCCGACGCGGCACACCTGGATGCCGCTGTCGCGTTGTTCGATACCGTCGCGTTGGCCGACGAGTTCGCCGAGTTCCTCACCCTGCCCGCCTACCGCATCCTCACCGGCACCCCCAAGTAACAACACAACCCCCACCGACACCACCGCCGGGGCCGATCCATGGAATGATGACCGGACGTGGGCACCACCGGCGAACCGTCGCGGAACGCCGCTGGCGCGCACCCGGGCGGTGCCGAGCCCGCGAGTACCACGCAGCCGCCGTCGCACCGCACCGAGCACCTGGGCGACTTCACCGTCGGTCCCAGGATGCTGCTCATCAGCTTCTGGGCGCTGCTGGTGGGCGGGGCGTCGGCATTGGCGGCCTGGGTGCTGCTGCGCCTGATCGGTCTGGTCACCAACCTGGTGTTCTACCAGCGCTGGGAGACCGGACTGGTGGCACCCGGCGGCCAGCACCACGCCTGGTGGTTGGTCTTGCTCGCGCCCACCGCCGGCGGCCTGGTGGTGGGCATCATGGCCCGCTGGGGTTCGGAGAAGATCCGCGGTCACGGCATGCCTGAGGCCATCGAAGCGATCCTCACCGGCGGCAGCAAGGTGGCGCCGAGAGTGGCGGTGCTCAAGCCTGTTTCGGCGGCCGTGACCATCGGCACGGGCGGCCCGTTCGGAGCCGAGGGCCCCATCATCATGACCGGCGGCGCGGTCGGATCGATGCTCGCCCAGGTCCTGCGATTGTCCGCGGACGAGCGCAAGACGCTGTTGGTCGCCGGTGCCGCCGGTGGCATGGCGGCCACCTTCAACTCGCCGATGGCCGCCGTGCTGCTGGCCGTGGAGCTGCTGCTGTTCGAGTGGCGGCCGCGCAGCTTCGTGCCGGTGGTGGCGTCCGTCGTGGTCGCCACCGTGCTGCGCGGCGTGATCCTGGGTACCGCCCCCATCTTTCCCGTCACCGAATCGGTGTCCACCTTCTCCGCCGGCGTCGACGCGCTGTGTGTCGTCGCGGGGCTGATCGGCGGTCTGCTGGCCGTCGGCGCCACCTACCTGGTGTACCTCGCGGAGGACGGATTTCGGCGGCTGCCCATCCACTGGATGTGGTGGCCGGCCATCGGCGGGGTGATCATCGGGATCGGTGGACTGGTCGAGCCGCGGGCCCTGGGCGTCGGCTACGACGTGATCGACGAGCTGCTCACCGGCAGGGCCGGAATGAGCCTCGTCATCGGGATCCTGGTCGTCAAGACGCTGATCTGGTCCCTGTCGCTGGGCTCGGGCACCTCGGGCGGCGTGCTGGCGCCGGTGTTCATGATCGGCGGATCGCTCGGCGCGCTGGCCGGAACGGTACTGCCGGACGTGTTTCCGGGGTTCTGGGCCATGATGGGTCTGGCAGCGGTGGTGGGCGGTGTGATGCGATCGCCGCTGACCGGCGTGCTGTTCACGCTGGAGCTCACGCATGCCTGGTCCACCGTCGTGCCGTTGCTGATCTCCGCGACCGCAGCCTTCGCCATCTCCACCCTGATCCTGAAGCGTTCGGTGCTGACCGAGAAGATCGCCCGTCGAGGCCTGCACCTGACCCGCGAGTACTCCACCGACCCGCTGGAGGCGTTCTTCATCGAGCAGGTGATGACCACCGACCCGCTGGTGCTGCGCCCTGCCGACCCGCTGGCCGAGACGGCCCGGTCCGTGCTGTCCCGTAAGGAGACTCACGCGCAGCGTCTGTATCCGGTGATCTCCGAGGACGGCCGGCTGGAGGGCATCGTCACGTTGGGCATGCTGCTCACCGCGCGATCCACCGGGGCCGACGGCACCGTTGCCGAGGTGATGCTCGCCGGCCCGGTCACCGCTCACGACGACGACACCCTGCGGCATGTCTCCTACCTGATGGCCGAGCACCAGGTCAGCATGGTGCCGGTGTTGGATCGGGATGTGCCGCACCGGCTGCTGGGGATCGTGTCGCTCGATCAGCTGCTGCACGCCCGGCTGCACGATCTGACCGAGGAGAGCGTCCGAGAACGCCAACTGCTGACGAGGTTTGCGGTCTCCTGGCCGCTGCACCTGGGCGAGGATCGGCGTGCCGCACGGGATCACGCCACCCTCGCGGATCGCGATTAGGGTGCGCCGACCGCCAGCACGCCATGCTCCCCGCGCTCGGCGTTCGCCATGATGTGCGACACGAACGGGTAGTGCCCGGCCTGCGGCGGCGTAAACTCCACGAACCCGCCCTGCGCCGGTGCCAGCGAGAGCACCTGGCTGCCACCGTGTTCCATGTTGCCCGGGCGCAGCAGGTACGCGCCCTCGGAGAACACCGTATCGAATTGCATCCCCACCACATGAAAGGCGAGCGGCTCGTTCGGCCCCGCATTCAGCACCCAGATCCGGATGCGTCGCCCGGCGGTGGCGGTCAGCGGATCGGCGTCATAGCCGTTCGCATATCCGTTGAACACCACGGCGTCCGGCTGCATCGCCGCCACCTTGTCCACGTCCACCGTACCGTCCTGCGGGCCTAGATACAGCTCCGAGGAGACCAGCACGTATTCCCGGTCGACGGGTGCCAGGTCGGGCGGATCGATGATCACCGCGCCGAACATGCCGTTGGCGATGTGCGCGCTCATCGGCATCGTCGAACAGTGATACAGCCAGATGCCGGAGCGAGTCGCAGTGAACGTGTAGTCCAGCGACTCGCCGGGAGCGATAGTGCGCATCGGTTCGTCCGGTGCCAGCTCACCGGCGTGGAAGTCCACCGAATGGCCCATGTCGCCGTCGTTGACCAGGTGCACCACGAACTCATCGCCCACTCGGCCGTGCAGCGTCGGGCCGGGCATAGTGCCGGGTTTGCCGTTCGCCCCGTAGGTCCATAACGTTTGCCGCACACCGGGTGCCACCTCGGTGTCGGTATCGGTGACGGTCAGCGTGACGCGGTGCACGGTGCCCGGCCCCACCGGCGGCAGCGTGGCATCGTGGGCGGTGAAGCCGGCCGGCGGCGCCGCCATGAAGTCCAGTAGCGACGCGGCGGAGTCGGTGTCGGCGCCGCCCGAGTGGCTCATGTCGGCCATGTCGCCGGCGCCGGTCGGCTTCACCACCCACGGCGCGACGGCGCCGCCGGTGGGGGTGGGTGGAAGGCCGGTGACGGTGATCTGCATGACCATGCCCAGCTGTCTGTGGCCCACGATCGAGCACCAGCCGGCGATGTCGCGCCCCACCACTGCGATGGTCACGCTGCCGGACGTGCCCGGTGACAGGCGGCCGGTGGTGGCTCCGGTGTCCAGCACCAGGTCGTGCACCATCGTGTCGGTGTTGGCGACCTTGATCACCAGGCGATTCCCGGCCGGCACCGAGATATCGTGCGGCGTGAAACGCATGTTGTCGGCGGTGACGTGCACCGTTGTGGTGCGCCCGGTGGGGGAGACCCCGTCGGCGGCCGACGGCGCCGACGATGTCGTGGCCGTGCTTACCGCGGCGGGATCCAGCGCCACCGCGCCCGCCACCGCCAGCGCCACCGCGACGAACGCCGCCGCGGCCGGCCCGGCGAACCGGCCGGGCCGGGAGCGTCGCTCGGTCACCGCGGCGGCCGCCTCCCGGCGTTGCGCCAGCGATGGGCCGGGGGAGACGTCCCGGCGTGCCCGGTACGACGCCCGCAGCGCCAGCGCCAGCAACGGCAGGAACGCGGCGAACCCGACCAGCGCCGCGACGGACCCCACCACCGCGACCAGGCTGGGCACCGGCAGTACCCACACGGCGATTCCGCAGTTGATCAGGCTGACTCGCCACGCCGCGCCCCGGTCCAGCGCCGCGGTGGCCGCGCGCACCGCCACCGGGCCGCCGCCGGCCACCACCGGGATGAGATAACTCAGCGCTCCGAGCAGCACCTGTGCGGCGAACCCGGCGGCCAACGGGCCGGCCAGCACCCCGAGGGTGGCGGCCACGTCGGACCAGCTGGCCGACGACGCGGTGAGCGCCAGCAGCCCGACCAGGCCGACCGCCAGCCACCCGCAGCCCGCCGCCACGGAGTAGCTGGCATACGCCGCCGGGGGCTTCGCCCGCGCCTCGCGGATCAGCGGCGTTGCCGTCACTGCGATCCCGGCCAGATATCCGGCCAGCCCCACCGTCGCGACCGGCGGCGGGGCCAGCAGCGCCGACACCGCTGTCACGATCACCGCAGCCAACAGAATCGGCAGCGCCCGGCCGGCCGCGCGCTCCGCCCCGTCGACCACCCGGGTGCGCAGCATGGTGGGCCATAGCGTCACCAGGGTGCCGATCACCGTCAGGCCGACCCAACCGAGCAGGTTGACGGTCAGATGCGCGATCACCAACCGGTCGTGATCGGAGTGCGCGGCGAGTAACACGCCCGCCGCCACTCCGAACGGCAGCAGCGCGGCACCGGCCAGGTAGTAGTGCACCGTCGGGCGGAACCGCGAGGGAAGCGCCCGGCGCATCCGCACCGCGAGTGCGGCGCCGTGCCAGATCACCGTCCCGGCCACCAGGATGCCGCCGGCTAGCACCGCCGGCCAGCTCGGCACGACCATGCCGGCGACCACGCCGGCGATGCCGAGATTCAGCAGCAGCAGCCGCATCGCCTGTCCGGCGGTGCCGCGCGGACCGGGGCTGGCGCGCAGCACGGCGTCCGAGAAGTGCGCGCTCCACACCAGGATCGCATTGGTGGCGGCCCCGAGCAGCAGCAGATGCACCAGCAGCCAGGAGGCCGCGGGGATCCAGCGATGCCCCACGGCCACCACCAACAGCGCCAGCAGCCACAGCAACACGCCGGCGTTGGCGCGCAGGTGCCAGGCAGCCCGGCTGGTTGCCGCCCGGCCCGGCGGCGGACGACGAGTCGGCGGTCGAAGGGCCAGCGGGCGGTCAGCCGGGTGGCGACCAGCCGGCGGGCGATCGGTCGGGTCCGGCGATCCCGGACGCGGGCCCGACATCAGCGGGCGGCCGCGCCGGCGTGGGCCGTCACCGCCGTGACCGCAGCAGTGGCCACGAACGCCAGCACCGCTATCACATTGCCCACACCACCGAGCTGCCATACCGAAGTCGCACCGCGCAGGTCGCCGCCGGCCACGCGCACCAGCAGTGCCACGTGCAACAGCAGCGCGGGGGCGTACATCACCGGGTGGTACGGCAGCGGACGGCGCAGCACCGCAGGCAGGATCACCGGGGCGTGGGCGAAGATCATCGACATCGTGAAGCCGAGGAACACCGCGTGTACCACCGCGTCGTAGGCCCCGCCGGACAACGGGTTCGGTACCAGCAGCAGCGTCCCTCCGGCCACGCCCAGCCAGGCGTACCCGGCCAGCAGGCAGGCGGCGCTGAACCGTGGCAGACCCGCAGCGCCCAGCATCCGCCGCGCCACATCGACCCGCAGCAGTGCGACGACGGTGGCCAGCAGCGCGGCGCCCAGCACCGGCGGCCCCCAGGCCGGGAACAGCAGCGCCAGTACGATCACCGCCAGCAGGGCGACAGCGCAGGCCAGCACGGTGTTCTCAGCGACGCCACCGGTCAGGCCGAGCCGGGCCAACTCCATCCGCTCGCCCGCAATCAGCAGCACCACGAAGCCGATCAACCACCCCAGGAATGCCGTCGTCGGTACGCCACCGGTGAACAGCACGGCCGCGCCCACCGCGCAGGCGGCACCCAGCGCCTGCACCAGCACCGCGGCATCCCGGCGACGTCGCCAGAGCGGCACGAAGATCGCCGCCTGCACCGCGGTCCCGGCGATCAGCAGGGCCCCCGCCAGCCGCAGCGGCAGCGGGGAAACCAGTGCGACGCCACCCAGACCGATCAGCGCAGGAGCGGCGAACCCCCACCACCGGCCCAGGGCCACCGCGCGTTCCAGCGCGATCAGTGTGCCCACGAAGCCGAGCACCATGAGCACGCCGTGCACCGACGCCACCCGGTCGCCGTCCACCGGGGCACCGACGCCGAGCAGCAGCAGCGCGGCGTCCAGGCCGGCCAGCAGCGCGAACCCCCCGCCGGCCAGCAACAGCAGCCGTCCCACCAGGGGTCGTGGCTCGCGGGGTCTGCCGGTGCCCGACGCCCGCGGGCCGATACGGCTGTCGGTCGCCACGGGCGTCACGGTGTGGGGCGCAGCGTCAGCCGGCAGGCCCCGGGCTCGGCGAAGGCCTCCAGGTCGGCTCCGTCCGGCTGGCCCCCGAGCCGATCCAATACCCCGCGCACGATGCCCAGGTGAACCTCGCAGACCACCTCGGGATTGCGTCGCGCGGCATCCAGCAGCGGGCAGGTCGTCAGCCGATGGGTGTGCGGCGCCTGCGCGGGCTCGGGTTGGAATCGCAGGTCGCGCAGCAGGTCGATGACCGTCCCGGACGGGTCCGGTGCATCCGTGGACCGCGGGTCCCCACTGTGGTCCAGTCGCTGCTCGGCCAGCGTTCGGCCCCACCGCTCGCCGGCCTGTCGGGCCATTCCGCGGGGATCCGGATTGCTGCTGGCCACCTGCTCGATCAGCGCCGCAGCCAGTGCGGCGTACTCGTGTCCGCCGGATTCCAGGTCGTTCTCCTCGTCGACCGGCGAGTGCGACGGACCGATCGCGCGGTACAGCCACGCGGGGCGTCCGCGACCCGCGGGGCGCGACCGCAGCCGTTCCACCAGACCGTCCGCGGTCAGCTTGTCCAGGTGCTCGCGGACCGTGTTTTGGTGCTGGCCCAACCGGTCGGCGAGCACGGTCACCGTGATGGCATCGCCGGCCACGATGAGTGCCCGTTGCACGGCTGCGCGAGCCGCAGACATGCGGGGCATCGCGGGGCGGGCCCGCCGGGGTCCCAGTGCCAGGGTCGCGAGTCTGGCCGGCGTGGACGAGCCTGAACTATTTATCACGGCACCGACTGTAATAAACTTGGGGCCGACCCGCTACTGTCGGAGTCGTCACCCCCGCGGGTGATCTCGCCCGGCAGCCGCAGGGCAACCGCAGACCGCTTCGTCACCGGAGGCCCGACCACATGACCACGTCCGTCGTCCTTGCCAGCAACGCGTCCGACTCCGCCGCCGTGGAGACCATCACTCAGCATCACGCCGAGCTGGTGGGCACCGTCATCGCGCACAGCACCGCCCTGCTGGATGCGTCCTCTGCGGGGAGCATCGAGGGGGCCTCCACGGCCCGCCGGGACCTGGTGCTGTTCTGCCGTGGTGATCTGCTGCCGCACGCCATCGCCGAGGAGGACACCCTCTATGCGCTGGCCCGTACCCTGCCCGAGACCCGGATGCTAGTCGAGGCGATGATCGCCGAGCACCGGGTGCTCGCGGACCTGATCGACGATCTGGCGGAAGCCACTACGCCGCTGGGCGCTTCGGCCGCCGCGCACGCGCTGCGGGTGCTGTTCGAGCTGCACGCGGACAAGGAGAACGAGTTCGTCCTGCCGGCCCTCGCTCAGAGCCCGGCGGTGTCGCTGACCGAGGGTCTGGATCAGATGCACCGCACCTTTGCCGAGTTGCAGGCTGCCGCGCAGGGCGGCGGGTGTGGGTGCGGCGGTGGTGGCTGTGGCTGCGGTGGGCACGGCGACAGTGCGGGCGGGTGTGGTTGCGGTGGGCATGGCGGTGCCGAGGCCGCCGGTGGCTGCGCCTGCGGTGGACACGGCGGTGACGAGCCGGCCGGAGCGCACACCCATGGTGGTGACGAGGTCTCCGGTGGCTGTGCCTGTGGCGGGCACGACGAGCCGGGACGGCCGGTGCTCGATGCTCGGCAGGTGCCGCACAACATCCGGCATGCGACGGTATTCGGCGCGCTGGACGCGGTGCGCCCCGGTGCCGGGCTCGAACTCATCGCACCGCACGACCCGCTGCCGCTGCTCGCGCAGATCGAGCAGCGCAATCCCGGGGCCTTCGAGGTCACCTATCTGGAGCGCGGGCCGGAGACGTGGCGGCTGGCGCTCGACCGGCGGGTGACGGTCTGAACCGACCGGTGCCCCCGGGCTTCGCCGCGCTAGACGCGCGCGGGCAGGTGCGGCTCGATCTCGCGCAGGATGGCGGCGCGCGGCCTGGCGCCGATCGTCTGACTGACGACCTCGCCGTCGACGAACAGGGCAAGCGTCGGCATGCCCAGTACCTGGTACCGCTGGCTGGTCAGCGGATTGACGTCCACGTCGAGTGAGAGCACCGTCAGTCGGTCGGCCTCGTCGTTCGCGATGCGGGCAAGCACCGGGGCGATCATGGTGCAGGGCGGGCACCAGTCCGCGGTGAACTCGACCAGCACCGGCCGGTCGGCGGCGAGTACGTCGGCGGCGAAGCGGTCGTCGGACGTGGCGTTGATGGTCATGGGTTCCTCTCGGCGGAGTTGGGATTGGTGGCGCATCAGTCGTTGACCTGAGCGACCAGGCGATCGTGCGGACTCACCTGCTGGCCGCACTCGCACACCAGCACGGCGCTGACCCGGCCACCGCAGGCGACGTGTCGATAGTCCAGCCGGGCCAGCGATCCGTGGTGCTTCTCGCTCCACTGGGCGAGGGCGGCCTGCAGCGGAATCAGGTCGATACCCGCCTCGGTCAGCAGGTATTCGGCGTGCGCACGGCGGCCAGGGGCCCGGTAGCTGCGGGTCGCCAGAATGCCGGCGTCGACCAGCCGGCGCAGTCGGTCGGCCAGCACAGCACGGGGCACGCCCGTGCTGGCCTGAAGTTCGTCAAAGCGCCGCCGCCCGAGGGAGACCGCCCGCACGATGAGCAGCGCCCAGCGCTCGGCCACCAGCCGGAGCGCCTCATCCATAGTTCTGAGTCTAGATCATGAACTCAGCTGTCGCAACGCGCCCGGGTCGACGGCGTCCGATGGAGCGACGACGGGGCAGGAGATCAGCGGTCGGAACGCTGCAGCAGCGCGCTTCGGACGCGGTCAGGTGGTGGATTGGTCCACACGGCCTCGGTGCCGATCAGCACGGTGGGCACCGTCTCGTTGCCGTCGTTGATCCCGCGCACCCGGGCGGCGGCGTCCTGGTCCGCCCAGATGTTCACCCACACCGCCCGCTCCCGCAGTGATCCCAGCGAGCGCCGCAGCCGCGCGCAGAACGCGCAGCCGGGACGCCAGTAGATCACCACCGCACCCTCGGACTCGGCACGGCGCCGAGCCTCTACCTCGGGGACGGTCGTCCCCCGGCGCAACGGCGAGACCCACCACGCGACAAGGAGTTCGATGACACCAACGGCGATGGCGATCGGCCAGGTCGACCACGTGAGGTAGACGACGAACCCGCCGATCACCAGGATGGAGATCGACGCCGACCAATGCGAGAACCACGAACTCATTGCACCCAGTCTAGGTAACGATCGCCTGGGCGCTTGCCAACCCGGTCGATGCCCAGCACCGTCGAGGATGTCCGGCCGCTGGCGACGCAAGCCGCTGATCTCGCACGAGCCTGGAACGGCGGCCCGAGACGATCGGGCGCCGGCAGGGGCGCTCAGGCCGCGGGCGTGGCAACCCCCGGTGGTGCGAAGCGTCGCCCGGTGGCCCGCTCCGAGACACCGGTGCGGTCCAGGTACGGGGTGATGCCGCCCAGCCAGAACGGCCAGCCGGCCCCGGTGAGCATGGCCAGATCGATGTCGGCGGCATCGGCCACCACGCCCTCGTCGAGCATCAGTCGGGCCTCGGTGGCCAGCGCCGCCAGTGCCCGGTCCCGGACCTGCTCACCGGTGGACGGTCGGTCGCCCTGCTGCCACAGCGCGGCGATCTCCGGGTCCAGCGACTGCGCGCCGGTCTCGTCGAAGCTCACCAGCGTCCGGTGCCCGGATTCCACGATGCGGCGCAGGTTCTCGCTGACCGTGAACCGGTCGGGGAACGCCGCGGTCAGCGTCTCGGTGACGTGTAGCGCCACCGCCGGGCCGACCAGTTGCAGCAGCATGATCGGCGTCATGGGCAGGCCCAGCGGCGCGAGTGCCGCGTCCGCCACGGCCGGATCGGTGCCCTCGTCAATGGCAGCGATGATCTCGCCCATGAACCGGGTGAGCAGCCTGTTCACCACGAACGCGGGTGCGTCGGCGACCAGGATCGGCCCCTTACGCAGTGCCTTCGCAACGGCGAAAGCCGTTGCCAGCGAAGCGTCGTCAGTCGTCCCGGCCCCGCCGGCCCGAGGCGAAGACACCGTGCGGGCGATCTCCAGCAGCGGCAGCACCGCCACCGGGTTGAAGAAGTGGAATCCCACCACTCGCTCGGGGTGTGCCAGGTCGGCGGCCATGTCCGCTACCGACAGCGAGGACGTGTTGGTGGCCAGCACGGTCGTGGACGGCACGTGCCGCTCCAACTCGGCAAACACCTTCTTCTTGACGGCCATTTCCTCGAACACCGCTTCGATCACGAAATCGGCCTCGGAGAATGCCGAGTAGTCCAGCGACCCGGTGACCAACGCAGCCAACCGATTCGCCTCGTCCGGCGAGATGCGCCGTTTCCCCTTCAGCGAATCGATCTCCCGGTTGACCCCCGCAAGGCCCTTGTCCAGGCGCTCCTGGTCGACGTCGGTCATCACCACCGGGACATGCAGCCGCCGCGCGAAGAGCAGCGCGAGTTGCGATGCCATCAGTCCCGCGCCGACCACTCCGACCTTCGTCACCGGCCGTGCCAGCGACGCATCCGGCGCACCGACCGGTCTGCGGGCCCGCTTCTGAGTGAGGTCGAAGGCGTAGATGCCGGCCCGGAACTCCGGCGAGCAGATCAGATCGGCCAGCGCCTCGTCTTCGAACGCGAAACCCTCGGTCAGGTCGGCGGTGCGCGCCAGTGTGAGAGCTTCCAGCGCGCGGTACGGGGCGGGGGAGGCGCCGTGGGTGCGCATATCGGCGATCAGCTTGCCGCGCTGCAGCGCCGCCGTCCATGCTGCTTCGGCCCCGTCACCGCTTCGATAATCGGTGCGCGGCACCGTGATCGAGCCGTCCAGCACACCTGCCAGCCAGGCCAGCGACTGCTCCAGGTAGTCGGCTCCATCCAGCACCACATCCACCAGGCCGAGTTCGAGGGCCTGCGCGGGCCCCAGCATCCGGTTGGTGTTCAGTGCGTTTTCGATGATGATCGTCACCGCCGATTCCGGGCCGGCGATGCGCGGCAGCAACTGGGTGCCGCCCCAGCCCGGCAGGATGCCCAGGAAACACTCCGGCAGCGCCAGCATGGCGGCGTTGGATGCCAGCGTCCGGTAGTGGCAGTGCAGCGCGATCTCCACACCGCCACCCAGCGCCGCGCCGTTGACGAACGCGAACGTGGGGATCTCACTGTCCCGCAGTCGGCGGAACACCTGGTGCCCCAGCGCCCCGATGGCGTGCGCGGTGTCCCGGCCGGTGATCGCGCCGATGCCGGACAGGTCGGCGCCGGCGGCGAACACGAACGGCTTGCCGGTGACGGCGATGGCGGCCGGCTTCGCGGCGAGCGCGGCATCCAGCGCGGCGTCGATGTTCGCCAGCCCGGCCGGGCCGAACGTGGTGGGACGGGTGTGATCCTTGCCGTTGTCCAGGGTGATCAGCGCGACCTGCCCGTCCACCCCCGGTACGTCGATCAGCTTCAGGTAGGCCTCGGTGACGACTTCGCCGGGAATCTGGAGTCCGTTCTCGTTCATGCCTGCGCTCCGTTCGTGGTGTCGCCCTCGAAGTGCGGGTTCTCCCAGATCACGCTGCCGCCCATGCCCAGACCCACGCACATGGTGGTCAGCCCGTAGCGCACGTCGGGTCGCTCGGCGAACTCGCGGGCCAGCTGGATCATCAGCCGCACCCCGGACGACGCCAGCGGATGGCCCATGGCGATCGCGCCGCCGTATGGATTGACCCGCGGCTCGTCGTCGGCCAGCCCGAAGTGCTCGGTGAAGGCCAGCACCTGGACGGCGAACGCCTCGTTGATCTCGATCAGGCCGAGATCGTCCATCGTCAGACCCGTTCTCGCCAGGACCTTCTCGGTTGCGGGGATCGGACCGGTGCCCATGGTCTCCGGATCGACACCCGCGAAGGCGAACCCGACCATCCGCATCCGGATCGGCAAGCCCAGCTCCGCTGCCACGTCCGCAGCCGCCAGTAAACAGCCCGTGGCACCGTCGGTCAGGCCCGACGAGTTGCCGGCGGTCACCCGGCCGTGCGGCCGGAACGGGGTGCGCAGGTTCGCCAGGCCCTCGACGGTGGTCTCCGGACGGGCCAGCTCATCGGCGGTGGCCAGGCCCCAGCCGTCCGAGGCCGAACGGGTCGCGACCGGCACCAGGTCCGGAGTGATCTTGCCGGCGGCCAGTGCCGTGGCGTATCGGTGCTGGCTGGCGGCGGCGAACGCATCAGCCCGCGCCTTGGTCAGGCCGGGCCAGCGGTCGTGCAGGTTTTCCGCGGTGGCGCCCATGTTCAGCGCGGCCGGGTCCACCAGCTTGTCCGCCACGAACCGCGGATTGGGATCGGCGCCCTGGCCCATCGGGTGGTGGCCCATGTGCTCCACCCCGCCGGCGATTGCGACATCGTAAGCGCCGACTGCGATCCCGGAGGCGACGGTCGTGACCGCCGTCATCGCTCCCGCGCACATTCGGTCGATGGCGAAGCCGGGTACCGACCGGGGCAACCCGGCCAGCAGCGCGGCGACTCGGCCAATGGTCAGCCCCTGGTCGCCGGTCTGGGTGGCGGCGGCGATGGCGACCTCGTCGATCCGCTCCGGCGGCAGTTCCGGGTGTCGCCGCACGAGTTCTCGGATGACCTTGACCACCAGGTCGTCGGCCCGGGTCTGGGCGTACTGCCCCTTGTCGCCGGCTCGACCGAACGGGGTGCGGGCCCCATCGACGAAGACCACGTCGTGCAGGGTGCGTGTTGGTCCCATGATTCTCCCTGAGCGTGCGGTGACGGACGATCGCGGCGGCCGCCCGGCACCATGGTACCGGGAAGCTACTCGTCGGTAACTTCGACGCGTCGGCGGTCAGCCGGCGGTGCTCACGCCGTGGCGCTCAGCGCGGAGGCCAACAGCGGGGCGACGAGTTCGATCTGCCACGGCCGAGCCCCCCCGGCGGCCAGTACCGCCGGGATCTCGGCAGCGGCTGGCGGTCTCCACAGCACCGAGCGCACCAGGTGCGGGCTCATCAGATTCTCCACCGGTACTGCGAGCCGATCCGACAGGTCGGCCAGTGCCGCGCGGGAGGCCTCCAGTCGCGCACCGGCCGCGGGATCCTTGGCGGCCCACCGGCCCGGCGTCGGTGGGCCCTCGGCCGGCAAGCGCGGCGGCGGCAACTGGGAGTCGGGCAGGCTGCGGGCCCGGTCGAGCGCAGCGAGCCAATAGCGGCCCTGGCGGCGCTGCACCCGGCCGGAGAACACCGCCAGGGCGCTGAGCGTGTCCACGGTGGTGGGCATCTCCCGCGCGGCGGCGACGATCGCGGAATCGGGCAGCACCCGATGCGGGGCGAGGTCGCGCTGGCGGGCCAGCGTGTCCCGGGCGGTCCACAGTTCGCGCACGGCGGCCAGCGTGCGCCGGTTGGACAGGTGGTGGATGCCCGAGGTGCGCCGCCACGGATCGACACGGGCGGGGGGTGGCGGCGCGGCCACGATCGCCGCGAATTCCTGCCGGGCCCACTCCAGCTTGCCCTGGCGGGTCAGCAGGGCGGCCAGTGAATCCCGCAGCTCGATGAGCACCTCGACGTCCAGGGCGGCGTAGTCCAGCCAGTCCGGCGGCAGCGGGCGCCGCGACCAGTCGTCCGCGCCGTGCCCCTTGGCCAGGTGCAAGCCGAGTAACTGCTCCACCAACGGGCCGAGCCCGACCCGGGGCAGCCCGGCCAGCCGGCCCGCCAACTCGGTGTCGAACAGGGTGCGCGGCCGGATGCCGACGTCGGCCAGACAGGCCAGGTCCTGGGTGGCCGCGTGCAACACCCACTCCGCGCCGGACAGCGGCCCGTCCAACGCCGACAGGTCGGGCAGCGGCACCGGGTCGATCAGCGCGGTGCCGACGCCGGCGCGGCGCAACTGCACCAGGAACGCCCGGCCGCCGTAGCGGTAGCCGGAGGCGCGTTCGGCGTCCAGCGCCACCGGTCCGTGCCCGCCGGCCAGGCTCTCGGCCAGCTGGGCCAAGCGGTCCGGGTCGGCGATGGGATCGGGGGTGCCGTCGCGCGGGTGATCCAGCGGAATCGCTGCCGGCGGGTCGTCCGGCCGATCGGGCCCGGTGAGGGGGTCCGCCCGGGAGATCTGGTCCGGCCGGGCGTGCAGATCGGCAGGTTCAAGCGGTGACGGGATGGTCGGGGTGCCCGACGCGGGCGGGACGCGTGCAGCCGGCGGCCGGTCCCCGGCGCGCTCGGCCCGATCAGCCAATGACTCCGGCCCGGATCGCCAGCGCCACCATGTGGGCACGATCCCCGGTGCCGAGCTTGCGTCCGATGCGGGCCAGGTGGCTCTTCACGGTTAGCGCGGACAGCGCCAACTGCTCTCCGATCCACTTGTTGGAGCGGCCGTCCGCCACCAGCCGGATCACCTCGATCTCCCGGCTGGACAGCTCGTGGATCGAACTGGGGATGTTGCGGGCCGCGGGGTTAGCCCGCCGGCCGATCACCACGCCGCTGATGCCCGCCCCGACCGCGTCGATCACCGGGCCGATGTCGGCGCTTGGCGACAACGCGAGCACTCGATCCCACCCGTGGGCGCGCAACGTCCGGATCACCGCGGGGCTGCGCGACCCGAGGGCCAGGCTCACCAGCGCCAGGTCCCCGGTCAGGCCGCGGTCGAGCTGCTCGGAAACCTCGCCCACCGAGCCGACGGGAGTGACGTGACCCACGCCGACGGTGGCCAACACGCGGCGCAGCGACTCCCGGGTGGCTTGGTCGGGGTCCACCAGCAGGACGTCGGTGTGCGGCCCCGTCCGCGGCAGCGCTCCGTCCGGGGCGTGGCGCTGCGCGGGAACCGGGTCGGTGCGTCGTGCCATGTCGGAACCGCCGCCGAGCACACCGTTGTCGGCACCCAGCACCTGACCGGTCACTGTGGCTCCTTCACGGCTGCGGATCTGATCTTCACCATTGTGCATCGTGACCCGGGTCCCCGGGCTCGAGCGCCGGATCCCACCCTCGTCGCGATCGATCAGCGGACGTGTCGCACCGCGTCGTTCACCATCGGCGTCGCGGTGGCCGCTGCCACCACGCCAGCCTCTAGTGTCGTTCACCGGCTTGGCCGTCGTCAAGAGAGCCTAGCCCGGAAACCATCACGCTGAGTCACGAAATGCGGCTCGCAAACGGGTGGCGTTCGTCTCGGATGGCACGGACGCCCTCCGGGGGAAGCCCGGCGGAGACGGCCAGGAAATCCGCGAACCCGGCCAGGTGCGCGGCGGTGTCCAGGGTGCCGGCGGTCCAGGAGGCGCGCAGTTCCAGATCCTCGGTGCGCGGTGGCCCGGCTATGTCGCCGAAGCGGGTGGACGACGTCGTGGTGACGGTGCCGCCGAGCGCGGTGAAGTCGACCCGGTGCGCCTCCAACCGCTCGGTCAGCCACGACCAGGCGACCTCGGCGAGCAGCGAGTCGCCGGCCATCGTGGGGTCGATCTCGCAGGTGCCGAAGACCACGATGCGCAGCGTGCCGTCCCAGGCCGGGACGCCGGCCGGGTCGTAGAGCAGCACCAGGCGGCCGGAGGCCACCTCGTCACCATCGGCGTCGGCCACGGAGACGGCGACGGCGTGCGAGAACGGCGCCAGCCGGGCCGGTGCCGGCAGGGGGGCAATCTCGGTGCCGACGCGCAACGAGCAGTCGGCCAGCCCGGCCACGGCCGCGCGGAACTCCTCCGGTGCGTCGGCGGCGTGATCGGCGGGCGCGGTGTCGGGCCGGGGGTTCGGACCGGCGCCCCGTGGGGTGCCCGACCTGATGCCCGATTCGACCATGGTGTGACCCTACGGCCCCGGTACGACGGCATCCGGTTACCACGCCGGGTGACCCCGGATCGGTGAGGTGGCGGGGGCCGCCGGACCGGTCAGCCCGCGACGGGGCGCAGCTGCAACGCCACCGAATTGATGCAGTACCGCTGGTCGGTCGGCGTGTCGTAGCCCTCGCCGGTGAACACGTGGCCCAGGTGCGAGTCGCACGTGCCGCACCGCACCTCGACCCGCTCGACGCCCAGCGATCGGTCGGTGTGCAGGGTGACGTTGTCCCCCTCGGAGGGGGCGTAGAAGCTGGGCCAGCCGCAGTGCGAGTGGAACTTGGTGCTCGAGGTGAACAACTCGGCGCCGCAGGCGCGGCACAGGTAGACGCCCTCGGTGGTGGTGTCGGTGTACTCGCCGGTGAAGGGTCGCTCGGTGGCGGCCTCCCGTAGCACCGCGTAGGCGGCGGGATCCAACTCGGTCCGCCACTGCTCATCGGACTTGACGACCTTGGTGCGCTCTGCCATGCGATTCACTGTACGCAGCACGGGGTGTCAGGGTGGGCAGAGCACACCCATCTGGGGCACGGTGCCGCGCAGCAGGTAGGCATCGACGGCAGCGGTGACGCAGGCGTTGGTGGGGTAGGCGCCGTTGGACCCGGACTGCCAGCTCAGCAGGACGGCGGAGGACAGCTGGGCGGCCAGCGACTGCACGCCGGCATAGGGGTGCAGCGGATTCTTCACCGACCCGATCACCAGGATCGGCGGGGCGCCGGTCGCCGTCAGCCGGCCCAGGGCATCATCCGGCGCGGGCCAGGACGAGCACCACCCCGCCTGCGCCACGGTGAACGGCCCGAACAGGGCGGACTCGGCGCTGGCGGCGGCGACCGCGTGGTTGATCTGGCGGCCGGTCAGCCGGGCCGCCGTGTCGTTGCAGCGGTACACCAGCGCCGCGGTCAGCTGTTCGGACAGATCGGTGCCGCCGAGCGCCGCGGTGAGCAGGTCGGCCAGCCGTTCGGGATCGTGGTCGCGCAGCCGGGCGAGCGCGGTGGCCAGGTTCGACCAGGACTGCTGGTCGGGCAGCACCCGCAGCAGGGCGAGCAGCACACTGCCGTCGGTGATGTGCCAGTCCCCGGCTCGTTCGCCGGCGGCGGGCAGTGAGCGCACCAGGTCGGTGATGGCCCGGATCGGGTGGTCACCGAGCGGGCACCCACCGTCGAAACCGGGGCAGGCGGCGGCGAAGTCGGTCAGCAGCGATTGGGCGGCCGCGGCCGCGGTGGTGGCGCGATGGTCGGGGGTGGCCAGCGGGTCGTCGGGGGAGTCCAGCACCAGGGCCCGCACCCGGCCGGGGTAGCGATCGGCATACACGGCGCCGATGGTGGCCCCGTAGCCGCGGCCAAGCAGGGCGATGCCGGGTACGCCGAGGGCTGCCCGCAGGGTGTCCAGGTCGTCGGCGGCGTTGCTCGAGTTGAAGTCGGTCAGGGTCGATCCGACCAGGTCTCCGCAGTCGAAGGTGAGTTGCCGGGCCAGCGCGGTCAGCTCGGCGGCGCCCCTGGTGGTGGTGGGGTCGGCGGCCATGCCGACCACCGTGCGCATGGCGGAATCCGAGATGCAGTCGATGCCGTCGGAGTACCCGGTGCCGCGCACGTCCAGGGTGATGATCGTGTAGTGCTCCCGGACCGCCGTCGGCAGGCTGGCCGCTACCTCGGCGACGGCGGACCGGCCGCGCGTGCCCGGGTCGCCGAGCACCAACAGCGGCGGCGCATCGGCGGGCGTGTTCGGGGTGCGGGCCCGGGCCACCCGGATCGTGAGCGATCCGGCGCCGGAGTCGGTGTAGGACACCGGCACCGGCAGGCCGGCGCAGTCGACGGTGAACCGGGTGCCGTCGGCGGCCGTGTCGCTCACCGCGTCGGGACAGGCCGTCCACTCCAGCGGGTCGGCGGTCCGCCCGGGACCGCCGGGCCCGGTCGGCATGGTGCTGGGGGCTGGGGCATCGGAGCCGGTCGGCCCGAGCGCTCCGGCGGTGGCCAGCGGTGGCCGCCGGGAAGGCCCCACGGTGCAGGCGGCGACCAGCAGCAGGCACAGCGCCGCCAGCGCCAGGTGCAGCGGCGCCCTGGAGTGCCGCCGCCGACGCGGGGAGCTGTGCATGGTGCCCGATGGTAGGCGGACGGCAGCCCCGCACGGGGCGGGCCCGGATCACCGTCACCGTCTGGATCGATGGTGATGCCGCGCCACCGATGGCCGACGATCGGGGTCGCGCGGCGACCACTGGCACTGATCATCTCGGCATGCCACAGTGGCCCATGCCCGCACGCCACCGGCCCAGTTCTCGCCCGCCCATTGCCGGCCGCGGACCGGTGTCCGATGCCCTCGTAGCGCCGGCCGGCCCGGTTGATCTGGGGGCGATCCCGGCCCGCGGCATGCCGGTCGGACCGACCTCCAAGAAGGAGGCCGCGCGGGCGATGGTCGATCTGGCGCCCCGGCTGGCGAACCTGCAGGAGCGGCTGTACGCGGCCGGCACCCGGGGTGACCGGCGCCGGGTGCTGCTGATCCTGCAGGGCATGGACACCGCCGGTAAGGACGGCGTGATCAACCACGTGATCAACCAGGTGGACCCGGGCGGGGTGCACCTGGCCGCCTTCAAGAGGCCCACCGCGCAGGAGCTGGCGCATGATTTCCTCTGGCGCATCGAGCGGCAGCTGCCGGCCGCGGGGATGATCGGGGTGTTCAACCGGTCGCAGTACGAGGACGTGCTGGTGGTCCGAGTGCACGAGCTGGTCCCGAAGTCGGTGTGGGGCAAGCGCTATGCGGCGATCAACGCCTTCGAACGCCGGCTCGCACGGTCCGGCACGACGATCGTGAAGTGCCTGCTGCATATCTCCCGGGACGAGCAGGCACAGCGGCTGGCAGCCCGGTTGGATGACCCGACCAAGCACTGGAAGTACAACCCCGGCGACGTTGATGAGCGCGCGCTGTGGCCGGACTACCAGGCCGCCTACACCGAGGTGCTGCGCCGCTGCGGGACGGTGGCGGCGCCGTGGTTCGTGGTGCCCTCGGACCGCAAGTGGTACCGGAACTGGGCGGTAGCGGCGCTGCTCGCCGAGGCGCTGGAGTGGATCGACCCGCAGTACCCGCCGGCGGATTTCGACGTCGACGTGGAGCGTCGCCGGCTGGCCGGGAGTTGATGCGCCCGCCCCGGTAGCGGGGGCGCCGCGGCCGGCGGGTGAGAATGCGAGGGTGGTCGATGACGGTGACGCGGCGCCTGTGCGGCGGGATGGCGTCGGGGCGGTGACGGGGATTGCGCCCGCGGACGCCGCGTGGTGGGTGCTGCTGCCGATCAAGTCGACC
>Ga0209916_1001493_pt1 | contig 19389 bp, 17 predicted proteins | sample ThiBio_1000_plan_FD_183956 | JGI IMG/M metagenome (GOLD analysis project Ga0209916, IMG submission 183956) | Wastewater bioreactor microbial communities from Cape Town, South Africa - Thiocy_solids_2 (SPAdes) | ecosystem: Engineered > Bioreactor > Thiocyanate-remediating > Anaerobic-Aerobic ... | reverse complement strand
GCAAGCTCGATGCCTTTGCCGGCATGAACCCCGCCATCCGCGAGTCGGGCAAATGGGCGGGACAAAGTCGCCTGTCCAAGCTGGGTCATGCACTGCTACGCGCCAAGCTCTACATGCCGGCGATGACCGCCATCCGCCACAACGTGGCCGTGCGTGCCTTGTTCGATCGGCTGGTAGCCCGCGGCAAGCCACGCAAGCTCGCCTTGGGCGCGGCCATGCGCAAGCTGCTCCACATCGCCTGGGGCGTCATCCGTTCCGGCAAACTTTTTGATCCCAAAACCGCACTTGCCTGACGAGAGCCAAGACGGTATCTACATACGCGTTGAGTGACGATGATCCGATGGGTGGAAAGCCGATGACTATTCGCCGCCGAACCGTTGCCCTGCTGGCGTTTGCCGCTGCGCTCGCCGGAACCGCGCACGCCGCCACCGCGGACGCGCCCTGGCAGAACGCCCGCCAGATGATCGTGGTCACCACCGCCGGCTGGAATGTCGATCACGGCGAGCTGAGTGCCTACGAGCGCCACGGCGACGCCTGGCAGGAAGTCGTCGCGCCCACACCGGTGACCATCGGCAAGAACGGTGCCGGCTGGGGCCTGGGCCTGAACGCGCCGCAGACCGGCGGCCCGGTGAAGCGCGAGGGCGACAACCGCAGTCCGGCCGGCGTGTTCCGCATCGGCGAGGCGTTCGGCTACGCCGCGCACGCGGCTACCGCGCTGCCGTACCGTGCGCTCAGCGCCACCGACTGGTGCATGGATGTCAGCGGCACGGCGCAGTACAACCGCATCGTCGACGCCAACGTGGTCGGCGTGGAGGCGGTGAAGGGTTCCAGCGAGCCGATGCGGCGTGACCTGCACGCGAATGGCGACCAGCGCTACCGGCTCGGCTTCGTGATCGAGCATAACGCGCAGGCGGCGCCGCAGGGCGGCAGCTGCATCTTCGCGCACTTGTGGAAATCACCCAGCGACACCACCGCCGGCTGCACCGCGATGACGCCGGCCGTGATGGAATCGCTGCTGGCCTGGCTGAAGCCACAGCAGCATCCGGTCTTCGTGCTGCTGCCGCAGGCCGAGTACCAGCGCTTGCGCGCCGACTGGCAACTGCCGGCGCTGGCCTCCACGGGTGCTGCGCAATGAGTGCGACCACCCGGGTCCTGGTGGGACTGGCCACCGGCGCGCTGATCGGCCTGCTGCTGGCCGGCTGGAACGAAACCGTGGCGTTGCAGGTGGCCGACGTGGCGCAGCCGGTCGGCAAGCTGTGGCTGAACGCGCTGCAGATGACCGTGGTGCCGCTGGTGCTGGCGCTGGTAGTGGTGGGCGTCAACACCGCCACCGACGCGGCCGCCTCGGGCCGCATCGCGCGCCGCGCGATCGTGGTGTTCATCGTGGTGCTGACCGGCGGCGCGCTGTTCGCGGCGCTGGCCGCGCCGCTGGTGTTCGCGCTGTTCCCGCACAATCCGGCGCTGATCACCGCGCTCGACCACGCCAGCGTGCCCGCGGCCGCGCAGGCGGCGCCGAACTGGATCGACACGTTGGTGGCGATCGTGCCGAACAACGCGATCATGGCCGCCGCGCAGAGCGCGATGCTGCCGCTGGTGGTGTTCGCGCTGTTCCTCGGCTTCGCGCTGACCCGCATCGCGCCGGCGCGGCGCACGCTGCTGATGGAATTCTTCCAGGCGATCGCCGATGCGATGATCGTGATCGTGCGCTGGGTGCTGTGGATCGCGCCGCTGGGCGTGTTCGCGCTGATCCTTTCGGTGTGTGCGCGCTCGGGCTTAGGGATGCTCAGCGCGCTGGGCGTGTACGTGCTGGTGGAGTGCCTGCTGTACCTGGCGGTCACCGTGATGATGCTGCCGCTGGCGGTGGCCTTCGGCGGCGAGCGGCTGCGCCGTTTCGCGCTGGCGCTGGTGCCGGCGCAGGCGGTGGCGGTCAGCACGCAGTCCTCGCTGGCCTCGCTGCCGGCGATGCTGGAAAGCGCCGACCGCCGGCTCGGCTACCCGAGGCAGGTCGCCGCGCTGGTACTGCCGATGGCGGTGAGCCTGTTCCGCCTGACCAGCCCGGTGCAGTACGTGACCTCGGCGGTGTTCATCGCCTGGGCCTACGGCATCGACCTGTCCACCGCGCAGCTGCTTGCCGGCGCGCTGCTGGCGGTGGTGATCAGCCTGGGCTCGGTCGGCCTGCCGGGCCAGGTCACCTTCATCGCCACCAACCTGCCGGTGGCGCAGGCGATGGGCCTGCCGCTCAGCCCGCTGGGCCTGATGCTGGCGGTCGACACCATCCCCGACGCGCTGGCCACGCTGGGCAACGTCACCGGCGACATGACCGCCACCAGCGTAGTGGCGCGGCAGTCGCGGGGCGATGGCAGTTGAACCCTTCGACTGATTGGGCATCCGGCACCGACGGATCCGCTCTGACACCACCGAGTCCGTTCATGGGTGATCGAACGGCAGCTCGTCCTCGAACTCGAAGACAAGCTGCACCGGTGCGCGCTCGGTGCGCGATCGTCGCCACGGGCCAAGTCTGAAATCCGCCTCATCCATCGGCAGCCTCAGCGGCCATTGATGGGTGGCAAACCATCTCGCTCTGGCATGGCAACGGTACGCATGCGACAGCGAAACCAGCAGATGTCTCGCTACTACTCGCATGTGGTTGCCGAGCCTGTTAAGCAGCGCCAGATAGGCGCCGGCCAGCGAGTGCTGGTACCGACTGTAGAGGGCAAGATCCGGCGCATCCTCGATCGCCCGCAGGTACGACAACGGATCGCTGCCGTCATCGCCGGCCAGCCTGTGCATCAGTGGATGTGCGGCATCTTCGCCATCATCGGGGTTGATGGCATGGTCCAGGCGAACAGCATGTCGGACGTTCAGCTCGGTGTAACGCACCAGCTTCTGGTAGAGATGGCTCAACAGCCCCTTCGGTGAGGCCCGATCGAGAAAATCGGCGATGGCGACACCGTTGCGTGATGCCATGTCGTTAGCCATGAGCCAGGCCTTCTGTACGACATCGGCGTATTGCTGTTCGCCTCTGGTGGCCCGCGCGATCCGTTTCAGGGCGCCCTGGTGGCAGTCAACGAATAGATCGAAGGCATCCATCGGCCGTGGCCTTGAAGATGGCGCGCGCGCATTACAGCACACTCCAGGGACGGCCGGACTGGCGGCAAACCGAGTGCGGCATGACTGCGGCGAATGCCGATGCGGAACACCGGGGTGGTAGTGCAGTACCTACCCGGATTAACGGCAGAAATTGTTGATACGCGGCGTTCAGCGCCATACCTGAGTTTGTCGAAATGGTAAAAAGAACACTTATGGTGAGTTTTATTGAAGTTTCGTAAACCTTTGGGGTACATTGGCATAGGCTTGTGGATGATGTATTTCGACCACCATGGGTGATCAAAAAGAAGGGAAATTAAACCTCCTGCTGGGCCGGCTCGGCGACACCGAACTGGTTTCCAGCCGTTGGCTCCGGACCAAGGGCTACTCCAATAGCCTGGTTGCGCGTTATGTGGCCAGCGGCTGGCTGGTGTCGCCGACGCGTGGTGTTTACATGAGGAAAAGTGGGCGTCTGCAGTGGGAGAGTGTGGTACGTGCCCTGCAGATTGGAGAGGGTTTGGCGCTCCATGTAGGAGGACGCTTCGCGCTGGCTTTGCACGGGCACGAGCACTATCTGCGTCTCGGGGAAGCTTCCACGGTGACGCTCTATGGAGCAGCGCGATTACCCGGTTGGGCGACCAGGTTGCCGTTGGCCGAGCACTTTGAATACTCCGGCAGGGGGCCTTTCGATTTTCCGTCGCCGGCCTTGGATCCCGATGTGCCGGATCAGACGTTGCTCGACCAAGGACTGGACAGGCGTGAGCCTGTCCAGAGCGCGATGGGCATCGTCTGCTCCACGCCGGAAAGGGCCATGCTGGAACTGTGTGACGAATCACCAAGCGCGCCTCTGGTCTATGAGGTGGATGCGCTGATGCAGGCCATGATCAGCTTGCGGCCCAAACGGGTCGGCATGCTGCTGCACCACTGCCGCAGCATCAAGGCCAAGCGCCTGTTCCTGGCTTTGGCCGAACGCCACCGCCATGCATGGTTGGCCCACCTTCCACTCGATGGCGTGGATCTCGGCCACGGCAAGCGCTCGCTGATACCCGGCGGTCGTCTGCATCCCGTCTATCAGATCACGTTGCCAGGGGATTTGGATGAGCACCTGGGATAGGCGCTATGCCGACAGGGTGCAGTTGCTGGTGGACACCTTGCCGATCCTGGCGCAAGAGCCGCGGTTTGCGTTGAAGGGCGGCACGGCCATCAATCTGTTTGAGCGTGACCTTCCTCGTTTGTCGGTCGACATCGATCTGACCTGGTTGCCCGCCGGCGATTTTTCCGAGGATGCCGCCCGGATTGCGGAGGCACTCGAACGACTTGCCGGCCTGCTGCGTGCTCGCCCGTTGCAATTGCAGGTACAGACGTCGGCGGGGCAGGGTGCCCGTATCGTGACACGGCTGATCGCCAGCCGCGGCCGTGCACGTGTACAGATCGAGACCACGCCGGTCATGCGCGGTACGGTGCACCCGGTGCGCGACATGGTGGTCAGGCCGGCAGTGGAGGAAGCGTTCGGCTTCGCTTCCGCACAGGTGCTCGATTTCGCCGATCTCCATGCCGGCAAGCTGGTTGCCGCACTGTCGCGCCAGCACCCACGCGATCTGTTCGATGTCGGCCTGCTGCTGGAGGACGAGCGTGCCGACGAGAAGCTCTGGCGCACCTTCCTCGTGTATCTGACCTGCAGTCCCAAGCCAGCCTGGGAAATACTGAAACCAAGGGAACCCGTAGACTTCGAGGCCACCTTCGATGCCCATTTCCGTGGCATGACGGCCGAACCGACGACGGCGATCCAGCTATTGGACAATCGGACACGGTTGCTGGCGCGCATCGCCGGCTGGCTGGATGAGCCCTCGCGTGCTTTTCTTCGATCCGTAGAGCACGAGCAGCCGGATTTCGGTTTGATCGGATTGCCTGATGCGGCAGAACTGCCGGGAGTACGCAGGAAGCTGCAGAATCTTGCCCTGCGCTCTGCGGAAAAACGGGAAGCCGATCGTCGCCAGTTCGATGAGGCGATCGGAAGAACCTGATTGACATGATTCGTCGGCGCATTCGCAGTAGATGAGAGCGGGGAATCCGAAGGTGGGTCCATCGACAGGGGAGTACAGATGACGGCCAGTATGGAAACGACATCGCAATGGTGCACGGCGGGACAGGATGAGGTATCGCTCGCTGCATCGACCGATCTGTTCCGCCACGTCACCGCGGACAAGGCCATGTTCTATCGTGCCATCATGGAGGTATTCGCTGCCGCCAAGCGCCAGTATCGACTGCAGTTGCGCCCCGACGAGGTGCTGGTCGAAGCGGATTGGGGCGGTGCGTTGCCGGCTCAGGAGGAGGTTGTCACGGCGCTGGCGCAACTGTCCGTTTGGGGCAATCTGGAGTCGCAGCCGGACATGGCGCGCGTGTCCACGCTTAATGATTACTATCGTGCGCGCTTTCTTTACCGACTCTCGCGTGGTGGCGAGGCGGTGGAGGCGGGACTGGAGGCGTTCGCGCACAGCCTCCGCCACCGCGCCGAATTGCAGACCGTGGCACTGGAGGATATCGACGGCCGTTTGCAGGCGTTGCAGCGCCTGCTCGGCGAAGCGCCATCCGGTGAGGATATCGATGTCGCCAAAGCCCATGAGGTCCTGCGCGACCTGGTGCGCGTGTTCGAGGATCTGGCCGGCAACGCGCAGGCGTTCATGGCCGGCGTGGCGCGCAGCCTGGAACTGCAGCAGGCTGACGCGACCGCGCTGGTGGCCTACAAGCGACGGCTGATCGAATACCTTGAGCGTTTCATGGGTGATCTGATTCGTCGCTCCGACGCCATCGCCCGCACACTGCACGAACTGGCGCAGTCCATCGATGGAGTCCTGCGCCAGATCGCCGAGCGCGAGGCGCGCGATGCCGCCCCCGCTGATGCTGACGAGCGGGCGGACGAAGCCCGACGTCGCTGGGATATCTGGCGCGAGCGCTGGAAGGGCCTGTGCGGTTGGTTTCTTTCCAGCGGCAATGCGCCGCCGCAGGCCGAACTGCTGCGCGCGCGTGCGCGGGCGGCGATTCCGCAGTTGCTGGGCGCCATTGCCGCCATGAACGAACGACGCAGTGGCCGCAGCGACCGCTCGGCCGATTTTCGCGTGCTGGCGCAGTGGTTCGCCGCCTGCGACGGCGACGACGATGCCCACCGTCTCGCCCGCGCGGCATTCGCGTTGCAGCCGGCGCGTCACTTCTCGCTCGACGTGGCGACCGAGGAGGACATGCCGGCCAGCACGTCTTGGCTGGATGCGCCGCCGCTGACGATCAATCCGCGCCTGCGCGAGTACGGCGAGGCGGCGCCGCGCGGCCCGCTGGCGAGCGTGCGCGACCGCAGCTGCGGGCGTGCCCTGATGGCGCTGCAGCTGGCCGAGGAGTCGCGCCAGGTCGAGGCCGCGCGCCGCCGGCTGGCGACCGGTCGCCCGATCCTCCTGTCGGAGCTTGGCGAGCTGGATCCGCAAGCGTTCGAGCTGTTCCTGGGTCTGCTGGGCGAAGCCCTGGCCGAACAGGCCGACCCGGAGCAGACGGTCGAACGCCAGACCGGCGACGGCCTGCTGTACCTGTGCCTGGAACCGCTGGCTGCTGACAGCCGCGCACAAATACGCACGCCGGCTGGCGTGTTTTCCGGGCGTGATCACCTGCTGACTGTCCGTCCGACACGGGAGCGGGCATGAACGCGCGCTTGCCAAGAGGGGTTTCCCGGCCTGTTGGTCAACTGCAAAAGACGCAGCAACAGGACGAATTCCGTCGTGCGCTGCGCGGCCTGCTGATGCGGCCGCTGATGGCGCCGAGCCATGCCGACTTTCCCGCCGTGCGGCGACAGGCCGAGCGCTTGCGCGAATGGTTTGCGCGCGAGACCGGCTGGCCGCTGCATGTGGATCGCGAGGGCGCGCGCCTGTTCAAGCGCCCGGCCGATCTGTCCGACCCGACCCGTGGCCTGCCGGACTACGATCGCCGCCGCTACGTGCTGCTGTGTCTGGCGTGCGCAGTGCTGGAGCGGGCCGATCCGCAGATCACCCTGCGCCTGATCGGCGAGCGCATCGTGCAGCAGGCTGCCGACCCTGCGTTGGAAGAGCTGGGCTTCGGCTTCTCCCTGCGCAGTGCGGCCGAACGGCGCGAGCTGGTCGCGGTGTGCCGCACCTTGCTGGAGCAAGGTGTGCTCGAACGCGTGGCCGGCGAGGAAGACAACTTCGTCCACGATAGCGACAGACAGCAGTCCGACGCCCTGTACGACGTGCATCGGCGCCTGTTGGCCGGTCTACTGGCGGCGGTGCGCGGGCCTTCGACCTGGCGCGCCGAGGAGATTCCCGCCGATACCGATACGCGGTTGCACGCGCTGGTGGCCGGGTTCGCGGTGGACAGCGAGCAGGGCCGGCGCGATGCCATGCGCCACCACCTGGCGCGGCGGCTGCTGGACGACCCGGTGCTCTATGCCGACACTCTCGACGAGGAGGCGCGCGCCTATTTCATCAACCAGCGTGGTGTACTCGCCGGCCGCCTGTGCGAGGCAGCTGGCCTAGTCGCCGAGCAGCGTGCCGAGGGGTTGGCGCTGGCCGATGAAAGCGGCCAGCTCACCGACATGGCGATGCCGGCCGAAGGCACCGAGGCCCACGTTACCCTGCTGGCGGCCGAGCACCTGGCCCAGCGTCTGCGCCAGGCGCGCGTGCCGGTGCGTGTGGAGGAGAGCGAGATCGCCCTGTTCCTGCGCGATGCTGCGGGGCGCTATGGCCGTTACTGGCGCAAGTCGGCGCGTGCGCCCGGTGCCGAGCGCGAACTGGCCGGCATCGCCGTGGAGCGGCTGTATCGCCTGGGCCTGCTGACGCGCGAGCCCGGCGGCGTATGCCCGCTGCCGGCCATCGCCCGCTTCTCGCTCGGCCACGCCGAGGTGCGCAGCGCGTCGGCTACTACTTCCTTGTTCGCTTCCGATTTCCTTCCGTCCGATCCCGCCGTATGACCGACGACCTGCTTTCCACCGCTTCATCCCGCCCGGCGCTTCCGGAACCGCGACGCGAGCGCTGGCAGCCGTTGCGCTTGGGCCTGGTCGAACTGTTTCACTACGACAGCGAGGAGTTCTGGTTCCACGACGGCCACCTGCTGCTGCGCGGCAACAACGGCACTGGCAAGTCCAAGGTGCTGTCGCTGACCCTGCCATTGCTGTTCGATGCGCAACTGCGCCCGGCGCGGGTCGAGCCCGACGGCGACGCTGGCAAGAAGATGGCCTGGAACCTGTTGCTGGGCAGCTACCCGCGCCGCATCGGCTACAGCTGGATCGAGTTCGGGCGGCGCGAAGGCGACGGCCGCGCGCGCTATCTGACGCTTGGCGTCGGCCTGTCGGCGGTCGCCGGGCGCGCGCAGGTGGACAGTTGGTATTTCCTGATCGAAGGCGACGGTGTCACCGCGGATCCGCGGATCGGCGAGGATCTATGGCTGACCACCGCCGCGCGCCAAGTGCTCGCGCGCGAACGCCTGCGCGAGGCGCTGGTCGGTCGCGGCCAGTTGTTCGAGAGCGCGCAGGCGTACCGCCGCGCCGTGGACGAACGCCTGTTCCATCTGGGGGCGCACCGCTACGACGCGCTGATGGACACCTTGATCCAGCTGCGCCAGCCACAGTTGTCGAAGAAGCCCGACGAGAGCGGGCTGTCCCATGCCTTGGGCGAGTCGTTGCCGCCGTTGCCGACCGACTTGCTCGGCGATGTAGCCGAGGCGCTCAACCAGTTGGAGGAGGACCGCAACCAACTGGAGGATACGCGTCGGCTGGAACAGGCAGTAGTGCAGTTCGAGCGGCGCTATCGCACCTATGCCGGTATGCTGGCGCGGCGCCAGGCGCGCGAGCTGCGTCAGGCGCAAACTGGCTTCGACAACGCCAGCGAGGCGCGCAATCGTGCACAGGCCGAGGGTGACGCCGCCCGCGAAGCCGAGCGCGAAGCCGTCGCCGCGCTCGGTAGTGCCCGGCAGGCATACACGAGCGCACAAGAACGCCTGGATACTCTGCAGAGCGACCCGGCCAACCAGGACGCCAATCGCCTGAGCCAGGCAGAGAGCGACGCGAAGCATCGTCGTGACCAGGCCCGCGCCGCGACCACGAGGCGCGATACCGCGCGCACCGCCTTGCAGCGCGAGGCCGAGCGCAGCCAACAGCAGGACGCCCGCGCCGCCGCGGCGCACGATGAACTCGAGGCCTCACGTACCCGCGTTCTCGAAACTTCCACTGCTGTCGGTCTCGACGCCGAGCTTGTTGTCCATCCATGGCTCGCGGCCAGTGCCGAAACGCTGGCCGCGAGTCCACCCGATCCGCGCGCAAGTGCTGATGCCCTGCGCGGCACTGTAGTGCGGCGTCGGAGCGATCTTGCCCATCTGCGCCGACGCCACGCCGAAATCGAACGGAACCAGGTAGCGCTTTCCGCACATCAGGAGAACGTACTGGCCGCCCGTGCCGACACCGAGGATGCTCTACAACAACGCGAGCAGGCCGATCGCGATGCCGAACAGGCCGGTGCGGCACTGGTCGAAGCGTGGTCGGGATACTGCGCTGACCTGCGGCATTTGCGTTTCGATGCCGCCGAACCGCTGTGCCGGCTCACCGACTGGGTCGCGCGCCCGGATGGCGACAATCCGGCGCTGTCGGCATTGACGCTGGCCTGGCGGTCCGCCCTGCAGCGCCACGCCACGTGCAAGGCGGAGCTCGATGCCCTGCGCCAAACGCAACGGCAGCTACGCAGCGAACTGGAAGCCGAACGCGAACGCCTGTTGGCCGGCAAAACCGCCGCGCCGCCACCACCGGCGACGCGCGCGGCCGGCGTGCGCGAAGGGCGCTCCGGGGCGCCGCTGTGGCAGCTGGTGGATTTCCAGCCGCACCTGTCCGCCGCCGACCGCGCCGGGCTGGAGGCGGCGCTCGAAGCCAGCGGCTTGCTCGACGCCTGGCTGTCACAGGACGGCGTGCTGACCGGCAGCGATGGTCACGTCCTCTTCGATACGCACTGGCAGCACCGCACGGTGGTATCCGGCACACGCCTCGTCGATGCGTTGTTGCCGAGTGTGCCGGAAGGCTGCCAGGTCTCGCAGACTGCGATCGCCATGCTGCTCGCCGGCGTCGCCTACGGCACGCAGGACCGGGTCGACGTCGAAAGCTGGCTGTCGCCCGATGGCCGCTTTCGCCTAGGCGCCTTGGCCGGCGCATGGAACAAGCCCGAGGCGCGCTATATCGGCCATGCCGCGCGCGAACGCAGCCGACGCCTGCGGCTGGAAGAAATCGCCAGTACCCTCGTTGCGCTCGATGCGACAGACGCGCAGATCGAGCAGCAGGCCAGCACGCTGGATATGGAACGCCAGGAAACCGAACGCGAGCGGCAGGGCGTACCCTCCGACCGATCGCTGCAAGATGCCATCGCCGCCACACTTGCCGCCGCGCGTGAGGTCGAACGCACGCGCCGACGGTTCGAGCAGGTCGAGGCGCGCCGTCGCGACGCCGAAGCGACTCTGCGCGACACGCGTGAACTCCTGCGTCGCGACGCTGCAGACCTGCGTCTGCCGACCGAGGTCGAGCGTCTGCCGGCACTCGATCAGGCGCTGGAGGATTTCGACCATGCACAAGCGCGCCTCGCGCAGGCCGTGCGCGAGTGGCAGCACGCCTGGCCTGAACTGGTCGAACAGCGGCGACGCGAAGACGAGGCCACGCAAGCAACCGAACAAGCCGAGGAAGAGCGCATCCAGGCAGAGACACAGGCTACACAGGCGCTCACCCGCTTCGAGACGCTGCGCCAGGCGGTCGGTCAGCAGGTAGACGAACTGCACCGCCGGCTCGCCGCCGCGCGCGAGGAGCGCGGTCGCACGGAGCATGAGGCAAATGCCCGTCAGGAAGCGGCAAGCAAGGCGGGCACGGTGCTCGCACTGGCGGTGGCGCATGCCGAGCAGGCCGAGCAGGCACTGGCTGAACGCATCGACGAACGCCAGCGGGCCGTCGAGCGCCTGCGCCACTTTGCCGGCAGTGGCCTGCTGGCCTCGGCGCTGTCCGGACTGGAACTGCCGGAGCACTGGAGCGTCGATCCGGCGCTGAACCTGGCCCGCCGCATCGAGCAGGCGCTGGTCCAGGTCGCCGACGACGAGGCCGCCTCGACCCGCGTACAGAAGCAGATCGCCGAAGACCTGACCGAACTGCAACGCGGCCTCGGTGCGCTGGGTCACCAGGCCGTGTCCGAGCCCAACGATTGGGGCATTACCGTCGCCATCCAGTACCAGAGTCGCGCCGAGCGCCCCGATACGCTAGCCACGCTGCTGGCCGAGGACATCGCCCAGCGCAGCGAACTGCTCTCGGCCAAGGAGCGTGAGGTGCTGGAGAACCACCTGCAGGCCGAGATCGCTGCCGAGATCCAGCGTCTGATGCGCGGCGCCGACGAGCGCGTCACCGCGATCAACGCTGAGCTGTACAAGCGCCCGACCACTACCGGCGTGCGCTACCGCCTGCAATGGGAGCCGTTGACGGTCGAGGAAGGCGCGCCGGTCGGCCTGGCCGACGCACGCAGACGCTTGCTCAACACCAGCGCCGACCTGTGGTCGGCCGAGGATCGAACCGCGGTCGGTGTCATGCTGCAGCAACAGATCACGGCCGAACGTGCGCGTGCCGACACCGAAGCCGCCGGCAGCAGCCTGATCGATCAGCTCGCGCGCGCGCTGGATTACCGCCACTGGCATCGCTTCCGTATCCTGCGTCAGCAGGACGGCCAGTGGCGCAAGCTGTCCGGCCCGGCCTCCAGTGGCGAACGCGCGTTGGGCCTGACCGTGCCATTGTTCGCCGCCATCGCCAGCTTCTACGGCCAGGGCGGCAATCCGCTGGCACCGCGGCTGATGCTGCTCGACGAAGCCTTCGCCGGCATCGATGACACGGCGCGTGCGCACTGCATGGGCCTGGTGCGCGAGTTCGACCTGGATTTCGTCATCACCAGCGAACGCGAATGGGCCTGCTATGCGGAGTTGCCCGGTGTGGCGATCTGCCAATTGCAGCGGCGCGAGGGCATCGACGCGGTGTTCGTTTCACGCTGGCTTTGGGATGGCAGCGCTCCGCGCGTGCAGGACGATCCCGACCGAAGGTTCCCGCCGGCATGAGTGCAGCCCCCGATCCACGCCTGCAACGTCTGCTTGGCGGCCCCGAACTGGCATCGGTGCGGCGACAATTGCGCCGCCGCTTCGAGACGGTTGGGCCGGATGCGCCGCCGACTACGGCGCGCGTGGACAAGCTCGACCCTGACGCGCATCGCGCACTGTGCCAACTGACCGGGCAGCCATCGCGTCTGGCGCAGTCGATGACCCTGGACATTACCGCCCTCGACGCGAACCTGCGCGCCGCAGGACTCGCCGGTTCCTTGCGCGATGCGTTGGAACGGCTGGAAGGCCCGATCGTCGCACATGCACATGTGCGCAGGGAACGGCAAGCGGAATGGTCAGCGCTGCTGGCTGACTTCGCGGCGGGATTACGATTGCGAGAATGGCTGGGCCACGCTCCGAATACACGGGCGCTGCTCAAACGGCTGGGGCGCGAGCCGCAACAGGCACGGCAACTGCTGGCGGCGGCCGATGCCGTGCTGAATCGACTGCCCGCGGCCGGTATTCCGCGCTCGCAACTGGCCGCTGAAACCCTCGGCGATGCGCATGCCCTGGATGCCGGCAAGGCGGTGGCGGCCGTCGTGCTGAGGGCGTGGCGCTGGCATGAGCATGTCGATGGCGTGGTGGCGGATAGGGACGGAGGCGGAGATCCGGACACGGATGCGCCCGGGTCCAACGGTGATGGAGAGGATCGTGACGAACGCCTGCGCGATGTCTGGGCGCGGGCTGGTGTGATGATCAGCGAACTGGCACGTCCGGTGCTGTTCCTGAACTTGCCGCTTCCCGCCGGCGGTCGATTCGCCTGGATTCCCGGCATCCCCGGCTATCTGTCGCTGCGGCAATTGTTGCGCGACTCCCCGGCTTGGCCGGTGGCCGGCCGGCGCATCCACGTCTGCGAGAATCCGGACATTGTCGCCATCGCCGCCGACCAATTGGGTGAAACCTGCGCGCCACTGGTCTGCACCGACGGCATGCCGGCGGCTTCCCAGCGTATCTTGCTCGATCAGCTGCTGGCCGCCGGTGCCCATCTGTACTACCACGGCGATTACGACTGGCCCGGCATCGGCATCGGCAACTTCGTCATGCGGACCTGGAGTGCGTCACCGTGGCGCTTTGGCGCAACCGAATACCGGGTGGCCGTCGAGCGCGTATCACCGCGACCGCGTGACTTGGGTACGGCCAGGGTGGAGGCTATCTGGGATGCCGGATTGGCCACGGTGATGGATGAATACGGCTTGGTCGTGGCTGAAGAGGCCTTGATCACCGGACTGCTCGACGAACTGCGTCAGGATGCCGGGCCATGATCGCCGTCTGCACGAACGGCGATCGGGAGTTTTCACCGAAGTCGAATTCCATCTGCGGGGACACGCGCAGCTTCCGTTGCTGCCGCCAAGGTTTCGGAACGGTCATTGATGCGGACGGGGGCAAGGGTGGTGCGGAATAAGGCACAATGTACGGCCACGCGTGAGACATTGATTGCAGCGATGAAAAATCGCGGTTGCCGCTGCTGGCGCTGTTTCGGACTGCGGCCAGTGTCGCGTAACAGAAACAAAAAGATAGGTTGCATATGCTCCTGATGATCGACAACTACGACAGCTTCACCTACAACCTCGTGCAGTACCTGGGCGAGTTGGGGCAGGCGGTCGAGGTGGTGCGCAACGATGCGCTGGATGTGGCCGGCATCCGTGCGCTGGCGCCGTCGCACATCATGATCTCGCCCGGGCCGGGTACGCCGGACGATGCGGGCGTGTCGCTGGGCGTGCTGCGCGAGATGGCCGGCGAGATCCCGGTGTTCGGCGTGTGCCTGGGCCACCAGGCGATCGGCCAGGCGTTCGGCGGCAAGGTGGTTCGCGCCAAGCGGATCATGCACGGCAAGACCTCGCCGGTGATCCACCGCGGGCAGGGCGTGTTCGCCGGCCTGCCCAATCCGTTCGAGGCCACGCGCTACCACTCGCTGGTGGTGGAGCAGTCGTCGCTGCCGGATTGCCTGGAAGTCACCGCGTGGACGGAAAACCCGGACGGCTCGATCGACGAGATCATGGGCCTGCGCCACAAGACGCTGGCGGTCGAGGGTGTGCAGTTCCATCCCGAATCGATCCTGACCCAGCATGGTCACGACCTGCTGGCGAATTTCCTCGGCCTGCCGCGGCGGAAGCTGGCGGCATGAGCGCGCGCGCCATCACCATCACGCCGCAGGAAGCGCTGCAGCGCACGATCGAGCACCGCGAGATCTTCCACGACGAGATGATCGCGCTGATGCGGCAGATCATGGGCGGCGAGGTGAGCCCGCTGATGACCGCGGCGATCATCACCGGCCTGCGTGTGAAGAAGGAAACCGTGGGCGAGATCACCGGCGCGGCGCGGGTGATGCGCGAGCTGTCGGCCAAGGTCGACGCGCCGGCGCACGAGCACTTCATCGACATCGTCGGCACCGGCGGCGACGGCGCCAGCAGCTTCAACATCTCCACCACGGCGATGTTCGTGGCGGCGGCGGCCGGCGCGCGCATCGCCAAGCACGGCGGGCGCAGCGTGTCGTCGAAGTCCGGCAGCGCCGACGTGCTGGAGGCGCTGGGCGCGGCGATCGAGCTGGCACCAAAGCAGGTGGCCGAGTGCATCGCCGAGACCGGCATCGGCTTCATGTTCGCGCCGAACCACCACCCGGCGATGAAGGTGGTGGCGCCAGTGCGCAAGGAAATGGGCGTGCGCACGCTGTTCAACATCCTGGGGCCGCTGACCAACCCGGCCGGCGCGCCGAACATCCTGATGGGCGTGTTCCACCCCGACCTGGTCGGTATCCAGGTGCGCGTGCTGCAGCAGCTCGGCGCGCGCCATGCGCTGGTGGTGTGGGGCCGCGACGGGCTGGACGAGATCTCGCTGGGCGCGGCGACCCTGGTCGGCGAACTGCGCGACGGCGTGGTGCGCGAGTACGAGGTGGAACCGGAGGATTTCGGCCTGGCGATGGCCTCCAGCCGCAACCTGCGGGTGGAGAATGCGGACGAGTCGAAGGGCATGCTGCTGGACGTGCTGCAGGGCCGCCATGGCGTGCAGCACGACATCGTCTGCCTGAATGCCGGTGCGGCGCTGTACACCGCCGACGTGGCCGCCTCGATCGGCGAAGGCATCGAGCTGGCCCGCGCCACGATTGCCAGCGGCGCGGCGCATGCGAAAATGCAGGCCTTCGTGGCCGCCACCCGGCGGCTTGCCCATTCGCGGTAGCTGCACGCGGCGCCGGTATCCTTTGGCGCACCGGACGCGCTCCCACCCCACCAGCGAGATGCCATGACCGACATCCTCAATCGCATTCTTGCGCGCAAGGCGGAGGAGGTGGCCGAGCGCCGGACCCGGCTGCCGGAAGCCGAGCTGGTGGCGCGCATCGCCGAATTGCCCGGTACCCGCGGTTTCGCCGCGGCGATCGAGGCCAAGATCGACGCCGGCCTGCCGGCGGTGATCGCCGAGGTGAAGAAGGCCAGCCCGAGCAAGGGCCTGATCCGCACCAACTTCGACCCGGCCGCGATCGCGAGGAGCTACGAGGCTGCCGGCGCGGCCTGTCTGTCGGTGCTGACCGACAGCGATTTCTTCCAGGGCAGCGAGGCGTTCCTGCAGCAGGCGCGCGAGGCGTGCTCGCTGCCGGTGCTGCGCAAGGATTTCATCATCGACGCCTACCAGGTGTACGAGGCCCGCGCGATCGGCGCCGACTGCGTGCTGCTGATCGTTTCGGCGCTGGATGACGACGTGCTGCTGGAACTGTCGCTGCTGGCGGCGGAGCTCGACCTGGACGTGCTGTGCGAGGTGCACGACGAGGAAGAACTGGAGCGCGCGCAGGCGCTACCGGTGCCGCTGATCGGCGTGAACAACCGCAACCTGCGCAGCTTCGAGACCTCGCTGGAGACCTCGCTGACCCTGCAGGAACTGGTCGAGTACGACCGCGTGCTGGTGGCCGAGTCCGGCATCCACACACCGCAGGACGTTGCGCGCCTGCGCGAGGGCGGCATCCAGGCGTTCCTGGTCGGCGAAGCGTTCATGCGTGCCGAGGATCCGGGCAGCGAACTCAAGCGGCTGTTCGCCCTGCCGTGACCGTGACGACCGAGGGGGAAAGGGTGGCCGCGTCGCCGCGCGTGGTGCTGTTCGATTTCGACGGCGTGCTGATCCGCGGCGATGCCTTCCGCCAGTTCGTGCGCGAGCGCTACCGGCGTTCGCCATGGCGCTGCGTGCTGGCGCTGTTGTGTTTGCCGCTGTTGCTGGTGCAGCGCCCGTTCTCGCGGCGCTTGCCGCTGTTCACGCTGGTGCGCATCGCCCTGCTGGGGTTGGGCGAACAGCGCTACCGGGCGGCGGCGGACGCGTTTGCCGCCACGCTGGCGCGCCGGCCGAAGCAGTTCTGCCGTGCCGGCCTGCAGGCGTTGCGTCGACACCAGCTGGCGGGCGATCGCGTGCTGGTGGTGACCGGTTGCGAGCACACGCTGGCCAGCGGCGTGCTGCAGCAGCTCGGCCTGACCGGGCTGGAAGTGCTGGCCTCGCAGCTGCGGCCCGGTTTTCTGGGCATGCGCCTGCTGCGGCACAACGTGGGTCGGCGCAAGGTGCAGTCGTTGACCGAGTACGGCGTCGGTGGCTGGCACGTCGCCTATGGCGATTCGATGTACGACGTGGCGATGCTGGCGCTGGCCGCCGAGGCGGTGCTGGTCAACGGCACGCCGGCGTTGTGCAAGAAGGTGGAGAAGGCGCTGGGCCGCGCGGTCACCCGCGTCGAGTGGCTGTAGCCGCTACAGCAGCGTCTGCGCCAGCTGGCCCAGGCTGATCAGCACGATCAGGCTGCCCACCGCAGCCATCACCGCCTGTTCGGGCAGGTGACGCACCAGCCAGGCGGCGAACGGCGCGGCGATCACGCCGCCGGTGAGCAGACCCAGCACGATCGGCCAGTGGCCGGCGCCGACGTGCCAGACCAGGGTGGCGGAGACGCATGCCGTCACCACGAACTCGGCGGCGTTGACCGAGCCGATCGTGCTGCGCACGCCGCCACCGCGGGCGATCAGCGTGCTGGTGGCCAGCGGACCCCAGCCGCCGCCGCCGATCGCGTCGAGCAGGCCGGCGAAGAAGCCCAGCACGCCGCTGTGCTGGACCTGGTGGCGGGTCAGCCGCCGGCCGAACGCGCGCAGCAGCACCATCATGCCGAGGATCAGCAGATAGGCATTGACCCAGGGCCGGATCGCCTCGCCCGGCACATTGGCCAGGAAAGTGGCGCCGAGGACGCCGCCGATCGCGCCGGGAATGGCCAGTTGCCAGAACAATCGCCAACGCACGTTGCCGAACCAGGCATGCGACGCACCGGAAACGCCGGTAGTGAATACCTCGGCGGTGTGCACGGTGGCGCTGGCCACCGCCGGCGGCAGGCCCAGCGCCAGCAAAATCGAGTTGGAGACCAGCCCGTAGGCCATCCCCAGCGCGCCATCGACCAGCTGGGCGAGCAGGCCCACACCGGCGAAGACGAAGAATTGCCCGTAATCCAAGCGTTGTCTCGCAGCCGGGGGCGGACAACCATCCTCGACCAGTCTCCGTAAAAAACCGGTTCAGGCGGCGGATGGTCGAGTCCGCGCGGAATCAGCGCGTACCGCGCACCACGATGGTCTTGCCGGAGACGTCGATCATGCGCTGCTCCTCCAGCTGCTTGAGCACGCGCCCGACCATCTCGCGCGAGCAGCCCACGATGCGGCTCACCTCCTGGCGCGAGATGCGGATCTGGGTGCCGTCCGGGTGGGTCATCGAATCCGGCTCCTGGCACAGGTCGAGCAAAGTGCGCGAGATGCGGTTGGTGACGTCCATGAAGGCCATCCGGCTGACCTGGCGCGAGGTGCGCAGCAGGCGGTTGGTCAGCTGCGAGCCGATCGCGAACAGGATCTTCGGGCATTCCTCGCGCAGCGGGCCCTCCATCAGCTGGAACAAGCGCTCGTAGCTGACCTCGGCCATCTCGCACGGGGTGCGCGTGCGCACCATCGACTCGCGTTGTGCCTGCTCCACGAACAGGCCCATCTCGCCGATGAACTGGCCGCGGCTGATGTAGGCCAGGATCAGCTCGCGTCCCTGCTCGTCCTCGGTGCACACCGCCAGCGAGCCCTCGATCACGTAATACAAGGTGTTGGCCGGATCGCCGGGACGGATGATCGCGGTCTTGCCCGGGTAGCGCCGGCGGTGGCAAAGGCCGAGAAAGCGCTCCATCGCGGCAGGGTCCGGCGCGAAGCCGAGCGGCGCCTGCGAGCGTTCGAAGGCCTGTTGGAGCTGATACTTGAGTTGCGCCACGATCATCCCCTACCGGTGGTTGTCATTGAACAGTGGCAACCATTGCCACACGCCGTGCGTGCTCATGAACTATCCCTGCAAGCCCGCATTATGGCAAACCTGAGCGCTTGTCGCAGGTTCAATTTCTTTTCTTTTTGCCGCATACTTCGCGGTCTTCCACATGCGCCGAGGTCGTCGCATGCGGTTCACAAGGGTCGTGCAGGCCGTGCGCCTGCGCTTCACACCAATCGCGGGGACCCTTGTCGCTAACCCGCCTCTGCTGCTGGCCGATGGTTCGGCCATGGAGAGCCGCTCGTGGTCAAGCCACTCCCCCGTCTGCGCCTGCAGGGTTTCAACAACCTGACCAAGGCGCTGAGCTTCAACATCTACGACATCTGCTACGCGGTGTCCGAGGACCAGCGCCGCCGCTACATCGAATACATCGATGAGCAGTACGACGCCGACCGCCTCACCCAGATCCTCACCGACGTGGCCGAGATCATCGGCGCGAACATCCTCAACGTGGCCCGCCAGGACTATGACCCGCAGGGCGCCTCGGTGACCATCCTGATCTCCGAGGAGCCGGTGGTGGAGAAGCTCGGTCGCGACTCGATCGCGGGCGCGGTGGTGGCGCACATGGACAAGAGCCACATCACGGTCCACACCTACCCGGAAACGCACCCGCACAACGGCATCGCGACCTTCCGCGCGGACATCGACGTGGCCACCTGCGGCGTGATCTCGCCGCTGAAGGCCCTGAACTACCTGATCGACAGCTTCGAGTCGGACATCGTGATCGCCGACTACCGCGTGCGCGGCTTCACCCGCGACGTGAAGGGCAAGAAGCACTTCATCGACCACAAGATCAACTCGGTGCAGGACTACCTGGCCAAGCACATCCGCCAGAAGTACGAGATGTTCGACGTC
>Ga0209916_1001492_pt1 | contig 19429 bp, 23 predicted proteins | sample ThiBio_1000_plan_FD_183956 | JGI IMG/M metagenome (GOLD analysis project Ga0209916, IMG submission 183956) | Wastewater bioreactor microbial communities from Cape Town, South Africa - Thiocy_solids_2 (SPAdes) | ecosystem: Engineered > Bioreactor > Thiocyanate-remediating > Anaerobic-Aerobic ... | reverse complement strand
CAACCATATTTCCAACATTTTTCTTATCGTATTACGGACATCATCCAGTTTATTCTGAATGATTTTTTTCTCCACTTCATAGGCTATCAACCAGCTTCTAAACTCAGCGATCTGGCTAAGTGTATGCAGCTTTTTAACCGCCTGATTAAAGTTGTTTCCGACAGCATTTAGCTCATTGCGCAGGCGAGTAAGTTCTGTCATTAGGTCATCCTGCGAACTGTTACGGTAAGTTGTTACAATGGGCTTGTCGAACAGGCTGTGGCGTACATAATCGCTTAGCTTACGGCAGGTAGAAGCCTTCCATTTCTTTTCAATTTTTAAATACTCATCAGGTGTAAGACGCAGCCCGATGATGCGTGTACGGTTTGAAATTTTTCTTTCCATCACTAATCATTTTCACGTTTTCAAATACAATTTTCACTTTTATATTTCCTGCCCCCGAGTTCCGAGGAAAGGGCAGCAAGATTCCGTTGTTAAACAACGGTTCATCTTGCCGATTGCGATAAAGTTGCAATCTGACAGCCTTTCAAAAGTTCTAAAGACAATTTAATTTCCATTACACAATTTTTCCAGCTATCGTAAAAGCTTATTCTTCAACATTTAGTTTTCTCAAGGCTCTTCAAACTTGTTAAAGCTTCTGATCTAAATTTTTCTTTTGAGATTTTCCAATGTTCATCATCCAATCATTGAAATCTTTATAATGTTCATACAACTTGCTTTCATCTTTATATTTATTACTTAAAGACAAAGCATAGCGGCTGTAATTTTGTCCGGTTGAATCACGATCCAAATACAACCTGATGCTTTCATGCTGCTCCATAAAAGGACGGGCTTTTTCAAAGAAGGAAACAGAATTCAGGATTACAAAATTGCTTTCAGTTGCTGCTTGATTTTTATGAATAGCGATGAAGGAAAGGAAGTCAAAAAATCCTTCAAAGACGACTGCTTCTTTCGCTTTATTTTTGATTGTAGTAATGTCCTTTGGAGAACTACTTGTTTTGAAATAAGGGCTTCGTATTTCATAGCCTCCCGAATCGTTTTTGAACCCTATACCATAATATATTTTGTCATTTAATTGATATCTGACTTCTCTGCAAAATTGATCCGCAATATCAATCGGAATCCGTCTTTGCTCCAGGTATCGTAATAATGCAAATGAGCTGATCGAAAACTCCTGCAGAATATTTAATTTCTTTTCTGTTGTTAATGGTTCAGACTGATGAAAAATAGGCTGATGAAAAGAAAAATCGCCATTGAGTTTTTGCAGAAATTCGCCTATGGTACAATTTTGATGTAGGATAGCAAAATCAATAAGATTACCGCCTTTGCCTAACCCATGGTCATACCATCTGTTTAGCTTTCTGTTGGCCTTAAAAGAAGGCGTTTTTTCATCCCGTAAAGGAGACAGATACCAATAATCATTGTTCCTGATTTTTGCAGGTTTATTTCCTAACTTCGATAGGTAATCTACCATGTCCATTTCTTTAGCCTGCTGTAAAGAAACTCTATGTTGTTCCCTGAAATCCATAACTCACTTTTTTCAATTTCACAATCAGATTAACAGATACAAAGTTAAACATCAGGTTTTGGTTCAACCTATCCTCATCATATTTTAATGAGGATATTCTAAACATCGGTCTCTATTTTTGTTATCCAAATTCTAAACAATTTAAAAGGTGTAGATATGCTTACAACAAATGATGTAGCCAAAGTGTACGATACTATATTAAGTATCCCTGGTATGAATGAAACTGTGAAGATTGATATGAAAATCTCACGCAAAAATGTATTACTCCTAAATAGCGTTATTAGACGCGGGTTAAATCCAAAGGATGATGACAAATCAGTCAACTTACTTGGTAGTGTCCCATCAGAAACATTACAGGAACTGCACACTTTTGCAGATGACTGCTTAACAAAAGCAGGACTCACGGAGTTAAGTGACAAACTTAATTCTTTGAGTGCCGGAAAATAAATGCGAAGGAAATTTAATTTCTTTTTCAATCTCCAACCAGCGTGTCTTCAAAAGCAGATCTACAAAAAGAATCAAAAGCATTTTATCATCGTATCATTCTCAAATCACTTTCAATGTTCGGTAGTAATTAAACATTAAAGGTTTTAATCAATCAATGTATCCTGCTTTGAAGCAAATGACTGAGAGCAGGCCTCGTTGAAATGAGCTTTTGGAGAACAGATATGTGCCAGCCTTTTAATGGCAGGCATTTGAGTACGGATAAAAGGCTGCCATACTGTTGTGGTATTAGCCGGTGAATGGAAACGGCGAGACTGCATCGAAGGAAGGAGCGAAAAAGCTGGGTACACCATATCCTTTACAAGCCCCTCTTCCGAAAGAATCAAGGAAGGGGTGCGAGTGTCTTTTCATTTATATATTCTTTGTGTTTGGTGAGGAACGAGCCAATCTCAATACATCCATTACTTTAGTTAGCAGCAGTTCTCCCGGCATGTATTTTCAATTTCTTCAAGAAGTAAGACGGGAGTACTGCTGAATCGCTAAAATGCTAATGCTTACCTTTCAGCTTTTTTCTGATCATTGCATTTGTTTCCTTCTTTGGTAGTAGCTTTACCAAAGTAAATAATTGTGGAAAATCGTTTTGCCCTACAAAATATTTTGAAGACGCTTCTTCCATAAATTTGAAAAGAAGTGTTCAGTATGAGATAGGTGTGTTACAGGTTTCGCTTAGGTTTAGACTTGAGAAATAGAGGATTTTTTAGTAAGAAATCCAGAAAATATATATTTGAATCCTGAATCCCCCCAACATATTTTGAAAACAATTGAATAGAAAACCCCGTTTATTTAGAATATAAATTAGTATGAAATTAACTCGGAACTTTTTACTCAAAAATTTAAAAACTCCAATTGTTGCGATAATAATATTCTTCCTTGCTGCTGGAACTCGCTTGTTTTTTAGGGATGATGTTGGTGGAAGAACTTTTTTTACAATGTCATCGCTTACTGCATCTTATTATGCATATCATTATTTAAGGACACAATGGAAACAAATTTCAAGAGGAATCCTTATTGGGTTGGCTACGTTTATGTTTTTGGTTCTTTTTATTGAAACTTTAAAGGCAGCCACTTCAAATGCCGAATTCGACTTTATGTGCTTTTATATGCAAGGTCAATTAGGGGTACACCATTTAAATTTTTATGATCCAGAAAGTTTTAAAATACTTCTTAAAAACTATGATTTCAATTATACCTTTTCCCCTGTATTTGAATCTGAAATATTAAATGTGGGTTTATTATCGCCTCCAATAACAATGTTATTTTTTGCTCCACTATCCTCAATGGATTATCATACTTCTCGGTTGATTTTAGCTATATTAATTTTCATATTTATTTTCCTAAACGCTATTTTAGCGAATATAATTTTCGTAAAAAAGGACAGATCTTTATATTCATTTTTGTTTATTTTCATTATAATAATGTTTTTGCCAGGAACCAGTGAAACGATCGGCTATAATCAAACTAATTTTTTTCTTTTTTTCTTTTTACTTTTAACAATCTACAAAATTAATAAACCAATATCCGGTTTGTATTTGGCGATATCATTGATTATAAAACCCATTTCGGGCTTTTTAATACTGTTTTTTATCTCTGGCAAAAAATGGAAAACCGTAACTTATTTTGCTGCAACCTTAATAGCTCTTTTTTCTATAACAGCTTTTTTTTGGGGATTCCAAAATATTGTTGGCTTTTTTCAGTCCCCACCCACACAACGGCTACCACAACACTTGTACGAACAGAATATTAATCAATCTGTAGCTGCAGTATTAAACCGAAACTTGGAACGTTATAGGTTACCACAAAGCATGGTAAATATAATCTATTATTTTACTGCGATAATTATGGCCGTCTTAAGTTATATAGCATCAAAGAGGCTTAACAAATTAGATATTTACTTATCATTTTTCGTTTTTACGCTTTGCATGCTAATGATTTATCCAAGTTCTTTATGGCATTATATGGTATATCTTACACCGCTGTTGGTTTATTTTTTATTACTGGAACAGAATAAAAAATATTTTTGGATAATTATATTACCATCTATTAGCTTTTTGAACAGTCAGGTATTTTTTACATACTTAATTTTATGGATGGTTCTTCTTTACATAGGTTTTTTTCCACATGGAAAAGATAAGCGTCTATCAGTTTTATAGAAAAATAGAAACTTCCTGTTCCAGTTTGTCTCACCACATAAGTAAATTCAAATATGGAAATATGGTTGAAAAGAGGAAAGAGAAAGCAAAGCGAGCACGAAAAAATACATAATTGAAAAAATTAGCAATCTCGTTTTTAATGGTAGGCATTGAGCGATATAGTGTAAAAATAGTGAAGGTAAAATAATGAGAACATTTGATGAGATAATAAAAATGGTGCAACAAAATAATAATGTATTGTCTAAACAGATACTTAAAAAATATTTGAATTTACCTTAGCCACTATCATGGTTTTAAAATCGCAGGGAATCGAAAGATTACCAATAAGAATTAAATGATAAAAAGCAATTACTCTACTGATTAAAATCATGTTTTATGAAATTTAATCTTTTTACTTTTGTGTAAATAATATTTTTCCATGAAATTGAAATTGTTTCTTCAACCGGGGTTTCATAAATAATCTTACCTTTACCCGAACAATGAAAAAAATTACCACCATATTACTTCTGAGCTTATATTCCTTATCTACATTAGGGTTAAGCTTGAAAAGTTTTTATTGTTGTGGCGATTTAAAATCTGTAACTGTTTCCATCACCCAGGATGAACAACAGAAGTGTGGTAATGACGATGGCATGAGCGATTGCTGCAAAACCAAATATCAATTTTTTAAAGTAAAAGATAACCATGTTGCGGGTGATGCGATAAGCACACCTGTTTTACACTTTATCCATTTGCATCTATTTCCGTATTCCTTTCAGATAATTAATTATCCATCTCGGGAAATTTATATTGCTAACTTAAGCAATGCGCCACCGCTACTTCACACGGTTCCGGATTATATTTTCAATTGTGTCTTTAGAGTTTGATTTAACCTTCCTTTGGTTGGACAAGGCTTCATAAGCCAATTCTACGTCCATTATTTTATTTCACAGTTACTATTATTCCTGTTTCATTTTTCTACTGAATGTAATGGATATGAAATTTTAAAAAGGAAACGAATTAAATAATCAACAATGGTTCAGAAACTAATTGAACTTTCACTTCGCAACAGATATATTGTTTTGGCGTTAGCATTAGGCCTGTTTGTATGGGGAATATTTGCCGTACAAAAAAATCCAATTGATGCTATCCCTGATCTATCCGAGAATCAGGTAATTGTTTTTACAGAATGGAGTGGCCAAAGTCCCCAGATAATGGAAGACCAGATTACATTTCCTTTGGTGTCTAATCTTCAGGGAATACCAAAGGTGAAAAACATAAGAGGGACGTCCATGTTTGGGATGAGCTTCGTGTATGTCATTTTTGATGATAACGTGGATATTTATTGGGCCCGCACACGCGTATTGGAACGCTTGAATTATGCGCAGCGGTTACTTCCACAAGACGTTACGCCTACACTTGGCCCAGATGGTACAGGGGTTGGCCATATTCTTTGGTACACCTTAGATGCAAAAAAACTTGACCTCGGCGAACAAAGAGCCTTGCAGGATTGGTATATAAAATTTGCATTGCAAACGGTTCCCGGCGTAGCCGAAATAGCATCTTTCGGCGGCTTTGAAAAACAGTATCAGATTGTGGTTGACCCGCTGAAATTGCAGTATTACAATATCTCTTTAATGGATGTGATGAATAAAGTAAAGGCCAACAACAATGATGTTGGCGGCAGAAAATTTGAGATGAGCAATATGTCTTATATCATCCGGGGACTAGGCTATGTAAAAAATAAAGAAGACATTGAAAACATTGGAATCGCTAACAACAATGGCATACCTGTAAGAGTAAAAGATATTGGTACAGTTCAGATGGGCGGCGATGAAAGGCTCGGAATTTTTGATGACAATGGTGAAGGAGAAGTTGTCGGAGGTATTGTGGTAATGCGCTATGGCGAGAATGCCGATAAGGTAATAAATGATGTGAAAGCAAAAATGAAGGATGTGGAAAAAGGGTTGCCGGAAGGAGTGCATTTTAATTTCGCTTACGACCGCAGCACTTTAATTGAAGCCGCTATAGAAAACATCAAAGGAAAATTGATAGAGGAAATGATAGCTGTATCACTCGTTGTGCTGCTTTTTCTCTTTCATTGGCGTAGCGCTGTTAACATCATTATTCAAATACCTATAACCATTGCCATCAGTTTTATTTTATTGAATGCCCTCGGCCTTTCGTCCAATATTATGTCGTTGACAGGTATCGCGCTGGCCATAGGAGTTATCGTTGATAACGGAATAATCATGTCGGAAAACGCTTATCACAATTTATCTGAATGGCAAAATGATCCTGCCAATAAACCCAAATAGACATGAAAAATATTTTCAAAAAAATAATACCCCAAAAAAATTATTTAAAAATACCGGAAGAGGTAAGGAAGCGCATCATCGAAAGCTCATGTAAGCAGGTTTCAAGAGGAGTATTTTTTTCCACTGTTATTATTGTCGCTTCATTTCTTCCTATATTTTTACTTACCGGGCAGGAAGGGAAATTGTTTGGTCCATTGGCTTATACCAAAACTTTTATCGTAGCCGTAGATGCCATACTCGTTTTGACACTTACACCAGTATTGATTTCATTCTTCCTGAAAGGAAAATTCACACCAGAATCAGCTAATCCGTTAAACAGAGGACTCCGAAAAATTTATGAACCCATCATTCGCCTGTGCATTAAGTGGCGCAAAACAACCATTGCTGTAAACATCATTGCATTGCTCGTAAGTATTCCTCTCATTTTAAGTTTGGGCAGGGAATTTATGCCGCCTTTAGACGAAGGTTCTATTTTATTTATGCCGGTTACGTTGCCCGATGTTTCTAATGCGGAAGTAAAAAGAATCCTGCAGGTTCAGGATAAAATTATCGCCTCTGTGCCTGAAGTGAAAAATGTTTTGGGCAAAGCTGGAAGAGCGAATACGGCTACCGATAACTCACCTATCAGTATGATTGAAACTATTATTTTATTGAAACCAAAATCGGAATGGAGAACGGGCAGATCTAAAGAAGATATTGTAAACGAACTCAACAGTAAATTGCAAATACCAGGTGTTACCAATGGCTGGACGCAGCCAATTATTAATCGTATCAACATGCTTTCAACCGGTATCCGTACTGATGTGGGCGTAAAAGTGTATGGTCAAAACCTCGATACGATTTATGATTTTGCCCAAAAGATAAAAAATGAATTGCAGGGAATTAATGGTGTAAAAGATTTGTATGTAGAGCCTATAACCGGAGGAAAATACATTGATATTAAGATTAAGCGTGAGGAGATCAGCCGCTATGGTTTAAGCGTGGATGATGTGAATGCTGTGGTGCAAAGCGCGCTGGGCGGAATGAAACTTACAACAACGATTGAAGGCCGGCAACGTTTTTCCGTAAATGCACGTTATGCCCAGGATTTCAGGGATAATATGGAAGCATTAAAAAGTTTGCAGGTGCAAACCATGCAGTTCGGCCCTATTCCTTTGCAGGCTGTTGCCGACGTTTCAATCACCGAAGGGCCGCCAATGATCAATTCTGAAAATGCCTTATTGCGCGGTACGGTTTTATTCAACGTAAGAGATAGAGACCTTGCCGGTACAGTACAGGAGGCGCAGGAAAGATTAAATACAATGCTTACCAAATTGCCGAAAGGCTATTTTATAGATTGGAGCGGCCAGTATGAGAATTTAATAAGCAGCGAAAGGACAATGAAAATCATTGTGCCTATTGTATTACTCATCATTTTTATTTCAATGTATTTTGCTTTTCATTCTGCAAGGGAGGCTTTGTTAAGTTTAGTCTCACTTCCTTTTGCGTTAATTGGCGGGGCTTTCATGATTTACTTCTGGGGAGTAAACTTATCAGTAGCGGTAGCAGTTGGCTTTATTGCTCTGTTTGGTTTGGCGGTAGAAACAGGCGTTGTAATGGTTATTTATCTCAACGATGCGATGGAGCAGTTGATTGCTTTAAAAGGGAATTCAAGGGAAACAATCACTAAAGCCGACTTACAGGAATATGTGATACTCGGAGCCGCCAAACGGGTACGGCCAAAAATAATGACCGTTTGTGTGATACTCTTTGGTTTGATTCCCATTCTATGGAGTTCAGGAGTTGGAAGTGATGTTATGATACCGATAGTTCTACCTATGGTTGGTGGAGTATTCACATCGTCTATTCATATTCTTTTGGTAACGCCGATTATCTTTTTAATGAGTAAAGAATATGAATTGAGAAAATATGGAAGAATTAAAGTACCAGAATTAAAACATTAAAAAATGAAAATCATTACTGAATCAATAATTACCTGCCCATATTGCGAGCATCAAAAAACTGAAAAAATGCCACCAAACGCCTGCCAATATTTTTATAAATGTGAGGAATGCCTGAAGATATTAAAACCCAAGGCAGGTGACTGTTGTATTTTTTGCTCTTATGGAAATATTCCGTGTCCACCTGTTCAGGAAAATGAAAACTGCTGTAAGAAATAAATTATCGCTACAAAAAATCATTGCATCCTGACATAAAATATTAAAATATGAAACACATAAGAAAAGGAATTCCGATTATTTGTTTGTTTACTGTAAATGCTTTCGGGCAACAGAAGATGAACCTGGAAAATATATTTTCCGCCATTCAAAAAAATCATCCGGAGATGCAAATGTATGATGCGCAAATCCGGTCTCTCGATGAAGCGGCCAAAGGTGCTAAAAGCTGGATGCCGCCTGAGTTTGGCACCGGTTTTTTTATGACGCCTTATAATATAGGCCTCACCAAAGCTATGGGCGCTGAAAAAGGAATGGGCTCTTATGTGGTTTCTGCTTCGCAAATGTTTCCCAACAAAAAAGAACAAAATGCCAATGCATTATTTATGCAATCCATGTCTTCGGTGGATAAAGAAAATAAACAATTCGCACTAAATGAACTGTATGCAGAAGCGAAGAAAAATTACTACGACTGGCTGGTTATTGAAAAGAAACAATCTGTGATTGATGAAAACGAAAAGCTGCTCAATTTCATGATTCAAAGCGCTGAGCTTCGATATAAAAATAATCTTGGACCGCTCAATGCGTATTACAAAGCAAAAGCAGAATTGGGAAAAATCGAAAACCAGCGGGTGATATTGAATAACGAAATCACGCAGAAAAAAATTCTGTTGAACACATTGATGAATCGTGACAGAAATGAAAATTTTTCAATTGACACCAACTTTACTATCAAAAATTATCAACCGGTTGACAGCAATTATTTACTTCAGGCACGCAGCGATATCAGGGCCGCCGAGCGCGAATTACAAACCAATCAGCTTCAATTAAACCTTGAAAAAACAAAGCAATTACCCCAGTTTGGTTTGATGTATGAGCACATGTTTGGTTTCGGAAGATCACCAATGCTATTCTCTCTCGTGGCGACTGTAAAGATTCCATTGGCTTCGTGGTCGTCTGGAAGTTACAAAGCCAATGTAGAAAGCCTGAAATGGAAAGCGCAGTCTCTTGAAGCGAAAAAACAAATGATCATCAACCAGGCTTCCGGCGAAGCGAACGGACTTCTTTCTTCCCTTAACAGTAAAAAGAAGCAATTGCAATTATTTGAAGAAAATATCATTCCGGCACTAAGAAGAAATTATCAAACGATGCAGTTGGCGTATGAACAAAATACCGGCGAGCTGTTTGAATTATTTGATGCGTGGCAAACATTGAATATGACACAGCTTGACTATCTCGATCAGTTGCAGGAATTATTAAACATGCAGGCTGAGATGGATAAAATATTGGAAATAAAGTAGAGCAATGGGCAATGAGCAATAAGCAAGTTTCTAAATTTTTAAATTAATCATGATGAAAATCAACAACAATATATCAGCAGTTGTCAAACGGCAATTTCGAAGCAATCAACTTTTGCTTTTGCTTTTGCTTCCTGCTTTTTGCCTTTTGTTTATTTTTAATAGCTGTAAAAATCAATCCGGAAGTCTTGAAACTTCCGCCACTCACAGTACGGAAATATATACATGCCCAATGCATCCTCAGATAATAAGGCATGAGCCTGGCAATTGCCCGATTTGCGGAATGCCGCTGGTGAAAAAAGAAAATGTAAGCCGGGAATTTTCCGAAGTGGATCTTTCTACTTTGTTGCAAGGTGATAACAATACGGTGGTTTCTTCTATCCCTGTTACCACGATGCAATTTGCGAATGAGCAGATTCAATTAGAGGCATTGGGAAGTGTGGAATATGACACGAGGTTTATGAAAACGATATCAGCAAGGGTCTCAGGCAGAATTGAAAAACTGTACATTAAATACCGTTTTCAACCGATTCATAAAGGTGATAGGGTCATGGATATTTACAGTCCTGAACTGCTTACCAGTCAGCAGAATCTTTTATTTCTGATAAAGAACGATCCGGCAAATACGCCATTAATCAATGCAGCAAAACAAAAATTATTGTTGCTGGGAATGACCACCGGCCAAATGCAAAAAATAATTTCAACCGGCAAATCGCTTCCCTTCGTTACCGTTTATAGCAGCTATACTGGCCATGTGCACGAAGCCGGAAATATGAACAATACATCGCAGGAAATGATCCCGGTAAATGTAACCAATGAATTACCCATTAAAGAAGGCATGTATGTAGAAAAAGGACAGCCGGTATTCCAGGTGAATAACATGAATAATGTGTGGGTAAATCTGAATTTTTTTCCGGAAGAAAATTCCTTAATAAAAGTGGGTACACAGGTAACCATCATTCCTGAAACAGCACCTGATAAAAAAATTTTTTCTAAAATTGGATTTGTAGAACCTTTTTATAAAAATAATTCAAAAACCTTATCAGCGCGGGTTTACCTCGATAATTCAAAGTTGATGCTACCTGTCGGAAGCCAGGTAAAAGCTACAATAAACATTCAAACAAAGTTTAGTGATTGGCTGCCCAAAGAATCGGTGCTTTCCCTCGGATTAAATAAAATAGTTTTTCTAAAAAAAGGAAATGTCTTTAAAGCACACGAGGTAAATACAGGCATTGTAGCTGATAATTTAATCCAGATAACCGGTGGTTTGGATACAAAGGATAGCGTGGCCGTAAATGCACAATTTTTGATAGACAGTGAAGGGTTTATCAAAGTGAAAAAATGAGTGGTGAGTTGTGAGTGGTGAGTATGAATGGTGTTTTTTGAGAATTATAATTGTACAAAAAAATAAATAATTATGAGTATTTCATTTATAAAAAAAGAATGGACAATAATCTATTTCTTTTTAGCAATTGTCTTTTTATTTGGAATTGTTTCCTGTAAGAGCAAAACGCAAACAACAGCCGTTGACCCGGACGTTTATTACACGTGTTCAATGGATCCTCAGGTGGTAGAATCCAAGCCTGGCAAGTGTCCTATCTGCCACATGGATCTGACACCGGTGAAAAAAAGTGCGCAACAGGAAAATAACGATGAGATCGCGCTTAGTCCCGAACAAATGCGGTTGGGAAATATACAGGTGGATACCATGCGCAATGCATTTGTTGGTAACCAAATGATTTTAACAGGCACATTGAATTTTGACGAAACGAAAATAAATGATGTCAGCGCCAGAGTGAGCGGGCGTATTGAGAAATTGTTTTTTAAAAAGACAGGCTATTATGTTGCCAAAGGCGCACCTCTTTATGAAATCTATAGTGAAGAGCTGAACAATGCAATGCAGGAATATTTGTTGGCCTTGCAAAAAAAACAAACGCTTGGAAATTCAATCATTGATTTTGATGATGTAATTGCCGCGGCCAAAAACAAATTAATGCTCTGGGGAATGAGTGAGCAACAGGTGAATAATTTAAACAAAACTTCCCTCACTACCAGCACTACTTTTTTCAGCACGGCTTCAGGATATATTACCCAATTGGATTTGCAGGAAGGCGATTATGTTTCCGAGGGCGGAAGCATTGTAAAACTCGCGGGACTTTCCACACTTTGGGTTGAAGCACAGGTGTATGCCACACAACTTTCGCAGATAAATAATGCAAAAGAAGTGATGGTAGAGATACCTGATATTCCGGGTATGAAAATTCCGGGAAAAATCACATTTCAAAATCCGGAATTAAATACAGCAGCAAGAATTAATCTGATAAGAATCAGCATTCCCAATAAAGATAACCAGCTCAAACCAGGTATGTCCGCATATATCACTGTGAAAACAGGCGGTTCCAATGCACTTTTTCTGCCTTCAGATGCAGTACTGAGAGATGGTAGAATGGCAATGGTGTGGCTACAGACCGCACAAAATAAATTCAAAAGTGTAATGGTAGAAACAGGCGTTGAAAGCGGAAACATGATTGAAATAAAGTCCGGTATTCATCAAAATGATGAAGTAGTAATATCGGGTGCTTATCTTCTACAAAGTGAATATATTTTCAGAAAAGGCGCTAACCCAATGGCAGGGATGGATCACGGTGGAATGAAAATGTAGATCATGGCGGGAATTTTTTATTTCAACAATTTTAATTAATTAATATGGAATAAATTTCCAACCAGGTAGAGGTTATCATCAACAAATACCAAAAATCATATTAAGGGCTGACGGACATCATTGATTTGACGAATAGCTATTTGTAGTTTTACATATTGAATGAAAAAGATAATTTCCATATTGTTACTGGTACTTTACACTACTTCATCTTTTGGCATAACCATAAATGTGCATTATTGCGCTGGCAAATACTCAGGATTAACTTTGACGAATTTTGGAGGAGATGTAAAATGCAGTTGTGGTAAACACGATTCTACCCATAAAGGGTGCTGTTCGGATAAAACGGTTTGCGCCAAAACAAACAGCCATAAAATTGTTCAACCATATTATGTAAGCCCCAATTTTTCTGACTTCACGGTACCGGCTTATTTTACTATTGTTGCAGAGCCATATCCCCAAACCGTTTCGCTTAACAGCCATTATTTTTCCTCTGGCTTTATACGAAGTCATTCCACTTCATTTCTTACTTTTATTTGCATCTACCGGATTTAATACTTCGCACTTGCAGGCCGGATTACCGGTTGTAAATATATAGTCTGCTATATAGTCTGCGTAAAAGGACATTCTCAATTGGGGAAATAGCATGGTTATTGGTTTATAATTTCTCACGAATTTCAGTACAAACTTTAAAACGGGATCGGCAAATCCCTCGAAAAGAATTCCTGGTTTCAAGAATTGTTTAAACAAAATCTCTAACAATAAAGCAGAATGTTCAAATAATAAAAATTGTTGTCAAAATCCTTTTAAACCGATGGAATAGATCTTTTAAATAGAACCGTCAAACAATTATTCACTCAAAAATTTTATAAAATGAAAAATTTAAAAACCCTTTTAATTGCGGCAATTATGATGGCACCTCTGTTGGCACTGGCCCAACATCAGCATCCCTCTGCAAAAGAGCTAATGAAAGACAAGGCCATGCAGGATTCTGTAATGACTATGATTTGCAAGAATCCGGAGATGATGGATAAAATGACCATGCATATCATGAAAAATAAGAAAGCAATGCATACCATGATGCAGCACAAGGGAATGATGAAAGAAATGATGGAGATGGCTGGCAAAGACAGCGCTATGTGCAGCAACATGATGAACATGATGATGAAAAATATGAATAAAGCAGATAAGCCGCAAAAAGACAGTCTGATGAAAGAAGATCATGATCATAACCATTGACATAAAAATTCTATCAATCAATCGGTAAAAATCACAGAAGCCGTAAGGCCATATTTTATAACCTTTAAATTATTACAACTATGCATCATTATGGAGAATTTTGGGGAATGCACTGGATATGGTGGATTCTCTGGCTCATTTTTATCATCTGGATTTTTGCTACGCCATGGGATATTCCAGGTCAGCGAACAAAGAGAGATACGCCCTTGGATATTCTAAAGAAAAGGTTTGCAAAAGGAGAAATAACGAAAGAAGAGTACGAAGAAAAAAAGGAATTTCTTTCGAAGAACTGATTTGTAAGTAAGGTTTGAATTTTATTCACTAGCAAAAATTAAGTCATGAAAAAACATATCATCTGGATGATCGTTGGCTGCACTGTGCCGCTTCTGCTCATCTTTTTTGCGCCCATGTTGGGATTAGGCTCCGGCGCCTCCTTGTTCATTTTTGTTCTCGCCATGTTTGCTTGTCATTTATTAATGCCAATGCATCAACATGGCAGTCATCGTGAAAAGGACAACGATTTTGAAACTTTTAAAACTAAAAAACATGCAAACCATTAACGTAAAAAAATTCGGACTTGCTGTCGGCCTTACCGGTCCGCTTTTATATTTAGGCTGCATCATCGTTATGGCAACAGTAGGGCGAGCCGGAACAGTGAAATTTTTCAACAGCCTGTTACACGGCCTGGATGTTTCTTCGATTATTCGCATGAATGTATCACTGCCGGAAGCGCTAATTGGCCTTGTAGAAACGTTCATCATCGGCTGGCTGGCCGCTGCCTGTGTAGGCGCTTTTTATAATCTTTTTTCAAAATAATTTCTAACAACTAAAACTTAAAATTATGTTTTACGATGGTTATCATTTCTGGGGAATGCACCTGGTATGGTGGTTCATTTGGATCATATTGCTATTCTGGATTTTTTTGACGCCTTATGATCTTCCGGGTCAAATGAAAAAGAAAGATGCGCCTCTCGACATTCTGAGAAAGCGTTTTGCTTCCGGCCAAATTACGAAGGAGGAATATCTTGAGAACAAGAAAGTACTTGAAAATAATCTCACAAAGAAAATTAAGTGATTGTATCTTTTGGGAAAGAATATTTTGCCTCAGCAATCTGGTAATTTATTCTCTTGCTTTCTTTTTCAGAATTTTTAAAGCATTAACTGAAAATTTAATTAAAGCGATTATGAAAAAAGTAAAGGTTGCCGTTATTGGTTACGGTGTTATTGGAAAACGGGTTGCAGATGCTGTAACACTACAGGACGATATGGAACTAATCGGGGTGTGTGATGTAGTGAGCGACTGGCGCATAAAAATAGCGATAGGCAGGAATTATCCGGTGTATAGTTTTGACCAGGCTTCCGGCAATAAGATGAAAGATGCAGGTATTCCTGTTCGCGGCATATTGAATAACCTGTTGGAAGGCGCCGATATACTCGTGGATTGCACACCCAAAAAAGTTGCAGCACAAAATATTTCGCAGTATAAAACGCTGGGGAAAAAGTTTATCGTGCAAGGTGGCGAAAAACACGAAACAACTGGTCATTCATTCAGCGCTGAGAATAATTATGAAACGGCTTTGGGTTTGAATAGTACCCGCGTAGTTTCCTGCAATACTACATCCATCGTGCGAACATTAACGGCACTTAAAAAAGGAAATCTGCTGCTAAAGGCAAGGGGTACATTGCTGCGCAGAGCTACAGATCCGTGGGAAAGCCACCTCGGTGGTATTATGAATACGCTGGTTCCCGAAAAAGATATCCCCAGCCATCAGGGACCGGATGCACAAACTGTTGACCCTTCCTTCGATGTGATTACATCTGCGGTAAAAGTACCCGAAACTTTAAGTCATCTTCATTACTGGAATGTGCAGCTAACGGGAAAAACGACGAAGGAAGAAGTGCTCGATGCATTTCAAAAGTCTTCACGAATAGCTTTTATTGAATATGCAGACGGACTATCATCCAATAATACTATAAAAGAACTAATGTTGGGTTTCGGCCGGCCTTACGGCGATATGTATGAAGTAGCGTTATGGAAAGATATGCTGAAAGTACAGGGTGATGAATTATTTTACGCTTATGTGGTAGATAACCAGGCAATCGTAATACCGGAAACAATAGATGCGATCAGGGCATTAACAGGTATAGAAAAAAACGCCGAACAATCAATTCGTAAAACCAATGCAAGTTTGGGCATAAGACAGGTTTATTATTGAGCAAGAAAGAACTTTTATTTTCAATTTCTATAGTGCTTTATTCCAAACCTATCACATGAGAGCAATAAGGGAAATCATCAAACTTTAATTAAAATGCAATATGCCTGGTTTATATGGTCGCTGATTTTACTGTTGGTCTGGCTGCTCATTTATTTATATAAAAAGCCATTGAGAAAAGAGATAATAATGATGAGCCTGTGGACCATGCCTTTTGGCCTTACTGAACCATTGTTTGTGCCAGAGTATTGGAATCCGCCATCGCTATTTAATCTGGCTGAAAAAACAGGATTTGACATAGAGAGCCTTATCTTCACTTTTGCTATTGGCGGCATTGGCTCTGTTTTGTATAAACTAATTTTCAAAACCGTTAATGAACCCTTTCATGTTTCCGAACGCGGTAAGAAACGGCATATGTTGCATTTTTATTCGTTCCTTCTACCGCCGGCTGTATTTCTACTATTGGCATTTTCCACCAATCTGAATCATATTTATTGTGGCAGCATTTCATTATTTGTGGGTGCTGTGGCGGCAGTATTTTGCCGCCCCGATTTAAAATATAAAATAGGGATAGGTGGCTTTCTATTTGTAGTGTTGTATTTTTTCTTTTTTGAATCGCTCATTACAGTATATCCAAATTATGTAAGCCAGGTATGGAATTTTACGTCTATCTCCGACGCACGGATATTTCGAGTGCCCATAACAGAAGTTATGTGGGGATTCACTTTTGGAATGTTTTGGTCGAGTCTTTATGAACATAAATCCTGGAATTTACTGAAACCAATAAGGGGATTCAAAAGACATGCTCAGTTAGTACATTAAGAATGAAAGCTAATATTATTAAAAATTTATCATGAAAGAACTTGAATCAATTTTAAAATCCATTAACCCTGACACAAGGATAAAAACCAATTGGTACGTTTTGACGGGAGGTCCGAGTTCAGGAAAAACAACATCAGTCAATTTGCTTGCTGCAAAAGGGTACAAAACAACCATTGAACATGCACGGCATTATCTGGATACCGAGCGTATCCATGGTAGGACGGTAAAGGAAGTCAGAAAAAACCAGGAAAAATTCCAATTGGGTGTCCTTGAAATGCAAATTGAGCAGGAAAAATCGCTTTCACCCCGTGATATAATTTTTCTTGACAGGGCAATTCCAGATGCACTTGCCTATTATCGTTTTTTAAATATCCCCGAAGATGAAACGCTTTATAAGGCATTGCAGATGTTTCATTATAAAAAAGTATTCATTTTGGAACGGCTTCCATTTGTGAAAGATTATGCCCGCACCGAAGATGAAGCAGCACAGGAAAAAATTCATGGCTTATTGGTAGAGGTGTATCAATCGTTAAACCTGACCATTGACCATGTGCCCGTTCTTCCACCGGAAGCACGGGTGGAGTATATTTTGAACAATCTTGAATCATCTTGTTATGAAAACAGTTACGCAAAAAATGACCTTTGATTCACCGCCAGAGCGCGTCTTTGAAACTATGGACGACCTGGGAGTAACCGGTATGCACATGACCCAATCATCAGCTATGATGGCGGGCAGCAAATTTCGATTGACGTTTTTGACGAGCCAGCAAAAAGGCACGGGAACTTGTTACCGATGGTACGGAAACTTTCTGGGAATGAAAATTGATTTTACAGTAGTTGTAACTCGCTGGATATATGGAATAGAAAAGGTGTGGGAAACGGTCGGCAAGCCCAGGCTGCTCATCTTTTCCTGGTTTTCGATGTATCTGCACACGACGAAATTGACGAACGGTACTTTGGCGGAATTGTCCATCTCCTATAAAAAACCCAATGGATGGTTTTTCAGGCTGGTCTCGGCATTATTTGCAAAAAAATATTGTCGTTGGTGTCTGAACAATATGTTCGAAGATACCCGAAGAAAGCTACAGGAAAATCGTATCCGGCTCTCCCAGTTTTAAACAAAAATCAATCAGAAATTAAATAATCCGCATTTTTACAATCTAAAACACTTTCAATGGAAAATCACCCGCAACACCATCATCATACCGAAGGCATTAGCCATGAAGAAGCCAAAAAAGATTTGGATCAACTACAAGTACATCTTGAAAAGAAAACTATGCATGGAAATGAGGCCGCAACAGACCATTCCAAAATGGATCACAGTAAGATGAGTCATACTGATCACGATGAAATTCCAATGGGGATGGCTGGACATGATCACCATAGAATGATGATCAGAGATTTTAGAAGGCGTTTTTGGGTAAGTTTAATAATTACTATTCCAATTCTTGTTTTTTCACCGATGATCCAAAGTTTCCTTGGCTATGATTATTTGTTACCTGGCAACGAATACATTCTTTTGATTCTTTCTTCAATAATATACTTCTGGGGTGGATGGCCTTTTCTCAAAGGGTTTTGGGATGAAATAAAAGCTAAAGGCCCGGGCATGATGACGCTGATTGCGATGGCCATTTCGGTAGCTTATTTCTATAGCGCCGCGACTGTTTTTGGATTGCAGGGGATGGATTTTTTTTGGGAACTGGCAACATTGATTGTCATTATGTTACTGGGGCACTGGCTGGAAATGAAATCGGTATTGGGCGCCTCGAAAGCGCTGCAGCTTTTAGTAAGCATGATGCCTGCGGAAGCACACCGGGCAAAGGCCAACGGGCAAATAGAAGATGTGAAGCTGGAAGTGCTGGACATAAACGATATAATCCTGATAAAGCCGGGTGAAAAAGTACCGGCTGATGGTATTATCCTGGAAGGAAGCAGTTATCTGAACGAAGCAATGCTCACCGGTGAATCGAAACCGGTAAAAAAGGAAACGGACGATAAGGTGATTGGTGGCTCGTTAAACGGCAATGGTTCTTTAAAAGTAAAAGTAGAACATACGGGTAAAGACAGCTACCTCAACAAAGTCATTTCACTGGTAGAAGAAGCGCAAAAGTCCAAATCCAAAATGCAAAACCTTTCAGACAGGGCTGCTAAATGGCTGACCTATATTGCTTTGGTCATAGGTTTCGGAACGTTAGCTGTCTGGCTAATGTTGGGTTTCCCATTTGTATATGCGCTGGAACGCATGGTAACGGTAATGGTTATTGCCTGTCCTCATGCACTGGGACTCGCTATTCCTTTGGTAGTAGCTATTTCTACAGCGGTATCCGCACAAAACGGGCTACTCATCAGAAACCGTACTGCTTTTGAAGAATCGCGGAAAATAACAACGCTTTTATTTGACAAGACCGGCACGCTCACTAAAGGGGATTTTGGCGTTACACGGATTGTTTCTCTCAATAATCAGATTTCAGAAGATGAATTGCTGCGCCTGTCTGCGGCTTTGGAACAAAGTTCTGAACATCCCATCGCAGTTGGCGTTGTTCGCAAGGCGAAAGAGAAAAATATA